>Ga0123336_10001437_pt1 | contig 21855 bp, 19 predicted proteins | sample SSSSmetaG_FD_96466 | JGI IMG/M metagenome (GOLD analysis project Ga0123336, IMG submission 96466) | Glacier valley bacterial and archeal communities from Borup Fiord, Nunavut, Canada, to study Microbial Dark Matter (Phase II) - ​SSSS metaG | ecosystem: Environmental > Aquatic > Freshwater > Ice... | reverse complement strand
TCGGTGACGGCGTGCTCATCGTCGACGAGCAGATGCGCCTCGTCCACTTCAACGAGGCGGCGGTGCGGCTGGTCGGCGCGAGCGTCCTCTCCGCGGCGCCCGACAGCTGGAGCGCGCGGTACGGGATCTTCCATCCCGACGAGCGCACGCACTTCGCCGCCGCCGAGCTGCCGCTGATCCGCGCGCTCGGGGGAGAGCGCGTCGACGACGTCGAGATGTACGTCCGCAACGGCCGCACGCCCGCGGGCGTCCATCTGAGCTGCAGCGCGTGCTCCCTGCGCGACGAGAAGGGCCGCGTACGCGGCGCGACCGTCATCTTCCACGACATCACGCAGCGGCGGGCGCAGCAGACACAGCTGCTCGAGGGCGAGCGCCAGAAGCGCGCGATGCTCGACAACATCCCCGACATCGCGTGGCTGAAGGATCGCGAGGGCCGCTTCGTGGCCGTGAACATGCCGTTCGCCGTCGCCGCCGGGAAGTCGGGCCCCGACGCCGTCCTCGGCACGACCGACTTCGATCTCTGGCCGCGCGAGCTGGCCGCGCGCTACACCGCGGACGACGCGGAGATCATGAAGACCGGGCTCCACAAGCGTGTGGAGGAGCCGCTCATGGACTCGACCGGCATCGTCCGCTGGATCGAGACGTTCAAGACGTGCATCACGGGCGACAACGGCGAGGTCATCGGTACCACCGGCATCGCGCGCGACATCACCGAGCGCAAGCGCGCCGAGCAGGCGCTACGCGTCACGAACGACGAGCTGGAGCGCCGCGTCGCGCTGCGCTCCCAGGAGCTGGCCGAGATGCAGGAGAGCCTCGTTCGGAAGGAGCGGCTCGCGGTGCTCGGGCAGCTCGCGGGCGGCGTCGCGCACCAGATCCGCAATCCACTCGCCGCGATCATGAACGCGACGTACGTGCTGAATCGCCATCTGCGGGCGGAGCACCACCCGAACGTCGTCGATGCGATCCGCATCATCCACGACGAGGTGCGGCACGCGAACGTGATCATCACCGGGCTGCTCGACTACGCGCGCGTGCGCACCCCTGATCGCCATCCGGCTGCGATGGGCGAGCTCCTCGAGCGCGTGCTCGCGGCCGACTGGATCCCCGAGAACATCAAGGTGGAGTGCGAGGTCGAGGACGTCCCCATGCTCGAGATCGATGCCGACCAGCTGCACGGCGCCGTCTTCAACCTCGTACGCAACGCCATCGAGGCGATGCCCGACGGCGGCACGCTGCGCCTGGCGATGCGGCCCGACGGCGAGCAGGTCCTGATCTCGGTGACCGACAGCGGACCCGGGCTCAGCGCGCAGGTGCGCTCGCACCTGTTCGAGCCGCTGCACAGCACGAAGCCGATGGGGATCGGTCTGGGGCTCGTGACCGCGCGCACGTTCGTGGAGGCGCACGGCGGGCGGATCGCGCACGTCGACGTGCCCGCGGGCGCGTGCTTCGAGATCCGCTTGCCCCTGCCGCTCAGTTCCCCTTCATCGCCGCCTTGAGCTGCTACCGAGGCGCGTGAGGGCTTCGCGATTCTGCGTGTTGAAGGCGGTGGAGTCCGCCGCGAGCTTCTTGCAGTCGGGCGCGGCGGTCGTGAAGATCTTCGCGCGCGGGGTCTCGAGCACCATCTTCTCGTTCATGTTGGAGCGGTCCTTGTCGGTCAGGCCGCAGCCGACGAGGCCGCACGCGATCGTCAGGACCAGCGCGGGCAGGATGCGAACGTTCATGACACTCCTTCGATTTCAGCGACGGCGGCGGCGGCGCGTCAGCGTCACCGCGAGGCCGAGCAGCGCCGCGAGGCCGTAGGCGCTGCCGCCCGCGGTGTGCGCGCTCGTGACGGCGCAGCCCGACGTGGTGGTGGTGGTGGTGCCGCCGGCCGCGGGCGGAGCGCCGGCGTCGTCCTCGGGGACCACCGGGTCGGCGCCCGTGTCGAGGCCGCTGCCCGCACACGCGGTGCTGCACTTCGAGGCGACGCACGTCGCCATCGCCTTGCGCGCCGCGTTCGTGGCGCAGCCAGGATCCTTGTCGCCGTTCTTCAGGCACACGTAGCACTCGCCGTCGGCGGAGCAGGCGAGCGTCTCGTCGCAGCACGCGCCCTCGCTGCACGTCGCGCACGCGGCGGACGACGTGATCTTGAACTCGCACTTCGGGACGTTCTTGCACTGGAGGCTGGAGCCGCACGTCGCCGCGCAGGCCGTGGTGCAGGTGCAGTTCGCCGCCGCGTTGAACGGCCCCTCGGCCTTGGGGAACTTCGCGACGCACGAGGCCTTCGACCCGCCCGCGGAGATGCACTCGTAGTAGCCGTTGCACTGCTTGTCGGCGAGGCAGGTCTTGCTGAGCGCCGCGCACACGCCGTTGCCCGAGTTCGCGACCTTCTCGCACAACGCGCAGTCCTCGACGGGCAGCGGCTGCGTGAGCTGACCGTTGATCCAGCTCAGGCCGAACGAGACGCGCCCGCTCACGCCTTGACCGTTGCAGTCGCCCTGCACGTACGAGTGCACGCCGACGACCTTCTCCGCGCCGCCGTTCGAGACCAGCACCGGACCGCCGCTATCGCCCTGGCAGATCCCGCTCTGCGTCATGTTGAAGGCGATCTCCGCCTGACCGATTTGGCTCAGCGTCTTCGAGACGTTACGCCGGACCGAGTTCATGTCGTCGACGCCGCTGGAGTTGAGCGTCGTGCGCCCGTAGCCCACGCTCACGACGGGGGTGCCGGTCACCAGCCCGTCGGTGGCGCCGATCATCGGGATCACCGGCGTCGACCCGTCGACGCCTGCGATGCGGACCACGGCGAAGTCGTTCGGTGAGCCGGCGTTGCCGCTGTAGCCGGGGTCGGCGGCGTAGTCGATCACGTCGTAGCGGATGATCCCCGCAGCCGAGAAATCGTTGCCCTGGATGATGTAGACGGGCGGGATCTCTACGCAGTGCGCGGCGGTGAGCACCCAGCCGATGTGGCGCGCCGTATCGACCTTCACCACGGTGCCCGAGCACAGGCCGCCCTGGTTGCCCTGCTGCAAGATCAGCGCGACCACCGCCTGGTGCGTGGTGTCGACGTTGCCGTTGATGATCGGGCTCGCGGCCCGAGCCACCGGCTCGGGCGGCGGACGAGGCGGCTCGGCGGAGCTGCACGCAGCAGCGACGACGGCGAGCGGGACGAGGACCGGGACGACGAGTGAAAGCGACCAGCGCATGGAACCTCTAACCCCCGCCTCCGCTGCGAAACGCAGCAAGGCGCCTAGTATACGGACGGAACGGCGGAATGCCGCCTCGCCGCGGAGACGGCACGGATCGCTGGAATTTTCTTCCGTCGCGGAACGCGCTGAGGCGGCCAGCACGCATGATACGCTGAGGACTCAGTTTTCATGCGTCGTCCCCTGCCCCGCGTCGGTATCCTCCTTCTCTCCGTGGCCCTGCTCACGGCGCACACTGCTGCCTCGGCGCAGCAGCCGCCGGACGCGGCAGCGAGCCCCGACGAGGCGAAGCGGCTGGGCGACGAGGCGATGGTCGCGTTGCGCTACGAGGACGCGCTCGCTCATTACCGCCGCGCCTACGACGCGACCAAGAGCCCGGCGCTCCTCTACAACATGGGCCGCGCCTACGAGGGGCTCTCCGATTTCCCGAAGGCGCTCGATGCGCTCGAGGAGTTCGCGGAGAAGGCGCCGGCGGACCTGAAGGCGCGCGTCCCCAAGCTCGACTCGCTGCTCTCCGATCTCCGCAAGCGCGTGGCCACCGTCATCGTGAGCAGCCCCGTCACCGGCGCCGAGGTGCGGCTCGGCAACAAGGTGATCGGCACGACACGCGAGGGCCAGACGGTCCTGCGCGTGAACGCCGGCGCGCAGGTGATCAGCATCACGCACAAGGACTACTTCCCGTTCGAGAAGCCGCTCGCGCTCGTCGCGGGGAAGATCGAGACCGTCGAAGCGCAGCTCTCGTCGCGCTCGGCGGGCGCGCTCATCGTCGTGACGTCTCCGATCAGCGGCGCGCAGGTGGCGGTCGACGGCGTGAGCAGCGGCAACGTCCCCGCCGAGGTGGCGACGAAGCCCGGGCAGCATCGCGTGTCGCTCCGCAAGGACGGCTACGATCCGGCGGAGCAGAGCGTGGTGGTGATCGCTGGCGAGCGAAAACAGATCGCCCTCACGATGGCGGTGCACGACACGCTCGCCAGCAAGTGGTGGTTCTGGACGGGCATCGGCGTGGTCGTGACGGCAGCTGCGGCGATCACCATCGTGGCGGTCACGAAGGAGAAGCCCGCGGACAGCGGCACCATCGCTCCCGGCACGGTGAAGGCCGAGGCGTTCGGGTTTCGGTTCTGACGGGCGTGAGGTGATGCCGGACTGACTCGGTCACCGGACGCGGCGACGCCGGACGCGGCGACGCCGGACGCGGCGACGCCGGACGCGGCGCAGGGTGGATCGCAGATCTTCGCGATCATGGTGTCGCGCTCGCTCGCGTGCTCGCGACGACCCGCGAGGCGATTGCGCGCGCGGCTGCGCACGATCTCGCGACGCGCGGGGTTTGCAGGCGCCGCGCGGGCCGGCCACGCCATGGCACGGTGACTGCTCCAGCAGGAGCATGGCCCTCCGAGACGTCATCCCGGCGAAGCGAGGCGCGATCGCGCTCGCGGGGCTCGTGACCGTGGGACTGGGCATTTGCGTCCTCACGCGAACGGGTGGAGGCGGCGGGCCCTCAGGTCGAGCGGTCGCGACCGGGCCGGCCGCGACGGAGACCAGCGCGACGGCGACCGCCGCCGACGCTCCGCGGCCGGAGCAGCGCGCCGCGGGCGAGGGCGCGGGCGCGGGCGCGATGGGCGGGGCGGAGGCCGGGGCCTCGACGGTCGCACGCGTCGACCACGTGGCTGCGCTGCGCCGCGGGCTCGCGAGCGACGACGAGGCGACGCGCATCGCGGCCGTCGAGGCAGCGGCGTCGGCGACCGCGATCGAGACGCTCGCCGACCTCGAGAGGTTCGAGCTCGCGCGCGATCCCGAGGCCGCGCCGACCGTGATCCACGCCGTGGCCCTGCTCGGCGCGAGCGCTGAAGGTCCGAAGCGCGACGAAGCCGCGGGAACGCTCCAGCGCTGGCTCACGGGCGAGCTGCGCCGCGAGGGGCCGGACGTCGCGGGCAACGTGTCGAACATCGTCGAGGCGCTCGGCAACCTGGGCGGTTCGCGCGCGGTCGATGCGCTCATCGCCGCGCTCGACCAGTCGACGCTCGCGCTGCACGTGCAGACGCTCGCGGTGATGAAGCTCGGCGAGCTGGGGGACGGCCGCGCGCGAGCGCCGGTCGAGCGGTTCGCGACGCGCGTCGCGAAGCTGCCCGCCGCCGATGGGATCGACGAAGAGCTGCGCGTCGAGGCCATCGAGGCCGCGCGCGCCACCCTGTCGCGTATCTGAGGAGGAATCGATGACGAGCATTGCAAGCAAAATGGGAATGGTGATCGTGGGCGCGGCGCTGAGCCTCGTCGCCACGGGCTGCTCTTCGTCCTCGCAGGAAGGGGAAGACGAGGTCACGGGCAGCGCCGCCGACGAGCTGACCGGCGGCACGTGCGCGTCGTCGCTCGCGAGCGGCGCGGTGGCTGCGAAGCACCGGGCCCTGCTCGACACCATCGCGTTCACAGAGGGCACGCGAGGCCGCGGGCAGAACGGCTACAACGTCACGTTCGCGTACCACTACTTCACGAGCTGCACGCGGCACCCGAACCTGCGCATCTGCGCGGGCGGCTACTGCTCGACGGCGGCGGGCCGCTACCAGTTCCTGACCACGACGTGGAACGGGCTCGGCTATGCGAGCTTCGGCCCCGCCAACCAGGACCGCGCGGGCATGAAGCTCGTCTCGCGCCGCGGGGCGAACGTCCCGACGGGCCGTGCGCTGAGCGCAACCGAGTTCGCGAACACCATGAACCGCATCTCGTACGAGTGGGCCTCCCTCCCCCCGGGCCGCTACGGCCAGCCCTCCTACTCCATGGCGGCCACGCGCCGGGAGTACTGCAGACTCGCGGGCTGCTGACGGCGGGACCGCGCTCGGATCGCGGGCCGGGCTCCGCACCTCCATCGCGTTGGCGCGCCTTCGGGGTCCCGGGCTACGGTTCGAGGACGAGTCGCCGTGCCGAGGCGCCGCTGAAGAGCCAGCGCGGGGCGGCCGTTCAGATCTGCATGCGTGACCACCGCTCGCTCGTCGTTGCCTCCGTCCTCGCGCTCTCGTTCGCGGTCGGCGGCTGCTCGGCCTCCGCCGACGAGCCCTCGACCAAGGCCGCCGCCACCTCCGGCCCCACCGCCTCGCCTGGTGCATCTCCGGCGCCCGGTACAGCCGGGCCCTCCGCGCCGAAGCCCCCTTCCGGCGCGAGCCTCCCGCTGGTGACGCCCCCGGTGCGCGCCGCCATGCCCGCCGGCCTCGCGGGCTCCCCGAAGGGCCTCACTAAGGGCGCGCCCCGCTCCCTGGCGCTCGATCCTTCCGACATGAAGAGCCGCTTCTTCACCGAGGGACCGACCAGCATCTTCCGCCTGCTGGCGCTCGTCGACAGCTCGATCGGCGAGATCAACGCGCGCATCGCGGGCGGCGGCGCCCCGTGCCTCGCGTCGGAGCCCGTCGCCTACACGCTCTCGCCGTTCGGCGCCTCGATCCCCTTCTTCGCGCAGTGCTACTCGACCAGCCCCAACGGCTTCGTCCAGTTCGGCCAGATGAACGGCTCCACGTTCCTCTACAGCGTCGCCGGCGCAGGCCCCGTGGCCGTGCAGGTCACGCCCATCGGGACGGAGGGCTACAGCGTCCACGCCTGGATGAGCATTGCCGACGGCAAGACCACCGGCGGCTCGTACGGCGTGATCGAGCTGCTCGCCGACTCGCAGGCGCACAGCTTCGAGCTCGCCGTCGCCGGGCGTGGCTTCGGCTACTGCGGCGCGCAGCTGAAGTCGGACGGCGCGAACGTGTACGAGGTCGGCTCGAGCGACATGGGCTCGACGTGCAACGAGCCGGCGACCGCCTGCGTCTCCGCCAGCGACGTGCTCGTGCCCGGCACCTGTGGCCTCGTGGTCGAGAAGTTCGTGCTCGGCGCCCTCGGGCGCGTCGCGAGCGCGGGCGCCACGGGAACGCTCGCGGCGAGCGGCTACCCTGGTGAGCCGCTCAACACGGTCCTCCTCGACGGCTCCGCGACCGACAGCGTCACGTTCGGCCCCGCGGCGCCGGTGGCCGGCGTGCTCGAGCTCGGCCGCTAGGATCCGCGACCTGCGGGCGGTGGTACGCTCGACGCATGGCCCCCGCTGATCAGCTCCGCCGACGGCTGCGCGCCGCTCGCGGGCTCGAGGATTGCGATCTCGTCCTCCGCAACGTCCGCTACCTCGACGTCTTCACCTGCGCCTTCGTCGAGGGCGACGTCGCGATCAAGGACGGCTTCATCGTCGGCCTCGCGCCGGGCTTGAACGCTGCGCGCACCATCGATGCGAAGGGCGCTCACCTCGTCCCGGGCTTCATCGACGCGCACGTCCATCTCGAGAGCTCGCTGCTGGTGCCCGAGAGCTTCCAGCGCTGCGTGCTCCCGCGCGGCACCACCACCGCGGTCTGCGATCCCCACGAGCTCGCCAACGTGCTGGGCGTCCCCGGCATCGAGTATTTCCTCGATGCCTCGCGGCGCCTCGATCTCGATCTGCGCGTCATGGTCAGCTCGTGCGTCCCCGCGACCGACTTCGAGACGAACGGCGGCGGCACGCTCGACGCGACGATGCTCGCCCCGCTCCTCGCGCACGAGAAGACGCTCGGGCTCGCCGAGGTCATGAACGTCCCGGGCGTGCTGGAGGGCGATCCGCTCGTGATCGACAAGCTCGTCGCGTTCGACGGCCGCCCGCTCGACGGTCACGCGCCGCTCGTCACCGGCCAGGCCCTCTCCGCGTACGCGTGCGCCGGCATCACGTCGTGCCACGAGAGCTCGGAGCTCGGCGAGGCGCAGGAGAAGCTGCGCAACGGCATCGCCGTGTGGATCCGCGAGGGCAGCGTGGCGAAGGATCTCGATGCCCTCACCCCGCTCCTCACGCTCGCCACGTCCACGAGCGTCGGCTTCTGCACCGACGACCGCAACCCACTCGACATCCAGCGCGAAGGCCACGTCGACTACCTCGTGCGCTCGGTGATCGGCAAGGGCGTCGCGCCCGAGGTCGCCTACCGCGCCGCCTCGTGGTCGGTGGCGCGCCACTACGGGCTCGCGGGCCCGGCGAAGGCGCTCACGCGTGTCGGCGCCATCGCTCCGGGCTACCGTGCCGATCTCGTGCTCCTCGACGACGTCGCGACGTGCGCCATACGCGACGTGTTCGTCGCCGGCCGCCGCGTGAGCGAGCTGGAGATGCCGCGCGCGCCCGCCACCAGCGTCCCCAACACCATCCGCGCCGCCCTCCCGGAGCTGCGCGATCTCGAGGGCCCGGCCGGCATGGTCCACGTCATCGGCGTGCGCCAGGGCCGCATCCTCACCGATCGTCACGTGTTGAAGAGCGACGCCCACGGCGTGCGCCGCCTCTCCGTCCTCGAGCGTCACGGCAAGGGCAGCAAGCCGGCGAACGGCTACGTCACGGGCTTCGGAGAGCTCGAAGGAGCGATCGCCTCGAGCGTGGGCCACGACAGCCACAACCTCTGCGTCGTCGGCAAGGATCCGAGCGACATGCGCGCCGCGCTCGCCGCGCTCGCCTCCTCGGGCGGCGGCTTCTGCGTCGTGCGCGGCGGCGTGGTGATCGCGCATCTCCCGCTGCCGCTGGGCGGCCTCATGTCGCTCGAGGAGCCGGACACCATCGCGCGCGCGCTCGAGGAGCTGCATGCCGCGAGCAAGGCCATCGGGTGCATCCTCCCCGAACCCTTCCTCCAGCTCGCGTTCCTCAGCCTCCCGGTGATCCCCAGCTTGAAGCTCACCGATCGCGGGCTGATGGACGTCGACGCCTTCAAGCTGATCGACGTGCGCGCGGCGTGACCGTCACAGCTTGGTGAAGGTCGCGGTCTCTTCGTAGTCGCAGGCGTCGACCACCGCGCCCGTATCCGCGTCCGAGAACTCGACCCGCGCGGTGAGGCTCTCCGTGGCCTGCGTCGAGCTCCCGGCGACCAGCGCGAAGGTCGACTCGCGGTAGTTGATGGTCACCGTCGCGGTGCTGGTGGAGGTGTCACCGCGCGCCACGCAGCGCTGTGCGGCGTCGAAGCTCGCGACGTCCCCCGTCACCGTCGTGCCCAGCTGGCAGCCGTCGATGATGAAGAGGAGGCCCGCCGATGGGCTCTTGGCGAGCAGTACCTGCCCGGTCAGCATCGTCAACGTCTTGGCCGACTGGCAGTTCTTCAGCGTGAGGACCCCGTCGGCCGTGCTCCAGGTACCGTAGAAGCGATCGATCCCGGTGGCGACGGGACCGCCCGAGGTGCCGGGCTCGCGGCCCACGGGATCCTTGATCCCCGCGATCTCGTTGCACCCGAGCATCCCGACGACGAGCAGCGCGAACCCGAGCGACCGCACCATCAGAAGCTCCCGCTCAGCGCGAAGCCCGCGGCGCCCGGCGCGATCGCCGGCGCACCGGCCAGGGTCGGGCGCGTCCTTTCCGTCGCCGTCGCCGTCGCCGTCGTTGGCTTCGCGAGCACGAACATCGCGATTCCCGCGGCCGTCACCAGCCCGCCCACAACGAACAGCGCCGTCGACGTGTTGCCGGCATCGACCGCGGCGCGTCGGAGCTCGAGGCCATTGCCCGTGCACACGTCCGTGGACTCGTTACATCCCTGGGCATTGGAGTTCTTGTTCTTGCCAATCGCGGAGATACCGAAATAGCCGCCGACTCCGACCAGCACCACACCCACCCCGCCCGTGACGAGGCCCACCGTCTTCAGCGGGAACCCCCCGCCCTTCGGCTTCTCGGCCGGCGTCTTCTCGCCCACCGGCGGTCTAGCGGGCGTCCCCTCCGCCTTGGCCGTCTCCGTGAGCAGGGGAATCGCCACGGTCTCCGTCGCGCCGTCCGGCATCGTCACGCGCCGCGTGAACGGCAGGCGCCCGGGCGCGCTCGCCTCCACGACGTGTTCTCCCTCGTCGACCGGCAGCGCGGTGCCGAACGTGGCCGCGCCGACCACCACGCCGTCGCGCTTCACGACCAGCTCCGGGATCGACTCGGCCCCGGGCGCGGCTGCGATGATGAGCCGCGCGAGCTTCGGCTCGAGCGCGGTCGCGCGCTGCTGCGCGGCATCGGCGCGATCGTTCTTTCCCTCGCGCCGAGCGCGCGTCGCGACGTCGAGGTACTCGACCCACGCGCTCGCGAGCTTGCCCTCGGCCTCGTGGCACGAGGCGAGCGCGAGGAGCGCGCCCGTCACGGGATCGAGCCGGAAGCTCTCGGCGAACTTGGGGCACGCCTCCGCGTACTTCTTCTGCTCGAACAGCGTGTGGCCCTTCTGGAAGAGAGCCTCGGCGCCCGCCGCATCCTGCGCGTTCGCGACCGCCGGCAGGAGCGTCCCGAACGCGAGGGCGAGGCCCGCGACGTACTTTTGCATCAGTTTCTCCCGGAAGGCATGAGCGAAGAGGAGCTCGGCGGCGGCGTGACGGGTCGTGCGCTCGCCGGCGGAGGAAGCGGCAGCGCCACCGGCGCCACGACCACGGGCGGCGACCGCGTGCCGCTCGGGGGCTTCGCGGAGCCAGACGCGGACGCGGACGCGGATGCAGCGCCCGGCGACGCGGATGCAGACGCGGACGCGGCGCCCGACGACGGCGCGGCGCCCGGCGACGCGCTCGCTGGCTCCGCGATCGGCGCGCTCGCGGTCAGCCCCGCAGTCGCCGGATCGCCCTGCGGCGCGCGCCCGAACGCAACGTAGAGCCCGAGGCCGCCCGCCACGATCAACGTCCCGCCGAACGCGAGCGCGATCCCGAGCCACGGCGGGCCCGACGCCGGCACGTCGTACGCGGGCGTCGTGCTCGAGACGGGGTCGACCGTGCGCGCGATGTGCGGCCGTCCGGCGGTCCCGACGTGACCGCCGAAGGCCGGTCCGAGCGGCGGCGTCATCGCGGGCGCGAACGGCAGGAGCTGCGGCTTCGGCCCCGGCGCCTCCGTCAGCGCCTGCGCGCGGGCGCGGGCCGCGATCGCGGCGGTGGCCATCCCGGCGAGCTCGTTGGCGTTCACGCGCGGCGTCGCCTCGCGGGGCGGCAAGGCCGAGACGCCGCCGCTCGCCACGAACGCGGAGAGCGCGGCGCGCAGCTCGCGCACGTCGGCGAAGCGCCGGCTCGGGTCCTTCTCCAGGCAGCGATGCACGATGCTCGCGAGCGCCGGTGGCATGTCGGGGCGACGGCGGCCGAGCGGCTCGGGCTCCACGGTGAGGATGAACGCGTACAGCTCGGCGAGCGCATTCGAGAGGAACGGCGGCGAGCCCGCGAGGAGCTCGTACATCACGACGCCGAGCGCCCAGAGATCGGCGCGTCCGTCGACGCTCTTCGCCTCCTTCAGCTGCTCCGGCGACATGTACATGGGCGTGCCCATGACCGCGCTGGTCCTGGTGAGCGTCGGCGAGGCGCTGCCCGTCGCGCTCTTCGAGATCCCGAAGTCGAGCACCTTCACGGTGGTCGCGCCGGTGGGCCGCCGCGCGAGGAAGATGTTCGCGGGCTTGAGGTCGCGATGGACGATGCCGAGCGCGTGCGCCTCGGTCAGCGCCTCGCAGACCGGCAGCATCAGCTCGACCACCTCGAGCGGCGCGAGCGCCCCGCGCTTCGCCAGGAGCGTCGCCAGGTCCTCGCCCTCGAGGAGCTCCATGACGATGTACGGCGCGCCGCTGTCGAGCTGACCGACGCTCAGCACGCGCGTCACGTGGTCGCTCTGGAGCGCCGCCGCCGACCGTGCCTCGCGCTCGAAGCGCGCCACGGCCTCGGTGTTGTCGGCCACCCCGGCGAGCAGGACCTTGATCGCGACCCGTCGCCCGAGGCGCTCCTCGTGGGCCACGAACACCGCGCCCATCCCGCCCGCGCCGAGGAGACGTTCGATGACGTACGTGCCACCGATCACGTCGCCAGGTTTGACGGAGACTGCGACTCCCACGATGCTCGGCCAGTATAATTCAGCCCCCGACGCAACGCGAGGACCTCTGCCGCTTCAGCCCGGCCCGCCCTCTTCACCGAGGATGCAGGTCGTCGGCACGTCGTCGCGAACCACCACATCGAGGCTGTCGACCCGGCCGCCGGTGTCGCCGTACCGGACCTGGTATCGACCCTCGCCGAGCGGGGGAATGCTGCACCGCGCGCGGTTCTTCGCGCAGTAGTCGGCGGCGCAGGAGACCCCGACCTTCGGCTCGCAGGTCTTGCCGTCGAGCGAGAGCGTGACGGTCCGCCCCTCGACAGCGACCGCGCAGCGCTCCGCCGTCGAGCCGCACGCGCCGCACCGCTGCTCGATCTCCAGCACGAGCATCCGGTCGGCCATCGCCATGCGCGGGATGCAGGTGCGCTCGACGGGCTGGGCGGCCCACGCGCTGCACGTGCCTGCCGAGGTCGGCACCGCGAGCGCGATCTGCGGCGGCGGCCCCTCGCCCTCGCCCGGCGCGCACGCCGCGACCGCCGCGAAGGCGACGACGAGGGCGACGACGAGGGCGACGAGCGAGGCCGGTCTCATGAAGTTTCGCATCGAGTCTGCCATGGCCGCTCTGTGCGCGCTCCGTCGCAATGACCGTGCCTGACCATACACCCGCGATCCGCGCGGGATCGGGGCCTCCGGGCGAGGCACAGCGAGGCACACCCGGGCAGCGTCGTCATGCGTGCGCGGTCCGGATAGGCTCGCAGTGACTCCATGATCCTCGTCTCCAGGACCGACTGGGCCGGCATGCCCTTCGCGCGCACCGTGAGGCCGCGTGCGTGGCTCTCCACGTGGTCAGGGCTGACGTCCAACGCCGACCTCGTCGTGAACGTCGCGCGCATCCTAGAGCCGAAGCCGGGCGAGCGCGAGGCGCCGCACGTCGAGCGCGCGATGGATCGCATCGTGCCGTGGATCCAGGAGCGCTTCTCGTGATCGTCGCCGTCGTCTTCCACTCGGTGAGCGGCCGCACGCGCGCGCTGGCCGAGGCGGTGGCGCGGGGAGCGGTGGCGGCGGGCGCGGAGGCGCACGTCGTCTCCGTCGAGGAAGCGCCGCGCCATCAGGATCTGCTCGCCGAGGCCGACGCGATCGTCTTCGGCTGCCCCACGTACATGGGCAGCGCATCCGCGCCGTTCAAGGCGTTCATGGACGCCACGAGCGCGGTCTGGGCGCTCCAGGGCTGGCGCGACAAGCTCGCAGCGGCCTTCACGCACTCCGCGGCCCCGAGCGGCGACAAGCTCGGCACGCTCACGCAGCTCGCGGTCTTCGCGGCGCAGCACGGCATGGTGTGGGTGGGGCTCGGGCTCCCGCCGACGTACGCGAGCGCCGCGGATCCCGCGGACGACAGGAACCGCCTCGGGAGCCACCTCGGCGCGATGGCGCAGTCGCGGCCCGGCGGCGGCGTGCTCCCCGCCGGCGACGTGGCGACTGCGGAGCACCTCGGTCGTCGCGTGGGGAATGCCGCCGCGCGCTGGGGTCGCCTCGCGAGGTCGAGCAGCGCGCGCCACCCCGCGACCCACGCGTGGGTGTTCCCGCCCGCCGAGCGCGCGCCGCTGCCCGACGGCATCGAGCGCACGAACCTCCGCGAGCTCGCGGCACGCCGCGAGCGCTACGAGCACCACCTCCTCGCGTGCGCCACCGTCGACGACGTGCAGCTCGAGATCGCCACCGCGTCCGAGCCGCTCTACTTCGCCCACATCAACCTGAGCGACGAGTACGCGATCGCGCTCACCACCGGCGACGACCTCGTCGATCGCTTCCCGCTCCGCACCTTCGTGAGCGATCCGCGGAGCGGCGAGGACGTCGCGCGCTACAACCACCGCAGCGAAGATCTCGTGCTCCACCCGAAGGGCTATCTGCACTGGCCCGGGCGCCAGCGCGCGCCGTGGACGCCGTTCGACTTCCCGGTGGGCATGCGGCGCTGCGGGCTGAGTCTCGTGTATTGTGCAAGCAAGACCACGGCGCCCACCCCTACGCCGCTCGCGCTCCCGCCGGACCGCGCGGGCGATGCCAAGGCCTACGCCACGCCCGCGCCGCCGCCGCTGGTGCTCGCGCCGCTCCACGGCGACCTCGGCGTGGTGGCGCGCATCGGGCGCACCACGCTCACGCTGCTCGCGTCGCCTGCCGCGATCGCGCCGCTGCACGGCGGCTGGGTGGTGGTGCTCGAGGCGAGCGCGGGCTCGCCCCACGCCGCGGGCGATCTGCTCCGGCTCCCGGCGGGTGTCTCGCTCCCCGGCGCGGGCATCGTGCGCGCGCTCGTCCTCGCCTCGCTCGAGGTCGCGCCCGATCCCGTCCCGCCGAGCTGGCAGGCGGTCCCGCCCGCCCCCTTCCCGCCGTTCGAGGACGGCGAGCGCGGCCCGCTCCCGGTCGCCGTCGTTCATGACGCGCTGCGCGTCACGGAGGCGTCGCCCGCACTCGTCACCGTCGCGTGCGGCGGCGCCAGCGCCGCCGTGCCGCGTCACTGGCTCGCGCGGATGCTGTTCCGGATCGCGCTGCACGGCCTGCGGGTCGGCTACGCCGAGACCTACGGCGGCTTCTTCGTCGACGATCGCGATCCCGCGGTGCGGATCGGCCTGCGCCTCCCGTTCGGCGAGCCTACCGAGGTGCTGGTCCCGCGCGGCGAGGCGCTCGCCGTGCTGGAGCGGCTCTACCGCGCCGTTGCTCCGGTTGGTTACACCGAACGACCGATCTGAGTAGAGTGGAGCGCGTGGGCACGCGCACGCTCGTCTTCCTCCGTCACGGTCAATACGATGCGGAGAACGGCGGGTCACTGACCGTCCTCGGTCGCGAGCAGGCCCGGCTGGCCGGCAAGTACCTCGAGACCTTCCGCTTCGACGTCGTCTGGTCGAGCACGCTCACGCGCGCGAAGGAGACGGCCGACATCGTCTCGACGCACCTCGGCGGCATGAAGGTCCGCCACACCGGTCTCCTCCGCGAGGGCCTCTACACGAAGGTCGAGGGCTACGAGGTGCCCGCCTCGGAGCGGCGGGAGGACCGCGCACGCGCCGACGCAGCGTACGCGAAGATCGTGCGCACCAGTCGCACCGACCGCGCGGAGCTCGTGGTGTGCCACGGGAATCTCATCCGGTACTTCATGTGCCGGGCACTTCATACGCCAACCACCAAGTGGTTACGCATGACGACGAGTCATTGCGGACTCAGCCGCGTGGTCGTTCGTGACACGGGCGCGGTGCGGGTGGTGTCGTACAACGAAACTTCTCACCTGCCGATGAAGCTCGTGACTTGACCGGGCCGGGCTTCGCGTCGACTCTTCTGCACCCCACTGAGTACCAGCTGGATGATCCGCGCGGCCGCGACGCCGGATCGGTTTCTCGAACGCGGACTCGCGCGATTTCTGGCGCGCTCTCGGGCGGTGCATCCGCGGGCCGCGGCGCGCGCTTCGTTCGCGCTCGCGTTGCCTGCGGATCTCTCCTCGTTCCTGAAGCGCGTGGGAGGCGCGGCGCTCGGCGACTTCGTGCCGAAGGCGCAAGTCCCCGCAACGGACGCGTTCACATCGCTCCTCGCTGCCGCCGGCCGCACCGCGCGGGGACGCGCGAAGCTGTGCTCGCTGCTGGCCGGTTGCGTGCCGTTCGGCGCCACGCGCGGCGGTGAGCTCTGGCTCTACGTGCTCGAGATCGGTCCCGCGCGCGGCGTGATCGCGACGCTCGACCCCGCCGTGCCCGCCGCGCCACGCCTCGCCTTTCGCGGTGCGTCATGGTTCGCGTTCGCCTGTGCGCTCGAGGAGTGCGTGCGCGCGCGCGACGCCGATGCCACACGCGCGACCGAGGTGCGCGCGATGATCGGGACGCCCGGCGTCGCCGAGCAAGAGAGCGTGCGAGCGTCGTTCGAGCGCGCGCTGGCGCTCGCGGATCTCCTGGTGGCCAGCGACTCCGGCGTGCGGCGCGCCGCGAAGAAGCTGGCGACGCGTCCGCTCTCGCCTCCGCATCCGCCGGACTCGCGCCGCTCGCGGCCCGCGAGCTCGGATCGCACGACCTCGCTCGAGCTGGGCGCGCTGGTCGAGGCCTTCTTCCGCAAGGACGCGGACGAGGCGCGCGAGATCGTCGTCACGCAGCGGACCTCGCCCGACCAGGTCGTGCGCGATGCCGCGGTGCTCCTCGAGGACGCGCTCGCCGCGAAGCCGCGTACCGCCCGCGCGAAGGAGCTGGCGCGCCGTCGCCAGGTGGCCGGCCGCGCCGCGCGATCGGTCACGACCGCGAGCGCTCCCTCCTCCGCCGAGCGCGCGGTGCACACGCGGCGCATCCTCGACCTCATCGACGCCATCAAGCCCACCGCCGAGCCGCTCGCCACCACCGAACCGCGCGAGGAGGCGCTGCATGCGCTGAGCGAGCTCGGCGATCGCTCGGTCGTGCCGGGCCTGGTCGCGCGCGCCGTGACGGGCGACGTGGGCGCGGTCGACATGCTCGCCGCGCTCGGCGACGCGAACGCGGTGGCGCCGCTCGTCAGCCTGCTCCGGCGCGAGCCGCAGCGCTACCGCGTGCTCGAGGCGGCGGTGGCGCGCGCCCTGGCGTGCCTCGGGGCGACGAGCGCCGCGGCCGCGCTGCGCGCGCTGCTCGCCGACAACCCGATGCCGAGCTGGCGCGAGGGCATCGAGCGCGGCGTGCTCGTGAAGGAGCTCGTCGCGGCGCTCGGGGCGCTGCGCGACGAGCAAGCCGGCCCGCTCCTCCTCGCGGTCCTCGAGGCCACGAGCCAGGAGTATCGCGCGATCCTGCCGCTCGCCGCGTGGGCGCTCGGCCGCATCCACCACCTGGCTGCCCTCGGGACGCTGGAACGCCTCCTCTACTCACCCAAGGAGGTGGCGACGTGCGAGGCGATCTGGGCAGTCGGCGAGATCGGCTCTGCCCACGCCAGCGCGCGTGCGCAAGCCGCCGCGGTGCTCGACAAGCTCGGTGGCAACGAGCCGGGCGCGGAGATGGTGCGGCTCGTCGCGCTCGCGAAGGTGCGCGTCGGTCAGCCCGATGCCCCGCGCGCCTCCGAGCTGCGCCGCGCGCTGGAGCGCGCCTTGTGGGAGCCGGCGTTCCGCCAGGAGGAGAGCTCGCGGCGCCGCACGTGGGCGCTGCGCTCGCTCGAGGAGCTCGCGAAGATGCGCGGCAAGGGCGAGGACCCCTACTTCCTCGGTCACGATGCGGTGCGCTACTTCGTCACGCGTGACGATCACCGCATCCGGCGCGCCGCGCAGGACGCGTTCGCGGCCTGGGGCGTCATCGTGCCGGCGACGCGCCGCTACTACGCGAGCACGCTCGACGAGCTCGAGGCGACGGGCGGTCTCCCGGCGCTGCACGAGGCGCTCCGCGATCCGCTCGGCGTCTTCCGTCACAACATCGCGACGCGCCTCGCCGGGCGCGCCCACGAGTCCTCGGTGCGGCCGCTCGCCGAGGCCACGGCCCGCCTCTTCGCCGAGCCGCCGACGTCGACGTACGAATACGACGACGCGCCGAGCAACCTCGTCGCTTACGTACGCGCGCTCGCAAAGCTGAACCGCCCCGAAGGCAACGACGTGCTCATCGAGGGCCTGCGCGCCGGCAACCACCAGGTGCGGGCGGTGGTGGCGGAGAACGCGCCGGACGACGAGCGCTTCGTCCCCGAGCTGATGGCGATGCTCGGCGACCCGCGGAGCTTTCTCCGCTCGCGCGCGGAGCGCTCGCTGACCACGCTGGGCGTGAACCCGCGCAGCAGCAGCGACCCGCCGACGCGCGTGCTCGAGGTGTGATATCGCCGGTGGCATGGCCACCAGCTCCGCGCCGAGGCCCGACGCGCGCAAGCTCGACGCGAGGGCGAGCATGCCGCGCATTCGCGCCGTCGGGCGCAAGCTCGCTCCGTACGAGGACTTCTACCACTGGGTCCTCACTCTGACGTGGCCCCGCTTCTTCGGGTGGGTCACGGTCGGCTACATGCTGACGAACCTGCTGTTCGGCTGCGCGTACTACCTCCTGCCCGGCTCGGTCTCGAACACGAGCGGCTTCCTCGACTGCTTCTTCTTCAGCGTAGAGACGTTCGCGACCATCGGTTACGGCGAGATGACGCCCCTCGGCCGCGCCGGCCACGCGGTCATGACCGTGGAGGCGCTCGCCGGGATCGTTGCCTCGGCCACCATCACCGGTCTCACGTTCGCGCGCCTCGCCCGTCCCACCGCGAAGGTCCTCTTCTCCGAGAAAGCAGTGGTCGCCCGGCGCGACGGCCTCCCGCACCTGATGTTCCGCATGGCGAACTGGCGACGCAACCAGATCGCCGAGGCGCAGCTCGCGGTCATGGTGCTCCTCACCGAGACCACCACGGAGGGCGAGACCATGCGCCGCCCCATGAGCATCAAGCTGGTGCGCGACAAGAACCCGATGTTTCTGCTCACGTGGACCGCGATGCACCCCATCGACGCGGACAGCCCGTTCCACGGCGAGGGCGCGCTCGACAGGCTCCGCGCCATGAAGGCGGAGATCTTCCTCAGCCTCACCGGTCTCGACGACACGCTCGGCCAGACCATCCACACGCGCTACCGCTACCTGCTCGAAGACATCGTGCAGAATGCACGTTTCGTGGACGTCCTGTCGGTCAGCGATGACGGCGTTCGCCTCATCGACTTCGACAAGTTCCACGAGATCGAGATGCTCCCAGGAGATGGCCCATGACTCTCGAGCGACGCGCCGACGGCTTCCTGCATCACCTCGTCGACGTCGGCTCCGTGCGCCTGCACGTGGCCGAGGCGCGGCCCGGAGGGAGCGCCGATCCCGTCGCTGCCAGCGCCCCGCTGGTCGTCTTCCTCCACGGGTTCCCCGAGCTGTGGTCGTCGTGGAAGACGCAGCTCCGGGCGTTCGCGGAGGGCGGCTTCTGGGCGGTCGCGCCGGATCTGCGCGGCTACAACGAGTCCGACAAGCCGGAGGGCGTCGACGCGTATCAGCTCGAGAAGCTCGCCGGCGACGTGGCGGGCCTGATCCACGCGCTGGGCCGCAACAACGCGATCGTGGTGGGTCACGACTGGGGCGCGGTGGTGGCCTGGGGGCTCGCGCAGATGCATCCCTCGTTGGTGAGCCGCCTCGCGATCCTCAACGTGCCGCACCCGCTCGCGATGGTGCGCGCCCTGCGCCGCGCCGCCCAGCTGAAGAAGAGCTGGTACATGTTCTTCTTCCAGCTTCCGCGGATCCCGGAGCGCGCCATCGCGCGCGACGACTTCGCCTACGTGCGCAAGACGTTCGCGAAGGACGGCTTCACGAGCGCCGAGATCGAGCCCTATATCGACGCCCTCAAGACGCCCGGGGCGCTGACGGCGGCGTTGAATTACTACCGCGCCGCGATCCGCCGCCTCGTGACCGGCAACGTCCCGAAGACCGTCGTGATCACGTGCCCGGTACTCGTGATCTGGGGTGATCGGGATCACTACCTCGGCAAGGAGCTGGCGGAGCCCCCTGCCCGGTTCGTCCCGAACGCGCGGGTCGTGCACCTGCCCGACGCCTCCCACTGGGTCCAGAACGCGGCGCCGGAAGAGGTGAACCGCCTGCTCCTCGAATTCGCGCGCCACGAAGCCTGACCGGTCCCACGGCGTCACGGTGCGGCGTCCAGAACTGTTCGACGAGGCGGCGAGATGGTGGTGGCCGCCGTGTTGCTCGCCACGCGCTACGCGCGGGAGACGCGCGATCGCGTCAGAAGGGGATCGCCACGATCGCGGCCGCACGGAGGACCGGCGCGGCTGCGGTCAGCGGCACGTAGAGCCCTGCGCCTTCGATGCCGAGCGCGAGCCCGCTCAGTCTCACGCCCAGGCGCAGGACGGGGCCGACGTTGCCCGCCACGTGCTCGTCGCGCAGCGACGCGGGCGTGACCGACGTGAAGCCGCGGATCCACGCGGCCCCCACCTCGACGCCGGGCTCGACGAAGAAGCGCCCCGGCGCGAAGCGCCACGATGCGCCCAGCGCCATCGCGTAGGCCCGCTCGCGGGATCGGTAGGTCACCGTGGGACCATCGCCTGCTTCGCTGCCCCCGCCGTAGGAGAAGGCCGCGGTGTGGACCCAGAGGTGGCCGATGGGACGCGCGCGCAGCCCGAGCCCGACGAAGAGCCCGTACGGGGAGATGCCGGTGGTGAGCGCAGCGGCGTACCCCACCTGCGGCTCGAGCTCGAGGTGGGCCGGGCCGGGGGCGCTCCCGGGCGGGGCAGCGCGGGCGGTCCGCGCCGCGAGCGCGGCAGCGAGCGCGGCTGCGAACGCGCAAGCCGCGGCGCTCACGGGACGCACGATGCGTCTCCGGAATCGAGGATCGCCCCGTCACCCACGCGCAAGAACTGCCAGCCGAGCGACGTGGGGCGCAGGTCGAGGCGTAGCACGCCGTGGTCGCTGTCGTTCGCGGCCTCGAGCCCGGCGGGCGTGCGGACCGAGGACGCGAGCTCGTGTCCACCCGAGCCCACGACGAAGGAACGCATGCCATCCGCCGCGGGCTGACCGGCCGCATCGAGCTTGCCGAAGCGGTTGTAGAGATGCGCGTGGCCATTGAGCACCACGTCCGCGCCGTACGCCTGGGCGATCGCCCAGAGCGCGCGCATCGTGCCTCCGTCGTCCTCGTCGCCCGTGGTGGCGCGGGGGTGGTGCCAGGCGACGAGCGCGCAGCGACCTCGATGGTCGGTGAGATCTTGCGCGAGCCAGCGGGCCTGCGGCGAGCCCTCACCGCAGCCACCGAAGTCGGCCGGGACGTAGCTCGGCACGTCGTAGCCCTCGCCGCAGTTGCTGTTCAGCACCACCGCGTGCCACGGACCGATCTCGAAGCTGTAGTAGCCCTTGAACGGCTCTCCACTCGCCCCGCAGAAATAGGCCCAGAACGGTCCTGCGTGCGGCGTGTGGTACTCGTGGTTTCCGACCACGGCGTGGGTGATCGACCGGAGGCGTCCCCAGGTCGGCGCGTAGCAGTCGAGGTACTCGTCGAGCGCCCCGTTCGGGTAGACGAGGTCTCCGAGCGCCAGCACCGAGTCCGGGTGCAGCGACTCCGCGAGAGCCACCGTCTGCTCTTGCGCGCCGCCTGCGCAGTCGACCAGGTCCCCGGCAGTGACGAGGACGGCATGATCCTGCAGCGCCGTCGTCGTCGTCGGCGCCGCGGCGGCGATGCACGCCGGGAGCTCGCGGGGCTGGGTGGAGCACGCCGGCCCCAGCAGGACCACGAGCGCGCCGGCTGCGGCGCTCACGCCGCGGAGGCGTCGGCTCGGCTCGGGCGCGACAACAGGCACACCGCACTTTACACCGCAACACTCTCGCTTCGCTACCCGACAGGCCCGCGGGTGCAGTCGTCCTGCCCCGCCCTCAGCCAGCTGCGCCGCCGAACCCGCCGACGAGGAGACGCGCCAGGGCGCCGACGAGATACGCACCAGCGACGTGCAGAGTCCTGGCCTGGTTGAAAGGCTTCAACCCGGGCACGATCTGCTGGCCGTGATCACGCACGAGGTCGGTCACTACATCGGCATCGCGCACGGCGATGACCCGATATCGATCATGGTCGGTTCATCTCAGCTCGGACACCGACTGGTTCCGTGTCCACGTCGCCGACACCGGGTTGGGCGGCGATCCCATCGTCAAGGTCGCCGTCTCGTCGGGCTTCACGGTCAGCACCTGGTTCGTGTGCGACGGGCGACACACGTCCGAGTCGAAGTGCGTCAACGGCTCGCCCGATTACAGGCGCGTCGGATACGTCGAAGGATGCCGCGGCGAGCGCGTCGAGGAAGGGCCGACGGACGACAACGTCGCGACGACGACGACCGATTGCACGGGGACGAGCGCCGACAACGGCAACCTCTACATTCGGGTGGAACGGTCGGCTTCGACCAAAGTGACGTGCTAC
>Ga0123336_10001435_pt1 | contig 21864 bp, 16 predicted proteins | sample SSSSmetaG_FD_96466 | JGI IMG/M metagenome (GOLD analysis project Ga0123336, IMG submission 96466) | Glacier valley bacterial and archeal communities from Borup Fiord, Nunavut, Canada, to study Microbial Dark Matter (Phase II) - ​SSSS metaG | ecosystem: Environmental > Aquatic > Freshwater > Ice... | reverse complement strand
TGATTCGGCGGGCGTGGATGGCGGAGCATGCGACTCCGCCGACGGCTGCTGAGCGGATTGAGCGGCTGACGGAGCGGATGAAGAATGAGAATCTGACGGACGAGCAGCGGGAGGGGCTGGCGGCGGCGTTGAAGGCAGCGCGGGTGCGGGAGAAGGGCGACTGCCAGATGGTGTCTCCCGTGACAACGGCCAAGCTGGAGATGCTGTCGATTTCGAATGGGCCGAGCTATCCGGTGTATGCCATGGGGTTGAAGGTGCTGTTAAACGGGCATGAAAAGAAGTTTGAGCTGGATACGGGAGCTTCGGGACTCTTGATCAGCCGGGCGTCGGCGAAGAGCGCGGGGCTGGTGCCGGAGCTGGAGATCAAGGCCGGTGGGATTGGGGATAGCGGGCCGGCAAGTGCGTTTGTGACCCATGTGGATGACCTCAGGATTGGGGGGATGGAGTTCAAGAACTGCATGGTGCGGGTGCTGGAGAAGAGCAGCGTGCTGGAGATTGACGGGTTGATTGGGACGGATGTGTTTGGGAATTATCTAGTGACGCTGGACACGCCTGGGCGGCAACTGAGGTTGGACCCGCTGCCGAAGCGGCCGGATGAGGTGGCCGAGACTGCAGCCTCGCTAGATACGGAGGGTGCGGATGATGTGAGTGCGGTGGCGGTGGCGAAGGGTCCGCGGGATCGCTATATCGCGCCGGAGATGAAGGGGTGGACGACGATCTTCCGGGTGGGGCATGAGCTGATTGTGGCGACGAATATCGGGAAGGCTCCGACGAAGCTATTTCTGCTGGATACGGGGTCGGCGCGGACGATGATTTCACCGGAGGCGGCGCGGGAGGTAACGCGGGTCTCGGGAAACGAGATGCAGAGAGTGAAGGGGATCAGCGGCGAGGTGAAAAAAGTATATGAGGCGGACAATGTGCAGGTGTCGTTTGGGGGAGTGGCGCAGATGACGCGGGGGATGACGTCGATTGATACATCGGCGATCTCGCGGGGGACGGGGGTAGAGATTTCGGGAGTGATTGGGTTTCCGATGCTGCGGGAGCTGGTAGTGACGATCGATTACCGGGACGACGTGATCCATGTGGTGTATGACCCGAAGCATGGGTATCACCAGCGTTGATGCGGCAGCGATAGCGGGCGGGAGAGGACGTAGAATCTAAAGATGAAATATGCCATGAGAGTTTTAGTTGGGCTGCTGGCGGTGGCGGGGATTGTGGTGAGTGTGCTGGCGTTGCGGGTGCATAACCAGGATTCGAATGCGGCTCCGCCGTGCGCGGTGACGGAGAAGTTCGATTGCGGGACGGTGAACCACTCGCGGTTTGCGGTGTTTCCGCCGCGGTCGTTTGATGAGGATCCGAAGGCGGGTGGGCATGTTCCGATTGCGGTGATGGGGATTGTGGCTTACTCGACGATGCTGGTGCTGGCGGTGCTGGGGCGTTGGTGGCTGGTGCTCGAGATGGCGCAGATTGGGTTTTTCTTTGCGACGTTTTTGACGTACCTGGAGGCGTATGTGCTGGAGAAGTGGTGCATCTACTGCCTGTGGTCGCAGGGGATTGTGGCGACGATCCTGGTGTTGAGCATCGGGATGCTAGTGTGGCAGTGGCGGCAGAAGCGTGCGGCTGCCGGATTGGTGGGATAACGTATGTGGCCTCGCGTGCTGATGCAACTGATGGAACTGCTGCCGCATATCGGGCGGCTGGTGCCGATGGCGGACCGCTTCCTGACTTCCAAAGCGGCGAACGACAAGGCGACCGAGGCCGCGATGGTGGCGATGGCGGAGGGAGTGCGCGGCGACCTGGGGCAGGTGACGAAAGCGCACGCAGGCCTCTACCGGCAGTTGCAGGAGTTGAGCGCGCAGGTTGCAGTGGTGGGGGAGAGCGCGGAGGCTGCGAAGCGGGCTGCAGGCGGGCAGGAAGAACGGCTAGTGGCGCTGGAGGCGAAGGTCGCGTCGCTCGGAGTGTGGGTGAAGACGGGAGTGGTGCTGGCGGGGCTGGTGCTGCTGGTGGCGATTGGCGTGGGACTGTTTATCGCGAAGACGCCGTAGCGACTGCTTACTGGCTGTTTGCGGCATGGAAGCGGGATAGCGGGTGGGGTTGCAGGGCAGGGATAGCGGCGTAGAATTGCGTTATGGGAATTAGCCGGGAACAGGCGCTGGATTGCTTTGCAAGCGATGACTTAATCGGGATTGGCATGGAGGCCGACGCGGTACGGCGACGGCTGCATCCTGAAGGCGTGGTGAGCTACATCATCGACCGGAACATTAACTATACGAACTTCTGCACAGAGTACTGCACGTTCTGTGCGTTCTATAGGCCTTTAAAGGGGAAGATGGCGGCAGAGGGGTACATCCTCGAGTTCGAGACGATCTACGACAAGATTCGCGAGACGCTGGAGATGGGTGGGACGGGTGTGTTGATGCAAGGTGGTATCCATCCGGATCTGAAGATTGACTGGTTTGAGCGGCTGTTTCGGGGGATCAAGGACCGGTTCCCCACTATCTGGCTGCACTGCCTGAGCGCGAGCGAGATTCTGGCGATTGCGGAGTACTCGGAGCTGAGCCTGCGGGACACGATTATGCGACTGCGGGATGCGGGGCTGGACTCGATTCCGGGCGGTGGTGCGGAAATTCTGGATGACGAGGTTCGGCACCGGATTGCGCGGCTGAAGTGCAAGACGCAGGACTGGGTAGATGTGCATCGGACGGCCCACTCGCTGGGCATGCGGACGACGGCGACGATGATGTTCGGCGTGGGAGAGAACTTCGAGCAGCGGGTGAACCACTTTGAAGTGGTTCGGCAGTTGCAGGAAGAGACGGGTGGGTTTACGGCGTTTATTCCGTGGAGCTTCCAGCCGCAGAACACGGCCCTGGGAGGACGCGGATGGGAAGAGGCGACGTCGGTGGAGTACCTGAAGACGCTGGCGGTGAGCCGGATGTACCTGGACAACATCGAGAATGTGCAGTCAAGCTGGGTAACGCAGGGGCTGAAGGTGTTGCAGATGGGCCTGCGGTTTGGTGGGAACGATGTGGGTTCGGTGATGCTGGAGGAGAACGTGGTGAAAGCCGCGGGGACTTCGAACTGCACGACCGAGGAAGAGTTGCGGCGGATTATCCGGGATGCGGGGTTCAAGCCGGTGCAGCGGGATACGCTGTATCGGACGATGTTTTTGAATTAGTTTCGATTTCTGCGGAAGCCTGAATATACACGGAGAATGAACGGGTATCGTATCGCGTAGAATCGTTCGATACTGAACGTTCCTGCTGGAGTTGTGCCCTGTTCCCTGCTCTTCCAACGCTAATTCAGATGCTTGCCGTGTCGCTGGCCCCTAAGGGGTTTGGGCATTATTTCCGGTCGCACTACACAGATCCGACGTTTCAGCATTTGTATCGCTGGAATATGTTCGATACGTGCATGCTGATTCCGTATTTTGTGGTGATGATTATCCTGGCGTTCTATGGGATTCACCGGTATCAGCTGGTGTGGCTGTACTACAAGAACAAGAACAATGCGGCAAAGTGGGATGAGCCGCCGATGCGGTTTGCCGAGGGTGAGCTGCCGTTTGTGACGATTCAACTGCCGATCTTCAATGAGCAGTTTGTGATCGACCGACTGATTGAGGCGTGCTGCCGGATGGAGTATCCGCGGGACCGGTTCGAGATCCAGGTGCTGGATGACTCGACGGACGAGACGGTGAAGGTGGCGAGCGAGATTGTGGAGCGGTATGCGGCGGGCTTCCCTGGGATGGAGCCGCAGCCCATTGTGTATATCCACCGCTCGAACCGGCATGGGTATAAAGCGGGAGCGCTGGATAAGGGTCTAGATGTGGCGAAGGGCGAGTTTATCGCGATCTTCGATGCGGACTTTGTGCCGCCGGTGCAGTGGATCATGCAGGTGATCGATCACTTTGCGCAGCCGGAGATTGGCATGGTGCAGACGCGATGGACGCACCTCAATCGCGACTACAGCTTTATGACGCAGGTGGAGGCAATCCTGCTGGATGGGCACTTTGTGCTGGAGCATGGAGGACGCAGCCGGGCGGGCGTGTTCTTCAACTTCAACGGTACCGCCGGGATGTGGCGGCGGGAGACGATTGGGAGTGCGGGCGGGTGGCAGCATGACACGCTGACCGAGGACACGGATCTTAGCTACCGGGCGCAGATGGTGGGCTGGAAGTTCAAGTATCTGCAGGATGTGGAGTGCCCGGCGGAGTTGCCGATTGAGATGACTGCGTTCAAGACGCAGCAGGCGCGGTGGGCTAAAGGGCTGATCCAGACGGGGAAGAAGATTCTGCCGCGGGTGATGAAGAGCGACATGCCGTGGCATACGAAGCTGGAGGCGTGGTACCACCTGACTGCGAATATCAGCTATCCGCTGATGATTGTGCTGAGCGTGCTGCTGATGCCGGCGATGATTATCCGGAGCTGGCAGGGTTATATCCAGATGCTGCTGATCGACCTGCCGCTCTTTATGGCGAGCACGATGTCGGTTTCGACGTTCTACCTGGTGAGCCAGAAGGAGCTGTTTCCGCGGACGTGGTATCGGACCTTTCTTTATGTTCCGTTTCTGATGGCGCTGGGCGTAGGGCTGACGATTACGAATACGAAGGCCGTAATGGAGGCGCTGTTCGGGGTGACGAGCGCGTTTGCCCGGACGCCGAAGTATGCGGTGAACAAGAAGGGCGAAAAGAGCCAGGCGAAGGTGTATCGGAAGCGGCTGGGGATTGTGCCGTGGATTGAGCTGGCGCTGGGTTGCTACTTCGCGTTTACGGTGTACTACGCGGTGTCGACGGAGAACTTCTTTACGGTGCCGTTTCTGCTGCTGTTTGTGCTGGGGTACTGGTACACGGGCTTGCTGAGCCTGCTGCAGGGGCGGTTTGAACGCGGCAGCAACAGCGATGGCCAGGCGCTGCATGAGAAGCCTTATCCGATGGGGATCTAGAGTCTGCGATAGCGAGGGAGAGCACGTGCGAAGAGCTTGTCGTTTGTTCAGCAAGTTGGGGTTCGTTATGGTGGTGAGCTTTGCGGTGCTGGCTTGCGGCTGTGCGTATGGGTTGGATTCGGTTCCGAAGGCGGAGTACAGGACGCGGCGGGTGGCGCTGGGCGAGAAGTTGAAGGGTGGGGTCGCGGTGGTATTTGCGGCGACGGAGCCGGTGCTGGACTTTATGCCGTACCGGCAGGACTCTGACTTTTACTATCTGACGGGATGGAATGAGCCCGGTGCCGCGCTGGTGGTGATTGGGCCGGGGCCGGAGACGAAGACCAGGCTAGGGGATGTGGTGCCGGCGCATGGGTATCGGGAGATTCTGTTTCTGCCGATGCGCAACCTGATCGTGGAGAAGTACACGGGCGTGAAGCTGGATGCGGCTACGGCTGGTGCGGCGGAGGCTGCGGGGGTGGATGCGGCGATGCCGGTGGCTGGCTTGGCCGTTGAGTTGACGAAGTTTATTGGGGAAGACCGGCGACGGAGTGCGGGGATCTGGTCGCAACTGGATAGTCAGGCGGCGATGGCAAGTGTGCAGTTTGTGGCGGCTTCGCTGGGGGTGGCGACGACCGGGCCGGTGAATGATGTGCGGACGTTGACGATGGGGCTGCGAACGGTGAAGTCCGCAGCGGAAATTGAGCTGTTGCGGAAGGCGGCGGATGCTTCGATGGTGGCGCAGCGGGCGGGGATGAAGGCGATTCGGCCGGGCGTGCGGGAGCGTACGGTGGCCGGCGTGGAGATTGCCGCGATGATGAAGGAAGGCTGTGAGCGTCCGAGCTATGCGTCGATTGTAGGAGCGGGGTCGAACTCGACGACGCTGCACTACTCCTCGAATGAGGCGGTGATGAAGGCGGGCGAGGTGGTGGTGGTCGACGCGGCGGGTGAGTACAGCCTGTATGCGAGCGACATTACGCGGACGATGCCGGTAGGTGGCAAGTTTACGGCGCGGCAGAAAGAGATCTACAACATTGTGCTGGGTGCGCAGCGGGCGGCGGCAGCGGCGTTTGTTGCGGGCAAGATGAAGCTGGGCAATGTGAGCCAGCGGGGCGATGCGGTGACGGATACGCTGGACAAGGTGGCGTTCGACTACATCAATACGCATGGCAAGGACCTGCATGGGGAGCCGCTGGGGAAGTACTTTCTGCATGGGCTGGGGCACTCCGTGGGGATTGATGTTCACGACCCGATGGACTATACGAAGGTGCTGGATAGGGGGATGGTCTTCACGATTGAGCCTGGGATTTATATCGCGGAGGAGCAGATTGGGGTGCGCATCGAGGACGTGTACTATGTGGACACCGATGGGAAGCTGATCAATATGATGGTGCAACTGCCGCATGAATCGCAGGATGTGGAAGCGGCGATGAAATAGGCGTCGATATTTGCGGGACGTAGTTGATTTGAAGTGCTGGGAGTGTGGGGGGCAGGATGATTACGGGAACTATCATCACGATTGCGCTGGTAGCGGGATACGCCGTGACCGTAGGGCTCTACCTGCTGCTGACGCTGGGGATTGCGTCGGCGTCGCCGGCTTTTGTGGCGGAGAACTTCCGCTTACGTAATCGCTACAAGCTGGTGAATGATCTGGTTTGGCTGCTGTGCACCATGACGGGTAGCTTCGCGACCGCGCTGGTGGGGGGAGCGATTCTGCCGTGGACACTGGGGACCTTACTGGCTGCTGTGCTGATTGCAATGCTTTGGAAGAATAGTTGGGAAGCTCGGCAACGGGGGTTGCCGCACCAATTGCTGATGACCGTGCTCACGGTGGTGGGGGTGGCTGCGGGATATGCGCTGCGGATGCGCGCAATTTCGCTTTCGTGATTCCGATTCGGACTATGTCATACCTTAAGCAGAGAGGCCCGGCGGGATATCGGGCCTTTCTGTTTGATGTTCGTCCATGCTTTAGAAGCGGAGGCCAACTTTGACTGGAATGTAACCGGTGCGGGAGCTATTTTGCGGGAATACGTTGTAGTAGTTGCTGGTAGAGGTGCCTTCCGAAAAAGGACGCTGCTGATTGTCGATCCAGACATAGCGAGCCTCAGCGAAGAAACGCTGCGAACCGTAACGGGAGGGCTTATAGGTGAAGCCAAGACCACCACTGAAGCCAGGAGCATTGCTAGTGTACTTATCGATGCTTTGGTTGGCTGCGTACTGGTAGCAGCCATAGTAGTCGCAGGCGACCGCAGTGGTGGGCACTGTTATGTTAGTGGCTTTGTGGTAGAAACCAGCACCGACTACGAAATATGCGCCGGTATTTCCGTTTCCGGCAAACATGAAGGTAGGGTTCACACTAAAAGACCAAACATGGGTGCCGCCACCAAGCTGTGTCAGAAGCGCGACGGGACGTGTGGGGTTGGCTGCGTTAAACGCGTTGATTTCGTTGTTGTAGATAGTGAGCAATTTGCTAAGCGAAGCTGATTGAATACCGAAGTTATCCCAGTCAAACTGGGCGATAAGAGCTAGTTGCTTGCTGAAATTGCGACCGCCCCCTACCTGAAAACTGTAGCTGGGCTTGAGGTAGTGACCGGTATTAGCTGTAGGGACTGTGAAACCTCCTCCAACAACGAAGGTGTACTTGCTGGAGCCGTCCGGGTTGGTGCGGCTATCGTGATAGTTGGGGCGGCCGTAGCGGCGGCGGGGCGGGGGCTGGTTCGAGAGCTCGGTGGACGCATCCGCGCTGCTGGAGAGATTCAAACGCTCCGCTGCGGCGGCTTCCGTGGCGCCGGTGCTGCTGCTGTAGCTGAGATCGTCGTGGTTATACAGGGTGACGGGAGCTTTCAACGTCGCGAGAATATCAATGGTAGGGCGGGTAGTGATGGCCGTCTGCCGCTCCTGTGCAGCCAAGGTTGCCGTGGCGGCGATGAGGGTCAGCCCGGCAAGACGAAGGATAGTTGGAACGATGTATTGTCTAACGCTTTGCTTGTACATCTCTATAGGCTCCCTGATGTGTTTCCTGTTGCTGTATTTCCTAGAGTGCTGTCGATTTAGACCCGGCAATGAAGTTGTTGTTGTGTAGGACGCTTGAAAAGGGAATTTGGATGACAAGGTACAGCGCGGGACAGCTAAGGACAGCCTGGAACAGCGAAAGACAGCTTGGAACACTGGTTGGTTTGATGGGGTGAACTGGAAAGGGCGGAACTGGGTTCCGCCCTTCGCTTGAGGACTGGTTGATTTCATGCTTCGGTTCTAGTGAATGTCGAACTGCTCCGGGTGGAGGCTGGGGTCGGATTTGACGAGGATGGTGCGACCGACCATTTCTTCCATCTCCTGAAGCCAGCGGGATGTTGTGGACTTGAGAGCTTTGACGACCTCCGGGTGGACGCGCAGCATGACGTCGCCCCGGTCGAGATGCTTGTGCATCTTGCGCATCTCGATGTAGATATCGTTGCAGACGGTGATGGGTGACTTGACCATGCCGGTGCCCACGCAGACGTTGCAGGTGGTGGAGAGGGTACGCTCCAGGGACTGCTTGACGCGCTTGCGGGTGATGGCGACGAGGCCGAAGTCATTGAACGGGAGAACCTTGGACGGGGCGCGGTCGCTCTTGAGCTCATCTTCGAGGGCGGCCATGACCTTGTTGCGGTTCTTGCGCTCATCCATATCGATGAAGTCGATGATGATGATGCCGCCGAGGTCGCGGAGGCGAATCTGGCGGACGATCTCGGGGATGGCATCGAGGTTGGTCTTGACGATAGTGTCTTCGAGGCGGGCGGTCTTGCCGACGAACTTGCCGGTGTTGATATCGATCGCGACGAGCGCTTCGGTCTGGTTGATGACGATGGAGCCGCCGGACTTGAGCCAGACCTTGGAGCGGAGGGCCTTGTTGATCTCTTCGGTGATACCGAACTGTTCGAAGAGCGGGGTTTCCTTGGTGTAGAGCTTGACGCGGCGAATCAGCGAAGGCTGGAAGCGCTGCAGGAAGCGGAGGATGCGCTCGTAGTCGGTTTCGGTATCGACCCAGATGGCGGAGAAGTTGTCCGTGACCTGGTCGCGCAGGATGCGCTCGACTAGATTGAGATCGTGATAGATGAGGGCCGGAGACTTGCTCGACTCGGAGCGGGTCTTGATGTCGGTCCAGAGGTTGAGCAGGAAGCGGAGGTCGGAGCGGAGCTCTTCTTCACTGGCACCCGAGGCTGCGGTACGGACGATGAAGCCGCCAGAGGCGTCTCCCTTTTCGCTGAGGAGTATCTCCTTGAGGCGACGGCGTTCTGAGTCCGACTCAATCTTGCGCGAGACGCCGGTGTGGCTGACGGTCGGCATGAAGACGAGGAATCGTCCGGGAAGGGCGATGTGCGAAGTGATGCGCGCACCCTTCTTGGCGATAGGCTCTTTCGCGATCTGGACAAGGACTTCCTGGCCTGGCTTGAGCAGGTCGCTGATGGCGGGCAGGTTGGTGGACTGCATGGACTGACGTCCGCCGGAGCGGCCCTCGCGGCGGATTCCGGAGCGCTCGCGGTCGCCACTGCCTCCGGTGTTGCGGGGACGGTCGCCACGGTCGCGGTCGCTGCGTCCGTCACGGCGACGGCCATCGCGGCGTCCACTGTCACTGCGTCCACGGGCACGGTCGCCGCCTTCGCGGTTACGCTCGGGGTTGGCTGAGGTGAATGCGGTGGGCTGGGTGGCTTCGCCATTCTGGGCCTGGGAGCCGGACTCTTCGGAGGTAAAGGCTTCATCGGAGTCTTCCGAGAAGGAGTCGCCTTCGTCGGAGCTCTCGCCTTCGTCGCTGTCCTGCGGGTCGTCGGTGGTGAAGTCGTGGACGGAGTCTTCTTCTTCCATGTCGAAGTCGTCTGCGTCTTCTTCGGGGTCCGCAGAGGAGCGGGTGATCTGATCGATGGACATCTCGCGGAGCATGGTTCCGAGATCGGCTGCTCCTTCGAGGGTTTCCTCCTCTTCAAAGTCATCCATCTCTTCGATGGAGCTGGCGTTGAGTGCTACGTCTTCGTCCTCGGTCATCTCTTCTTCGATCTCGACCTCCGCCGGGTTGGCGATGGCGGTCTCGTGGAGGATGGGAGAGGTGGGTTCGGGCTGCTCGTGATGGATGGGAGCCGCGGCTGGCTCAAGGACGGGTGTTTCCGAGACGAGTTCTCCGGTGGGGGTGAGGGTGGTGACATCGTGCAGCGGAACAGGGACCGGTTCGATGCTGGTGGACTGCCAGTCCCAACGGGGCTGGGCGTCTGTGTGGACGGCGGCTACTGGTTCGGATGGCGCGGGCGTGATGGTGTGCGTAGGAGTTGAAACCTCTTCGACGACCGGTTCGGCGGCGATGGCTTCGGGTTCGAGGACTGGCGCAGCCTGACGGAACTCGCTGGGCGCGATGGGATCTACGCGGTAGGAGGCGGAGGCTTCGGTGGGCTCGTAATCCACTGGTGCGACTGGTGCCGGGGCTTCGGGTAAGACTACGGGAGCCGGAGTATTGCGGAAGCTGGCCGTGGTGTCGGGGCGGTGTTCTGCGCTGGGCTCGCGGCGGCTGCGGTCGCTACGGTCGCCACGGCTGGAGCGGCCTTCGTTGCGGCCTTCGGAACGGCGGCTGTCGCGGGAGTCAGAACGCGAGTCGGATGCGGCTTCAGGACGGCGCGGACGAATGGTTTCGCCGGGAAGGACACTGCCTCCATCCCAACCTTCGGGGATGGCGTAGCTGGAGGCTACAGGCAGGACGATGGTGGACTCGGGTGCTTTGGGAGCGGCTGCTTCTTCGCCGCCCTTGCGGTACTTGGAGAGGGACTCACCGGGTAACAGGATGGGCTGGACCAGTGCGGCGTAGGAGTTGCCGGCATCGGTGGTGTCGGGTGCGGCCGCATCGGCGGAGCTATCGACACCGTACAGACTGGTCTGGGGAGCAAAACCGCGGGGTGCGAAGCCGCGCGGGACACGTGGTGGGCGCTGGTCGCGGCTACCGCCACGGTCGTTACCATCACGGTCGTTGCGTTCACGGCCACCACGGTCTCCACGTCCGCGGCCACCACGATCGTTGCGGGCATTTCGATCTGCGCGACCGGTGGACTCAGCGGGGGCAGCGTTGTACGCATCGGCAACGGGGCCGGTGGGTGCGGCGGGACGGGCGGGCGGTGTTGCCGCGGCGGCGCCGTCAAAGTTGAAGTTCTCTTCCGCATCGTCGTCGGAGCTGAAGGCGGGTTCGGTGTAGGTGGAGTCGTCGCCGGAGAGGCCGGGCTGGGTGTCGGTTCCGGCGATGGGTGTTCCCTCTTCGCGTGGGCCACGGCCACGGCGTCGGCCACGACGACCACGCCAGCGGCGGCTGCCATCGGCACCTGGTGCGCCCTCGCCGAGGTCGGCACCTTCGGCCGCGGGGGTAGGAGGAGGGATGGGATGGCTGAAGTCGGACTGGATGGTTTCCGCGCCTTCAGAGAAGGCTGGAGCCGGAGTGGTGGGCTGACGGTCGCGATTGAAGTTGCGGTCGCGACGGCCGCGGCCTCCACGGCCACTGCGTTCCCGGCTGCCGGATTCTGGTGCGGCTTCTAAGGTAGGGGGGGCGGTAGTCTCGGGGGAGCCGGAGGTCAGTTCACGATTGCCGCTGCGGTCGCCACGGTCACGGTTGCGGCCTTCGGAGCGGGCGTCGGAACGACCTTCGGTGCGGCCTTCCGGACGGTCAGTGCGGGGAGCGCGATTGCCGTTGGCAGTACCCTCGAAGTCTGCGGCGTCGCCGGCTTCTTCCATGAAATCAGTGATGTAGAGGAAGGCGTCGCGCTCGAGGCCGATGTCCACGAAGGAGGACTGCATGCCGGGGAGGACGCGCGTAACTTTGCCGTTGTAGATGGAGCCAGCGAGGGTGTACTCGTTCTCGCGCTCGTAATAGATTTCGGTGAGGGCGTCGTTTTCGACGATGGCGAGACGAGTCTCGTGGGGGGTGGAGGAGATGAAGATTTCTTTCGACATGCTTTGTTCTTTCTGCCCGTCCCGATGGGGGATGCGAGCGGCAGACAAGACAAAGAGCGAATCGGAGGCAGCGCTAGCGAGAAGCTAGCGGCAACCCACGGTGGTTACGGACAGGCGTGGGATGAGGAAGCTCGGGTGAACGATGACCGGTGCGAGATGAGAAAACAGCTCTGCCGTTGGCGCGTCCAGGTGGGACGCGGATAGGGCGACACGGGTGGAATCGGAGACACGTTGGGAAGCTTCTTGCGACAGCGTACATTCGGAGTTTGTGACCAAAACAGCAGCAGAATCAAGATTCTGGAGCGGGGCCGTTCGCCATCCGGATGAAATCATTCCCTGAAACCTGTCCGGCCAACGGATCGATGACTCTCGCCTGGCCGGCCTTTTCCTAATATCTACCCCAACGAATGGGGGCTAAACCTCTTGTTTGCCGCTCGGCGGCGCCTTGCGCCAAAGAGGAGCGGATCGTGCGCTGGACGGTGTTGGCCGAATCAGGGTGTTTGGACGACTTGCACCAAATCTGCGACAAAAACACACGACCACTTCCCTCATTGTAACTGAAAATTTACGGCTGCGTCTTAAAACTATGCCGGAGTTGCCACCAACTCCGGCTCGACGGGCAGCGCGGAGACGATTTGCATCCTGGGGCCGATCTTGAGCCAGAGCAAGACACCCATGAGCAGAAACGCTACCATCGGGACAAATGGCAGGGTTTAGCCGCCGGATGCCTTGACGATGTAGCCGAAGGCAATGGCTCCGACGAAGCCTGCTGCTCCGGCAGCGGTGTTGAAGATGCCGACCATGGCACCGGCGAAGGGCCCGCCAGTGTCGAGGCAGACTGCGAACGCTATGGGCTGCTGGAAGGTGATGCCGGCGATAGCGCAGGTCAGGAATAGGAGGGTGGCGGAAGAACTGTGGGTCAGCAGGACTCCCGCGATGGAACAACTGGCGATGAGGAGGCCCGCCGCTCCGATGGCACAGCGTCCCCAGCGAAGACGGATGCGGAGGACGAGGATATTGCTGACGTAGCCTCCGACGAAGTTCGCCAGGGCAGCTACGACGAATGGGAGGGCGGAGAGCCAGAGATCGCTCTCGCGGAAGCCGCGAGCCTTGACGAGATAGGTGTGGAACCAGGAGGTGAAGAAACTTTAGGTATAGAGGCAGCAGAAACAGATCGCGACGATCGCCCAGACGTTCCAGTTGCGGAGCGCGAACGTCCAAGGCATGGCGGTGTGAGCGACTGTGTTGAGGGAGGCGGTTTCGGCGAGCTCGGCAGGCGAGGCTCCGGATTTTTCGGCGGGGGAATCGCGGAACCAGCGATACCAGAAGAAACCCCACAGAGGGCCGAGGAGGCTGAAGACGAAGAAGGAGGCCCTCCATCCGAAGTGGGACTGGAGAGGGACGACGAGGAGGGGTGCGGAGGCTCCACCAAGCTGGGCCGCCATGAGGAAGAAGCCGAAGGCGCGACCGCGGTCTTCGACTGGGAACCAACGGGCGACGACGATGGAAGCGTTAGGGTAGGCACCGGCCTCGCCGATGCCGAAGAGGAAACGGATGGCGAGCAGGGGGCCGAGACCGGTGACGAGGGCGGTCATGGCGGTGAAGGCGGACCACCAGAGGACGATGCGGGTGAGGATCTTGCGCGGGCCGAAGCGGTCGCCGAGGGTGCCCGTTGGAATCTCAAAGAGGCCGTAGGCGAGGGTGAGGACGCCGTTCACCCAGCCCCAGCCGACGGGGCCGATGTGCAGCGCGTCCTGCATACGCGGGCCGGCGACGGAGATACAGATGCGATCAAGGGTGGTGAGGGCGAGGAGTATGGACAGCAGCCCAAGTACCCGGTTGCGATATTTTATGGATTGTCCGCAATTAACTGAGCGAAAGGATACCAGCAGCGGCACGGACGCGCTTCAGTTCACGAAGCGACGCATGCGGATATTCATAACGATGCCCAGGGCCAGGAAGGTGAACAGAATGGAGGAGCCGCCGTAGCTCATGAGAGGCAGGGGGATTCCGGTAACGGGCATGAGGCCGACGACCATGCCGATGTTGACGGCTATCTGGAAGACGATGATCGCGACTACCCCCATGATGATGAAGGTTCCAGGGATGTCTGAGGCGGTTTGGGCGTTCTGGATGAGGCGCATAAGGATAAGGAAGTAGAGCAGCAGGACGCCGAGAGCGCCGACGAAACCGTGCTCCTCGCAGAAGGCGGCGAAGATGAAGTCGGTGTAAGGGATGGGGAGGAAGTCGCCTTGGGTCTGGGTACCGCGGTTGGTGCCCTTGCCCCAGATACCTCCGGAACCTACGGCGATGAGGGACTGGCGAATCTGGTAGCCGGAGCCCTTAGGGTCTGAGTCGGGATTGAGGAAGGCGTTGATGCGGGCCTGCTGGTAGGGCTTGAGGCGTTTGCCGCTCTTGTAAGCGATACCGCCGACCATGACGAGTGCAAGCAGGATGATGGCGGCCTGCTTGATGCGGATGCCGCCGAGGAAGAGCCCGATGAGAAGCAGGGGGAAGTACGTTAGGGTGGTGCCGAGGTCGGGCTGGATGAGGACGAGTGCCATGGGGATGCCGACGAGTGCGAAGGATTTGCCGATATCGGGCCAGGTGAGGGATGGATTGTTGGGGTCGCGGCCAGCCAGGTTCCAGAAGTAGCGTGCGACGGCGAGGATGAGGACAAGTTTGACCCACTCCGAGGGCTGGAAGTGGACGCCGCCGCCGAGGTTGATCCAGCGCCTGGCCCCGAGGACCTTTTGGCCGACCAGCTTGACGGCGATGAGGGCGACGATGGAGACGCCGTAGGCATAGGGGGTGATGTCGAGGAGGCGGTGGTAGTCGATGAGCGAGATGAGGAACATCAAGACCAGGCCGACGGCGAGAAAGCCGATCTGCTTCTGGTCGAAGCCGTGGAACTTGGTGTGGAGCGTGGCGGACTTGATTTCGAAGACGGAGATAAGCGACAACAGGGCGACAAAGCCGAGGAGGACCCAGTCGAAGTCGCGATAGGAGGAGAGACGGGTCATTTGGTCTGTGACTATTGTAGAAGAAACGTAAGGCTAGTTTGTTCCACTGACGCTGGAGACCGTTGGCTCTGCTTTGGCAGTCTCTTTGGGGATTTCTTTTACGGGCGGACTCTGCGTGGGTTGCGGGGTGGTGGCGATGCGCAGGTTGTTGTCGCGCTTACGCTGCTTCTCGACGAATGCCTCGATGACGTGGGCGCCGAGCGGGGCCGAGGCGGTGCCTCCCCAGCCACCGTGCTCAACTAGCACGGCGACGACGATATCTGGATTGCGCCGAGGCGCCATACCAACAAACCAGGCGTTCGCGCGCTCGTTCCCTTTGCCCAGGCTGGTCGCACCGGCGCTGTGATTCACGACCTGGGCGGTACCGGTCTTGCCCGCAAAATCGATACCTTCCAAGTGAACGGCTGCGGCGGTGCCGCTGGTGGTGGTAGCTGCCATGGCGTCGGTGATGATCTGCCAGTTCTCAGACGCAAGTGGAATGGACGAATCGCCTGAACCCGGGAAGGTCTCATGGATGGCGGTGACCTGATCGGGCGGAAGCTCATCGGTAAAGACGACGTGCGGACGGCGCAGGACGCCACCGGAGGCGATGCCGCCGAGAGCACGGGCTAGTTGCAGCGGGGTCACCGTCGTCGCGCCTTGTCCGATACCTACGGAGATGACTTCGCCGGCGTACCACTTCTCGTGTTGCGCTTTCAGCTTCCAGGCGGTGGAGGGCATGGTGCCTGAGACTTCGTCGGGGAGATCGACTCCGGTCTTCTGGGAGATGCCGAGTGAGGTGGCGTACTTCGCGATCGTATCGATGCCGAGGCGGTTCGCGAGTGTGTAGTAGAAGGTGTCGCACGACCAGGGGATGGCGGTGTTGATGTCTACCATGCCGTGGTTCTTATCGCATGCGAAGTAGTGTCCGTAAAAAGTCGCGCCGTGGTTACAGGGAATGTGCATCGTTTGGGCGACGCCTTCCTGCAGGCCGGCGACTGACATGATGATCTTGAAGGTGCTGCCGGGGGCAAGTTGGGCCTGGATCGCCTTGTTGAGAAGGGGATGGTCCGGGTTGGCGAGAATACCGTTCCAGTAGCTGCGGGTGAGGCGGACGGCGAACTGGTTGGGATCGAAGGTGGGACGTGAGGCGAGGGCAAGGATTTCACCGGTGTGCGGGTCCATTGCGACTATGGCACCGATCTTGCCCTCGAGGGCTTTCTCGGCGGCCATCTGGATGTCGAGGTCGATGGTGAGCTTGAGGTCCTGCCCGGCGACGGCGAGGGTCTGGCCGAGGTGGCCGATCTCTTTGCCGTGCGAGTTGACGATGACATCGCGAGAACCGTCTTTGCCGCGGAGGAGACTATCGTAGGTCTGCTCGACGCCGGATTGGCCGACTACGTCGCCGGGCGAGTAGAAGGCGTAGCGGGAGTTGTTGTTAAGCATCTGCTCAGAGACTTCGCCGACGTAGCCGATCAGATGGGCGGCGAAGCCGTCGCGCGGGTAGAGGCGGCGCTGCTCGTCGTGGGTTTCGAGTTCGGGAAGCTCGTTGCGGTGGGCTTCGATGAAAGCCTGCTCGTCGGGGGTGATGTCCTGCTTGAGCGGGATGGGCTGGTACTTGGGGGCGAGTTGGTAGCGGCGGAGCGTGGCCTGGATCTGCTCGACAGTGAGGTGGAGACCCTGTGCGATGAGGGTGAGGTCGGCGTTGAGCTCGGTGCTCTTGTCATGGAGTTGCTCGCGCAGCAGGTAGCAGGTGACAGAAGGGTAGTTGTCTACGAGGAGGCGGCCTTCGCGGTCGAAGAGCCTGCCGCGAGGAGCGAGGACGGGAACCTTGCGGATGCGGTTGGCTTCGGCGAGGACGCGGTAGTTATCGGCACCGAGGACCTGAAGACGCCACAAACCGCCAATGAGGGCCACGAGTATGGCCGCGACGATGTACTGCGCGGCGTGAAGCTTGCCGGGGGAGAGCTTCTCGTTGCGGCCGTTGGAGCCTGCGGACTCGGGGACTGATTCCATGCTGAGGTTAGTTTAGTCGACGTGGGTTGGACGTGGAGGCTGGAGGAATGGGGATGTTGCTGCTTTGGAGTCGGGCTATTCGATTCGGCGGGCGCGATCCAAGAGGAAGAAGATGGGGATGGCTACGACGGTGTTGAGAAGGGCTCGGAGCAGCTCGTGGAGCCACATGATGTGGAAGTCGACGATGCCGAGAAGGCGGCGATTGATGAGATAGATGAGGACACTGTTGAGGAGCGAGAAGCCGAAGTTGATGAGGATGCGCGTGGCGAGGTTTTCGACGTCGACCTGCAGGCCGATGCTTGCGGAGATGTAGCCGATGATGGATTTGGCGATGCCGTTGATGCCGATGGGCTGGGCGGTGAGGGTGTCCTGGAGGAGGCCTATGGCAGCACCAGTAAGAGTTCCGGAGATGGGATTGCGGCGCGAGACGGCGAAGAAGAGGGTGATGATGAGGGGGAGATCGAGGATCGCAAGCCTGGGCAATGGCTTAGGCAGGAGGGCCTGAAGCACGATGGCCGCAAGGGGCACGAGGAGCGTGACAGCGGGATGGAAGCTGTGCTGGGCGAGCTCTCGACGGGATGTGAAGCTACGGGGCATAAGGCAGTTTCTAGTTGCAAGTTGCTAGTTTCTACTTATTGCGGTGGGGGTTCTGAGTCTGTTTTGGGTTGTGATTCGGTTGTGGGTCGTGGGATGTTGGCGGGTTGTGGGTTGTGGCCGCCGGGGGTGAGGGAGGTGGCGGGGGGTGCGGCGCCGGGGGTGTAGCGGTCGGGCCGTAAGGTGGGGGTGGGGCGGGGGACGGGGGTGGTGGGAGTGGTTGACTCGGGGCTATTGGGGTTGGTGACGTCGTGGAGGCTGGGGAGACGGTCGGCGACGATCTGGGCTGCGGATTGGGCGGCAGCCTTGGCGGCGGCGTCGGCCTCGGCCTGCTGGGCGGCGGCTCGGGCGGCTTCCGTGGTGGCGGCGCCTACGGCGAGATCCTGCTGGGCCTGCTGGGGGAGATCGGTCTGGGTGCCGGTGATGACGAGGACCTCTTCGAGCTGGGAGAGGTTGGCGGCTGGGCGGACTTGGATGGCGGTGTAGGGCTGGTGATCGGGGTCGGGGGCGATGGACTCGATGGTGCCGATGGGGAGTCCGCGGGGGTAGACCTGGTCACCGCCTGAGGTGAGGACCTGTTCGCCGGGCTTGATGCGGGAGTCAGCGGTGAGATTGCCTATCTGCATGCGACCGTTGGGAGTGCCGCGGAGGATGGCGCGGATGCGGGTGGAGGCGAGGAGGACGCCGGCACCGGAGGTCTGGTCGTCGAGGAGGAGGACCTGTGCGGTGTGGGGGAAGACGTCGCGGAGCTTGCCGACGACTCCATCGGGCGTGATGACGGCCATATCGGGCCTGAGGCCTTCTTCCCTGCCCTTGTCGATATAGAGGATGCGGGAGAGATCGGAGCCGCTGGTGCCGATGACTTGGGCGGCGACGGTGGTGGTGATGTAGTGCTGCTGGAAGGCGAGGAGGGACTGGAGGCGATGACCCTGGATAGCGTCCTCGGCGATGGCGGCTTGCTGGATGCGTAGCTGGGCGAGCTGGTACTCGAGGTCGCGGTTGTGCTGGCGGACGTGGCGTAGGTCGGCGTAGTTGGACCATATGCCGCGGAGGTTGTGACCGAAGCCGAGGAAGAAGCGCTCGACGGGAGCGATGGTAGCGACGACCCAATAGCGCATGAGGGAGATGCTGTGGGCATCGGGTGCGGAGACGTCGGTGGTGCGACGGACCTGCACGGCGAGGCCTACGATCTGCAAGAGCAGGACCGTGATGAGGACGAGGCTGTTCTTGAAGCGTGAGAAGAAGGATTCCATGCGCCAGTGTGATTATCTTCTATCTTCGCGCGCGGGTGCGGTGCAGGTTTTATGAGAAGCTTGAGGAAATACTCTTTGCCGATCTTTGTCCCTGAGGTGTGCGATGCTGCGTGGGCTGCTGCTTGTGCTGATGGTTCTTGCTGTTCCGGTGAAGGAGACTGCGCCGGTGGTCACGGACGGACCGAGCTTTACGGCTGACGGGCAGTTGAAGTTTCCCGCGGACTATCGGGAATGGGTGTACCTGACCTCCGGGCTGGATATGACGTATGGGCCGAATGCTTCGGTTTCCGCGCATCCGATGTTCGACAACGTGTTTGTGAGCCCTTCGGCGTATCGGTCGTTTCTGAAGACGGGTACGTGGCCGGATGGGACGATCATGATGCTGGAGAATCGCGGAGCGGTGGGCGATGTCTCGATCAACAAGCGGGGCAAGACGCAGTCGGCCGAGGTGACCGGGTTAGAGGTGCATGTGAAGGACTCGGCCCACCTGAAGGGTGATGGGTGGGGGTTCTTCAACTTCAAGGACAAGGTGAGCGCGAAGCTGATTGATCGTCCGGCGAGTTGCTATACATGCCATGAGCAACATGCGGCTGTGAATACGATGTTTGTGCAGTTTTATCCGACGCTGCTGCCGCTTGCGACGGAGAAGAAGACGCTGAGCGAAGCGTACGTGAAAGAAATGGCGACTCCGCCGGCGGCTGCGGAGAGTAAATAGAGTCTGCGCGTTACTTCGTCTGCTCCCTGGGTTGGAATAGGAGCGGGACGAAGTTGGTGAGGTTATCGCGCCAGACTAGCCAGACGTGGAGGCCGGGGGTTTCAACCTGAGTGACGGGCATCTTCTTCATCTTGAGGAAGGTGACGAACCTGCGGTTGGCGGTGATGAGGCCGTCCTCCGTGCCGCAGGCTATCCAAAGGAGGCGCAGGTTGGCGGCTTTGGGGTCGAGCGTGGCCATCTGGGTAGGGTAGTCCAGGTTGTGGATGGCTGAGCTGAAGCCACCGATCCATGCAAATTTATCGGTATTGGTGAGGCCGGTGGAGAGGCTTTCGAGGCCGCCCATGGAGAGGCCGGCGATGGCGCGCTCATCGCGGTTGCGGGAGACATTGTAGGCGGACTCGACGCGGGGGAGGATTTCGGTCAGGAAGGTGTTCGTGAAGAGGGTGGTGTTGTGCTGGACGGGGACGGGGTTGTTCCAGATGTCGAAGCCCTGCTGGATGAAGGTGAGGTCTCCGTAGCCGAGGGGCATGACGACGACCATGGGTTTGATTTTGCCCTGGGCGAGGAGATTATCGAACATGAACTGGGCCTGTCCGATGGCGGTCCAAGCGGGTGCTCCGTCGCCCCAGCCGTGGAGGAGGTAGAGGACGGGGTAGGGTTTTTTGACGGTGGGGCTGTAGCCGGGGGGCGTGTAGACGATGTAATCGTCCTGATTGCCTGGGAGGTTGAGGGCGGTGTGGGTGGTGAAGGTGTGGTTGTGGAGCTCGCCGTGGGGGACGTCGACGGCGTCCCAGAGTTGGGGGGTGTCGCCGGGGACGGAGAGGAGGTTATTGAGGTGAACGAGATTGGTGGTGACGCGGACGCTGGGTTCGTCGAGGCGGAGGCGGCCATCGACTTCGAAGTGGTAGTTGTAGATTTCGGGCTTCTGGGGCGGGGTGGTGTAGGTCCAGAGGCCGGTGGCGTCTTTGACCATGGGGATGGGTTTGGCCACACCTTCAAGGCTAATAGTGACCTTGGTGGCGAGGGAATCCTGATAGCGAAAGGTGATGGTGCGGTCGGGATGAACGGTGAAGTTCTGGGGCGGGGGTGCCTGGGCGGTGAGGTTGGCGGTGGAGTAGAGGAGGGCGGTGGCGGCGAGCAGGGTAAGACGTTTGAGCATGGGCGCAATTTTAGCGGAACGGGATGATGAGACGCTAGATGGCATGGTTTGCTCCCTGGGGTACCCCTCCCCCCTCCCCCCTATTACCGGGGTGTAAGTTCTTTTGCTTGCTTTGATTTAGCGGACACTCATTGCGCTAAATATGTGCACGCAAGGGAGTTATGGCTAAATATGTGCAGGCAAATGGGTTAGCGTGGTGTTAACGCAAACGACCCGGCGCGCGGCCGGGTTGCTGTTTTTGCTTGTCTTTTGTTATAGACGGTGGAGCATAACTAGTCGGCCAAGTTTTGAGAACTTTTATCTGGATTGTTTTGTTGGGGTTGCGGGGATTTGGGGGTGAGGTGGGGGCTTGACAAGGAAAATACGGACGCAGAGGGCGCGGAGGTCCGCAGAGGGCGCAGAGAAAGACTCTTTGGGGGAGAACAGAAAATGGCAACTGCAAAGGCAGGTTGGATCAGTTTTTCAGTTTTCGAGTTTTCGAGTTTTCGAGTTTGGCAAGTTTTCAATAAAGGCTGGCTGGATCAGTTTTGTGTTGTCAAGTTCAGTTGAGGCGGGCTTGTTATGCTGTTGGTTGTGACTATGAAGCGACGTTTGATATACCTTGCCCTCTTCCCCGCCTTTGTTGTGGGGCTTTCCTTGAGTGGATGTGCGCCCAGCGCGGTGCCTAGCGTGACCGATACGGCGAAGGCTCAGGCCTCACTGACGGCGCAGCAACGGCGCGAGATTGAGGAAGAGCGGCGGCAATTGGATTTGATTCCGCCACCCTCCAAGGCTCGTTACATGGCGGTGAAGACGCTAACGCAGTGGGAGAACCCCTACCTGACGGTGCAGGGTGGGATGGTAACGCTGCATGTGGTGACGGCGGATGCGAATCCGAGCCAGTTGGGATTGGGCGGATCGCTGCGGCCGATGGGGGCTCGGCGGCAGGACCTGAACGTGAGGATTGGCGAGTTGCCGGCGGCGCTGAATGCGGTTCCGCAGAGCAGTTGGCCGTATGGGCGCGTGGTGGCGGTGGAAGAGGCGCATGAGATTCCGGTAGCTGCGAGGCCCGAGGTGCGACGGAATCTGGAGGCGGTGGTGAAGACGCTGGGGGATCTGGGTGTGGTGGTTTATGAAGGCAGTTTTTAGTTGCTAGTTTCTAGCTTCTAGTTGTGAGTTGTGAGTTGTGAGTTGTGAGTTGTGAGTTGTGAGTTGTGAGTTGTGAGTTGTGAGTTGTGAGTTGTGAGTTGTGAGTTGTGAGTTGTGAGTTGTGAG
>Ga0123336_10001432_pt1 | contig 21878 bp, 20 predicted proteins | sample SSSSmetaG_FD_96466 | JGI IMG/M metagenome (GOLD analysis project Ga0123336, IMG submission 96466) | Glacier valley bacterial and archeal communities from Borup Fiord, Nunavut, Canada, to study Microbial Dark Matter (Phase II) - ​SSSS metaG | ecosystem: Environmental > Aquatic > Freshwater > Ice... | reverse complement strand
TTTCAGGCATCGGGAAATCTTTCAATCCGATGTGATTCGATCGGTCCGGGAACGGCTTCACTGCCGTCCCCGGCCTCATCGTCTCGATGAGTTTCCAGTTGGCTATTCCTCGGCGGGTTGTTCTCCAACAGAGCCCGCTTCCGCTTCGCCAACCGACCCTCATTCTGCGCTACAGTCGTCTTGCCGGTCGAGTACTTTTAATCGAACGGTAAACAGTGTCTTAACTGCTTGTCTCAGCTCAGGGAGCCACCCCAACAACACACTACACGTGGTCCGGAAAGGCGAACGAACTGTTTCCAAGGATTGGGCGGCGTTCTTCCTCGAAAACTACTCCCACCCCCCATCCGGACCCAGAGTACTCACGTGGCAAACCTGAATGCCCTCAAGACCTTAATGCCTGTATTCGGTGAGATGAAGTTAGCCGAAATAGAGGCGACTCAGATCGAAGTTCACCTGCGATCGCGTTTGAACCAGCGTAAGCGGGTGCGTCGCAAGAGCGGAGTTGTTCTTCTTGGAACCTTGAAGCCGACCACCGTTCATCAGGAGTTCCGTATTCTCCGCCGCATCTTCAGTGTCGCCGTGAAGAAAAAGCTCTGTCCGTCCAATCCCTGTGACGGAGTGGAGTTTCCTGTGATGGTGAAGAGTCTCTTCCGGCCGAACTACATGAGCTGGAGTGAACAGGAAAAGATTGAGGCGGCAGCACCGCCCTACCTCCGCAACATCATTCGGATCGTAACGGAAACTGGCCTCCGAGTTTACAAAGAGCTGGCACCGCTTCGCAAGCACCAAGTCGACCTGGCGAATGGCTTGGTGTTCATCACCGATTCGAAGACGCTTACCGGAGTCGCCGATATCCCGTTGACCGAGCGCGCAGCTGGTGCCTTTCGCGATCAGATGAACATAGCTGGCCCAGGACCGCTTCTGTTCCCTAGTCCGTCCAGTCCAACGGGCTTCCAACTCAATTTCAAGAAGGCTTGGAGAACGGCACTCCAGAAAGCTGGGATCCCCTTACTTCCGGCTTTACGACTTGCGCTCCACGTACGCGACCCGCCTCAGTTCAGGCGGAGTGGCAGACGAATGGGTGACACAGCTCCTCAGGCAATCTGACGCAAAGGTATTTAAGAAGTACTCACAAATGCAATTGCAGATGAAGCGTGAAGCTCTCTCAAAGCTGAACCGCCGCGCCAACGAAGGTTCGAGTTTTGATACGGCCTATCCAAAGCTAGAGGGGTTTTGATACGGTTTTGATACGTTTTGGCGCTTAGAACAGGAAGGTGGATTTCGGTGCTGAAGAAACCAAACAACTTAAGTGGTGGGCGTTCACGGGATCGAACCGTGGACCTTCTGCTTGTAAGGCAGACGCTCTAACCGGCTGAGCTAAACGCCCTTCGATTTGATTATGTCACGAAGCTTGCGAATGGCGGCCGCTACAAGTTCGGGGCGGTCGATTTGAATCCAGTGTCCGGCGCCCTCGATATGTGTTCCTGTGGGGTCGTGATAATCGGACCAAAGCGAGAGCGAGGGCGCGGTTGGTGGCAAACGGCTTGCGATTCGGAGATTTGCCGGCAGTGCGGTTAGGGTTCGTGCCAGCGTGCCATAAAATTGCGGGGTTAACCATTCCCAGAAGATCGGCAGGCGGTGCTGTTCCGGCAACTTGGCAAGTTCATGAAGTGCCCACTGGACAGTTTGGAAGCGGCGCTCCAGAAGCGGGAACAGCGGGCCCATGAGTTGGGCCGCCGCTATTAATTGCGCGGTGCGAGCCGCCAAGTGGCCTTTGAACAGAAGCGAACCGGGCAAGCGCGTGGTAGGCGGGAGTCCATCCACAAAGAGCACACCTGCGGTCTCGGCGGGATACAATGCCGCGAACTGCCGAATGACCAGTGCACCGAACGAATGCCCTACCAATAAATAAGGGGGTGCGACTTGCGACCGGATCAGAGCGCTGTGAAGCTGTTTGGCGAGCTCAGGCAGCCTTATAGCGCCATTATTGGAACGACGATGAATCACTAACTGAAACTCGGGCTCCAGCAGGCGAGCCACCATCGACCAAGCTGGAGGTGAGCCCGCCAGCCCGGATTCGAAAACGACTGTCAACCTTTACTGCGCGACCGCGACCAGCGCGGTGTTGCTGTTGACGCCGCCGATATTCAGCAGCACAGGATAATCGCCTGTGCTCAGGTTCGGGATGCGGATATTCGCTTGCGCGAGGCCCACCGATTGCGGGGTGAGCCCAAGGTAAGTCAACGTCGCCGTTGCGCCTCCGATAGTCGCGAAATTCTGCAGCGTCGAAGTGCCGGCAGGCGATCCGGCGCCAGTTGTGACAGGCGCGTTCACCGGGCCTACTCCGGTGAAATACACGACCACGGTGCTGCCCACGCGTGCGGGGTTCTGCGGCGTAATCAGGTTGTTGTTCACGTCCACCGCAATGGCGCGGCCGTTGAGCGAGTTCAGATAGGGCGCGGCCTGAGCCACCTGGAATTGAACCGTTGAGCTGGTGCCGTTCGGAGCGTTCACCTGTAACGTCGCGGCCCCGGGACCAACCGAGTATGGTACTTGAGCGTTGATTTGGCCGGGCCCCACATAAAACAGCGGCGCGGGCGTTCCGTTGATCAACGCCGATACACCGCTTAGATTCGTGGGCAGCGGGACCTTGGTGGCGCCCGCGGCTGAGGCGATGAAGTTAGTGCCGAAAATTGAGATCACCGAACCAGGGGCAACCGGACCAGCCGCGAAGTTCGCCCCGTTCACAATTCCTGAGCTGCTGACTGTCGGAGCACCTGTTGTGGTCGCGAATTGATACTTGATGAAGAAGGCATCCGCATTCCCGCCGCCTCCGCTTTGCGTTTGGAACGCGCCTTGGGTGACCGGGAAATCGGTGGAGGAGGTAAGGCCGGTCAGGAACGCGTTGCCCGCGGGGTCCAGCGCGATACCATAGCCAATGTCGTTGTTTGAGCCGCCGAGAAATGTGGAAAAGATCAACGCGTTGCCCTGAGGGTTCAGCTTGGTGAACACCGCCTCGCGGTTTCCATTGCGGCGGAACTGCGTGGCATCGCTGGTGACGGGGTACCGGTCGGAATCGGTATCGCCGGTGATATAGGCCGCTCCGGTGGAATCAACAGCAAGGGCGAAAGCTTCATCGCTGCCACCGGAGCCGATGTAAGTAACGTAGACGACATCCGCTTTACCCGGGAGAAATTTGGCGACAAAGATGTCGTTATCGCCGCCTGCGTAATTCTTCTGGTAGGAAGTTCCGGTTGTGGGGAAGTCGGTTGAGGCGGTCTTGCCGGCGACATACACCGCGTTCGAAGAATCGAGCACAACGGCATATCCGAAATCGCTCAAGCCACCGCCTAGAAAGGTGGAGTAGTTCAGATTCGTGCCGTTCGCATTGACCGACGTGAGAAAGGCATCGACGCCGCCATGTCGCGAATTTTGATAGATGGTATTCAGCTGCGGGAAACTATCGGATACCGTGGTGCCTGTGACGTAAGCGACACCGCCAGGGTCAACCGCTATACCCCGGCCTTCATCGTCTGAACCACCGCCCAGTAGAGTGGAATACACGCCGTTGCCCTGGTTATCGAACTTGATGACGAAGGCGTCCAGGCCACCTTTGCTAGTGGGTTGAAACGAACCCAGACTGGAAGGAAAGCTGCCGCCCGTGGTACCCGTTGCGTACACGGCACCTTGAGCATCGATCGCCAGCGCGGAGATGAAATCGTCTGAACTGCTGCCGATATAGGTGGAGAAGATCAGCGTGCTTCCGGCGGGATTCACGCGCAGCAGGAAGGCATCGGCGCCACCGGCGCGTTTCGATTGAAAGGCATTCATCGTGGGGAAGTCATCCGACGAAGTGCGGCCGCCGATGTAAACGCTGCCTGTGGAATCGACACGGATGGCGTTGCCGAAATCGTCGCCGCTGCCGCCGAAATCGGCGAGGTAAATTTGTGTGCCGGTGGGGGAATATTTGCGGAGCAGGAAATCGCTATCGGCACTGCCGGAGGTGGTGCTGCCAACCAGATAACTATTGCCGTTGGTATCGACCGCAATTCCGTTTCCCTGGTCAGAACCGCCGCCACCCAGGTAACTGGCGAAGGAGATGGTGGGGTCAATGGTGAGTTCGCGGGAATGATCATACTGGCCGACCTGAAAAGAGATTTCATCATCTGTCGAAAGGGCGAACGCACCTGCCACGGGTTCGCGGCCGGATTCGCTGGTTTGAAAGATGACCGGCTTGTGTTGCGTCACATCGCCGTGAGCCGTGTGGAGAATGAGGTCCCCGGTGGACGCGATAAGAACACTCTCGGCGCCCGAATAGCGCATGCGAATATTGCCAATGTTTGCGTGAGGGGCGACAACAAAATCGTATTCCAGCCGATTACCGGAGCCGTAGTAGACAAGGTCGATTCCCGGATACAGGTTATGCTCCCGAACGCGAGCGAAGGTGGGGATGTCCGTGTGCCAGTCTGCTTTGCTCTTTCCCCGAAAGTAATTGGCGCGAGTGGGCAACGGTTCCGAATGTTTCCAGCTTGCTGAGCGGTTCGCGCCAACTAATGAAAGTTGGAGTGTGCTGGCACCGTGAGAATCTTTCAGCGAGAGGTGGGAGGAAGCGAGGCCCAAATCAAGCCGGTAGTTTCCGCTACGAACGACATATCGGGTGGTGGCTGTTGCCTGGCCTACGTTGGGTTCGAAAGTGATTTGGGCGACAAGCGTGGGTGTAGCGAGAGCAATGAGGAGGGCAATTCTGGTCACCCTGTCCAATGGAGCAATTGGGCTTCCTTACCTGATGAGCAGGGCGGACTGGTTGGCGAATTTAATCAGCGCTCCTGGAAAAATGCCCAGAGCGAAGGTGCATATCACGGGCAGCACCAGGGCAGCGCGGCGTGTCAGCGGCAGGGGTTGAAGATCGCGCGTGACTTCGCCCGGCTCACGCATGTACATAAAAACCACCAGACGCAAATAGTAATAAGCGGCAACAGCGCTGTTCAGCAGACCGAGTATGGTGAGCCAAATCAAATTCGATTGCAGCGCTGCCTTGAAGATGTAGAACTTCCCGAAGAAGCCGCCGGTGAGAGGTACGCCGACCAGCGAAAGAATCAGAATGGTGAGCAGCCCGGTGGTTACGGGTTGCCGTTGCGCGAGGCCGGAGAAATCGTCGAGCGAAAGATGGTGTTCCCCTTTGCCGGAGAGATGGACCACCACCGCGAAGACACCCAGGTTCATGCAAGCGTATGCGGCTAAATAAAACATGGCCGAGGCAGTGCCGATTTCGGAGCGCGCGGCGAGTGCCACCAGAACATAGCCGGCATGTGCGATGGAACTGTAGGCCATCATGCGCTTGACGTTGTTTTGCATGAGCGCGGCAAAGTTGCCGATGGTCATGCTGAGCAGAGCGGAGAGCCAGACCATGGGTTCCCAAGTGCCGCTCTGCGAGGCAAAGGCCGTCATAAAAATGCGGATGAAGATGGCGAAGGCCGCAGCTTTCGGTGCGGTTGACATGAAGGCCGTGACCGGCGTGGGAGCGCCCTGGTAGACATCGGGAGCCCAGATTTGGAACGGTGCGCCGGAGATTTTGAAGGCGAGGCCGACGAACATGAGCGCCATCGCAATCCCGACCATCGCGGGTGGCGGATTATGCGTGACTGTAAGCGGCGTGTAGAAAGTCCAGTTAGTAGTGGCCTTGTGAATATCAAGAATGTTGGTGGAGCCCGTCGCCCCATAGATAATTGCCACGCCGTAAAGGAAGAACGCAGTCGCGAAACTGCCGAGCAGGAAATATTTGAGCGCGCTTTCATTAGCGCGCTTGTCGTCGCGCAGATAGCCGCAGAGGATGTAAGTTGCGATCGAAGAAATTTCGAGGCCGATGAAAACCATGATGAGCGAATTGGACGCGACCATCAGGCACTGGCCCGAAAGCGAGAACAGCAGCAGTGCATGATACTCGCCGGTTTCCACTTGGTCACGGCTCAGAAAGCGGTACGACGAGAGCACGGAAACGACGCCTACGGCCAGTACCAGTACGCGGAAGAATACGGCAAATCCATCGACGATCAGAAGATTTGAAAATGCTAAGCCCGTGATGTTGAGGTCGTAAAGAGCGGCAGCCATTGCGGCCAACATGGCTACGATGGAGATGTGGCCGTACATCGAGGAAAGCCGATTCTTGAGCAGTGGCACCATCACCATCAAGACCGTTGCGGTTCCGGCAAGGATGATCTCCGGCAGGATGCGGAGAATATCTTCCGCGGGCGGCATGGTGCCGGCGGGAAAGAGCTCAGCGGCCATTGGCGACTAACTCCTGGTTGCCAAATTGAGTGCCGAGTTGAACTCGGAATGGCTCATTGGCTCGGCTTTGTTCCAGCAGCTTGGCGTTGGTTGCGGAGATGACAGGTAGGAAAGTTTGGGTGCCGATACCCATCCAGAACATAGCCGCGATCAGGGGCACAACACAGAACCATTCGCGGAGGTTCATGTCGGGAAGCCTTTCGCGCGATTCGCCATAGAAGACGCGCTGGTACATCCACAGCATGTAACAGGCGGAGAGAATCACGCCAAGAGCGGCCCACACAGCGTAGGGGAAATAAGCCTGCGCGGCACCTTGCAGAATGAGAAATTCACCGACAAAGTTATTGAGCAACGGAAGCCCGATGCTAGCGAGAGTGGCGATCAGGAAGGCGGTGGAGAACCAGGGCGCGGCTGTCGCGACACCGCTGTAATCGGCAATATCGAGCGTCGGGCGTCGGTGCGAAAGGAAGCCAATCAGCACGAACAAGCAGCCGGTGGTGACGCCGTGGCAGAGCATCTGATAGACCGCGCCATCAAGGCCCAACTGCGTGAAGCTGAAGATGCCCAGCACAACGAACCCAATGTGGCTCATGGAAGAATAAGCCACCAGGCGCTTGATGTTGGGCTGTACCAGCGCCACCAGCGCGCCATAAAGGATGGTGACGATGGCCAGGACGATGATGAAGTTGGCGCAGCGGCGGGCGGCGGAAGGAAACAGCGGAAGGCAAAAGCGCATGATGCTGTACGTGCCCATCTTCGCCATGACGGCGGCCAGCATCATGGTGGCGGCGGCAGGTGCGGAGGCGTAAGCCGACGGCAGCCAGGTGTGCAGCGGGAACAGCGCCAGCTTGATGGCAAACGCGGTGAAGAAGCCCAGGAACAGCAGCAGCTCTTCGGTTGCGGAGAGGGCGAGCTTGCCCGAGTTCACGGCGTCCAGCACGGCTGAGTAATTCGTGGTGCCCACGCGACCGGCGAGGAAGATAATGCCGGCCAGCATCAGTACCGACCCCGCGAAGGTGTAGAGAAAGAACTTCATGGTGGCGGCACTGCGGCTTCCCGAGCCCCACACGCCGATGAAGAGATACATCGGGAGCAGCGTGAGTTCCCAGAAGCCGTAGTAGATCACCAGATCGAGCGCGGAGAAGACGCCGATCAGCGCGAACTCCAGCAGCAGGAGAAGCGCGAAGAACGGCTTGATATCTTTGCGCACCGATTGCCAGGAGAGCAGAATTCCGATGGGCGTGAGGAACGTGGTGAGCACCACCAGCCAAAGACTTAAGCCATCGAGCCCGACGTGATAGTGAATGTTCGGATTCTGTATCCAGATCAGGTCCGTGACGAACTGTTGGCCGGGCACGCCGGATTTATAACCGATGGCGATACCCAAGGACATCAAAAACGCGACCACCGAAATGATCAACGCGAAAACGCGGATGGGGCCGGTGCCCGCTTTCGGCAACACCAGCATGAGCAGGAAGCCGGCGAGTGGCACAAGTAGCAAAATGTCAAGCGGATTCATGGTTAGCGGCCCACTCCGGTGAAGCCCATGGCCAGCACCAGCACCACGGAACCGACAACGATCCATGCAGCGTAAGATCGAATGCTTCCCGATTGCAGCTTGCGGAGCGCGTTGCCGCTGTTGCGCGTTTGTGCTGCCACGCCATCGACAATGCCGTCGATGAGAGCGTTGTCTACCAGCTTCCAAAGCACCGACCGCGAAGTGACCAGCAATGGATGAACAATAGCGGCATTATAGGCTTCGTCGATGTAGTACTTGTGATAGATCAGATTGTAAAGCCCACCGTGCGCGGATTCTTTTCGGGGGCGGCCCAGGTACATCACACCTGCGATCAGGATGCCAATGGCACCCGCTGCAACCGAGACAATCACCAGGCCCATAGCATGGCCTTCTTCGCCAGCCGGGAACATGGCGTCAAGGTATTTTGGGATGGCGATGAAGCCGCCCACCGTGGAAAGGATGGCCAGAACGATGAGCGGCACGGTCATGGTGAGTGGCGATTCGTGAGGATGCGCTTGGCCTCGATAGGCGCCGAAGAAGGTGACGAAGAGTGCGCGGAAGACGTAGAAAGCAGTCATGCCCGCGGTGACGACACCGATATAGAACATCCAAGGAGCATGGTGATACGCGGCAACCAGGATGGCGTCTTTTGAGAAGAAGCCAGAGAAGGGTGGAATGCCGGAAATCGCAAGTCCAGCGCAGAGCAGTGTCGCAAATGTGATGGGGAGTTTGGAGCGAAGACCGCCCATCTGCCGGATATCCTGTTCGCCTGCGCAGGCGTGAATCACGCTGCCCGCGCCAAGAAACAGCAGCGCCTTGAAGAACGCATGAGTCATCAGGTGATACACACTGGCGGAATATGCGCCGACGCCCAGGCCCAGGAACATGTAGCCGAGTTGCGAGACGGTGGAGTACGCGAAGATCTTCTTGATATCGTTCTGCAGCAGACCGATGGACGCGGCGAAGATAGCGGTGAACAGCCCCACGTACGCCACCACTTCGGAAGCTGTAGCGGAATGCGAAAACAACACTGACGAGCGCGCGATCACGTAGATGCCGGCGGTCACCATGGTCGCGGCATGAATCAACGCGGAGACCGGCGTGGGGCCTTCCATGGCATCGGGCAGCCAGACATAGAGCGGGAACTGCGCGGATTTGCCGCAGGCGCCGACGAGCAATAACAGGCAGATGGCGGTGAGCGTAACGGCGGCCTTGCCGGGAGCCGCGCCCGTGACAGTTGCGATATCGAGCGTGCCGAAGTTGATCACGATCAGCAGCATGGCCAACATAAAACCGAAATCGCCAATGCGGTTGACGATGAAGGCTTTGTTGCCTGCGTCGGTGGCGCTCTTTTTCCTGTACCAGAAGCCCACAAGCAGATAGCTTGCCAGGCCGACTCCTTCCCAACCGATGAAAAGCAGCAGATAGTTCGCGGCCAGCACCAGCGTGAGCATGAAGGCCATGAAAAGATTCAGGTACGCAAAAAAGCGCGCGAAGCTTTCATCATGCGCCATGTAGCCGCGCGAATAAATGTGAATGAGCGAACCGACGCCCGTGATGACGAAGAGCATGACGGCGGTGAGCCGGTCGGCGGTGAAATCCCAACCCACTTGAAACTGGCCGCTCTGAATCCAAGTGAAATAGCGCTCGGTAACAGGGGTACTGAACGATTGCGTGGCCACGAACACTTTGAGCGTCCAGGCGAAGGAGAGCAGCACGCTTAGGATGGCAATGAAGCTGACGGCGAACTTGGGGAGCTTGCGGCCAAACACACCGTTGATCAGAAAGCCGGCCAGCGGGAAGGCGGGGATGAGCCAGAGATTCTGCATGTTAATTCTTCATCGATTCCACTTCGTCGATGTTGAGTGTGCCGCGATTCTTGTAGACCGTGAGAATGATGGCGAGGCCGACGGCGGCCTCGGCGGCGGCCACCACCATGACGAAGAAGGCGAACAGATGGCCGGAGTTCGATTTCAACTGATATGAAAACGTGATGAAGGTGAGATTCACGGCGTTGAGCATCAGTTCGATGGACATGAACACCGTGATGATGTTGCGACGCAGCAGGAAACCCGCGATGCCCAGCGAGAAGAGAACAGCGCTCAGAACAAGGAACCACGTGAGTGGGACGCCCGCGGGCACGGCTTAATCGATCTCCTTGCGGGCAAGCACGATGGCACCCAGAATGGCGACCAGAATCAGGATGGACGTGACCTCAAACGGCAATAAATATTCGCGAAAGAGCGCGGTACCGATACTGTGGGCATCGCCTTGCGCGAAGCCACCGAAGACCGCCTGAACGCTGGACGGATAAAAACGCTGGAGCGAATAACAGAGCGCGGCAAGCAGGGCCAGCAGCGCGGGAATTCCGGCCACTTGCACGGCCGTGCGATGAGTAGCTCCGGTCTCGCCACCTGTATTGAGCAGCATGATGGTGAAGACAAACAGCACCATGATGGCGCCGGCATAGACAATGATCTGGGCCATCGCGATGAAATCGGCGCCGAGGAGCAGGTAGAGCGCGGCGAGTGAAACCATGACGCCGATGAGTGAGAGCGCGCTTGAAATGGGATGGGTCTGGACGACGACGTTGATCGCGGAAACAACGGCGATGATGGCGAAGATGAGGAAAAAGACGAGATCCATTCAGCCCTTTAACGCGACCAGAAAACCGGTGACCAGCAGGTTCAATAGCGCCGCCGGAAAAAGATACTTCCAGGCGAAAGCCATCAGCTGATCGTAACGAAAACGGGGGAGTGTGGCGCGGATCCAAATAAAGACGAAGAGCAGAAAGCCGGTTTTGGCGAAGAACCAGAAAAGGGGGATTAGGTAGACCTGCAAAAACGGAATCAGGAATAAAATGGCAATGCCGAAGAACACCAGAGCGAAGAAAGGCAGCGTGATGCGGTCTAGTCGCCGCGCGTAATTCAGACCGTGATACAGCGCGATGGCGCCGGCCAGCGCGAAGACGATGGCGGGGACGAACGAAGAGCCGAGCGAGGCCGGAAACAGCGGATGCCAACCACCCAGGAAGAGCACGGTGGCCATGCAACAGACGGTGATCATGTTCGCGTACTCGGCCATGAAGAACGAAGCGAACTTCATGCTGGAGTATTCGGTATGGAAGCCGGCGACGAGTTCATTTTCGGCTTCGGGAAGATCGAAGGGAACGCGGTTGGTTTCCGCGAAGGCCGCGATCATGAAGATCACAAAGCTAATCAGCTGCGGGAAGGGCCCCTGAAAAATGCTCCACTGCGGAAGGACGCCGAAGCTGAAGCCCGCTTGCGAATCGACAATCTGACGAAGGCTGAGCGTGCCGGCGCTCAGGAGCGGCGCGGCAATGGCGAGTGACAGCGGCAACTCATAGCTGATCATCTGCGCGGAACTGCGCAAACCGCCCAGCAGGCTGTATTTATTGTTCGAAGCCCAACCGCCGAGCGCGATGCCATAGACGCCCATCGAGCTGATAGCGAGCACGAAGAGCAGCCCCACGTTCAAATCTGTAAGCTGCATCCAGGTCTGATGCCCGAAAGCCGTAATTTCAGGACCGAACGGGATGACGGAGATGGAAATCAGCGCCATGGTGACAGCCAGGAACGGCGCCAGCAGGTAAAAGAACTTGTTCACATAAGGAGGAAGCAGATCCTCCTTGGTCATGAGCTTGATCACATCGGCCAGGGGCTGCAACAGCCCATGGGGACCTACTCGCGAAGGCCCCATCCGCACCTGTACATGTGCGATCACCTTGCGTTCCACCCATTGCAGGTAAGCCAGCGTAGTGAGCAGCACGCCCGCGACAATGGCCGCCTTAATCAGGCTGATGACGATAAATTCCATTACTGGGGAAGCGGGTTTTCGAGGACTGAATTCAAGATTCTAGAATAGCGTCCCAGAGTGCCTGATGTGAAGAGGTTATCGTGCGCGGAGCGAATCAGCTCCGGATGTTCGGCAACGGGGATACGGCCGTTGACGGGCGTGCTCTGCGCGGCTCCGCCGGTGGAAAGGATGGGGAGCGGCACCGCGTAACCGGCAACCTGTGACCGAATTTCGGTGAAGACTTTGTCGGATACCCAGGGCCCCATAGTGGCGGCGACCCCCATTTCACGGGCCAGCAGACCCATGATCTCCAGGTCGGGCTTGGTGCCCATGGTGCGGATTGCGGGCTTCAGTTGCTGAATTTCCCCGCACACGTTGGTCACGGTGCCGCTCTTTTCATAAGCGGATGCGGAGGGGAACACCACGTCTGCAAGCTTGGCGCTTTCGGTGAGGAAAAGATCCTGCACCACGATGAAGGCTTTTTCAGCCGCAAAGGGCGCGCCCGCCAGAGGGTCGGCTCCGACAATCCAAAGCGCATCGAGCTCGGCGCTGGTGACCATCGCTTCGACGGTCATGCCCGGAGTCTCGGAAGGCTTGTGGCCGGGCAGCAGGTCCGGCATCACACCCATGTCTATCGCGCCGCGTGAGTTTGAATAATCGACAAGGCAGCAATACTTCACCGGGTAGGGGAGAGTGGAGCCGATCTCAACCAACCGTCGCAGAGCCGCGCCTTTGACGGAATCGTCGAACACAATGACCAGTTCCTGTTCGGTGACGAGTTGAAAGTGAAGTTCTTCCACGCCCGCCAACTCCTCCCCGGGCTGCACACGGACGCTCTTGAAACTGATCTTGTCTTCGCGAACTTCCTTCGCGGTCACTGCGTAAATGTGGGCGTTGTGATGCCGGAAGTTGGCACGGATCTGGAAGGAGAGTAGTGGCTGTTCAAGCGCCAGGTCCGCACCGATCACCAGGACGCCTTTGGACGTGTAAAAATCCTGCACGGTAGCGAGCGTGCCGGTTGTGCCGCTCAGCGCGTCGAGCAAAGTGACCACATCGCCGGAGCGCTGGTGATCGATGCTGTTCGTGTTTAAGACTTGCCGGCCGAACTTTTGCAGATAGAAATTTTCTTCATTGGTGAGGTGCGCGGAACCCACGATGCCGAACAGCGCGTTACTCGCTTTCAGTTCACTAAAACGCTTGGCCGTGTAAGCGAGGGCTTCCGACCAGGACGCCGGTTCCAGCTTCCCGTTGCGGCGAATCAGAGGAGCTTGCAGGCGCTCGGGATGATCTGTGAAATCGAACCCATAGCGGCCTTTGATACAGAGGAACTCACCGTTGATGCCGGAGCGATCGCGATTGTTGCCGCGAATGATGTGGTCATTGCGAACGCCGAGCGTTGTCTTGCAGCCGTTTGAGCAGTGCGTGCAAATGGTGCTGACATGCTCCATCTCCCACGGTCGCGTTTTGTAGCGATAGATGCCGCTGGTGAGCGCGCCCACGGGGCAGATGTCGACACACATGCCGCATTCATCGCAGTTGAGATGGTCGCCCATGTTGGGCGCAATTTCAGAGACAGAGCCGCGATTGATCACGCCCAGCGCGCCCACGCCCATGCCTTCATTGCAGACGCGAACACAGCGGAAACACAGAATGCAGCGCGGGGCATCGAAAAACACCACGGGCGACCACTGCTTCTCATCGACATGCAGCTTGGTTTCGGTGTAGCGGCTCTCGCCGGCGCCATAGCGGAACACCATGTCCTGCAACTCGCATTCGCCGCCCTTATCGCAAACCGGGCAATCGAGCGGGTGATTCGTGAGCAGGAACTCCAGAGTGGATTTTCGCGCGGCCGCCACTTGCGCCGTTTGCGTGCGGACGACCATGCCCTCCGCGACGGGCAGCGTGCAGGCCGCCATCATCTTCGGCGCCTTTTCCACTTCCACCAGACACATGCGGCAGGCTGCCTGCAGGGAATACCCTTCGTAATAGCAGAAGGCTGGAATTTCAATGCCGGCTTGCTTCGCGGCATTGATCAGCAGCGTGCCGGGTTCGGCCGTGATCTCCTGGCCATCTACGGTGAGCTTTACTGAATCTGGCATTTAAAGAGTGGGTTGCACGGGGATGGCGGCGGCTTGACCCTGCCACACCGGCGCCTGGTCGCGCAGATATTGGCGGCGTGGCTTAGGGCCGTGCGTCAGGTAATCTTCGAATTCATTCCTAAACTTTTCAATGATGCTGATTGTCGGCAGGGCGGCCGCATCGCCCAGTGGGCAGAAGGTGCGTCCCAACATATTTTTCGCCAGATCGCCAATCATCACGATGTCGCTCTGGGTTCCCGCGCCTCCCACAAAACGCGTCAACAGCTTCTTGAGCCAGGTGGTGCCTTCGCGACAGGGGATGCACCAGCCGCAGCTTTCATGCTGATAGAAGCGCATGATGCGGAGAGCCACACGCACCATATCCGTATCTTCATCCAGCACAATCATGCCGCCGGAACCGAGCATGCTTTTCACTTTGGCCAGCGCGTCATAATCAAGCGTCAGCCCATCGCACTCCGCCGCCGTCAGCATGGGGCATGACGACCCGCCGGGCACCACGGCTTTCAGCTTTTTGCCGTTACGCATACCGCCGCCCAATTCTTCAATGGCGCGCATCATGGGAAAGCCCAGCGGCACTTCATAGACACCGGGCTTGTTCACATGGCCGCTGATGCAAAGCAGTTTGGTACCACCGCTTTTCGGAATCCCGAGCGCGGCATATTCAGCGCCGCCCATCAGCAGAATGGCTGGCACGGTAGCAAATGTTTCTACGTTATTCAGCAGCGTAGGCGCTTGGTAGGCGCCGCTGACTGCTGGGAACGGTGGACGTATGCGAGGGATGCCGCGCTTGCCTTCGAACGATTCGAGCAGCGCCGATTCTTCGCCACATTCATACGCTCCCGCCCCGGTGTGCGTGCGGATGTGAAAGCTAAAGCCGGTGCCATGCAGATTGTCGCCCAGGTAGCCGGCGGCGTACGCTTCGGCGATGGCGCGGTCCATGATGTCAATCAGGTAGCGATACTCGCCGCGGATGTAAATCCAGCCGTACGTCGCACCCATCGTGTAGCCGCCAATCATCATGCCTTCCAATAGCTGATGCGGGTCGTATTCCATCAGCAAGCGGTCTTTGCAGGTGCCGGGCTCGCTTTCGTCCGCGTTGACGATGATGTATTTAGGCTTGGGACTGGTGCGGGGAACGAAGCTCCACTTCAAGCCGGTGGGAAAGCCGGCACCACCGCGCCCGCGAAGGTTCGATGCCTTCATCTCTTCTATGATGGCGTCGGGCGTCATGCCCAAAGCTTTCTTGATGGCCGCATAGCCCTCAGTCGCCAGGAACGTTTCAAGCGACGCGCTGTTCGGTAATCCGAACCGCTTTGAAATAATGCGCGTTTCGGCGGGATGCGGTTGGTTATACGGCATGGGATTTTTGGGTGAGACCGTCAATCAATTCTTCGAGCCGGGCGGACGTCACTTCGTGGTGAAAATCGTAATTGATCTGAATCGCCGGCGCCCAGGAACAGGCCCCGATGCACTCCACTTCTTCGAGCGAAATCAGGCCATCGGCCGTAGCCTGCTTGTGGCCGATCCCGAGTCTGTGGCACGCCTGGTCCCACAACTCTTCGCCGCCGGTGAGCAGGCAGCTGACGTTGGTGCAGATTTGAACGTGAAACTTCCCGAGCGGCTTCGGATGCAGCATGGAGTAATACGACATCACCTCCGAAACTTGCAGAGGCTGCACGCCGACGCGCGCGGCGACTTCAACAATCAGTTCCGGAGTGACGCTGCCAAGCTCGTCCTGCCCGTACATCAGCATGGGAATCATGGCGCTGCGCTTCTTATCTTCCGGATAATTGGAGAGCAGAGATTGAAACTTACTTTCAAGTTGCGGAGAAAGCTGCATTAGCGGTCGGTGTCTCCGAGAACGAAATCCATGGAGCCCATGGAGGCAATTACATCGGAAATCATGGACCCCTTCGCCAGTGTGGGTATGGATTGCAGGTTGCCGAAACTGGGCCCGTGTATGTGGACGCGATAAGGCTTAGCCGTGCCGTCGCTGACAACGTAGTAACCAAGCTCACCCCGGGGCGATTCAATCACCTGGTAGACCTCGCCTTCGGGCACACGGAAGCCTTCGGTAACAATCTTGAAGTGGTAAATCAGGCTCTCCATCTGCGTCTTCATTTTTTCGCGTTCAGGCAGCATCACACCCGGCGCATCAGCCTGGAAAGCGCCTTCCGGCATGCCCTCCAGCGCCTGCTTCACGATTTTCGCGCTTTGGCGCATCTCTTCGATGCGGACTAAATAGCGGGCGTAAACATCGTTTTCCGTGCGCGTCGGCACGGTGAAGTCGAACTTTTCGTAGCTGGAGTAAGGTGCCTGCTTGCGCGCATCCCAATTCACTCCCGCAGCGCGCAGCATGGGGCCAGTAACGCCCAGATCCAGCATGTCCTCCACGCTAATGAACCCCACGCCTTTGGTGCGGCCAATCCAGATGCGGTTGTTCGTCAGCAGGTCTTCGTACTCATCCACCTTCGAAGGAAAGCCGTCGATGAAGCTCTTAATTCGATGGTGCCATCCCCTCGGCGGAGCGAGTGCCAGGCCGCCGATGCGGATGTAACTGGTCATCATGCGCTGGCCGGAATACATCTCAAAAATGCGCAAAATGTCTTCGCGTTCGCGCATGCAATACAGGAACATGCTCATCGCGCCGATATCGAGCGCATGCGTGCCCAGCCACACCAGATGGCTGTTCAGACGCGTGAGTTCCACCAGCATCACGCGCGTCCACTGAGCCATGGGGGGAATTTCCAGGCCCAGCAGCTTTTCTACCGCCAGCGAATAGCACAGATTATTTGAAAGCGGAGCCAGGTAATCGATGCGGTCGGTAAGAGTGACGGCCTGTTGGTATGTCTTGGCCTCGAATTCTTTTTCGATCCCCGTGTGCAGATAGCCGATATCGGGCTTAGCGGAGCGAATCACTTCGCCTTCGAGTTCCAGTTCCAAGCGCAGCACGCCATGCGTGGAAGGGTGCTGCGGACCCATGTTCAGGGTCATGCGCCGCGTGCTGGTGGAAGTCTGCGGCTCTGCGATTTCGGGTTCGGTAAGCGTGAAGGATGAGGCCATGGTTAAACTCGCGTTCCGCTGACGGGATAATCTTTCCGCAGCGGATGGCCTTCCCAATCGGCGGGCAGCATTATGCGCTCTAGTTCAGGATGGTTGTGGAAGACAATGCCGAAAAGATCGAACACTTCGCGTTCATACCAATTGGCGGAGCGCCAAACTTCGGTGACTGAAGCGATGGCCGGCTTTGCTCCGGAAATTCGTGAACGAAGCCGCAGCCTCTGATTGTGTTCCAGCGAATGCAAATGATAAATCACCTCGAAGCGAGGTTCTTCCGGATACCGATCGACCGCGGTCAAATCGCTCAACCGAATGTACCCGCCTTCGTGCTTCAGCCGGCGACAGACGTCGACGATGGCATCCGCCGCAATCTCAAACGTTACTTCACCGCGATCGAACTTGGCGCTCAAAGTGGAATCTTCCACAAGCCGCACGGCGGGATGGTCTTTCAAAGTTTCTGGAATCACGAGGCAGCTATCGCTTTTCGGCGGTTTCACCCGACCAATCGAGCACTCCCATCTTCCAGATGTAAAAAAAGCCGCAAAGGACTAAAACCACGAACAACAGCATTTCGAGAAACGCGAACATGCGCAATTCGCGGAAAACAGTGACCCAGGGGTAAAGGAAAATGGCTTCGATATCGAACAGGATGAACAGCATCGCCACCAGGTAAAACTTCACGCTGAAACGCTCGCGGGCGTCTCCGGTCGGGGCCATGCCGCATTCGTAGGGTGTGTCTTTCACCCGGTTGCGTACTTTTTTGCCGAGTAAATATGAAAAGCCTATCATCGCGGAAGCAACGCCCATCGCGATGACAATCTGCACGAAAACGGGAAACCAGTACTGACCTGCGGTTGTTGGCAACCTTTACTATAAGAACGGAGGAAAAGCGGTGTCAAATATCGATGTCACGGTAAACGGCGAGCGGCGTGAGATTGCAGGGGGGCGAACGGTGCTGGAATATCTGGAATCGCTCGAGATCACGCCCGATCGCGTGGCAGTGGAACTGAACCGGGTGATCGTGAAAAAAGCGGAGTGGGAGAGAACGCTAATTGGGCCGGGCGCGCAACTGGAGATTGTGCAGTTCGTGGGTGGGGGGTAGGCTTAGATTAGCGGTTGTCCAGGTTTCCAAGCCGCTGTTCATAAGATTCAGCAATGCGGGCGAGCCTTTCAATGGTGTCCGCGTCACGGGTCGCAACGTTGACACCATTGTTCACATTTTCACCACACCGGGATACATTTTCACCGAGCCACGCCGCACTCGCTGTGATCTCAGCAATCTGGCGATCATTCGCTTTTATTGGACTGCAGAAGCAATTTGAGCCGCTCGTCGACTGTCATATTTAGATTCGAACTCCGATCGTCAAGCGGCCCGCATCCCGCGCCGCTTTCGAATCCAGCTACTGACCTTCAAGCTTCGTGATTCGTTCGTTTTGTAACTCAGCCAAACGAACCAATGAATTTAGGCGTTCCGCTAACGAAGCCAAAACACCAACGATCGTATTGAGCTGTTTATCGTCAGCTTCAATTGACCTCTGCGCCTCTTCGCCTGTCATACCTAGTTGCGCCTCCCAATCAATTATCCGACGCGCGCGCGGAAGCGAATAGCGAGAGTCTACTTATAGCTGCGCATCGCCGTCGATTCTTCGTCAAACACTTCGAAAACGGTATACAGCTTGGTAATCTGGAGCAGATCTTTCACGCGCTTGTTTAGCCCGTTCAGTTTCAACTGCCCACCCTGATTGGTAACCGTCGTAAAAGCGCTCACCAACTCGCCAATTCCGGAGCTATCGATATAAGAAACTTCGCTCAAATTAAGCAGAATTTTGTTGTGTCCCTGGGCAAGCACCTCCTTCAAGGCGTCGCGCATCGTGCTGGAACCTTCACCCAATGTAATACGGCCCGCCAGATCCAGTACGGTGACGTCACCAACTTGCCGGCTATTCAATTTCACGCTCATATTCGTTCTCCTCCCATTCTATTCAGAAACCGATTTTTTCTTTACCAGCAAAACTTCCGTACCGTGGGGCGACGCGGGCCGCACGTCCACTTCATCCATAAACGCCCGGATCAGAAAGATGCCCCGGCCGGAATGACGCAACAGATTTTCTTCCGCCAACGGGTCGGGGAGCTTGGCAATATCGAAGCCCTCGCCTTGGTCAGCAATGAGAATTTTGATGTAATCGTCCCCGCCCGAAACTTGCAGGTGGACCTTCTTGTTGGCGTTGTATCGGTTGCCATGCACGACAGCGTTTACCATGCATTCGCGTGCGGCCATGCCGATCTTGTGAAGGTCGTCCTCATCGAACCCCGCCGCTTCCGCAGCACTCATAATGAGGGATTCGGCACGGTCGACGCTATCGAGAGTCGACTCGAATTGCTGGTTGACGTACTCTTTTTCGCTTTCTTCGCGCAATTGCATTGAGGGCTTCGCCAAGGGACAAGCGAACGTTCACGATAGGACAAGGCTTCAGTGGAAGTCAAGCGCCCTGCAATTGCTTCCATCTAAACTTCTACGGAATCGGAGGCGGTGGCGGCGGGGCCGTGGGAGCGGTGCTGGGGGCGGGTGTGCCTCCTTTATCTCCCGAACCGGTAGTAGTCCCCGTCGGAGCGCCGATCGCACTGGGGGTCCGCGGCATTCGATACAGTGCTTCGTTCAGCGCGTCTGACGCTGCCCGCATCAACCGCTGCAACACCATGCCGCGATCCACCATTTTCGCCGCCAGCGGCTGATTCTTAAAAACGCGCAGCCAATCGCCGGGGTTCAATAGGCGTGTCTGTCCAGGTTCCATCAGGTGGCGCACTTCCACTTGGCCCTCTTCCACCAATACCAGCGTGGTTGCGTCCGCATCCTCTACATCGACATCGAAAACAGTGCCGCGCACCGCAATCACCGCCGTCGGGGTCCGTACCTTGTTGTGATTCGGCACACCGCCGATATGCTGGATCTGCACCTTCACTTTCCCTAGCATGATCTCCAGCAGATCTTTCCAATCGCCGCGGTTATTGCGGAAAATTACCTGCGCATTGGGGTAGACGTCGAAGGTACTACCGTCTGAAACCTGGAACACAGCGTAGCTTTCGGTACCGGTGACGATGGTCTGCTGCGGCTGCACGAGATCGCCCGGATGAAGAGCCCAGGTGGTGCCGTCGCGCAGAAGTGAAACCTGGCCGGAAAGCGAAACCACTTTGGCCGCTGCATCCTTTTGCGCGCACAGGGGTGCGGCCAGCGCAAGAAACGCCAGCAGACAGACGCAATTCCGATGCTGAAATCGGCTGATCACAGGGAACCACCAGTTTAGCATCGCAATTGCGGGGGCAAGTCACTGGCCTTCTACGTTTTCAGCCATAAGTGCTTACTCAGGAACGGCTTGGGTGAGAGTAACAAGGCCGGTGCGGTACGATATGGATACTCTGGTGTGTCATTTAAACCCGGTTCGTTGGACCCTTCTAGTGCTCAGTGCGGCGGCGGGCTTCGCGCAAATCGCGGAAGCTCAAACCGATCTGGCATGGCGCAAACTAGGCACCACCGCCGTTGAAACTGGCTTAGCCGGTGCGGCCGGTGGCCCCGTGCGGCAGGTATGGTTTTCGGAAGACGGCACTCAACTTTTCGCCCACACCACCCGCGGGTTGTCCTTCGTCACAACCGATTTTGAGACCTGGACCGCCGCTCCGCCCGATGCGGCCCATTGGGAAATGCCGCTGCAGCGCTCTCCCGCGAAACTTCCGGAAGCTCAGATGAGCCTTCGCGAAGGCGGTGGCGGCCGCTTGTATGCGTTCGGCCGTCAAGTCTACGCCTCTCAGGATGACGGCCGCACCTGGATCGACCTGACCTCTTTCAACGGGCGCTCCATCATCGGTGACGGCCCGCGCGACGTGTCCGTTTCCCCGCGTGACCCCTTATCCATCGCGGTGGGGAACGATTCCGGCATTTGGCTATCTCGCGACGGCGGCCTTTCCTGGAATGGGCTGAATGACGATCTGCCGAATCTACCTGTCCGCGCGCTCCTGCCCGGCAACTCGGTTCTTGTCGACGGGTTGGGTACTGTTGCCATGCACGGGCGGGCGCGTTGGACCCTGGACGATCCATCCTCTCCCGATTCCACGATGCGGGCTGCCCTTTCGCAAAAATTGGGTGCGCCCATCACTGCGGTAGCCGGCGCCGGCGATTTCTGGTACGCGGGTACAGCCGACGGGCGCATCTGGACATCCCTTGATGCGCGTTCCCACTGGACGGTATCGACAATTCAGGCCGCGGGTCCCGTAGAGCGGTTTGCCGTCGATCCGGACTTGCCGCGCATTGCGCTAATGGCAGCCGATTCGAAAGGCGCCCACCTGTTCCGCACGTTGAATGGCGGCCTAACCTGGGACGATATTACCGGCACCTTGCAGGATGTACCGGCGCACGGAATCGCAGCGGATCGCGTCGGCGGAGCCGTCTATGTCGCCACCGACAAAGGCGTGTTCCTCAGCCGCATGGATTTGAATGATCTCGGTACCGCGTCGCCCTGGAGCAACGTTTCTGGCCGTTTGCCTAAAGCCGTTGCTGAGGATGTGAAGCTCGACGCCGCGGCGGAGCGCTTGACTGTCGCGCTCGATGGCTACGGCGTCTATGTCACGCGCGCACCACATCGAGCCGGAACCGCACGCGTGGTCAATGCCGCGGATCTCACCACACGCGCCGCCGCGCCCGGCGGATTGCTTACCACTCCAGGGTTGGCGGTGCGGACCGCGGTGGCGGATGGCCGCCAATTTCCCGTGCTCGCGCAATCGGTGGAAGGGTCTCAGATTCAGGTGCCGTTCGCGGTGGAACCCGCCGAATTCACGCTCCGGTTGAATGATGCCGTGACTGTTGGTTTCACGGTGAAGGCCGTCGCCCCCGCTGTGTTTGTCGATAAAGATGGAGCGCCCTTACTGCTTGATCCTGAAACAGGAATGATGCTCGATGGAGCGCAGCCTTCAGAAGCGCGCGCGCTGGTACAGTTACTGGCAACCGGGTTGGGGAAAGTGGTTCCAGAGTGGCCTACAGGTACCCCTGCGCCGTTCGCGAATGTGCCGGTGGTGGCTGCCGATGTACACGCCTACCTGAACGGGATGCC
>Ga0123336_10001430_pt1 | contig 21902 bp, 18 predicted proteins | sample SSSSmetaG_FD_96466 | JGI IMG/M metagenome (GOLD analysis project Ga0123336, IMG submission 96466) | Glacier valley bacterial and archeal communities from Borup Fiord, Nunavut, Canada, to study Microbial Dark Matter (Phase II) - ​SSSS metaG | ecosystem: Environmental > Aquatic > Freshwater > Ice... | reverse complement strand
TCCGAGGGCCTGCGCCAGATGAAGGGCGTCCGGGCAGGCATCGCCGTGCTCGTCGGAGCCGAGCAGCAGCTGCTTGCCGAGGGTGAGGCGACGACGCGGGCGAGCGTCGCCCAGGCCCGCAGCGTCCAGCGCATCGGCACGCTGATCAGCGTCCTGCTCTTCGTCACCGTGCTCGTTCGCCTTCGCGCCGAGGCGCAGCGGCGCAAAAAATCGGAGCAGCTAGCGCGGCAGAACGAGGAGGATCTCGCGACCACCCTCCACAGCCTCGGAGACGGCGTCATCGCCACCGACGCCGAGGGCCTGGTGCGCCGCATGAACCCCGTGGCCGAGGCGCTCACGGGCTGGACGATGGACGAAGCTCGCGGACGATCGTGCCGCGAGGTCTTCTGCCTCGTCGACGAGGTCACCGGCAAGGACGCGGTCGATCCCATCACCACCGCCATCGTGAAGGGGACCACCGTCGCGATCGACGACGCCGCCGTGCTCGTCGCGAAGGACGGCACGAAGCGCCGCATCGCGCACAGCGCAGCTCCCATCCGCAGCGCCTCCGGCGTCATCCGCGGCGCCGTGCTCGTCTTCCACGACATCACGAAGGTGCTCGACGACGCGCGCTCGCTTCGCCGCACCCACCGCTTTCTCGACTCGGTCCTCGAGAACCTTCCGCACATGCTCTTCGTCAAGGACGCGCACGATCTGGCGTTCGTGCGCCTCAACCGTGCTGGCGAGCTGCTCCTCGGCACGAAGCGCGAGCAGCTCGTGGGCAAGACCGACTTTGCCTTCTTCCCTGCCGACCAGGCGAAGGCCTTCGTGGAAAAAGACCGCGAAACATTGCGTGGCAAGGAGGTGCTCGACATCGCCGAGGAGCCGCTCACCACGCCGAACGGCGTGCGCTGGCTGCACACGAAGAAGGTCCCCATTCTCGACGAGCACGGCGAGCCGGAGTACCTGCTCGGCATCTCGGAGGACATCACCGAGCGCCGCCGCGCCGAGGTGCTCCTGCGCGCGTCGACCGCGTTGGCCGAGGTCGCCCACCGCGAGCTCGAGTCGTTCAGCTATTCGGTCGCGCACGATCTCCGGGCGCCGCTGCGCTCGATCGACGGCTTCAGCCAGGCGCTCCTCGACGACTACTCCGCGCAGCTCGATGAGCAGGGCAAGGACTACCTTGGCCGGGTCCGCAACGGCGCGCGGCGCATGGCCGAGCTGATCGACGATCTGCTCGCGCTCGCCCGCGTGAGCCGGGCCGATCTCGCGCGCACCGACGTCGACCTCACCGCCGCCGCACGACAGGCCGGCGAGGAGGCGCGAAAGCAGCGCAACCCCGCGGCAGCGCTCGAGGTGGCAGAAGGCATGCGAGCGCATGTGGACCTGCGTCTCGTCCGCGTGCTGCTCGAGAACCTCCTGTCGAACGCCTTCAAGTTCTCGAGCAAGCGCCCGGACGCACGGGTCGAGGTCGGGGTCACCCGGCAGGGCGCAGACGACGTCTTCTTCGTGCGCGACAACGGCGCAGGCTTCGATCTCGGCGCGGCGAAGAAGCTGTTCACCGCGTTTCAGCGCTATCATCGCCCCACCGAGTACGAGGGCACCGGGATTGGCCTCGCCACCGGAGAGCGGATCGTCAACCGTCACGGCGGCCGCATCTGGGCCGAGAGCACGCCTGGGTCGGGGGCGACCTTCTTCTTCATCCTCGAGCGCGGAGATTCCCATCGATGAGCCAGCCGATCATTCTTCTCGTCGAGGACAACGCGGACGATGAGCTCCTCACCGTGCGCGCGTTCGCGAAGAGCAACGTCGCGAACGACGTGGTGGTCGTGCGCGACGGCGTCGAGGCGCTCGACTGGCTCTTCGCCACCGGCGACCACGCCACGCGGGATACCTCGATCGATCCGCAGGTGATCCTTCTCGACCTCAAGCTGCCGCGCCTCGACGGTCTGGAGGTGCTGCGCCGCATCCGCGCCGACGCCCGCACCACGCTGCTGCCGGTGGTGATCATGACGTCGTCGAGCGAGGACGATGACGTGGTGAAGAGCTACACGCTCGGCGCGAACAGCTACATCCGCAAGCCGGTGGAGTTCGACCGCTTCGCCGAGGTGGTGAAGAACCTCGGCCTGTACTGGCTCGTGCTCAACCAGCGTCCGCCGCAGCCGCGCCCGGCCGTCGCGCCCTGAGCGCGAGCGACAGACGATCACACGCGCTCGCGGTTGCGCTCCGTCGCGCGCCGCGCCACGTTCTCCTCGATGCCCGACACCGGACAGCGTTTGCGGAGCGCGCTCGTCGACCTCGTTGCGCGAGAGGTGCGCTGCGCGCGCGTGCTGGACGTGATGCGAGAGATGCCGCGTCATCTGTTCGTGCCCGAGCACTCGATCGAGGATGCCTACGCGGATCATCCGCTGCCCATCGGTCACGACGTCACCATCTCGCAGCCCACCATCGTCGGCATGATGAGCGCGGCGCTCGCGCTGGGAGGGGAGGAGCGCATCCTCGAGATCGGCACCGGGTCCGGGTACCAGGCCGCGGTGCTGAGCAAGCTCGCGCGTCACGTCGACACCGTCGAGGTCGTTCCGGAGCTCGCCGCGCGCGCCCGCACGATGCTCGCCCACCTCGGCATCCGCAACGTGGACGTGTGGCAGGGCGACGGGTGGGACGGCCTGCCCGCACGCGCGCCGTTCGACCGGATCGTGGTCACGGCCGCGCCGGACCGCCTGCCCGTGGCGCTCTGCGATCAGCTGGTCGACGGCGGACTGCTGGTCGTGCCGGTTGGCTTGCAGTTCGAGGATCAGCGGCTCGAGCGGCACCAGCGCCGAGGAGAACGGCTCGTCCGCGAGGATCTCGGCGCGGTTCGCTTCGTACCGATGGTGCACGGCCGCGTCAGCGGCTGAGGACCACCATCGCATACGGCCCGAGCGCGAGGGCGGCGGTCGCCGGCATCCCGTCGCGCGTCGCCGCGGTCACGTTCACGGAAGTGGGCGCGGCGCTGCCGAGGTCGGCGCCGTAGCGCGTGTTGTCGGAATCGAGACGCGCCTTCCAGGCTCCCGCGGCGGGCACGCCGACGTCGTAGCGGGTGTAGCGCGTGGCGCCGAAGTTCACGATCACCATCACGTCGTCGTTCGCGCCGCTCCAGCGCCGGTACGCGATGACCTTGTTCCCAGGGGACTCGTTCAGATGCGTGACGGTGAGATTCTTGCCCCGCAAGCCACCGGAGACGCCGTCGAGGTTGCGACGGAGGCGGATCATATCCTTGTAGAATGCAAGGACCCCGGCGTTGGTGGTGGCCTTGGACCAGTCGATGGGCGCTGGCGCGGGCAGGAACTTCGTGTCCTCGAGCATCTCCTGGCCCATGAACATCATCGGCACACCGGGGGCCGTCAGGAGGATGCCCGCCGCGAGCATGGCGCGCCTCCGCGCGGCGAGGCTCGTGGGGTCGGCGCCGTCGATGCGCACGGGCAGCCGCGCACCGTCGTTGCCGGCGGTGTCGTGCGACTCGACGTAGAGGAGGCGCTGGAACGGATCGCCGTTGTACGTGACGGCGAGCGCATCGCGCACGGCCGCGAGGTTACGCCCTTCGTCGGTGGCGGCCGTGGCCGCGGCGGTCACGTTGTACTGGAAGCCCCCGTCCCATTGCGTGCCGAACCCGAGCCCGCCCGAGACGCGCGTGCCGGTCACGCTCGCGGCGCCCTTGAGGTCCTCGGCGATGAGGAGCGCACCGGGGCGCGCTGCCTCGGTGACCTCGTTCATGCGCTGGAGCAGCGGCACGCCACCGGGCACGGTCCCCTGCCCGTCCAGCGCGCGGATGTTCGAGACCGAGTCGTGGCGGAAGCCGTCGACCTGGTACTCGACGGTCCACGCAAAGACGTTGTCGACGAAGAAGTCGGCGACCTCCTTCTTCGCGAAGTCCGGGCGCGGTCCCCACGGGGTGCGCCGGTAGGGCTCCTGCTCGAAGAAGTAGACGCCCGAGCTGGTGCCCGTGCACGGCCCGTCGAAGCAGCGCAGCGGCGCCTGCGCGTACCCGTCGTAGTGGTTGAAGACGACATCGAGCACCACCGCGATGCCGCGCGCGTGGGCCTCGTCGACGAAGCGGCGCAGGCCCTCTGGCCCGCCCCATTCCGGCTGCACCGCGAACCACTGCTGCGGGCCATACCCCCAGCCGCCGGTGGTGTGACCGTTGACGGGCATGAGCTCCACGGTGTTCACCCCGAGCTCGGCGAGCGCATCGAGCTTCGCGGTCGCGGTGGCGAACGTCCCGGTGTTCTTGCCGCCCGGCGCGTTGAAGCTCGCGACATGCAGCTCGTAGACGACCGCGGCCTCGCGCGCCGGCGGCGTGAACCCCTTGGTCTTCCAGACGTACGTGCGGGGATCAATGATCACCGACTCGGTGCCGGCCATCGCGCGCGCCCGCGGATCGACGCGCTGCACCTCGGTCCCGTCGGCGGAGGCGATCGCGAAGCGGTAGCGCTGCCCGGTCTTCACGCCGTCGAGGCGCGCCGCGAACGTGCCCGTGCCCGCCTCGAGGGTGAGCGCACGACGACCGCTCGCACCGGCGGCCTCACCGATGACCGCCACCGCCTTCGCGTTGGGCGCCCACACGCGGAACTCGACGCCGCCGTCGTAGGGCGTCGCGCCGTAGTGCTTGCCGCTCGGCGGCAGCGGGATCAGCCGTGGCGGCGCAGGCGCGCCCGGCGGAGGCGCCGTCGCGCCCGGCGGTCCGGGGACGTCGGGCGACGTCGGCTCCCGCGAGTCCGGCGCGCTGGATGCGCCGCACGCCGCGACTGCGATCATCGTGCCGATCCGCAGGAGTTCACGTAACGCAGTCATGAGTGACGAGTAGTCTGACCGCACGGCGGCTTCCACGCAATCCCCGGCGCGAACCTCCCCCGTTCCGGACTCACTTGAGACGCGAGCGCCGCGCCTCGATGAGCCAGCGCTCCGCGAGGTCGAGCCGGGCCGGCTCCTCCGGGAGCACGCTGTCGGCGTGGGCCTCGTCGACCCGGACCAGGATCCGGTCGAGCCGCGGACGCCACGCATCCAGCAGCGCGGGATCGGCGGCCACGCGCTCGCCGGCGCGCTTGGCGAGGACGAGATCGCGGGCGTTTCCCAGATCGTAGGTATCGAGGAGGAGCGTGAGATCGGTCTCCAGCGTGCCGGTGAGCAGGAGATGCGTCCCGGTGAGCGCGGTGCGAAGCACATAGAGGAGCTTCTTGACCGTCGGCTTCTTCTCGAGCTCTTTCTGCTGCCCCGAGGCGAAGCCGCGGTAGTGCCGGTACACGCGCCGTGTGAGGTTCGCTTGCACGACGACCCGCAGCGAATCGTGCAGCTCCGAGGAGCGAACCGCGGTGCGCCCGAGCACGCGCTCGAGATAGTTACCGTTGCCTGCGAGGATCCCGGCGAGGACGCCGCCCAGCTCGTTCGAGGTGTAGTCGATCTCGACCTGGTCGATGATCTCGGCGCGGTCGGCGGTCGGGTTCGGCTGCGACAGGCCGAGCAGGCTCTCGGTCGGCGCGAGGTGAATGGCCTTGAGATCGAGGTCGCTGTCCGGCGATGGAAACCCGTAGGCGTGCGCGCCGCTCAGGTAGATCACGACGTGCTCGCGGCGCGCCGACTCCTCGTCGAGCACGCGGTCGGCAATGGCGCGCTGGTGCGCGGTCAGCAGCTCTTCGTTCATCACTCGCTCCACTCGACCTCGGGCGGCGACGGCGCCGCCGCCCCGAAGGGGCCCGGCTCGCGGAGAGACCATCTCCTCGCGACCTCTTCCCCGATCCTCCGCAAGAGCAGGTCGGCGCGCACGACGTCGGGGCGCGCCGGCAGCGTCGACGCCGCCTTTGCGGCATCGAGCGCGGGCGCCATCGCCTCGGCCTCCGCGAGCACGTCGCCCAGCGCGACCTCGCCACGCTTGATGGCCAGCAGCCGATCGCGGAGCGCCCCCTCGGCGACGAACGTGGGCGAGCCCTCGCGCAGCCAGCGCGTCGCGGTCGCGATGAGCCGCAGCATGTTGTACGCGTTCTTCGGCCGCAGCTCGCGCGGCAGCTCGAGCTCCGTCGAAGGACCGCGCGCGAAGGTGACGAGAGAGGCGAAGTCCGCCGCCTCGAGCAGCCCTTGGTCGAAGAGCGACCGGTACAGCTGCTTCACGTACTGCTTCGCCTGGAGCACCGCGTCGGCCCCGGAGGGCGACGCCCGCGGCGACAGGCGCGCGAGCCGCTCCGCCACCTCGTCGAGCCCGGGGGCGTCGGCGCCGCGCAGCCACTCGAGCACCACCGCACGGTGCTCGGCGAGGCGCTGCGCCTGCTCGAGACGGCGCAGCTGCCCGATAGCATAGCGGCCGAAGCTGCCGTGGATCTCGACCGACACGAAGGCCTCGCGCGCGTCCAGCAGCCACTGCCCGATCGGATCCTGCGCCATGGCGCCCGGCACGAAGAGCATCTCGAGCGTGTTGGGGTCGGCACGCAGCGCCTGGCGGATCGCCTTGCCCATCGCCCAGTACGTTGCGCTCCCGTCCTCGCGCACGAGATCGTCGGGCGGGGCCACGAGCCCGAGCGTCCATGGCAGTGGCAGCGCGAAGACCCCGCGGCGGTCGTCGTCCGAGGAGGCATCCGCGAGCCCCCAAGCGTGCGATCCGACCTGCGCGTCGAGCACGACGCACGGGAGGAGCGCCGACCACGCAGTCTCGCGGCGCTGCGCCCAGAGCATCTGCCCGACCCGTCGCGGCGACAGCTCGCGGCGCGCATAGCGAAGCGTGCCGACCCCAACGATCGCCACGTCGAGCTCGTCGCCGACGATCTTGACCACCCGCCCGATGGTCCCCTGCGGCACGCGGCGCTCCCCGATGGCCTTCGCGGTGCGCGTCGTCACCTCGGTGCCGTGCGGGAGCGCGACCGCGAGCGGGTCGAGGTGGGCGAGATGGCGAAGCCGGAGATCCACTCCGAGAGACTACAGCGCCGCCCCCGAAGCCTGTAGCGTGCTGGCGTGAACGGCCGGGCCGCGAAGATCGTCGACCGCGCGCTGGCGGCGGTGGCCGCCGTGCTCGTCGCCTCGCTCGTGGTCGCGGCCTGGCACGACGTCTCGAAGGCGTGGGACGTCTGGTACTACCACCTGCCGTTCGCCGGTCGGATCGCCGGGCTGCTCGACCCCGACGCCTATGCGTTCGGCCGGCTCAACCAGGCGCGCTACGACGGCTTCCCGCTCCTCGGCGAGGCGCTCCAGGGGCTGCTCTGGAGGATCACGGGGCGCGTGGAGTGCGCGGCGTTCGTGTCGCTCGCGGCCCTTCCGGGCGTCGCGTGGTTCCTCCACCGCGCGGAGAAGGTGCCGCCGCACGTCACGGCGCTCGCGCTCCTCGCGATCCCGCTCGTGCAGATTCACGCGACGGGCTGCTACGTCGACCTCCCCGCCAACACCTGCGTGACGCTGCTGATCATCCTGATCTACAGGCAGGTCGTGCGTCGCGAGCCTCCGCCGCTGCGCGTGATGATCGGCGCAGCCGCGCTCGCGGCAGCGGCTGCGAACATGAAGTTCCAGCTCGTGCCGGTGGTGGTCGTGGCCTCGCTCGTGCTGGTGGTGATCGCGCTCCGGCGTGACGAGGAGCGCCTCGGTCGCCTCCTCGTCGTCACGCTCGCGCTGCCGCTCGTGTTCGCGACGCCCCTGAAGAACCTCGCGCTCCACGGCAACCCGGTGTGGCCGGTCGAGCTGCGGGTGCTCGGTCACACGTTCCCGCATCTCGAGGGCGCGTATGCGTCGAGCCCGGACTGGCTCGCGGCCTTGCCCGGCCCGGTACGCTGGGCGGCCTCGGTGCTGGAGCTCGGGCTCCGGCCCATCGCGAGCCACGCGCGCTGGTCTCTCGATCAGTGGACGCCGCCGCGGGAGACGGGCTACCGGATGGGCGGCTTCTTCGGCGCCTACGTGGTGGTGAACGTCGTCGCCCTCGCCGCTGCGGTCATCGTGCAGCGCTCCCGCGAGAGCAAGGTGGCGCTCGCGTTCATGGCGGGCGCGAGCGTGATGGCGAGCCTGCTGCCCCAGGCCCACGAGCTCCGCTACTACCTGTTCTGGATGCTCCTGCTGGTGGCGCTCAACCTGATCGTCTGGGCGCGAGCGCGCCGCGTCACGGTCGGCCTGGTGGCGCTGGGGGCGCTCGCGGTGGTGGCGTGGTCGACGGGCGGCACGTACCTCCGCGCGTCGGGCGACTCGTTCGCGACGCTCGTAGCCGACCACGTCGATGTGCAGGCGCTCGACCGACTCGGTCCCGCAGAGCGCATCTGCATCGCGCGCGCGCCCTGGACGTTCCTCTACGCGCCGCGCTTCCACCCGGGCCGCCACTACGCGGTGCAGGAGGCGGAGTCGCTCAGCGAGTGTGGGGACGCGCGCCCGCTGGACTGATCTCGTGCGCGCCGGAGGCCGCGAGGGCGCGCACCAGCTCCGTCACCTTCTCCTGCTCCTCGTGCCGACGCCGCCGCGATAGCAGCGACTCGCGCACGAGCCAGATCACCAGCGGATAGAGCACGAAATCGACGCCGCGCCCGATCCCGACGAAGTGCGCGAGGCGCCGCGCGATCTCCGGATAGACGATGAGCGTGGCGCCGAGGGCGAACACGAGCGCCTGGAGGAGCAGGAGGCGCCGGTTGCGCGCCAGCGTCACGAAGTCGTGCAGGAAGAGCGCGACCAGCAACCCCACGAGCGCGTTCGCCGCCGGCGTGACCTCGGCGATCATCGCGGCTCACCGCCGAAGAGAAAGCCCTGGAAGAGATCGACGAGGATGGCGATGGCCCCCGAGGCGCGCTGTCCCTTCGCGAGCGACTCGTCCGTGTAGCGCACCGAGACCGGCACCTCGACCACACGCAGTGCGTCGTCCTTGGCGCGCGCCGCGGAGGCGCGCGAGATCCGGCGCGAGATCTCGGTCGCGTGCGCCATGCGGTTCTGCCGGATGCGCATCTGCGTCATGGCGCGCGGTCCGAAGGCCCGCAGACCATTGTGCACGTCGGAGAGGCGGAGGCCGGTGGTGGCGTGCTCGAAGACGCGCGCGAAGGCGAGCAGCACGCGCCGCGAGGTCGGGACCTCCGAGCCGCCCGCGAAGCGATCTCCGAGCGCGACGTCGGCGCCGCCCGCGACGGCGCTCGCGAGCGCCAGGACGTCGCTCGCGCGGTGCTGTCCGTCGGAGTCCATGGTCACGAACGCCTCGAACGGCCCCTCGGCGGGCGCCCAGCGAGGCTCGAGCGCGAGCCGCCGCGCCGTCTCGAGCGCTGCTCCCTGGCCGAGGTTCACGGCGTGCCGCGCCATGACCACGCGCAGACCTTGCGCGGCGACGCCGATCGCGACCTCGTCGATGGTGGGCACGCTCCCGTCGTCGACGAGGAACACCGTGAGCGTCGCCTCCGCGGCGCACGCGCGCAGCTCGTCGAGGGTGCGCGCGAGGCGTCCATCCTCGTTGAAGGCCGGCATGAGGACCGCGATGCGCACGCGCGGCATCCTAGCTCTGCGGGCCGGTATCGGGCCTGTTTTTTCAGCCTCGACTTGCGTGCCGGCGGCGCCCTTGCCATGGTGCCGGCCCGTGTCTGCCGCGCCATTCAGCGCTATCTTCTTCGAGGATCGCTTCGTCTCGGCGTCCGATCCCACCGCGGCGCGCGTCTCGATCACCGACCGCGGCTACCTCCTCGGCGAGGGCGTCTTTGCCACGCTGCGCGGCTACGACGGCACCTGCTTCCGTGCAGAGCGTCATCTCGCGCTGCTGGAACGCGGCGCGCAGGCCTTCGGGATGACCTTGCCGATGAGCATCGAGCGCATCGCCGACGTGGCCGACGAGGCCGCGGCGTTCACCGGCGCCTCCGACGCCTACGTGCGCGTCACCGTGGCTCGCGGCGGCGAAGGCGGCCGGCCCATCCTCTCGGTCCTGGCGCGCGGCTTCGACGTCCCGAGCAACGACGAGTACGACCGCGGCATCCCCGTCGCGATCGTGAGCACGCGCCGCGTCCCACCGGCGTGCATGGATCCGAGCATCAAGTCGACGAGCTACGCGCCGTCGGTGCTCGCACGGCGCGAGGCCAGTCTCCGCGGCGCGCGCGACGGCATCCAGCTCGCCATCGATGGTTCCATCGCGTGCGGGACCATGGCGAACATCTTCCTCGCGAAGAACGGCGTGCTCTACACGCCGTCGCTGGAGAGCGGCTGCCGTCCGGGCGTCACGCGAGAGGCCATCTTCGACGTCGCGGCCCGCGAGGGCGTCGAGATCCAGGAGCAGCGCATCGATCCCGTGGCGCTCGCCGAGGTCGACGAGGTGTTCTTCACGAGCACGCGCGTCGAGTGTCTGCCCGTCGCGACCGTCGACGGACAGCCGATCGGCCGCTCCCAGTACCCGCTGACCACGGCATTCCGCAGCGCGCTCCGCCGGCTCATCAAGGAGGAGAACAGCGCGCGCCTGAACCACGACGAATGAAGACCACCTGGCAGGCGCACGTCCTGGAGCAGCTCGCGCTTCCGCTGGCGCTCGAGAGCTATCGCGAAGCGTTCCCGCTGGGCCAGGGCGGATTCGTCCTCGATGCCGCGTCGACCCGCGGCGAGCCGCTGACCATCCTGGGCGCCGAGCCCACCCTCGCGCTGCGCGCGTACCGCACCGGACAGCGGCGCGCGTCGGGCGCGCTGAACGCGCGGGTCGAGGTCGAGGCGCACGGCACGACGGTGCGCGCCGACGCCGACGACGCGTTCGACGTCCTGCGCGCGCTGCTCCGCGAGCAGGCCGTGGATCCGGCCATTTTTCCCGCCGATCGGCGGTTTCCACTCCTCGCGGGCGCCGTCGGGTACGTCGGCTACGAGGCCGGGCAGCTCCTCGAGCGCCTGCCCTGCGCCGCGCGCCCTGGTCTCGGGCTTCCGGATCTCGCCTTCTTCTTCCACGACTGGGTGCTGGTGCGTGACCACCGCAGCGGCGAGACGTGGCTCTCGGTGGTTGGCCGCGGGACCTCGCCGCGCGAGGCGCAGCTCGCCGCGGATGCCACGCGCGATCGGCTGGTCGCGCGGCTCGCCTCCTTCGTCCCGGGCCCCGCGCGCCCGGCCCCGCCCGTCCCCGCGGCCGGCGTGCATGCCGTCACGTCCCGCGCGAGCTACCTGGCCGACATCCTCACCGCGAAGCAGCACATCGAAGACGGCGATGCGTTCGAGATCTGCCTCACCCACCGGCTCGACGTTCCGTTCGCGGGCGACCCGTTCGCGCTGTGACAGGAGCTCCGGCGCCGGAGCCCCGCGCCGTACGCGACGTTCCTCGACCTGCCGGAGGGCGCGATCGTGTCGTCCTCGCCCGAGCGCTTCCTCGCGCTCGATGCCGCGCGCGTCGCAGAGAGCCGCCCCATCAAGGGCACGCGCCCGCGCGGCGACACGCCCGACGCGGACGCGCGGCTCGCCGCCGACCTCGCGACGTCGGCCAAGGATCGCGCCGAGAACGCGATGATCGTCGATCTGGTCCGCAACGACCTCGGCCGCGTCTGCCGCTTCGGGACCGTCGAGGCGCCCGAGCTCTTCGCGGTCGAGCGCTACGCCACGCTGCACCAGCTCGTCTCCACGGTGCGCGGGGAGCTCGAGGATGGTCACGATGCGGTGGATCTGGTGCGCGCGTGCTTCCCGCCCGGGTCGATGACGGGCGCGCCGAAGATCGAGGCGATGAGCATCCTCGAGCGCCTCGAGCCCACCGAGCGCGGCGTCTACGCTGGCGCCCTCGGCTTCTTCGATGGGGGAGGCACGATGGATCTCAGCGTCGTCATCCGCACGATCGTGGTGAAGGACGGCGTCGCGCATCTCCACGTCGGCGGCGCGATCGTGGCCGACTCGGATCCCGAGTCCGAGCACGAGGAGACGATGCACAAGGCGCGAGCGCCGCTCGCCGCGCTCGCCGCGAGCCGCCGATGACCACCGTAATCATCGACAACTACGACTCGTTCACCTGGAACCTCGTGCAGCTCGTGGGCGCGCTCGGCGGGCGTCCGGTGGTCTACCGCAACGACGCCATCGACCTCGAAGGCGTGCGCGCGCTCCGTCCCTCCCGCGTCATCTTCTCGCCGGGCCCTGGCCACCCGGCGCAGCCCGAGCGCGTCGGCGTGTGCCGCGCGATCCTCGACGAGCTAGGCCGTGACGTACCGATCCTCGGCGTGTGTCTGGGCCACCAGCTGATCGTCTCGGCGTACGGCGGAAGCGTGATTCGTGCGCCCGAGGTGATGCACGGCAAGACGAGCTACGTCCATCACGAGGGCGTGGGGATCCTCGCCGGTCTGCCGCGTCCCTTCGAGGCCATGCGCTACCACTCGCTCGTCGCCGATCCCGCGCGGATCCCCGCCTGCCTCGAGGTCACGGCCCGCTGTAAGGACGGTACGGTGATGGCCGTTCGTCACCGGCAGTACCCTGTCCACGGCGTCCAGTTCCACCCGGAGTCGATCGGCACGGCCTCGGGCAAGGCGCTCGTCGCTCAGTTTCTCGGAGATCTCTCATGAACGCCCACGCTCTTCGGTACTCGCTTCTCACCGCGTTCGTCGTGATCGCGCTCGCGGCGTGCGGAGGAGCGGCCTCTCCTGCCAGGTCCCCGGAGAGCCTGGCCGAGCCCGAGCCCGAGCCGGCGACGATCGAGGAGGCCCAGCAGCAGATCGCGAGGGCTCGGTCCCGGCTCGCAGGCGGCGCCAGCAAGGCGGCGGACCCGCCGGCCGCGGTCAGCGAAGCGGCGCCCTCGCTCGAGCCAGCTACGCCGTCGTGGGAGCCGGGCGCCCGTCCCGACTCCATGACCAAGCAAGGCATCGGCAACGGCCCTTGCTCGAGCCCGTGCCGCGCGCTCGTCTCGATGCGCCGCGCGGTGACCGCGCTCTGTCGCATGACCGGTGATACCGACGTCCGCTGCGTCGATGCCAAGCGCACCCTGACGGACAACGAGGGACGCGTGACACCGTGCAGCTGCTGACGACCGCGACGTGAACGAGCGGCTCCAGCGCAGCACGCGGATGCGCGAATGCCGAAGGTCGGCGCGCGCACGGCCCTTGCACGAGACAAGAGGCTGATGCGATTGCATGGGCCTTTGGTGTTCACTATCGCGGCGTTCGCGGCCGCCTGCGGCGGTTCGGAAGCCCAGCCCACCACGCCGCGCTCGCGCGTGGCGCAGGACCTGGGCTGCACGACCGAGGCGACGAGCGTCCAGGAGATCGCGCGCGTCCGCGGCGAAGCGGGGGCCCGGTGGCAGGTGCGTGGGTGCGGCCGGAAGGCCGTCTACGTGTGCACGCTGCCGGTCCGCGACTGCTGGCGCGAGGGCGAGATCGCGCCCGACGACGCTACGACGACGAGGTGATCATGTCGCGCGACGACATCGGCGACTGATCGGAGCGGGCGCGAGCCCAGCGCTGGATGGTCCGGCGGTCGATGCCGAGCGCAGCCGCGGTGTGGACCTTGTTGCCGCCGAAACGGCGGAGCGCGTAGTCGACGTACACGCGCTGGAACTTGTGCATCGGCACGAGTCCCTCGGCCGACTCGAGGAGCGCGTCGAGGGCCTCTGGCGTCGCTTCCTTGGGGAGGGGCGTCGAGCGGCGCTGGACCACGCCGCTGCTCGGCATCGCGAGCGCGGAGGGCATCGACGAGGGACGCGCAACGCGGCGCTTCAGGTCGACGACCGCGAGCAGCTGGCCGATCTGCGCCGAGACCAGCTCGACGGATCCACCGAGCGCGATGCTCGCGCCGAGCTTCGCGGCCTTGACGGCGAGCTCCGTGTTGTCAGTGTGAACGAGGATGCTGCTCGACAGCACCGCGCGGCCGACGAGGTCGAGGACCTCCTCGTTGGTGAAGCCGGCAGCGGAGATGACGACGACGTCGGCGATCTCGAGCCCTTCCTCTGCCGCGGCGCGCGTGGAGACGCGCTGCACCGAGCAGTCCTGATCACGAAGTGCGCTCTCGAGACCGAGTCCCTTGTCGCCTTCGACGAGCAGTGCATTGAAACGGGCCTGAATCGCGTTGGCGATGTTCACGAACGTATCGCTCCTCACTCCTCTGGCTGCTCGAGCAATCCGAGCACCTGTCGAGGCGTGACCGGCTCTTCAGCAGCGGACATGCCAGGACGCCTCGTCACAAAAACTCCCACGATTTCGCGTGGCACACCTCCGCGCTCATGAGGTTTTTCGCCTCTTCGCCGCACCCTGTTGGGGCGCTTTGACACAATGCCGCAGACGATGCGGACCAACGCTCCGCAGCGACATGGCGGTGCGGTAGGGTATCTTCATGAAAGTCGCGACGAAATTCGCGCTGGCCTTCCTCGCGTGCGGCGTCTTGAGCGTTCTCGTCTACTCGTCCGTGGCCGCGAGCCGCGAGGCGCAGTCGGTCGAGCAGACCGTGGCCGAGGACCTCGTGTCGCTCGGCCACACGCTCAGCGTCGCGATCCTCGCCGTCTGGGAGCGCGACGGTGAGGCGCGCGCTCACGAGCTGGTCCGCTACACCGATCGAGACGAGCGCATCGAGGCGCGCTGGACCTGGCTCGACGGCGAGAGCGATCCCGCGATCGCCCCGCGCGCCGTCTCCGACGTCGTGAGTGCTGTCCGCCTCGGCGAGACGCGCACCTGGGTCGGGGCGAACAGAAGCGGCGACCGCGTCGTCTACGTGTACCTGCCCCTCCTGCGAAAGGGACAGAGACCCGCCGCCCTGGAGCTGTCGCGTCCGCTCCGGCATCGGTCGCACGTGTTCTGGACGGAGGTGCGCGAGCAGCTCGTCGCGTCCACGGTGGTCGCCGCGTTCGCCACGTTCCTCGCGGTCGTGCTCACCACCTGGATCGTCTCGCGGCCCCTGGCCGAAGTCGCCGAGCAGGCGCGGCGCATCGGCGCCGGCGACCTCTCACGACGGCTCGCGGTCCAGGGCTCCGACGAGGTCTCGTCGCTCGTCCAGGATCTCAACGCGATGTGCGATCAGCTACGAGACGCACGGACGCGCGCCGACGACGAGGGCGCGAAGCGGCTCGCCGCGCTCGAGCAGCTGCGTCACGCCGATCGGCTACGCACCGTCGGCACCCTCGCCTCGGGCATCGCGCACGAGCTCGGCACGCCGCTGGCGGTCATCGCCATGCGCGCGAAGATGATCGCCTCGGGCGAGGTACCGATGGAAGAGGCGCCGCAGAGCTGCACGATCATCGCCGCGCAGGCGAACCGCGTGACGCTCATCGTCCGCCATCTCCTCGACTTCGCGAGGCGCCGCACCCCGAACCGCGCGCGCGCCGAGCTGCGCGGCCTCTCGGAGCGCGCCGCGACGCTGCTCGCGGGGCTCGCGAAGAAGTCGAACGTCAACGTCGTCGTCGAGCGCGAAGGCGAGCCCGTTCACGCCAACGTGGACGCCGCGCAGATCGAGCAGGCGATCACGAACCTCGTGATCAACGCGGTCCACGCGATGCCGAAGGGCGGCAACGTGACCGTTGCAACACGCAACACCCGCGCAGCGCCGCCGTCCGAGCCGGACCTCGAGCGCGACTGCGCAGTCATCGAGATCCGCGATGAGGGCGAAGGCATCGCAGAGGAGCATCTGGGGCGCATCTTCGAGCCGTTTTTCACGACGAAGGGCGTCGGCGAGGGCACCGGCCTCGGCCTCAGCGTGACCCACGGCATCATCGAGGATCACGAGGGCTGGATGACCGCGTCCAGCGTGGCCGGCAAGGGCAGCATCTTCACGCTCTACTTACCCGGCTGAGGCCGTCGCGCCGGGGGGGATCCCGCACTAGACTCCCGAGCATGTCGTCCGTCGCTTCCCTCGCCTCGCCGTCCACCACCGATAAGCGCCAGCGCATCCTCGTCGTCGACGACGAGCCCGAGATGGCGACCGTGATCGAACAGGCGCTGACCCGGCGCGGCTACGACGTAACGCAGCTCCAGAGCGCCGACGCCGCGTGGGAGCTGCTCGAGCGCGAGGACTTCGACGTCGTCGTGACCGACATCAACATGAAGGGCATGAATGGCGTCGAGCTCACCGAGCGCAGCGCCCGGAACCGCCACGACGTCCCGGTGATCGTCATCACCGCGTTCGGCTCGCTCGAGACCGCGACCGCGGTCCTCCGCGCCGGCGCCTACGACTTCATCACGAAGCCGTTCGAGATCGACCAGCTCGTCGTCGGCGTCGAGCGAGCGATCCAGAACCGCCGCCTGCGCGAGGAGGTGAAGCGCCTCCGCGCCGAGGTCGGGCGCTCGAAGCCCACGTCCGAGCTGATGGGCGACAGCTCCGCGATGCAGAAGGTTCACGAGACCATCGCGCGCGTCGCCGAGACGGACGCGACCATCCTCATCACCGGCGAGAGCGGCACCGGGAAGGAGCTCGTCGCCCGCGCGCTCCACAAGCGCAGCAAGCGCGGCGAGGGCCCCTTCATCGCCATCAACTGCGCGGCCATGCCGGAGTCGCTGCTGGAGAGCGAGCTCTTCGGCCATGTCCGCGGCGCCTTCACCGACGCGAAGGGTGCCAAGAAGGGCCTGTTCCTCGATGCGAGCGGCGGCACCCTCTTCCTCGACGAGATCGGGGAGATGCCGCAGGGAATGCAGGCGAAACTGCTGCGCGCCCTCGAGGAGCGCACCGTGCGCGCGGTGGGCGCCAGCACCGAGACCCCGTTCGATGCGCGGATCATCGCTGCCACGAACCGAGACCTCGAGTCTCTCGTGGAGGCCGGCCGGTTCCGCGAGGACCTCTATTATCGAATCAACGTCGTCCATCTCGCGCTCCCGCCGCTGCGGGCCCGCGGCGGTGACGTCCTGGCGCTCGCGCAGCAGTTCATCACCCGGTACGCGGAGCCGATGGGCAAGAAGGTGCGCGGCTTCTCGAGCGCGGTGGGCGAGCGCCTCCTCGCCTACGCGTGGCCGGGCAACGTGCGCGAGCTACAGAACTGCGTGGAGCGGGCCCTGGCGCTCGCCCGGTTCGACGAGGTGACGGTCGAGGATCTGCCGCCGAAGGTGCGCGACTACAAGCCGTCGTTCGTCGTCGTCGCCACGGAGGACCCGACGGACCTCGTGACGATGGAGGAGGTCGAGCGGCGCTACATCGACCGCGTGATGGAAGCGGTCGGCCAGAACAAGACGCAGGCCGCGAAGGTCCTCGGCTTCGACCGCACGACGCTTTACCGGAAGCTCGAACGCTACAAGCTGGGCGGCGCCACGCCGACCGGCAAGCAAGACTGAGCTCGTATTCCGATATCCAAATAGTGGAGGGGGAGCAGGTTCGCTCTCCACACCCGCGCTGGTCTCCCGTCGTGTGCCCCGGTCGGCACCGGAGGTGAGCTGGCGCCTCGAACCCGCGTTTTGACGGGCATATTGTGCGACGCGAGTCCAACGCGACGCGTTGAGACGCGATTGTGACTCACACCAGTGGACTCATCGCTCAGGCGCTGACGCTTCCGGCGCTCGCGTTACAGCCTGACACCCATTTTCGGTGCTAATTGTAATTTTCGCAATTTCGATAAGCTGCCGCCGTAAAAAGGTTACGTGGCCCTGCTTCGTACCGTTGATCGAAAGCGGAACGGCGCGCTCCTCGGAGTCGCTGGAGCCCTGCTTCTCTCGGTCGTCGGAGCGCCTGACGCCCACGCCTACGTCGTGAAGAAGACGTCGCGCGGTGCGTTCGTTCATCGGGATACGCCCACGGTTGACTACACGTTCGATCCCTCGATTGGCGAGAACGTGCCAGACGCGGTGAGCGCCACGAGCCACGCGATGCTCAGCTGGAGCGGCACCGTCGGCGCCCCCGAGCTGCAGGGCCACGAGGCCACGACGGTCGTGACGCCTCCGAAGTCGCCCGGCTTCGACCAGAAGAACGGCGTCTTCTTCATGCCGAACGGCTACGCACCGGCCGGCAAGGCCCTCGCGGTCACGGTCCTCACGTACGACAACGCCTCCGGCCGGATCCTCGACGCCGACATCATCGTCAACGGCATCTACAAGTTCGCCGTACTCGAGGACGTCTCGGGCGCCGCGCACGCCCTCAAGGATCCGAGCGGCCCGCACCCCACGAACACCGATGGCATCGCCCACCAGGACGAGGCCACCAGCATCGACACCGTCTACGATTTCCACCACGTCGTGGCCCACGAGCTCGGTCACTCGCTCGGCATGAACGACGAGATGCAGCGCAAGGACGCGCTGATGTATCGCTACTCGGCGCCCAACGACGCGACGCTGCGGGCGCCCGCCTCCGACGACATCGCCGGGCTGGCGGAGCTGTACAGCACGAAGCTCGAGGCGAGCGGCAACGGCTGCGGCAACGCCACGGTCGCGCCGAAGAAGCCCTCGCTCGCCGCCTCGCACTTCGCGATGGCCGCGACGCTCGGCTTCCTCTTCTTCCTCGTCCTGCGCGGCCGCAGCGACCGGCGCGCCCGCCTCGCTTTCGTGGCCGCCGCCGCCGTCGCCGCGTACGCGATGCTCCCGACCATCTCGAAGACCGACGGCGGGGGCGGCGTTGCTCGCGCCAGCGACCTCGCGCCCGGCCACGCACGCGCCAGGGTGCTCGGCACGTCGACCTCGATGGAAGCCGGCCTCCTCAAGACCACCTACCAGCTCGCGACCACCGTCTGCCGCGCTGCCAGCTGCCCGAAGCTCGGCGAGGGTTCGGCCTGGGGCGGCACCGCCGGCGACATCCGCCAGGAGGTGGGCGGCCAGCTCGCGCCGCGCAGCGGCGACGATGTCGACGTCTCGTTCACGGTGCTGCCCAGCGCACTGGCGCCACTCTCCTTGCCGCTCGGCGCGGCGCACGAGGCGCCCGCCCCCGTGCGCGTGATCACGCTCGCGAACGGATCGTTCAACTGAAGTAGGCTCTCGGGCGCTGCGAGCTCGACGTGAAGCTGACCACGTTTGAATCGGCTCCTTCGAGGGCGCCGCCTCGACATCGAGCTGACGTACGCCTCGCAGAACATCCCGTCGGCAGCGTTGACCATCGACAACGTCGTCTGCACGACCGCGCCCTGCGTCAGACGGGAAGCGGATCCGCGGCGGCCATGCCCGCCGACGGGCGCCACGATCCGCGGCCCGGCAGCACGCGCTTCAGCACCATCATCGTGTTCTGATCGAGAGTCACCCGGGCGCCGGCCTCGTGCACGCCCTCGTGGATCATCGCGGCGTGGCGCGTGTCGATGCGGAGCGCCCAGCGCGTTCCCCAGTCCCTGGTCGGCAGCGCGAAGGTGATCGGCGTGCGGGAGCCGTTCACGAGCAGCAGGAACGAATCGTCGATCACGGCCTCGCCGGCGGCATCGCGCCAGTCGAGCGCGTCGCCCGACAGGAGCAGCGCGATGGCGCAGCTGTCCGGCTTCGACCAGTCGAGAGGCAGCATCTCGCGCCCCGTCGGGTGGAACCAGACGATGTCCTTGAGCTCGCTGTCGTCGACGCGTTGTCCCTTGAAGAAGCCAGGCCTCCGGAAGACGGGATGACGTCGGCGGAAGGCAAAGAGCGCCTGATTGAAGGCGAGCAGCGCGCTCCGCTCCTCGTCGAGGTCCCAGTCGATCCAGGAGACCGGGTTGTCCTGGACGAACGCGTTGTTGTTTCCGCCCTGCGTCTTGCCCAGCTCGTCGCCGCTCGCGATCATCGGCACGCCCTGCGAGAGCGCGAGAAGGACAAGGAAGTTTCGCTGCTGGCGGAGGCGCAGCGCACGGATCGCCGGGTCCGAGGTCTCGCCCTCGACCCCGCAGTTCCACGAAGCATTGTGATCCATCCCGTCGCGGTTGCCCTCGCCGTTTGCCGCGTTGCGCTTCTTCTCGTAGGAGACGAGATCGCGCAGTGTGAAGCCGTCGTGGGCGGTGACGAAGTTGATGCTCGCGTGCGGGTGCCGGCCGTCGTCCTCGTAAAGATCGCTCGAGCCCGTGAGGCGGTAGCCCATCTCGGCGATGGTCCAGGTCTGGCCGGTCCAGAAGTTCCGCACCGCGTCGCGGTAGCGTCCGTTCCACTCCGTCCACAGCACCGGGAAGTTTCCGACCTGGTAGCCGCCATCCCCGAGATCCCACGGCTCGGCGATGAGCTTCACGTTCGAGAGGATGGGGTCCTGATGGATGATGTCGAAGAACGCGCTCATCTTGTCGACGGCGCCGGACTCCCGCGCGAGCGTGGAGGCAAGGTCGAAGCGGAACCCGTCGACGTGCATCTCGGTGACCCAGTAGCGCAGGCTGTCCATGACCAGCTTGAGCGACTGCGCATGCAGCATGTTCAGGCTGTTGCCGCAGCCGGTGTAGTCCTCGTAGCGCGCGCGGTCATCGGCGCGGAGCCGATAGTACGTCGCGTTGTCGAGTCCGCGCAGGCTCACGGTGGGGCCGAGCTGGTCGCCCTCGCCGGTGTGGTTGTAGACGACGTCGAGCACCACCTCGATGCCGGCGCGATGCAGCGCCTTCACCATCGCCTTGAACTCGGTGACCTGCGCGCCGGGCTTCGTCGCGAAGCGCTGCCCGGGCGCGAGGAACGCGAGGGTCGAGTACCCCCAGTAGTTGGTCATGCCGCGCGCAGAGACGCTCCACTCGTCCATGTGCTCGTGGATGGGGAGGAGCTCGACGGACGTGATGCCGAGGAGGCGCAGGTGCTGGATGATCGCAGGATGCGCGAGCCCGAGGTACGTGCCGCGGATCGCCTCGGGCACTTCAGGGTGAGTCGCCGTGAGGCCCTTCACGTGGGTCTCGTAGAGCACGGTATCGGCCCAGGGCACGCGCGGAGGCCGGTCGCCCTCCCAGTCGAAGCGCGAATCGGTGACGATGCTCTTCGGCACGCCTGGGGCGCTGTCGCGCGTGTCGGCGATGCTCTCGTCGAGGGCGGCGGCGGTGCCCGCGAGCCCCTTTTGCGGCGCGCCGACGTACGCGAAGACGGCCGCCTGGTAGTCGACGCGGCCCTCGACGGCGAGCGCGTAGGGATCGACGAGCAGCTTGTGCTCGTTGAACCGCAGGCCGATCTTCGGATCGTAAGGCCCCTTCGCACGGAAGCCGTAGCGCTGGCCGGGTCGCACACCGGGCACGTAGCAGTGCCAGACGTGCGCGCTCTTCTCGCGCAGCGAGAGGCGCGTCTCCACGCCCTGCGCGTCGAAGAGGCAGAGATCCATTCCGGCGGCGTGCTCCGAGAAGACCGCGAAATTCACGCCTTCGCCGTCGTACGTCGCGCCGAGCGGCGCGTGCCGTCCCGGCCTCACGGTGAGGGCCATGCCTGTTACCTTACCGTTGCAGACGGCCGGACTGCGCGACGAGCGTGCGGATCGCCTCGAAGCGCGCCGTGACCGCAGGGTCTTCGCGCAGCTCTTCGATCGGACGCGGCAGGCGCCAGGTCCAGTTCTGGTCGTTCACGGTCCCGGGCGTGTTGATACGCGACGGGTCGCCGAGCAGCTCGTTGACGAGCACCAGGGTCAGCTCGGAGCGCGCGGAGAAGAGCAGCTTCAGCAGCGCGAGCTCGAGGGCCTCCTGCGGGAGATCGTGAGGAATGGAGTCGAGCGCGGCGAGCCGCTCGCGCTCCCACGGCTCGAGGTCGTGCCACCACGAGGTGATGGGCGCCGTGTCGTGCGTGCTCCACGTCGCGACCGACAGCTCCGGAAAGCCGCGAGGATCCCGCGGCATGAACTGCTCGTCCTTCTCCCAGGGGAGCACCTTGTAGCCAGGGAGGCCGAGGCGCGTCATCGTCTCGCGCACGAAGGGCGGGATGACGCCCAGATCCTCGGCGATGACGGCGCCCGGACCGGCCGCTTCGAGCATGGCGGTGAGCACCTTCTCGCCGCGCGCGAGCTGCGCCTTTTCCGACTTCGGCACGAACGTGCCGGCCTCGCCCGCCTTCGTCACCCACTGGCGGAAGAAGCCGACGAGATGGTCGATGCGGAACCGATCGAAGAGCGCGGCCGCGTGCTGGGCGCGGGTGCGCAGCCACCGGAGGTCGTCCTCGTCCATCGCTGCCCAGTCGTAGACGGGCAGACCCCAGCTCTGGCCGTCCTTCGCGAAGTCGTCCGGCGGCGCGCCC
>Ga0123336_10001428_pt1 | contig 21944 bp, 24 predicted proteins | sample SSSSmetaG_FD_96466 | JGI IMG/M metagenome (GOLD analysis project Ga0123336, IMG submission 96466) | Glacier valley bacterial and archeal communities from Borup Fiord, Nunavut, Canada, to study Microbial Dark Matter (Phase II) - ​SSSS metaG | ecosystem: Environmental > Aquatic > Freshwater > Ice... | reverse complement strand
GACAGGACTGGTTCGTGCGGCGCGTGGATGCTGGTCGCGGGAGCCGGTTGCGTGCCTGTTGGCCGGCGTGGCGCTGTTGCCGGCCGCACTGTTTCTAGAGCACGCGCTCGGCGGCCGGGTGCAGGCCAACTGGCCGGCGATCATCTATCCGGGCGCGGCGCTTGCTGCTGCCTGCCTTGGTGCAAAACCAGTCCGGTTTTGGCAGCCCGCGAGCACCTTGGGCGCAGCCATCGGCGCGCTGGTGCTCGTGCAGGCGGCCACGGCACCCCTTGTCCTGCCGCGCGCGCTGGACGCAACCCTGATACGGCTTGGCGGGTGGCAGGATTTGGCGGGGGCGGTCTATGCGGCGCAGGCCCGGTCGGGCGCAGGTTTCGTGGTGGCCGATGAATACGGGCTTGCGAGCGAGTTGGCCTTCCGCCTGCACCGCGCCGTCGCTGGTCAGGAGCCACGTTGGGCCTTGTTCGAAGACTTGGCCCCCGCGGAACTGGCCGGGCGGACCGGCGTGCTGGTTCGCAGCAGGCGCGCGTTCGGGCCGCCGGACCCGCGCCCCTGGGCGGAGATGACGGCTATCGGCAGCTTTGCCCGTGCACGTGCCGGGGTGGCGGCCGAGACGTATGATTTCTACCGCGTGGTGGGGGCATCGACCGCGCATGGCGCGGTATGGCTGCCCTCCCCCAGACCGCCGGCGCTTAGAGGCGGTTAACATCCTGCGGCTAAGCTCACCCGGATTGGAAGGTGATCAGCATGGCCAAACGGGACCCGAAGATGACGACCATCATCCGGCGGGAGGAGATTATCGAAGACGGCCATCATGGCGGCGCCTGGAAGGTGGCCTATGCCGATTTCGTCACGGCGATGATGGCGTTCTTCCTGCTGATGTGGCTGCTCAATGCAACGACGGAGGCGCAACGGCGCGGGCTGGCGGATTATTTCAGCCCTAGCGCAAGCGTCAGCGTACAGCGGTCGGGAACGGGGCGGCCGCTTGGCGGGCAATCGCCCTTCACCGAGGGGCTGGCGATCTCCGACCGTGGCACCATTGCGGTGATGAACCGCAACGCCCCCCCGGTGGACGAGGAGGACGACGGCAGCGACACGCTGGCGGTGAAAATGGCGCACCAGGCCGCGGACGGCACCGCCGGCTCGGGCGAGGCACAGAGGTCGACGATGCAGCCCGGCACGGCTTTGCCCGGCTCGGCCGTCTTGCGCCAAGCTGCTGAGCAGGCACGGAGGGAGGAGCAGGCGGCCTTCGCGCAGACGGCGGCGGAGATGCGCCGTGCGATTGCAGCCGATCCCGATCTGGCAGCCGTGGCACGGCAACTGGCGGTGGACCTGACGCCCGACGGGCTGCGGGTGCAGATACGCGACGATGACGGTTTGCCGATGTTCGCCAGCGGCTCGCCGGAGCCCAACGCGCGCGCGCGCGCCGTGCTGCAACGGCTAACCCCGATGCTGCTGCACCTGCATGAGCCGGTGGCGATTGCCGGCTATACGGACGCAACCCCCTATGTCGGCGGAGCAGGCCGGACGAACTGGGATTTGTCGGCCGACCGGGCCAATGCCACGCGCCGGATATTGACAGAAGCCGGCCTGCCTGACGGGCGCATTCGCGATGTTACCGGGCATGGCGATCGCGATCTGCTGCTGCCCGACGCGCCGGTGTCGGCCGGGAATCGCCGCATTGCCATCCTGCTGGTCCGCACCGCGCCCAGGCCGAGCCCCGCCGATGCGCCCCCTCCCCGGCACTGACGCGCATCTATGCTGACCATTGGCGGACTCGTTTTTCTGCTTGCCTGCGTGTTCGGCAGCTTCGTCGCCAGCGGCGGCGCGATCGGCCCGCTGGTCGCCTCCATGCCGTTCGAGCTGCTGACCATTCTGGGCGCCGCGGTGGGCACTTTCATCATGGCCAATTCCATGACCGGCGTGAAGCACACGCTGGCCGGGTTCGGCATGATCCTCAAAGGCGAGCGCTATAAAAAGTCGGAATACGTCGAACTGCTGTCTCTGCTGTATTTCTTTGCCAAGCTGGCCAATCAGCGCGGCGCCATGGCGCTGGAGCCGCACATCGAAAAACCTGAGGACAGCAACGCCTTCAAGCATTTCCCCAAGATATTGGCGGATCATCACACCACCGCGCTGATCTGCGACTATCTGCGCATGATGGGAATGAACGCGGACGACCCGCACCAGATCGAGGATCTGCTGGGCCGCGAGCTGAAGAAGACATTGCACGAGGAGCTGCATGGCTCGCACGCCATCCAGACGATGGCGGACGCGCTGCCCGCACTGGGCATCGTGGCCGCCGTGCTGGGCGTCATCAAGACGATGGCGCATATCAATGAGCCACCGGCTGTTCTGGGCGAGATGATTGGCGGCGCGCTGGTTGGCACCTTTCTCGGCGTGCTTTTGGCCTATGGTATCGCTGCGCCCTGCGCAGCCCGGATCAAGGGGATCGTGACGGGTGACGCGCGCTATCTGGACGTCGTTCGGGCCGTTCTGGTGGCCCATCTCCATGGCAATGCGCCACAGGTCAGCGTAGAGACCGGCCGGAAGATGGTCCCTAACGAATTCATGCCGAGTTTCCAGGAGCTGGAAGAGGCACTGCAAAGATTGCAAGTTCCTGCCTGAAGGCTTTTTAGATTTGGTGCGCCTGAATCGTTACTTTGTGGAGCCTGTCACACCGCGCTCCTTAACAGGATTTCAACCTTGCCTGCGTAACATCGACGCATGTCGAAACACGAAGCTGCTGCTCCCGCGGACGGGGAGGCTCCGAAGAAAAAAGGCAAGAAGCTCCTGCTTGCCATTCCTGTGCTGCTCATTGCCGCGGGTGCAGGGGGTTGGTTCAGCGGTGTCATTCCAGGGCTTCTCGGGCACGGTGAAAAGAAGCTGAAACCTGGTTCGGAGAAGATCGAAGCTGTCGTGGTGGCGCCCCCCGTCTATGTCGATGTGCCAGAGATTGTCAGCAATCTGAACGTGCCGGGCAAACGGCCCAGCTATATGAAACTTCATGCCAAGCTCGAACTGGCCGGCAAGGGTGATGAGGCCGCGGTCACTGCCGCCATGCCGCGCATACAAGATTTGTTCCAGACCTATTTGCGCGACATGCGGCCAGAGGAATTGCGCGGCTCAGAAGGCAGCTACCGCCTGCGGGAGGAGTTGATCACGCGCGCCTCTCTGGCCGCCACACCAGCTCATGTTCTCGATGTCCTGTTTATCGAGCTGATCATCGAATGAGCACGGTGACCCTTGGAAGATGATGACGCGCTCGCCGCCGCCTGGGGCGCCGAGCTAGAGGATGAGACCGACGACACAGACGCGGCCTTGCCGGCCCAACCGGCGCGTGTCCTCAATCAGGCTGAAATCGACTCGCTGCTTGGCTTTGACGACGGTCCTGGTGGAAATGAGTCAGCTACCGGCATGCAGCGCATCATCAGCTCCGGCCTGGTGTCCTATGAACGCCTGCCGATGCTGGAGATCGTCTTTGACCGTCTGGTTCGAATCATGTCGACCAGCCTACGCAACTTCACCAGCGACAATGTCGAGGTTTCGATCGACAACATCGTCTCATTGCGTTTCGGAGACTACCTGAACTCCATTCCGCTGCCCGCAATGCTCGCGGTGTTCAAAGCGGAGGAATGGGACAATTACGGGCTGATGGTCATTGACAGCGCAATGATCTATTCCATCGTGGATGTTCTGCTCGGCGGACGGCGCGGCACGGCGGCCATGCGGATCGAAGGCCGGCCCTATACCACGATCGAGCGCACCTTGGTGGAACGTTTGATCCAGGTGGTGCTGACAGACCTTTCGGCAAGTTTTGACCCTATCTGCCCTGTGACGTTCCGATTCGAACGATTGGAAGTGAATCCACGTTTTGCGGCGATCTCGCGGCTTTCGAACGCAGCTGTACTTGGCCGGCTACGTGTGGATATGGAAGACCGAGGCGGCCGCATGGAGCTGCTTTTACCCTACGCCACGCTGGAGCCGGTGCGCGAGCTTTTGCTGCAACAGTTCATGGGTGAAAAGTTTGGTCGCGACTCGATCTGGGAGACGCATCTGGCCGAAGAGTTATGGAGCACGCGCATTGCGCTGGACGTGGTTCTCGATGAACAGGTGATGCGTTTGTCGGAAGTGCTGGCGCTCAAGCCCGGCGATCAGATTGTGCTCAACACGTCGGCTGGCGCCCCGGTGCAGATACGCTGCGGTAACGTCCAATTATTCGAAGGACAAATCGGACGACGCAAGAATCGTGTCGCGGTTCGCATCGAGGGCAAGCTCGACCGCCTGCCTTTGCCAGCGCCGGAAGCCTGATCATGCGCAACGTTTTGTTCATTTAGGGAGCGCAGAATGGAAAATGCGCAATGGATGTTGGAAGTCGCTCTGCTTGTGATGTTGGCAGCGACACTCTTCCACGCTTTGCGTCTGGAACGTGCACTTGGTGTCTTGAAACGGGATCGGGCGGTGCTGGAGACTCTGGTGGAAGGTTTCAACGAGAGCACGCGTCAGGCGGAAACGGGGATTGAGCGGCTGCGCAGTGCCGCCGATGGCGCCGGCCGTCAGATGGCGCGTCAGACCGAGACGGCGCAGCGGTTGCGAGACGATCTGGCCTTTCTGTCTGACCGCGGCGAGCGCCTTGCGGAACGGCTGGAAAGTGCTGTCCGCTCCGCGCGCATGCTGGGCGACGGTTTTGCGTTCTCCAATACGCCACAACCTCTGCCCCAGACGCCTGCGCTGGCGCTGGTGCCGACCTCCGCAAAGCCCTCTGCTGAACAGCCAGTTCCATCCGATCCCGATAATGAGGCGGAGTTGCCGATGCTGCGAAGCCAGGCGGAACGCGATCTCATGCGCGCACTCCGGGGCGGGCGCTGACCATGCGGTTGATGCGACCCCGGCTGTTGCCAGCAACGATTGCCGCTATGTCCGCATTGCTTGTTCTGAAATCGGCTTTGCTTGTGCAGGCCGCGGCCGGCGAGGCGGGGGCCGCAACGCCTGCGCCAAATACCCCAGCTGCGGTGCAAAAAGCTGTAGCGAGCACACAGGCAGCACCGGCTTCACCGGCCCCGGGCGTCACCATGACGGAGGGTGAAAAAGCCGTTTTGCTGGCATTGCGCAAGCGCCGGGACGACCTGGACGCACGCGCACGCGCGCAGGATCAGCGCGAGGCGGAGCTTGCAGCGGCCAACCGCCGGCTGGAAGAGCGCGTGACTGAGCTATCTGCACTCCAATCTCGCCTGGAAGGGCTGGAGGCCGGACGCCGGCAACACCAGGCGGAGAACTGGGCCGGGCTGGTCAAGACATACGAGGCGATGAAGCCGCGCGAGGCCGCGGCCATTTTCGATGTGCTGGACATGCAGGTTCTGCTGCAGGTGCTTGACCGCATGCAGGAGCGCAAGGCCGCGCCTGTGCTGGCTGCGATGCAGCCGGATCGCGCCCGGCTGGCAACCCAGCTTCTCGCCGAATTGCGCACGCGCGCGATCACGCCCCCTGAAGGGCCCACGTCGCAACCGGCCCCCCTACCTCTCACACCGAAAGGATGAACGCGTATTATGGCAATCGACAAATCAATGAACGTTCTGATTGTGGACGATTACAAGACGATGTTACGCATCATCCGCAACCTGCTGAAGCAGATCGAATTTAACAATGTCGACGAAGCGTCCGATGGTGCTGAGGCCTTGGGCAAACTGCGCTGCGGCAATTATGGATTGGTCATCAGCGATTGGAACATGCAGCCGATGACTGGGCTGGAACTGTTGCAGGAGGTGCGACAGGATAATCGGTTGCGCAGCCTGCCTTTCATCATGATCACGGCAGAGAGCAAGACGGAGAATGTGGTGGCGGCTAAAGCAGCCGGCGTCTCCAACTACATCGTCAAGCCGTTCAACGCGGAGACGCTGCGCGAGAAGATCGAGAAGGTGCTGGCTCATGCGTGACCCGGAGCCTGTCATGGAACTTGCCCGGATGAATGCCGATCCACCTGACAAAATAGCCGAAAGGGTCCGGTCCATGCTTGGGAGAATGCGGGGAGAGACGATCTTGAGCGAAGCAGCATTGCTGGCGGAAATCGAGGATCTTGCGGCCACACTGGCCAATGCCAGGGCAGAGATCGCGGCGATGGGCGCGGACGATATCACTGCCAGCCATATCCCCTCGGCCACCGACGAGCTCGATGCCATCGTGGACCACACTGCCGCGGCTACCGACAGTATCCTGGAATGCTGCGAGCAGATGGAAACGGTGATGCAGCGCGTCGGCGGTGATGATGGAAAGTCGCTGCAGGACTGCGTGACGCGCATCTACGAAGCGTGCAGCTTCCAGGATATCACCGGGCAGCGGATCACGAAGATCGTCTCCGTTTTGCAGGCGATCGAGCGTAAAGTGGGCAACATGATCCACGTGTTCGCGCCGGAGAGTATGGCGGCTGCACGGGTGGCGCGGATGGAGACCACTGGCCAGGAGCTTCTGAATGGCCCGCAATTACCCGCAAACGCGATGGATCAATCCGACATCGACGCGCTGCTGGCCAGCTTCGACTGAGGATCGCATGTGGCCGTGGCGCGCGTTCTGTTTCTTCCTTCTGACAGTCTCCAGCCATGCGCAGGGAGCTCCGGATCTTACCGCTGGGGCGGGTGCTTCCAGCAGTTCGATTCGTGTGGACGAACTTCGTCACGGCAGCCTTGATCGCGTCGTTGTCTGGCACGCGCTGACCGCTGGGCTGGCCGTCCATCAGGAAGGCGGCGATCTGCTGATCGGTTTGCCTCAGGGCGCCTATCTTGTCGCGCCCGCCGGGCCTGGGCGAGACGCCACCTCCTACGGTGTTTTTGGGCAATGGGTTCGCGGCCTTAAATCCGGGCCAGGCTGGGGCAGGCTCTTGTTGTCGCCTGGCGCGCATCCGCGCGTCCGGCCGCTGAACGGCAAGATATGGATCGACGTTGATGGCGCAACACCGCGTCTGCTGCCGGGCCAATTCGTTCCGCTGGTAATCGAGCCGATCAACGCCGCGCCGCCGCCGCCAGCCGTAGCGCGAGAGACGGGACCTGCGGCATCCACCCCACCTCCGCCGGCAAAAGCGGCACCGGCATCACCCATCGCGCCCGTGCAGCTTGCAGTGACGCCAGTAGCAGGCGCGCCAGTCCGAATCCTGGCAGAGACGGATACGCTCGGCGGCCCATCCATACTGATACCGTTACCCAACACCGCGGCGGCAGCCTTCACGCGAGACGGCGAGTTGCACGTGGTCTTCGACGCGCCGGAACCGTTGGATCTCGGCGGGCTGAAGGACGATCCTGTATTCGGCGGCGCCACTGAGAATCTGCTGCCAAACGCAGCAGATTTTCGTCTGCACACCGCCTCCGGCACGCAACCGCGGCTGAAACGGCGCGATGCCGGCTGGATGCTGACCCTTGCCTCCGCCCCAGCCCCCTTCGAACCTTTCGTCGGCAAGGCCGCCGGGGGAGTATTGACTTTCGCCGCCCCTGATCCCGGCGGCGTGGTGACGCTTGAAGACGCAGCCACAGGTGGCCGATTGCTTGTCGGCACCCAGCATGAAGCAGGAACAAGAGTGCTTTCAGGTCATGCGGCAGCCGAATTCACGCTGCTGCCAAGCTGGGGTGGCGTGGTGCTTCAACCCCGCGCCGACCGTGTGCGCATGCGCGCCCGCGACAATGGGTTCGAGGTGTCGGCTCAGGACCCGCCTGCGCTATCTTTGGCGTGGCAGAACGGACCGATGGCCTTACGCGCCGATGGCCAGGCCATGACCCGACGATTCACGTTTACCAGCATGCCATTGTCGGTTCTGAAGCGGCGCCTTGGCGAGGCTCTCCGGGATGCCGCGCAGAGTCCACGCACCGCCCGCACGGGCCCCCGGCTTCGCGTGGCAGAAGCCATGCTCGCCAGCGGCCTGGATGCCGAGGCAGGTGCCGTGTTGCATGTGGCGTCAGCCGATGACCCGGCGGCGAGTTCGAATATTGACCTGCGCGCGTTATCGGCCATGTCCGCCTGGCTTTCGGCCCGCGCCGGCGGCGCGAGGTCACCGGCGCCCGGCTTCGATCTTGCCAGCCTCGGCGACAGCGATGAAGCGGTTGTCTGGCGGGCGGTCCTATCCCCGCCGGACAGCGATCCTGCTTCGGCGGCCGCTCAGCTCGCCTCCCGGTGGCCGCTTTTGCTGGACTACCCTGCCGGGCTCAGCCGCCTGATGGTGTCCGATGTTGCCGATATCCTGGAGCGTGGCCATCAGGATGACGCGCTGAGAGCGTTGCTTGCCGTGTTTGCCGACCCTGCGCTTGAGTTACCACATGCGGCCATGCTCGCGCGGCTTGATCACCGAAACGAGGCGATAGCGATCCTCGATCGGCTGGCCAGCGGCCGTGACCGGCTGCTGCGCGCACGTGCCATGGAGGCCGCAGTCGAATTGCGCCTCGCAGCGTGGCAGCTGACGCCCGATACGGCGGCGGCCGCGCTGAACAAACAGCTCTACGCCTGGCGAGACGGCGCTCGCGAGTTGCGCCTGCGTCAACGCATTGCCGATTTGCAGGCCAAGGCGGGGCATTGGCGGAGATCACTCGCCAGTCTGCGCGAGACGGATCAGCTCTATCCGGCTGCGCACGAGGCGATCCATGCCGCCGAGGTGAAGCTGCTGGCAGGTCTGCTGCATGACGGCCATGCCGACCGGCTGGATGCGCTCGACCTGATCGCGCTGGCCGATGACGCAAGCAGCCTGCTGGGTCCCGCAGACACTGATGGAGCACTGGCGCCATTGCTGGCGGAAAAACTCGTGGCACTCGATCTTCCCAGCCGGGCTGAACCGATCCTGCGCCGCTTGATGGACCGCGCAGCAGAGGGACCACCCAAGGCGGAGATCGGTCTGCGCCTGGCCAGTCTGCTTGCGGAAAACGACGACGATGCTGGCGCGCTTGCGGCACTTGAGGCTTCGGAACGTGGGCAGTTGGAATCACCGCTTGCCCTGTCGCGGACACTGCTGAAGTCACGAACTTTGATGCGCGCGCATCGCGTGACAGATGCGCTCGCACTGCTTGAGGGACAAAGCGGCGCCGAATCGCTGGAGCTGCGAGCGAGCTTGCAAGAAGGTCGGCAGGATTGGCGCAGCGCGGAGCACGCTCTGGCAATTTACGCGGCCACGCCGGACTTCTTGCGGGAAAGCGCGCCGGCACGACGCGAAATTGTCTTGCGCGCGGTGCGCGATGCCGTTGAAGGCCATGACATGGATGCCATCAGGAGGTGGCGCGATATTGGAACACCCTTGTTCGACCATGCGCAGAATGCAGCCCTGTTCTCGGTTCTTACGGCTGAACCGGTGAAGCATGTGGGTGATCTGGCGCGCGCCGCGGTCGAACTTGGCGCCATCCGCGCTCTGCCAGCCTCGCTCGCCGTGGCCAGCGCAAAGCCCTGAGCACACGCTGCCGCGATCATGCGGCAATCGAAAAAATGAGTCGTCTCGAATATTTATCTTGCGTAGGGGGGGGGGTGGCCCTATCTCACGCGTCCCGGCCCAAGGGGGCGAAAGCCCAACAGGTCATCTGCTGGTTTGGGGGTACGTGATGAACGCACTTGCTCAGCTGGGGATGGTCTCGGAGTTCCCGAGCGATTGCCAGACTCAAGTTGACTCTTTTCCCGTTTACGAGGGGGAGGAGAGGACGGACTATTTCGTTGAGAAGGACGGCATGAAGTTTGCCGGCACTCATCTTCTCATCGATCTTTGGGGTGCTCGGAACCTCGATCAGCCGGATCTGATAGATCGCGCGCTGCGTGAGGGCGCAATCGTGGCGGGTGCCACGATCCTGCACAGCCATTTCCATCACTTCACGCCGAATGGCGGCGTGTCTGGTGTGGTCGTGCTGGCCGAAAGTCACATCTCAATCCACACCTGGCCGGAGCGGGATTTCGCCGCGATCGACATCTTCATGTGCGGGTCATGCGATCCGCGCAGGGCGATACCGATCATCCAGGCGGCGTTCCATCCGGAGCGTACGGATGTGGGTGAGCAGCGCCGCGGTCGCGTGGTTTAACGAAGAAAGCGGTCTTTTTTTAGAAAAAAAGGACCACAAAACTTTTATTCCGGCGCTGCTTTCAGTTTCAACAGCACCAGGAGCAAAAGTTTTTTGGTTCTTTTTTTCAGAAAAGAACTTCCTTCTTCTGTCTACAATGTTAGACCTCCCCTGGCTCAACGAGTCCCTCTACCCCGATTGGGGCCAGCGCTTTCGCGTAAAGCGCCAACTCGCCCATGTCCAAAGCGCCTACCAGGACATCGTCATCTTTGAGAGCTACAGCCACGGCCGCGTAATGGTGCTGGACGGCTGTATCCAGATCACGGAGCGCGACGAATTCGTCTATCAGGAAATGCTCGCCCACGTGCCGTTGCTGGAACATGGGAACGCAAGGCGCGTGCTCATCATCGGCGCCGGCGACGGCGGCGTGCTCCGTCGTGTGCTGATGCATGCAACGGTAGAGCGCGCCGTGATGGTCGAAATCGACGGCGACGTCATCCGCCTGGCACAGGAACACCTGCCCGACATCGGCGGTGACGCCTGGCGTGATGCACGCGCGGAAATCGTGGTCGGTGATGGTATCGCCTATGTCCGCGATGCGGCCGCGGAAAGTTTCGACGTGATCATCGTCGACAGCACCGACCCCGCAGGCGTCGGTGAGGTCCTTTTCAGCGACGCTTTTTATGCCAATTGCGCGCGCATCCTCGCAGCCGGGGGACTGATCGTGAACCAGTGCGGCGTGCCCTTCATGCAGGCCGACGAGCTGCGCGAGACGAGCCTTCGGCGTCGCCGCGCGTTTGATCATGTCTCGGCCTATGTCGCGGCGGTTCCCACCTATGTCGGCGGGCTGATGGCGCTTGGTATTGCCTCGAAATCAATGCCCCTGGGCGTCACCTCCGTCGAGACGATCCAGGAGCGCGCCGAGGCTGCTGGCGTAGCGGGGCGTTGCGGCTACTGGTCGCCTGACATCCATTTGGGCAGTTTCAAACTTCCGCCATACATTGCGCGAGGCCTTGGATAAGGGAGCAAGCAGTCCTTTTTCACAAAAAAGAACCGCTTCCGTCCTAACTCCCAAACAACTCTGCCAACCCTTCCCGCGTTGCCGGGCACCGCCCGCGCTCCGTGATCAAACCGGTAATCAGCCGATGCGGGGTTACATCGAAAGCCGGGTTAGCCGCAGGGCTTCCCGTCGGCGTCACCCGCACGGTCGCCACACTCCCGTCCATCGCGCGCCCCGTCACGGTGGTTACCTCGCTTTGCGCACGTTCCTCGATGGGGATCTCGGCCACGCCATCCTCGATCGTCCAGTCGATCGTGGTGGAAGGTAGCGCCACATGGAACGGTACGCCGTTATCCTGGGCCGCCAGCGCCTTCAGATAGGTGCCGATCTTGTTTGCGGCATCGCCTGTGCGCGTCACGCGGTCCGCACCGACGATGACCATGTCCACCCGGCCATGCTGCATAAGATGGCCGCCGGCGTTGTCGGAAATCACTGTATGCGCCACGCCGTGCTTTCCGAGCTCGAACGCGGTCAGTGCAGCGCCCTGGTTACGCGGCCGCGTTTCGTCCACCCACACATGCACGTCGATCCCGCGGTCATGGGCCTTGTAGATCGGCGCCAGCGCGGTGCCCCAATCCACGGTGGCCAGCCAGCCGGCGTTGCAATGCGTCAGCACATTCACCGCGCGGCCAGGCGCGCTTTCGGCCGCCTGCGCAATCAGCGCCACGCCATGCTCGCCGATGGCCTCATTTCGCTGCACATCCTCGTCGGCAATGGCCGCCGCCTCCCGGTAGGCGGCGGCCACGCGATCGGCCGCGCGGGTATTGCGCAGCACCGTGAGCATGCGATGCAGCGCCCATCCGAGATTAACCGCGGTGGGCCGTGTGGCTGCCAGAACCACCGCCGCCTGTTCCATGGCTTCGCTGGCGCAATCGGCGCGCAAGGCCAGTGCCATGCCATAGGCGGCCACGGCACCAATCAGCGGGGCGCCGCGCACTTGCATGCTGCGGATGGCGTGCGCGGCATCGGCCACGCTAATCAGGCGCAGGATATCCATGGACCACGGGAGTTTGGTCTGGTCGATTATGCGGACGGACCAGCCGTCATGCTCGTCTAGCCACACGCTGCGGTAAGGTGTGCCGTCAATTTTCATGATTCAATCTCGAAAGCGAAGGTAAGCAAGCAGTCCTTTTTTGAAAAAAGGACCAAAAAACTTTTGTCAGATTCTCTGGTGGAGGACGCAGACAAGGGTGAAAAGGCGGCGGGCGGTTTCGAAATCGAGATCCACCTTGCCGGTCAGGCGGGCGACCATAAGCTCGGCACCCTCGTTGTGCAGACCGCGGCGACCCATGTCGATGGCCTGGATGCTCGCCTCGCGGCCATCCTGGATAGCGTGTGCGTAGCTTTCGACCAGAAGCTGGTAATCCTTGATCAGCCTGCGGAAGGGGCCGAGCGCCAGGCCGAGCGCCATCAGCGGCGAATCACGCTCATCGCGGACATCGAAGATCAGGCGGCCTTCGACAATGGACAGATGCAGCAGGAACGGACCGGCGAAATCACGCGGCGCAAACAGGTTGGCGGCGGCCAGGTCGCGCACGGCCTGTTCCTGATCTGCCTGCTGCAATGGCGAAAGCTGCCGCTTCTCGCCTTCCAGCACAACCTGGATCAGTGAGCGCTGACGCTCCGCATCAGCCTGAACCGAAGCAGGATGTTCAGTCACGCGGGCCATCTTCGGGCGGCTTCATGAATCCCAGCTTCATCATCATGCCCACTGTGGCACCTTTTACCGGCCTGATCAGCACAAGAACCAGTGCCAACGTTCCGGGCAAGAAGATGGCCAACTCGGTCGCCACCGGCAATGTGACAGAGCGTTCCAGCGCGAGCAAAGCGCCGATGACGACGTGCGCGACGATAAAGACGGTGAAATACGGAGGTGCATCGTCGGCCGCGATCAGGCCCAGAGGGGCACCGCAGGCCGCGCATTTCGACACCACACCCAACCACGTCGCGAAGATGCGTCCGTGTCCGCAGGCAGGGCACCGTCCGGCAAGACCACGCCGCATTGCAGTAAGGGTGGAAACATCGGCGAAGCGGCTGGCCTGAGCACTACGGTCAGGGCGCCAACGGACGGGCGTGGTATCGGGCATGATGGTGCTTACCTGCTAAAATGCCGCGCCGCTGGATCAAGCAGACCGGCACCTGGCAAAGCTGGGCCACCCACCTCCGCGTGACAAGACCGAGCGTCCGGCAACGCGCGACGGATGCCTTGCTGCATCACGCGGGCGCGCGTCTTGCGGACAAGCCGCGCAAGCGCGAAAGGAGCCGACGCATCACGCCGGAACAAGATATGCTGATCGCCCGTACGCGCGCCGAACTCGATGCCGCCACACGCAGATTGCGCGCCGGCGGGGATACAGTGGCACTTGTGCCGACCATGGGCGCGCTTCACGCCGGACATATCTCACTGATCGAACATGCGCGCACGGCTGGCAGCCGCGCGATCGCGTCCATCTTCGTCAATCCGCTGCAATTCGGCCCATCTGAGGATCTCGCCCGTTATCCGCGCGATGAGGCGGGAGACCTGCAGAAATTGCGTGACGCGGGCTGCGACGCCGCTTGGTTGCCTGGTATTGCAGAGATGTATCCGCCGAAAGCCGCGACCTTTGTCGATATGGCTGGGCCGGCGCTCGGCTGGGAGGGCGACGCGCGGCCCGGACATTTTCGCGGCGTGGCGACGGCTGTTGCCAAATTGTTCGGCCAGGTGAAACCCGATATCGCCTGCTTTGGTGAGAAAGATTGGCAGCAGCTGCAGGTGATCACGCGGTTCACGCACGATCTCTGCCTGGGCGTCGTCGTCCAGGGCGTGCCGACACTGCGGGAAGCGGACGGACTTGCACTCTCCTCTCGCAACCGCTTCCTCGACGCCACGGAGCGCGCACGTGCTCCTGCATTGCACGCCGCATTGCAGCGAGCGGCGGCGCAGTTGCGTGCCAGCGTGCCGGCGAGCCAGGCACTGGTCGAAGCGCGCGAGGCGCTTGCATCAAGCGGGATGGCGGTGGACTACCTCGCTTTGGTCGATGGCGCGTCCTTGGTCAGGATCGAAACTTTGCAGCCTGGTGCACGGCTGATCGGTGCTGCTCGGCTTGGCAGCGTGCGTCTTCTGGACAATATCGACCCGGCCTGACACCCGGGCCGGAGACACGAGCGCGTGATTTGCGCAGTATCCGACATGTGAAAGCGGTTATCGCGTAGATCGGGTTGCAACTATTTAAGGGAAAAAACCGAAAGCAATCGTTGCTTTTCGTTGACAGCACCGTTTGTGCGGCAGATAGCGGTAACAGCGCATGTGTGCGAGCCGCGATTCGCACTGATTTCGTCCGCATGCACAGGCGCTAATCTGGAGGCGACAATCGTTGCACGCACCTGCCGGGCCTCGGTTTTTAGACAAAGGTCGGCACGGCCATCCATCGCGCGTCATCTTTTCCGCGTGGCGCGCAGGCAGCGAGCAAAGCAACCGGAAGCGCAACCGTCCGTTCGGTCCAGCGCAGGACACGCACATCACCAAGGAGCACATCAAACATGAGCAGTGAAGAAACCCCAGCCAAGCCGCGGCGCGCCCGCGCGATGGCTGTTCGCGCCACCACGCGCCGCGGTGCCGCCGGTAAAACCACCGGCCGCACCACCAAGGCCACGACCACGCGCGGCGCCAAGCCGGCGACTGCGCGCACGACAAAAGCCAAGACGGCGACACGTACGACCAAGGCGGCGGCAACCAAGAAGCCGGTTGGACGCGCGACGAAAGCGGCCACCACGCGCAAGGCGCCAGCCGCGCGCGCCACTAAAGCCGCCAGCGGGCGCAAGACAACGACCACGCGCGGCACGAAGACTGCCGCCGCCTCGACACGCGCGAAGAGCACCGCACGTGGTACGAAAGCTGCCGCCACGAAGCGCGCGGCACCTGGCCGCAAGGTCGCGACCCGCGCGACCGCCGCACGCGCCACCACACGCAAGGCTCCTGCACGCGCTGTGAAAACAACAGCACGCACCACGAAGACAACCGCGCGTGCCACCAAGACAACACGCTCGGCGAAGACGGCCGCTTCTGGTCCGAAGCTGACAAACTCGGGCAAGATCGACGGCCGCACGGTCGCCGGCCGCGCCGCCGCCGCCAAGCGCGCCGCCAACGGTGCAGCCCGCGCTGCACGCGCGGCCAGCACGGAGACGGCACGAAAGCCGCGCCGCGCACGTGCGGCGTCGGTCGAGCATGATACACCGATGACGGCACATGCCGCGGCGGAGCCCAAGAAGCGTGGCCGCAAGAAGAAGGTTGTGGAGACGACTGGGCATGAGACGTCGATGCACGAACATGAGTCGGACCACGACGACATGGCGGAGCATGAGGCAGAGTAAGTAAGCAGTCCTTTTTTGGAAAAAAAGGACCAAAAAACTTTTGTCTCTGGCTGTTCTGGGCAGGTAGGCTCCGGCACTCGGGGCGCCTGCTTCAGCAGCGGCGGGGACAAAAGTTGGGCACCTCGATTAACTGCCCGACTCGGCTGCTTTTCTGATTCATTTGCCGTCATCCAGTGGGGGGCGGCAGATGGTTCAGCTCGGTATCTTCGACGTGAACGACCGGCTGGCGCGGTTGAGCGAGATAGGCGACCAGTTGGAGGCGTTTGGTCGTGTTGTCGATTTCGAGGTATTCCGCCCCGATCTGACGGCGGCGCTGAACTACCGCAGCGGCGGTGCGCAGGGCGGCCGGCCTGCCTTCGATGTGGTGATGATGTTCAAGGTTCTGGTGATCCAGACGGTCAACAACCTGTCGGATGACCGGGCGGAATTTCTGATCAACGACCGCCTGTCCTTCATGCGCTTTCTAGGCCTGGAGCTGACGGGGCGCGTGCCCGACGCCAAGACGATTTGGCTGTTTCGCGAGAAGCTGACCAAGGCGGGCGTGATCCAAACGTTGTTTGCTCGCTTTGATGAAGCGCTACGCGCCCAGGGTTATGTGGCCGCCGGCGGGCAGATTGTGGATGCCAGCCTGGTGCGCGCGCCCAAGCAGTGCCACACGCAGGAGGAGAAGGAGCAACTGCGGCAGGGCGAAATACCGCCATCCTGGCAAAACCATCCTGCCAAGCTGCGCCAGAAGGATCGTGATGCACGGTGGAAGGTTAAATATGGTAAGGCCAAAGCGGCGGCGCCTGGTAGCGGGCCACACCGCAAGCTGGTCGATATTGCGGTGCCGGTTTTCGGCTATCAGAACCACATCGCCATCGATCGCGCCTACGGCCTGATCCGCGGCTGGCAGGCGACGGATGCCGGCCAGCATGAAACATCCCAGTTGCGCCGGGGGCTGTTGGATACGGCCAACAACGCGCCGGAAATCTGGGCCGATCAGGGCTATCGTTCGCAGGAAAATGAGCGGTGGCTGGCCGCCCATGGGTTTGCGAGCCGGGTCCACTTCCGCAAGCCGCAAGGCAAGCCCTGGCCCGAGGCGTGGCAGGCAGCCAACCGGGAACGCTCGCCCATCCGGGCCAGGGTTGAGCATGTGTTTGCGGTGCAGAAGGATAAAATGGCGCTGTTTATCCGCACCATCGGTCTGCCACGGGCGAAGCTGAAAATCGGGCTGGCAAATCTTGCCTACAACATTCAACGGCTGATTTACCTGCGCCGCGTTGGCCTCGCCTGAGCCGAACCACGCGCAGAACGCTCCCGATCCCGACAAACGCCGCCGCCAGGCGGGTCCCCAAGCCCTGGATCGGACCGCACCACGCCCCGTGAACCGTTAAGATCACAATTCGACGCGAAAAACGACTAAATAGAGGTGCCCAGTTTTTTGGTCCTTTTTTCAAAAAAGGACTTCTTCCTTCCCCTCTCACGCCCGCGTCTTGAAGCTTTGTGCCCCCTGGCGGGCTGCCGCCAGTTTGCCACCAGCAGCGTAACGTGCGCCGTACGGCGCCGACCTGGCAGCCTTTGCGACGAGATCCAGCACGCGACGTTGCACGCGCATCGCTCGCTTCAGCAGCTGCCGATTTTCCTCCGCCAGCATACCAAGGTCGCGTAATCTGTCGTTGCCGACATCGCTTGGCTCGGCTGCCCGCCAAGCCGCTGCCAATGCATCGGCTGCTGCGTGTTTAGGCGCCAGCAGGCTTCCGGCCCGTGCGAAATCCATCGCTTCCAGTGCGGCATTCTCCTCGATCAACAGCGCGCTGAGCCGTTGCACAGCCTGCTCCATCGTCGGCGTCGCTGAAGTGTTGCGTATCGCTAGCGCCCGGCCACTCATGGGATTCGTCTCCAAACTGATCCTCAAAGACTTTTATGGCAGGCAAGAATTACCATGCCCTTAGCGGCGTCCTTCTTGTAGGCGCAGCATCTGCTGATAGACCGGCTCGGCAATCCCCAACCCGCCGTTGCGCGCCATCTGCTTTGCTATCTCATTGACCATCATCGGGCGGAAGGCGCGCTCTCCTGCACCGCCACCGAACTGCCCGTCCGACGTATCCGAAGTGTCGAAGATGGGTTTCAACATCTCGTTCAATGCCACCGCCGTAAAATCCTCCGCGGCCTTATGCAGCTTGGCTTGTGTCTCGCGCGGCGGCGGGGCGCCGCGCAGAGGATCGATCGGCATCACCTCACCTCCAAATCGGCTTGCAGCGCACCGGCCGCCTTGATCGCCTGCAGGATACTGATCAGATCGCGCGGGCCCACGCCGAGCGCATTCAAACTGGCGACGAGGTCGCGCAAGGTGGGTGCCGCCGTCAGCATGCCCAGTTTATGATCGTGCTCGGTATCCACGCTGATAGAACTGCGCGGGACAACAGCCGTCTTGCCGCCACTGAAAGCGCTGGGTTGTGATACTTCCGGCGTCTCCGAAACACGGATCGTCAAGTTGCCCTGAGCGATCGCCACCGTGCTGATTCGCACATTGGCACCCATCACGATCGTGCCGCTGGTCTCGTCGATCACGACCACCGCCGGTGAATCCGGCTCCACACGCAAATCCTCGATGGTGGTGAGCGCATCGATCACGTCACGATTGTGCAGATTGAGTTCGACCGTCCGCGGATCGGTGGCCTTAGCGACGCCCATGCCGAGTGCTGCATTGATCACCGCCTCGATCCGCCGCGCCGTCGTCAGATCAGGATTACGAAGCGCGAGTGCCACTGCATCGTGCGCGCCGAGTGCAAAGGAGACCTCACGTTCGATGATCGCGCCATTCGCGATCTTGCCAGATGTGGGCACGTTTCGCGTGACGCTTGAGCCGGATGCACCCCGCGCGGCGACTGCGCCGGTCGTCACCGCCCCCTGCCCTACACCATAGACTTCGCCATCCGCCGCCAGCATCGGCGTGACGAGCAATGTGCCACCGGACAGATTCGTCGCGTCGCCGATGGCGGAGACACTGACATCGATACGGCTGCCGGTGCGTGCGAAGGCCGGCAGATTTCCCGTCACCATCACGGCGGCCACGTTCTTGGTCTGCAATTTGGCGATCTGGTCTCGGGTGTTCACGCCCAGCCGTTCGAGCATCCCCACCAGCGATTCCCGGGTGAATACCGCGTTGTCCAGCTTGTCGCCGGTGCCGTTCAGCCCGACCACCAGCCCATACCCCACCAGCTGGTTTTCCCGCACACCTTCCACATCGGCGATGTCCTTGACGCGTATTTGCGCCTGTGCGCCGCCGGCGAGCAGCAGCAGAACGCCCAGCAGAAGGCCCAACCGGAGCATCCGGCTTTGCAATTCAGCAACCATCTTGCGCGATACTGTCGCCACAGAACCATCGCGAGATCGGGCAGGGCGAAAGACCAGAGGCATGACACCATACAAGCAGCAGAAGGTTTCCAAACCGTGCATGCGGTCACGCGCATGAAGGTCGACACAATCTCTACATCACAGACCAAGGCGCCCCGCCGCTTCAGGCCTGGGGCTGCTTCCTTCACCATCGCTCCGGAGGCGGAAGGTGCCGGAGAGGCGGCCAGCAACGAGCAGCTCAGCGCCGCACCGCATATGATGAACCTGGCCGCCATGACCGCAAGCCCCCCGTCCAGCCAGGGTTCGGAGGGGGAGTCGGACCATGTGGCCGCCAGCCATGGCCGCGCCCTTCTGGGCGCTCTTGCAGGCCTGCAGCTGGCCAGCCTGGACGGCGATGAGGCGGCCGCCCGCCAGACCCTGGCCGAACTGGCACGTGCCCTGCCGCAAGCGACGGACCCCGGACTGGACAGCATCCTGCAAGCAATTGCGCAGCGTGCCGCCATCGAACTGGCGCGCTCCGAATGACACGCTCGCGAACCTATCGCACCCGGCTGCAATCGCCGCCTTGGCGGCGCGACCACGCCTCTCTATAAGCCGCGCCACAAGCCGGGCGCGCCCCCGCCCGGCGCCCAAAAGTTACGAGGTCCGGCCGATGATGCTCACGCTGCCGCCCGACTACCGGCCTTCCGACAGCGAGGAGTTCATGAACCCGCTGCAGGTCGAATATTTTCGTCAGAAACTGCTCCGCTGGCGCGCCGATCTACACCGCGATGCCGATGATACCCTCGCCAGCCTCGGTGAAGGCGGCATTCTGGAAGCCGACATCACCGACCGCGCCAGCGTGGAGACGGATCGCGCGCTGGAGCTACGAACCCGCGACCGCGCCCGCAAGCTGATCTCCAAGATCGACCAGGCCCTCGCCCGCGTCGAGGCCGGGCAATATGGCTATTGCGAAGAAACCGGCGAGCCGATCGGCCTGCGCCGCCTTGAAGCCCGCCCAATCGCCACCCTGTCTCTCGAAGCGCAGGAGCGGCATGAACGGATGGAACGCGTGCATCGCGACGAGTAATTCGATCGTCAGAAGAGAGTTTCTGGCGACAGGCTGCTAGAACGGCAGCAAAATATCCAAGGCCTGCTGCCCGTACCGTGCCGTCTGCAAATCGGTCAGCTGCCCGCGCCCGCCGTAGGAAATGCGCGCCTCAGCCATCCGGTCATGCGGCACCGTGTTGTCGCTCGCAATATCCTGCGGCCGTATCACGCCACTCACGCGCAGCTCACGCAATTCGCTGTTGACCCGCATCTCCTGACGCGCCGCAATCACCAGATTGCCGTTCGGCAGAACCTGCGTCACTACACCTGCCAGCCGCAACGTCACCGTCTCGTTGCGCTTGATCTTGCCGGAACCGTTGTTGGAGTTGGTGCTGCTGGCATTGACCAAAGTGCTCGCACTCACCGCCTTGCCCAGCAGTTTCGGCAACGCAGCCTCCAACCCAAACAAGTTTGGCAACCCCTCCGTCTCCGTCCCGGTGCGCGTCGCGTTGGTGCCGTTCTGCACATCGGCGGCGTCCGTGGTGTTGACCAGCACAGTCACGATGTCACCGACCTGGGCGGCACGCTGATCCTTGAAGAACGCGCGGCTGCCGCTGCGCCACAGGCTGGCGGGCTCGCGCGGAGCCACTTCGGCACGCGGCATCGGCATCGTCACCGGGCGCCAATGCGTGTCGGTGGTGGGATCGGCGCTGGCGGTCATCACCGGCGGACGGCCGAATTCGGAGAGTTTTTGGATGGTGTTGCAGCTGGACAGCAAGGCAAGGCAAGGCAAGGCAAGGACTTCTTTTCTGAAGAAGCGAAGCAAAAGACTTTTGTCTGGGCTGTCGCCGCTGAGGGTAACCATTATTGGGCGCTTACGAGGGTTACTACGGCTTCGCGGGGAGCGACGCGCACTTCGCCGGCGCCGGTGACTTCCGCTGTCACCACCAGATGCGACATCGGGTTTTCCACGCGGATCCGGTCGCCACGCGCGCCGGATTCCTTGGCGATTCCCTGCGCGCTCAACGCCAGGCCATCGCTGACCAAACTCATGCGCACCAGGCCGCCGCGCTCCACCAAAGACGGCCGTGTCAGATCCGCGCTCGTCAGCACCTGGCCGGCAGCAAGATCGTGGCGCATGGCCATGCCGACCGCATCCACCACCGCGCCAGATGCCCGCAGCAACGCGGCACGCACCCTAGCGGGGCGCAAATCCCCTTGCTGCAGCACCGTTCCCGGCGACAGCCGACGCGTGGCCACGCTTGCCTGCACCATCGCCACCACCTGGCCCGAAACCCGCATCTGCACGGAAGGCGCGCCCGGCACGCTGACGCTGACCAGCGCGGTGAAGCGGTTCACCGCAGGATCGTAGCTGAGCTGAGAGACATCCGGTTCAGCGACGGCGCCGGCCGGAATCATCACGGGCTGCAAATCGGGGGTGGCCAGATCGAAATCCGCCGGAGCACCCGCCTGGGTCAAAGCCGCCCGCAAAGCATTTGCGATGCGCGCTTGTGGCACCAGATCGGCGCGTCGCTCGACCACCACCTGCTCACCGCCACTTTGCGGCCGCCAATCCACATCGTAATCCCGCGCGATCGCCGCCAGCTGCGGCGAGGAGACGACGATGCGCGCCCCGGGTGCCGGCGCCGCCCCCAATGCGCGGTCCGCAGTGTTGGCCAAATCGCCGAACAAATCGGACAGATGCACCGTATCGCCGCTGATCTGGCTGTAGGGGTGCAAAACCGCGGCGGCCGCACGGCACGGTACAAGACCCAGTACGGCGCCCATCGCCGAAGCAAGAAGATATGCGCGCATGGTGTTCACCTCAGATTCGTCAGGGTTTGCAGCATTTCGTTGGAGCTGGTGATGACCTTGCTGTTCATCTCGTAGGCGCGCTGCGCGGTGATCAGGCTGGTGATCTCGGTCACCACGTTCACGTTGCTGCTCTCCACATAGCCCTGCATCACGCTGCCGAAGCCGGGCGAGCCGGGCGATCCCGTGACCGCATTGCCCGAGGCACCGGATTGCTTGAACAGATTGTCGCCTTGCGCATCCAGGCCTGCTTCGTTGGCGAAAGCAGCCAGCTGCACTTGCCCCAGAGTCGTGGGATTGGTCTGGCCGGAGATCGTCGCCTGAACCTGGCCCGATGCATTCACGCTGACGCT
>Ga0123336_10001426_pt1 | contig 21948 bp, 21 predicted proteins | sample SSSSmetaG_FD_96466 | JGI IMG/M metagenome (GOLD analysis project Ga0123336, IMG submission 96466) | Glacier valley bacterial and archeal communities from Borup Fiord, Nunavut, Canada, to study Microbial Dark Matter (Phase II) - ​SSSS metaG | ecosystem: Environmental > Aquatic > Freshwater > Ice... | reverse complement strand
CGTATGACGTTGTTTCCGGGGCGCCTTCTTGTCCAGTTCCAGAATCTGATTTACGAAATCCATTGCCGTCGCCAGTTTCCAGCGCGGCCGCCCCACCTTCTTTTGCGGTGCCGGTAAGGCGCTACCGATCGCTTCCCGCACCATGCGCCGGTGCACCTTCAGCTTCTTTGCCACGCCGGCAATCGTCCCGGTCCCGAACTCGTACTCCCTGCGGATCTGCTCGAAAAGCTCCACTTTCGCTCTCCAATCCAACGAGTTCCTCCGCTTCGGGCTGCGCCCGATGCAAGAGTACCCGTTCTGTTGAGGGGGTGGGCCAAATCAAACTGCCGAACTGGGCCATTTCAAAATACCGAAATCAGGCCTCTAGTTGTAACAGTGGAGCGATTCAATGGGCGGCTGTGCCATAAAACGCGGACCTTTACCTCGGTTGGCTTGAGCCGCATGCACTAGAAGTGGGTGGCAGAGGTATACGGTCCCCGCATCACCCGTCGCAGGTAGTTCCGGTCTGCAGGCGGTCTCTTCTAAGCGGTTCGCCAGTTCCATGAATGACATGCCCCGTTCTCCGGCGGGAGCAAGAATGCGAGCTGCATCCAGATGCGATCCCAAACGTATGCGTGTCGGGCTATCGAACTCGCCCATGTCGGAGAAAAGAAACAGCAAGAGTAGGGCGCGACCTTTTGACTGCACATTTATGCGCCAAGAAAAGAAAGATTCGTCTGACTGATCCAGCGGCGGGTAGCTGGCATCCACATGCCAGCCCGTATCCAAGGGATCGGTCTCGCTGGGAAATCGTATCGGGAATGTGCCAAGTGCTCGGAGTGGCCGCCAGCGGCCAGTTCCGACGAGTTGGTTGATCGCGGCAACGAGTCGTGGCGCGTTTGCCGCCGCTAGGAAAGGTGGATCGAAGTAGCTGCCCAGCCGGATGAGCGGGCGGGCCCAGGTCGTGCGGTCGAGCGGATCACATCCGGTGTCACGCCAAAGGATCTCGCGAGCTTGGTCAGCCGTGGTACGCGGGAAGGCTGCGTCCAGCCGCACGAAACCGTCCCGAACAAATCCCTGAATGTCATGAGAGGTGAGACACGAACCGGGAACAGTTTGTCGCTCGGCAGCCATGCGAGTATTTTCTCAGGATGGGATGACGGGCGAGCCGGCGAAATTCTGCTCACCAGGAGCCAGCTATCCGGTTTTGATCACGGGTCGCGTGTAGAGACCCGTCTCTCGTTTCTAGCCGAATTGCTCTTGAATTACGCGCAACTCGGAATTCAGGACTCTCACGTCACTTAGGCTTTGCGACGGTGGACCCATTCTAAGATTTCGGTTTCTTTAGAATTTGAATGTCGTTTGGCAGCTTGAAGAGCGCGTCGGATAGGCCGCTGTCCGTGGTGACTGTCTCATCGTAAATTTCGGTCAGTTTCTCCGTGTCGCGTTCGCGTTGCAGGTCGAGCGGCCACATCACTCCGTTCGCGGTCCGCTTGAATTTTGAGAAACGGGTTACCTCTTCGATTTTGTATTTGTTCAAAGGGTCGCGGCGGTAGAATTTTTGGCGGATCGGGAGTTTCGTTGCGCTGTTGAGATAGACCGTGACATTGTTGTTCTCTTCGTCGAAGATGTCCAGGATTTCGACGGGCTGATTCTCGATGACTTGGCTGCCGGTGTGCTCAAAGGTGAGGTTCGGTTCCTTGAGACGCTGGCGAACGATGTAAAGAAAGTTGTTTCGGGTGGTCAGGAAGTAGCGTTCGAGCAGAGCATCCGGAAGTGGACGCGCGCCCCGGAATGTGACTTCAAAGCCCTGGCCATCGAGGAACAGAGTCGCGCTGTCTTCCTTTTTGCCGTAAGCCTGGCGTTCCATGAGGCCGAGCCGGCCGGGTTCGGGATTATCCGTGTAACGCGTGTAAAGGTGCGCAATGGAGAGGCCGGTCAACTGCTCGTTATAGAACGTATAAGCGCGACCAACTTCTTTCCGATCGCGCATTTTGAGAAAGCTTTCGCCACCGAGCGCGGCAATGGATTCGTCAAGCAGGCGCTTGCCTCGAGTGGCACGCGTTTCGGCGGCGCGGAGGGGAATGGTGACGGTGCTGGCTGCTAGAGCAGTAAAGGCTCTACGAGTCATGGTTGCTGCTTGAGAGTCTCGGCGGTAAGGCCAGTGTTCAGCTTCATTTCCTTGACAGTGACCGTTGCAAACTTTTTGCCCGCTTGATAGATGGTGACGCTCGAGGGGAGTTGTAAGCCGCCGACGGGCTGAAATGCGGTGAACTCCTGCACGATGACCGTCGGACCACCTTCAAACTCTTCCTTTTCCGGAAGACCGGTTTTCGGGTTCACTATCAAGCGGACCGAGTTGCCTTCGTCATCTGTAATTTCGACGGTAGAAGGCGCAACGAGGGTTACGGCTCTTTTCGGGTTGGAATCGCTCAGCAGTAACGGGAGATACGAGCGAAATAGTTCGCCGGAGAGCTGCTTTCGCTGAGCTTCGGGGATGGGTGCTTCGCCCTGCGGAGTCTTCATCCAACCGGCCGCGCCATCGAAATAGACCGAGACTTTCCCGAAGGGATAAGTAGCATCCTGCCGGAATATACCAGGAGCCAACCAGCGATTGAATTGTTCCGCTTTGAGACCACCCGAGGCGGCTTCCACCTGTGTTTCCACCCGCTGCGAATAGTCTTTGACAGCAATTAATTTTGCGGTACCGCCCGAGGCCTGCCGCACTTTTTCGAGGAGCGCTCGTCCGGCGGCAATAGTTTCCGGGCCAGCTTCAGCCTTCGCGGACTTGGGCTCGGGAATAGAGATATCGATCTCTTTGACGGGAGCGCCGAGCTTGGTGAGCGGCTCAGCGAAGTCTTTCGGATTGCCTACCGCGAGCACGGAGAGCGCGGCGGGATCGATATGCGACTTCGCGACGCGCAGGATATCGGCGCGCGTGACAGAGGCGACAGCTTTCTGGTACCGGAAGAGGAAGTCATCCGGATAGCCGAAGTACTTATATTGCAGCAATCGATTCAATGTCTTGCTTGGCGTATCGAAGGAGAATACGAAGCTGTTGAGCACGGATTGTTTCGCGGTATCGAGTTCGGCGGGCGTGACTTCGGCGGTGCGAATGAGTTCGAGTTCGCGTTTGGCGACACGGATGGCATCGGTGGTGCTGGCGGACTTTGTGCTACCAGAGATTTGGAAGATGCCGGGATGATCGTAGTTGGCGCCCCAATCGGCGTAGATGTTATAGGCGTAGCCGAGTTTGGTGCGCACGGTGGAGAAAAGGCGGCTTCGGAAACCGCCACCGAGGATATCCGCCATCACCTGAAGCGCCGGGTAATCTCTGTCATCGAAGGTGCCTCCGAGTTCACCGATGACGAAGGTGGTCTGGGTGACATCGGATTTCGAGATGAGGAACGTGCCGGGTGCGGGCTGCCGGCGCACCGTGGGGAAAGGCGGCACTTTGGCGCGAGTGACGGTCCACCCGGCGAACAGTTCTTCGAGCTTCACCTTCATCGCGGGCGCGGCGAAATCTCCGGTGACGGCCAGCAGCGTGTTGGCCGGAAAGAAGTAACGTGAATAAAAATCGGCAACGTCGACGCGCGTGATACTGTCTACGCTGCTGTAGTTCATGTCCCAGCCGTAGGAATTGTCTTTTCCGTAGATGAGCGCGGCGAACTCGCGTGTGGCGATGCCTTGCGGATCGTCATTGCGGCGAGAGATGCCGCTGCGAAGCTGGTCTTTGAAAAGTTGAACTTTGTCGTCGCGAAGTTCGGGAGCGGTGAGTACATCGTGAAATGCGGCAAGCACTTCGTCGGTGTTTTCTTTCAGCGCGTTGAACGAGACGGTAGCGCTGGATTCGCCAATGTTGGATTCTACCGAGGCGGCGACGTCTTCGAGCTGTTCATCCAGTTGATCGCCGGTCTTAGCTTTGGTACCGCCGCCTCGAATGACGGAGCCCGTGATAGTTGCGAGGCCCACCTTATCGGGAGGATCGAACAGATTTCCGGTACGGACAAGCGCAACTCCGCGAACGGTTGGCAGTTCGTGATTTTCCAGCAGCAAAACCTGCATGCCGTTCGCGAGCGTGATGGATTCCACTTTGGGGAGTTTGAGTTCCGGCAGCGGAGGATATTTCAGGTCGCGATACGATTGCGCGGGCAGAAGGGCGCAGGCGAACAAAACGCCGATAGCTTTCAATTGGAGCCTCCGGCTGTTTTGGGAACAACAGTTTTCGGAGCGACAAGCCAGGCTGAGGTGCGGTTCGCGTCATTGAAGTAGAGGTTCGCGACTCGCTGCACATCCGTCGCTGACACTTTATCAATGTCTTCGACATCGGTGAAGACCTTTCGCCAATCACCATAGTTGGCGTAGCCGTTGGCGAGAAGTTGAGCGAGGCCGGAGTTGGAATCGAGCTGGCGGATCAGGGTGGCGCGGGCTTTAGTCTTGACGCGTTTGAGCGAGGCGGGATCGATGGGATCTTTCTTAAGGCGATCCAGCACGGCATAGAACGCCTTTTCATTTTCTTCAAGCGATTTACCCATGCCGGGGACCAGATAGAAAAGGAAGAGGCCGGGATATTTGCCGCCGGGGAAAGTAGGGTCCGCTCCGGCGGCCAGGGCGATTTTGCGGTCGCGAACCAGGTCCTTATAAAGCAGAGCGGTACGGTCGCCGGAGAGTAAGTGGGAGATGACGTCGAAGGTGGCGTCGTCTTTATCGTATTGATCGGGGCGCTTGTAGCCGATGAATTCGATGGGCTGGCTGGCGGATTCCACCTGGGCCTGCTTGGGGCCTTCCTGCGGGGGTTCGATGGTGACGACGGGTGAGGGGAGCGGTCGTTTGGGGATGGCAGCGAAGTATTTTTCAGCCATACGCTTCATATTAGCCGGGGCAACGTCGCCAACGATGCTGATGGTGATGTTGCCGGGAACGTAATATTTGTTGAAGAAGGCTTCCGCATCGCTGAGGCGCAGATTTTCGATATCGCTAGCCCAGCCGATCGCCGGACGGTGGTAGGGGTGGGCCACAATGGCGGTGCTGGTGAAGACCTCCATAAGCTTGCCTTGCGGATCGCTCTCGGTGCGCATGCGGCGCTCTTCGCGGACGACGTCGCGCTCCTTATAAAATTCGCGGAAGACGGGGCGGATGAAGCGGCCGCTTTCGAGAAGAAACCAGAGTTCGACGCGGTTGGAAGGCAGGTTGTAGAAGTAATTCGTGTAGTCTTCGCCGGTGGATGCGTTGAGGCCAACGCCTCCGCTCTCTTCAATCAGGCGGGGATAGAGGTTCTGTTCGACGTAGCTGTTGGCCTTGTCTATAGCGGCCTTCAATTCTTCGTCGAGCTTGGCCAGGCGGGTCTTGTCGGCACGCGGACCTTTATCGCGTTCCTGATCGAGCCGATCGTAGACTCGTTCGACGGCATCGAGGGCGACCTTCTCTTCGGGCCAGTTGGTGGTGCCGATGGATTCGGTGCCTTTGAAAGCCATGTGCTCAAACATGTGAGCGAGCCCGGTCTTGCCTGTGGGGTCGTCAACGGCGCCGGCGTTCACGTAGGTGTGAAGGCTGACAACGGGGGCTTGGTGACGTTCACAGACGATGAAGTGGAGACCGTTGGGGAGGGTGAACTCAGTGACGTTTTTGGCGAACTCCTGCAGATTTTGGGCGTGCAGCAGGAAAGCGGTGGAGAACAGGAGAGCGGGCAGTTTCAAGTTGAGGGAACTCCTACTCTAATTTAGCGTGGATGCAAGTTGGCGCGCGCTTTGGATGTAACCTAAAAATGAAGCAACATGAGCCGCGTTGAGCAATTGGGCCAGCAAGTAAGTGAACTGGACACCGAAGACCTGAAACGTTTTCGGGACTGGTTCAGAGCTTACGATGCCGCGATGTGGGATCGGCAGATGGAGCGAGATGTTAGAGAGGGAAAGGCTTACCCGCCTTGCCGAACGCGCGCTACCGGTCATATTGCACCGACGCTGTCGGCCTGAACCAACTGATTGTTCGCATCATAAAACAGTTGCATCGCGCCCATCGCGATCTGGTTTCCTGCAGCATCATAGCTCGCGCCCGCGAGTCTGTTCGCGAGTGTGTAAGAAGTGGCTGCTGATGGCATCAGGGGCTGAGAGAACAAACCAGACGAGCTTGCAAGCCACATATTGCCAAACTGATCGTAGTTGCACTGCTCCTTCCACCCGCCCGTGTCACTGGCAGAAGACAGCCGGTTCGTGTTGTCGTACCCATACGTTTGTAAAGCTTGAACCGGTCGAACCGGTTTGCGTCGCGATCCCTTACTGGGTGACGTTCCCATTGTTCGCTGTGCTGTTCTGATTCCACACCGTCGAGCCACCGAAGTAGTATTTTAGCTGGAGTAACGGATTTGTCACCGAAGGAAGACTTTCTGCAATTTGCTTGACCTGTAGGCGATTGTTATAAATGCGGATGCGCGACAACTTGTTACCGAAATTAAAACCGCTGATGCGAAAGGCGCTGTGAACAAGAAGCGGTCGCGCGTTCAAATAACTGAGAAGCTACGTTGTCGGATTTAAAAGTCCGCCTTCCGTCGTGCACTTTTCGTGTGGCAAGCTTTTTTGGCCGCGCCTGAGTCCTGAAAGACGATCTCTTCCATTGATCTAGATCATTTCACAACCAGACGGCAGGCACTGGTGTGAACGTGCCTGCCGTCTGAGGATTGCTGTTATTGGCGCGTGCCGCCGAAGCGTTGGCCCGCGGGGCCGCGACGCATTCCGCCGGGGCCGCCGAAACCGCCAAACATTCTGCCGGTGCCGTACTTGGCTTGCTGATCGGCGGTAAGGATTTTGTAGAACGCGGCTTGCGCCTTGCTCTGGACGCTGACTTCCTGACCGGTGAGCGAACCAATTTGGGAAGACAGGTTATCGATGGTCGCGGTATCGCCTGTCTTGATGGCAGCCGCGAGGCCCGAATGCGCGGTTTGCAGATTGGTGCGAAGGCCCGTTTCCGCTGTTGCCGCATTGGTGAAGATGGTGGTGGCTTGAGCCTGCTGGGCGGTAGTGAGCGTAAGCAGGTCAGTCAAGCGTGCCACCCGATCGGCCACCATGGTGGCGGGGTCGGGCGGGGTGCCGCCGCCGTGACCATCGTGTGGACCTTGCGCAAAAATCATGCCGGTCGCCAGGGTGCCGATAGCGAGCATACTCATCAGAGATCGTTTCATTGTGTGTTTTTGTAACTCCTTCACCATTACAGACGCGCGGCCGGTAATCCGGCTACAGCCAGTCTGTTAAATGAAAGTAAAGTTTACGCGGACCACTTATAGCCGAGCCCATGCACGGTGGTGATGAGAAGGGGCCGCTTGACGTCTTCTTCCAGCTTTTGCCGGAGCCAGGCGACATGGACGTCCACAGTGCGTGTAGATTGCACGCTGCGGTAGCCCCAGACCTGATTGAGTAGTTCTTCGCGAGAAAGCGTAGCCCCGGGGTGTTCGACAAAATACTTTAAGAGCTGAAACTCGCGGGCGGAAAGCGGGACGACGTCGCCGTTCCGGGTCACCTCCGTGCTGCGAACGTCAAGCGCGATGGGGCCGAACTGGAAACGCGCGGGCAAGGGAGCAGTGGGTTCCTGGTTGCGGCGCAGGAGAGCCTCGATGCGGGCCAGGAGTTCTACCATCTCGAAGGGCTTGGTGAGGTAATCGTCGGCGCCGATTTTGAGGCCCGTAACCTTGTCCATAGTCTGGCCGCGAGCGGTGAGGATCAGGATGGGGGTGAGAATGCCGTGGGCGCGAAGAGCAACGCAGACATCGAAGCCGTTTTTTTTCGGCAACATGATGTCGAGAAGGATCAGATCGAAAACACCTGCGATCGCGCGCGCTTCACCCGCTTCGCCGTCGGTTGCAAATTCGACGGTGTAGCCTTCCTTGCGAAGGCGGTCGCCAATGGTGAGGATCAAGCCGGGCTCGTCTTCGATGAGGAGAATTCGCATGGTTCCGTGTTGGGGATCAGGCGGTCTGGTTCAGCAGGCGAGCCGGTTCGGATAGGGTTGATGGGTCGGCGGGCAAACGCAGGGTGAAGCGGCTTCCCTGCCCCACCACGCTTTCGACAGTGATGTCCCCGGAAGCGTCGCGCGCGAAACTGCGTGCCAGATTCAGGCCCAGGCCGGTGCCATGAATTTGGGCGGAGCGAACGGTGCGGGCGCGGTAGAACGCGTCAAAGAGGTGGGGCAGGTCAGTCTTCTCAATGCCGATTCCATGGTCTTCCACGGTGACGGTGACGGAGCCGCCATCGGACGCAGCGCGGACACTGATCCAGCGCGAGTCTCCCGAATATTTTGCCGCGTTCGAGACCAGATTCTGGAGGCATTGCGTGAGCGCGCCACGTTCTCCGCGAACCGTGGGAAGGTTCGGCGCAATGTGTTGCTCCACCGTGAAGGCGCCTTCGGCAAGGACGGTTTGCGAAAGGGCCAGCGCGCCCTCTATCAGTTCTTCCACGTTGAGGGCCACCGGTTTATACGGGTGCCGCTTCTGGCCCGCGGCAAACTGCAAAATCTGCTCCATCATGCCGGCCAGGCGGCGCGATTCATTGCGGATAAGGGAGCCGTACTGTCTGACCTGCGCCTGCTCTTCGACAACACCATCGGTCAAATTTTCAGCGGCGGAGGAGATGACAGCAAGCGGCGTGCGCAGCTCATGCGAGACGCCGGCCACGAATTCCATCTGCAATTCGGCAAGATGCTGCGCGCGCTGCGTGTTCCTTACGATGGTGACCATCCCCGCTCCTAGCACCATCAAGATAACGAAGCTGACCGCCAAATTGCGCCAGCGCAGTGTTTCGACGGCGGCTGCGACGCTACCGGCTTTGTGACGCACGGCAAGCCTCCAGGGCGCGCCTCCATCACCCACCAGAAACGGGGTGGAGAAACCACGGAATCCATCGGGCGGTCCACCGCGGCCGTCCCGGGGACGAGCATTGCGCCAGTCGCGAAAGTTGAAGCGCGGCCGATCGCGCGGGCCTCGCTCCGGGCCGCCTACGCGTGGGCGAAGGTCGATAAGTTCGGCATCCAGGTCGGCGTCAGCGGGCTTCAAGATGGGATTACCGGAAGAATTGTAGAAAGGCACTTTGGCTTCATCTTCCCGATAGACCTGCGCCTGATAGAGGAAACTTCCGTCGACGTTTGCGAAATGGCGAGCGGCCAGGTCGGGAAGGAACTTGCGGGTGAGCGTCTCGTGATTCAGCAGAACCAACTGAAAGCCGACGCGGTGGTCGCCAGGCGTCCCCGAAGTTCCAGGCCGTTCGCGCGGGCGGTCGCGATCCTGGGGTCCGCCCAGGGCGTGGAGCAAGAGCGGTGCCTGACCTTCCATCATCCAGCCGGAGTTGCGCGGAATGCCGGGACGGTGCTCATCGAAGGCGCTCAAGCGCTCCACCACCTGGATCAGTTCAGGCGGCGTGGGGACGGCTACATACTTCGATTGGGAAGGTTCAAGGCGCAGCAGATGGCCGTCCGTGGGCAAAAGGTAAACGGCGGAGATAAGGTGGGAGGCAGGGGCGGAGGAGAGCCATTCGGTTTGCGTTTGCGCCAGAGACTGCCAATCGGAGGTGTCGGCAAGTTCGGGGTCGGCTTGCAGGGCTGAGGCTGCGGCCAGAAGATCGCGGGTAAATTCTCGGCGGAACTGGTCGGAGGCAAGCTGCAGGTTGCCTTGCATGCGGACACGTTCCGCTTCGCTGACCTGGCCGCTCCAACGGTATTGGAGCACGGCCAGACACACTAGCGCGCAGAGGAGCGCGATGACAAGAAGAGCAGGCCGCAGGGAACGACGGGGCGACATAGAGTTCGCACCCCTGGGCTGGCCGCCCACGGGTGTCTTTCCAGTGTATGCCGCATCGGAGTCTGCCTGTTCGGGACGACTATTGCTCAAGATGCGCGAGTTGCTCTCGCAGACTTTCGTACGCCCGAAACATGAGCGCCTTCACGGCTGATGGAGTGCATTCCAGGACTTCGGAAATTTGCACGTAATCCATCTCTTCATACTTGTGCATTAGCACGGCGCTGCGCTGCTTCCAGGGAAGGCTGGCGATCGCGCGGCGAATTTGTTGCACGCGAACATCGCTCACCAGCGACTGCTCCACGGAAGCGGATGGCTCAGTGAAATCGCGCTTGCGCATGCCCGGATTGGTTTCACGATCAAGACTGACGTTGCGGTTGTGATGGCGCTGATCGCGAAAGTGGTTGTAGGCTACGTTGGTGGAAATGCGAAAGAGCCAGGTGGTAAATTTGGCCGATGGCGTCCAGGATTCGCGGGAGCGGTGGACGCGGAGAAGAACATCCTGCGCCAGCTCTTCAGCGACGGCGGGGTTCTGCACCATGCGGCTGAGGTGCTGCACAAGCTGCGTGCGATGACGGTCGACAAGGAGGCTGAAACTGGAATCGTCGCCCCGTTTAGCGGCCGACATCAGCTGAGTGTCGAAATCGAGAGTGAAAGCCGTGGTTCCCATGGCGAATATGTACTGTAACGTCTGGCGGGCCAGACCGTTGCACAATGGCTGTTAAATGCTTGTAAAACGTTTACGGGATGAGGGATTGGGCCCATTCGACGATGGTTTCATCGGCCCAAAAACGGGGCTTGCCACGCGCGATGAAGCCAAGGTGACCGCCGTGTTTCGGATAAATCGCGCGGATCATGGGATTCGATTCGGGAGTGGCATCGCGATACATACGGAAAGGGATGAGCGGATCGTCCTGGGCGGCGATGAGGAGCGTGGGAATGCGGATATGGGGCAGGAACTGGTTGGAGGACTGGGTAGCGTAATAGCGGTCGGCGGTGCCGAAGCCGAATGACGGGGCGGTGATCTTGTCGTCAATGTCGTAGAGAGTGCGAAGCGGGCGGAGCGCGGCGGCGGTGTAACGGCCGGTGGCCGTGAGGCGAGCTTGCATGCGCGTCACAAAGCGGCGCTGGTAGAGAAAATTTTCGGGGGCGCTGATGCGGCGCGCGGCCATGGCCAGATCGATAGGAGCGGAAACGGCGCTGACACCGGCAAGCAGTTGGGGGCCGGAATGGCCAAGTTCGCCGGCGAGTTTCAGGGCAACGTTGCCGCCTAGTGAGAAGCCGGTTAGGAACACAGGCAGGCTTGAGTTCAGAAGCTTGAGATAAGCCAGCAGGTCACTGGTAAGGCCACCGTGATACAGCGTGGTGCAAAGGTGTTCGGTGCCGCCGCAGGTTCGCATGTGGAAGCGGTGGGTGGTGAAGCCGGAGGCAAGAGCGCGATGGGCCAGGGTACGCATGTAACCGGCATCGGAAGCGCCTTCGAGGCCGTGAACAAGCACGATCTCGGCCTTTGGTTGCGGCGGAGTTTGGGTCTCGACAAGAACCTGGACATCGGGCTCGGTTTGGTAGAGGCTGCGGGTCGAGGGGAACGGACTGAAATCGAGGGCGCGGGGCCAGAAATTACCGAGGATGGTGAGCGCGTGTGGGTTCGAGACGATGGGGACGAACGGGCGCACGGACCAGTGTAGCGAGAAAGTGACCGGGAACCGACAGCAGCCAGTTTCCTCGAAAAGGTGCGGCCTATTGAATGTCTACAGAATCGGCTTCAGTGGTGAGTGAGGGTTTATCGCTAGACTTCTTGTTCATATCGTCCGCCAGGATGACTGCTTCTGCAAGATCGCGCATGGGGCGGCGCAGGCGGCGGCTTTCGTTGCGCAGGCGCAGGTAAGCTTCTTCTTCCGTTAGGCTGTGCTTGGCTTGCAGGATACCCTTGGCGCGCTCAACCAGCTTGCGGGTTTCCAGCGTGCGCTTCATTTCGAGAGTTTCCGACATGAGGCGCGCGTTTTCGATCGAGATGGCCGCTTGGCCGGCAACTACTTTGACAAAGCCGATTTCGTCGTCGGTGAACGTGCGCTGATCGCGGGTATAAATATTGATGGTGCCGATGACTTTATCGCGTGAGTGCAAGGGCACCGAAAGCAGAGAGACCAAGCCCGTCTTGCGCGCGAGTTCGGGATAGCGGAACTGCTTCTCTTCAAGCACATTGGGGATCACAATGTGGCGGCCTTCCCGGATCACCCGCCCGATGAGAGAATCTTCGATCTTGATGGGCATTTTGTGCAGGTAATCGGGCGAGGAGCAACGGGCGGCACTGATCACTAGTTCGCGGCGTTCATCATCCACCAGCATGATGGAGCAGACTGCGGAATCCAGCGTTTCAGCGACCATCTCCGAGATGGCTTGCAGGATGCGGTCTAGGTAATTTTCCGCGGCAATGGTCTGAGCGACGGCGGCCAGTGCCTCCATGCGGCGGTTCGCTGTGACGGATTGTTCCAGCAGGCGCGATTTCGCGAGAGCACCCCCCATCTGTTCGCCGATGAAGGAGATCATGGCGACTTCGTCCGAGGTATGCTTGTGCGGCTCGCGGTGATGCACGTTGATAACGCCAATCAGGTCGCCTCCGCTCAGGAGGGGGACCGAGAGAAACGCTTCATAGGTGTCTTCGGTGAGATTGGTGAAGCCTTTGAATCGGGTGTCTTGAGAGGCGTCTTTCGCCAGTGCTACCACGGATTTGTGGAGCGCGACCCAACCGGTGATCCCTTCGCCCATTTTGAGGCGGATGTTTCCGATCTCCGAAGTATGCGGCAGTTGGGAGGCACGTAAAACGATTTCGTTTGTCGAGTGATCCGCCAGGTAAACCAGGCAGGCGTCTGAATCGGTCACCTGCATGGCAAGATCCACTAATTCTTTCAACATGGCGTCCAGTTCTAGGCCGGAACTGACGATGCTGCTGATTCGATGAAGGAGCGCGACCTGGGTTCCCATGGGCTGAACTGACGTTAACATGCTCGGAGACATAACTGAGTGTAGGTTTGGGTGCGAATCGGCGTCCAATTGAAAGTTTCTATTCGTTGAATCGAACGAAATCAGGTTTGACGGGAATCCGGCATGATCCGGCATGATGGAGGGGTGCAAAACCCCGCGCCCGCCGAACACTTGATCCTTCCCGAATTGCAGCAACGCTGGAGCCCGATTATTTTTTCCGGCAAATCGGTTCCCGCCGAATTGCTGGACCGTTTGTTTGAGGCGGCCCGCTGGGCGCCTTCAAGCAGTAACGAACAGCCGTGGAGCTTTGTTACGGCAACGGCCGGTGAGCCGGAATTGTTTGCGCGCTTGGCCGATTGCTTACACGCGGGAAACGCGTGGGCGAAGGAGGCTCCAGTGCTGGCGCTTTCGGTAGCGCGCCTGACTCTGGCGGGAAGCACGAAGCCGAACCGCTATGCGTTTCACGATACCGGTATGGCAGTGGGGGGTATTCTGGCGCAGGCGACGGCGGAGGGGCTGTTCGTGCACCAGATGGGCGGCTTCGATGTGGAAAAAGCGCGGCACGGTCTGGGTGTACCGGAAGGGCATGACCCGGTGGCCATGATGGCGATCGGCTACTATGGCGATCAAGCGCAAGCGGCGGCCGGTTTACGCGATCGGGAGACACGCCCGCGCGCACGAAAACGGCTGGAAGAGTTTGTATTCCGAGGCTCGTGGGGCAAGGCATGAGTAAACAGACAATCGGCATCATTATGAACGGCGTCACGGGACGCATGGGCACGAATCAGCACTTGATTCGTTCGATTGCGGCGATTCGCCAGCAGGGCGGAATTGCCCTGAAAAACGGGGACATGCTGGTTCCCGAACCGATTCTGGTAGGGCGGAATGCACAGAAGCTGGAGGCGCTTGCCGCGCGCGTAGGCGTGACGCGCTTTTCCACCAATTTGGCGGAGTGTCTGGCGAACCCTGAGTTCCAGATTTACTTCGATTCTTCAGTGACCTCGGAGCACGCGAGCGGTATTGAGGCGGCCCTGGCGGCGGGCAAGCATGTCTATAGTGAAAAGCCGCTGGCGCCGGATGTAGCGACGGCGATGCGCCTCGCTAAGGCGGCGCGGAATGCAGGGCTGAAGAATGGCATTGTGCAGGACAAGTTATTTCTACCGGGGATACGAAAGCTGAAGAGGCTGATCGACGGCGGGTTCTTCGGGAGGATTCTTTCCGTGCGCGGGGAATTTGGCTATTGGGTTTTCGAAGGCGATTGGCAGCCGGCGCAGCGGCCAAGCTGGAACTATCGGAAAGAGGATGGCGGCGGCATCATTCTGGATATGTTTTGCCATTGGGAGTACGTGCTGGGGGGTACAGTGGGGCGCGTGAAAAGCATGTCTGCTTTGGGCGCGACGCATATCGAAGAGCGCTTCGATGAAGCGGGCAAGCCGTACCGATGCACGGCGGACGATGCGGCGTATGGAACGTTTCTGCTGGAGAACGGCGTCATCGCTCAGATGAATTCATCCTGGGCTGTGCGCGTGAATCGGGAGGAGTTATTCGTGCTGCAGGTGGATGGTACGCACGGCACTGCCGTGGCCGGTTTGCGCGATTGCAAGGTGCAGCATCGCGTGAATACGCCGAGGGCTGTTTGGAACCCGGATATCGCGAACCCGTTCGATTTTCGCGATCAGTGGGAAACGGTGCCGGACAACGCGGAGTTCGATAACGCGTTTAAATATCAGTGGGAGATGTTCCTGCGGCACGTTGTGGAAGACGGGCCATTTCCGCATGATTTTCTGGAAGGGGCGCGCGGCGTGCAGTTGGCGGAATTAGGCCTCGATAGCTGGGCCAAACGGTGTTGGGTAGATGTGCCTAGGCTGGAACTCTAATGTCGATATCTCTTTCACGGCTGAGCCTGAACCAGCTCACGGTGGAGCCTTGGGGTGTACGCGAAGCTGCCGCGGCGTGCGCTCGGCATGGTGTGGAATGGATTGGCCTGTGGCGGCATAAAATTGCGGAGATTGGGCTGGAAGAATCGGTTGCCGCGGTGCGCGGGGCCGGGCTGAAGGTATCCGCGCTGTGCCGTGGGGGAATGTTTCCAGCCGCCACAGCCGAGGAACGCGCGCGGCGGATTGAGGACAACAAGGTAGCCGTGGACGAGGCAGTGGCGTTGGGCACGAATTTGCTGGTGCTGGTCTGCGGGCCCGCTCCCGACCGCGATCTGGATGGCGCGCGCGCCATGGTGGAAGACGGGATTGCGGCCGTTGCCCCTTATGCGCGGGAGCGCGGCGTGAAGTTGGGAATTGAGCCGCTGCACCCCATGTTCTGCGCCGACCGGTCTGTGATTTCAACACTGGGGCAGGCGAACGAGTTGGCCGAGCGGCTGGATGTTGGCGTGGTGATCGATGTCTATCACGTGTGGTGGGATCCGAATTTATATGCGGAGATTGCCAGGGCCTCGGGGCGCATTCTGGGTTTCCATGTGAACGATTGGATTGCGCCGCCGCCGGAGCATCTGAAAGGCAGAGCCATGATGGGCGATGGCGTAATTGAAATTCGGCGCATGCGCGAGGCGGTGGATGCGGCGGGATATTTGGGTCCGATTGAGGTAGAAATTTTCAACCGCGAGCTTCAGGCGATGCCCGGCGATGCGGTGATGAAGCTGATGCTGGAACGTTCCGCGCTGACCGTGTGAAGCGCGTGAACGCTTAGCGGGATTTTGTTCGCGTTAGATTGCCTCGACAGCGCTGAGCTTCTTTATCGACAATCTGAAACTCCTTCTCTTTTTCAGCGGCTAAAGCGAGCGCGAACTGTTGCAGCTTTTCACGCGAGGGCGTGGATTCAGCGAGTGTGCCGCTTAAAAGTTCCGCTAGAGCCGGGTTCTGGTAGCGACGCAAACCGTCATTCAGCGAATTAGCGGTAATCTCAAGGCTCTGTATGCGGAAGAGAACTGCTAGCACATCAGGCAGACGCTCCGGCGCGGGAGCGAGTTGTTTCGCGACGCTAGAGAGGCCCTGCAGTTGGGCCATGCCGCTGTTCCACTGCGCGATGTAGGTGTCGGGCGCGCCTTTTTGCACCCAATCTTTCACCTTCACCTGCTCCATGATGGGCTGCAAGCGGGCGGCGTAACCGGAGATGGCTTCAAGAGCTTTAGTGGCATCCTGTTCGGTTGCCTGGCCCAGCAAAGGCGAAGCGAAAAGCGTGAGCACAAGCTCAAACATGATCAGCCGCATGCTCTTATTTTAGCCTGCGATTTAGAAGAAGAGTTTAAGTTCCAACGGCAGGTTTCTGGGGTAGTTGGCCTGCGTGGAACCGGTGGTCGCGCCGAAGAGCGCGTTCGAAGGTGTCAGGTTCGGCGTCGGCAGCAGCGGATGGTTGAACGCATTGAGGGCCTGCGCACTGAAGCGCAACCGCATACCTTCGCGGGTGCTGGTGTCTTTGATCAGTCAAAGATCGATGTTGTTGGTGCGCGGACCACCAGGGTGGAAAATCGGTAGGGATTCACGCGCAGATGGCTGACGGGTTGCGCGGCCGAAGCGGTCACGAAAGCATTGGCGTTGAAGGCTCGGGTGAGCGTGCGCTGATCGATGGGCAGCCCTAAGTCGCCGCTGGTCAGGAAGTAATCCGCACCGGTGAAGTTGAGCGGAAGTTCAGTGGCCTGCATGAACTTGCTGAAGGTATAGCTACCGATGAGGGAGAGATTCTTCGCGAAGCGCTTCTCCGCATGGAATTGTAGCGAGTGATACCAGGAATAGCCTTCGTTGCTGGTGGTGTTGATATCGCCGAACTGCGGATAAGGCCGCAGCAGTTGCTGGCGGGAGATGGTGGTGCCGGTGAACGTGGAAGGTGCACCGGAGGCAGCAGGCAGCAGATTTTGAAACGGGTTGGGGAGTGCCAAAGACAGAAACGTATTTTGCGCAGTGTCGCGAAAGTTTAAGGTGCTGAGGTATTGGTTCGGCACGGCATTGATGTTTCGTATGACTTCGATATCGACGCCCTTATTGCACACGTAGGATGCTTCGAAGACAGCGCCCAAAAACTGCCGTTGGATGTTGACCTGCCAACGATACGCCTTCGAGACATTGGGGTTCTGGTTGAAGAAGGAGATTGCCTGACCCAGACCGGTTTGGCCGCCAAGCGCGCTGCCCTGTGCGGACAGCAGGCCATTCGGGAACGGATTAGAGAGCGTGTTTTATATGGTCACGCCATCAGCCGCAAATGGCGTGAAGGGCGTTTGCTGGCCGTAACCGGTCTGAATAACATCGCCGCGCCGCTCACCGAGGAAGCCCTGGTAAATGCTGAAGCCGGCGCGAAGCGCAGTACTGTTGTTCAGAGAATACGCAAGGCCTACGCGGGGAAGGAGATTGTTCTTCGGCGTGTGATACAAGCCCGACGGATTGCCGTTGACGCCGGCGAAGGTAAGTCCGCCCTTGACGATGAATTGGGAGGCCGGCACAGCCGCAATATTATTCGCGATGTAAGCAGCCTGAGCGCCTGCGGCAAAGGGTGGCACGTAGTTCGGATCGAAACCCTCCACGCTGCGGTTGTAGCATTCTTTGAGAGGCGATTCGAACTCCCATCGCAGCCCAAGGTTGAGGGTCAGTTTCGGCGTCACCTTCCAATCGTCCTGCGCATAGAAGCCCCATGTGAGTGATTGTTCGGCGGAGCTTGCAGCTTGGTTCACATAGCTGTTGGTGCTGGAAGGAAGGCCCAACAGAAGCGACGCAACCGATTAGCCGATGGTGCTGGGAGCCGTTGGTGAAGTGCTGAGCGGGCCGTGCGTATAAGAAGCGTCGAAGTTGAAACGGCCCGTCTGATCGTTGCTGGTGAAGCTGTCGTTTTCGCGATACGAGCGGAAATCGATACCGCCTCGGATCGAGTGCGAGCCGAGACTCTTGGTGGCCGCGGCGGTGAACGAGTGAGTGTCCACCAGGCGATTTTCTCCCGTGAAGCCTGTGCCGATATAGTTCGCGAGATCGATACGCGGGAAGCGTCGAATATCGGCTGGGATGAGCGTGTTGTAAGGAGCCGGCAGGCCGATCTTGGTCAAATCGAAACCCTGGGTCGCAGGCGGCGCATCACTAGCGCGAATTAACCGGTTGTAGCCATAGCGCAGATCGGGCACCAGCGTGGGAGATAGCACGATGGTGTCGTCGAGAACGGCGTTCTTTGCGATGAAGAGGAACAGACTGCCGGTTGCGGCGGTGCCGAAATAATCGTTGTAAGTGCACGACGTGTTCGATGGCCTGGGTCCAGCGGCGCGGGTGGCAGCTTGCGATTTTAGCCATGGCCTACCGGGCGGCCTGCGTGGCGGCGGTGTAATGGCCAACGAATTTATCCGTCTGCCTTATCTCTTTTCCCGGCAAGCGCTGCCGCCCGGTACCCCGCGTTGGGGCGCGGAGCACAAGCGATTCGTACGCAAGTATTACAAGCGCTCCGTAGGCATCAAGAGTCCCATTCAGGAGATGCCGGTCTTTGAAAGCCGTGTTGAGATTGCGCCCGATCTGAAAGATTCCTACGGCATCCCCACCATCCGTTTGAGCGGGCATCGTCACGCGGAAGATGCGAAGGTGGGCAAGTTTCTCGCTCTTCGCTGCGAGGAGTGGTTGAAGGAAGCAGGTGCCAGCCGCACGTGGCTGTCTCTGCCTGGGTCGGGCTTGAGTGGAGGGCAGCACCAGGCGGGCACCTGCCGCATGGGCGATGATCCGAAAACGTCCGTGGTGGACCGCTACTGCCGCATTCACGATGTCGACAACCTGTACGTGGTGGACGGCAGCGTCCATGTGAACAATGGCGGGTTCAATCCCTCGCTCACCATTCAGGCGATTGCTTACTTGGCCTCCGCGCAAATGGTGAAAGATCTACGCGCTTAGCTGGAAGACGCTCTGCTTTTCTATTTTTGCGGCATCGAGTTCAATGCCGAACCCTGGCCCTTCCGGCAGCGCAATTCGAGCCTTCACGGGCAGCGGCGGATGCTGTTCGAAGTGGTAATAGCTTCGCATTTTGAGGATTAGATATTCGGCCAGCGGGCACGTCATGGGCGATTGGCTCGCGATGGCATGAAGAGCGGCGTGAATGCTATGGCCATGCGGAATCACTTGCGCATCGTGGGTAGAGGCCACTGCACAAATCTTGATCAGTTCGGTCAGACCGCCGCACCATTCAGGGTCGGCTTGAACTACTGTGACAGCACCGGCGCGCAGGTACCGCTCCACTTCCCAGCGGCCATAGAAATGTTCGCCTGAAGCAACAGGTATGGAAGAGCCGCGTCGCAATTCCACGAAGCTTTCCATTTTTTCCGGATGCGCGGCCTCCTCAATCCATCGCGGGCGATATTGCTCCACTTGTTTGGCCCAGGCAAGCGCATAGGCGGCGTCCCAACCGCTGAACGCATCGAACATAAGATCGGTAGAATCGCCCAACGTTTCACGCAGGGTTCGTACCAGCTCCACATTCTTGCGCATCCCCTCTGGCCCGGAGCCAGGCCCATAGGCAAGAAACCATTTCTGCGCGCGATAGCCTTCAGCTTTCAGCGCGAGCGCCCGTTCGCGCACCTTAGCGGGTTCGAGTGAATATCCCAGACAGCTACCGTATACTTCAACGGATTCGCGCGTGGGGCCGCCAAGCAGCCGATACACCGGCGTTTCGAAATACCGGCCGCGCAGATCCCACAAGGCATTGTCCACAGCGCTGATGGCCATCAGAAATAAGCCCGCGCGGGAGTGACGATTGGAGCGATACATTTGGTCCCACAGCGTTTCCCCCGCCAGCGGATCTTTGCCGATGAGGAATGGCCGAAGCTGCTCCTGAACCACCAGAGCAGCTTCGCGGTCGATAGGCCCATAGAGTCCATCCAGGCCCTGCTGGGTGCGGATGCGAAGGTAGAACTGCGCTAGCGGAGCAGACTTCTGCTGCGAAGGTTTGTCCTGGTAGACAGGCGGACGCAGGTCATCATAGACATAGAGCGGATTCACCTGATATTGCGCGTTGGCACCAGTCTCCGTTTCCCGATGGCCGCTGATCAGCAACAACTCCACGGCTGCGATGGTGAGCTTGCCCTGTGGGCGCTCAGCATGCAGATCGGAGCCCAGAGACGAGGCGAACGCCGCCTTCAGAAAAGAGCCTAAGAATTCGCGCCGCTGCATACGGGATATTATGGCTCCCATGCTGACGGATCGCAGAAATTTCTTGAAGACGCTCGGGGGCGGTGGCGCACTCTTCGCGGGACCATGGGCAAAGGCCGCCTCCGCCCTGCGCAACAAGGTGAAAATTACCGATGTGAAGTGCATGATTGTGCGCGGCACGTGGGATTGGAACCTGATCAAGATTGAAACCGATTCGGGCCTCTACGGCATTGGCGAGGCGTACTGGGGGCCTGGCGTGAAAGATCTGGTGCTGCGTCAACTGAAGCCACTGATCATTGGCGAAGACCCTTTGAACGTGGACAAGCTCTACACGTGGATGCTGATGAAGAGCATGGGCGCGGGTGCCATTGGCGGGGCGACAGTAACGGCGGCCAGCGGGATTGAGATTGCTCTGTGGGATTTGGCTGGCAAGATTTTGGGCACGCCGGTCTGCAATCTGTTAGGCGGGCGCTTTCGCGATCGGGTTCGTTTTTACAGAACGCTCCAGACTCCACCCGACGTCAATTCCGCGGCAAGCTGGCGCGAACAGGTTCATCAGGCTAAAGCGGAGAAGTGGAATTGGACTGCGTTCAAGTTCCAAGGCGACGGCGTGCAGCGGGATGCCGACCCGGAGTATCGCGAGCCTGGGCACGACCCCTTCGCCCGCAACGTAACCAGCAAAGATATACGGCGTGTGGTGAGCGCGATGGACACCGTGCGCGAGACGCTGGGACCAGATGTGGATATGGCCATTGAGTGCCACTGGCGTTATGACACGAACGATGTGATTCAGTTCGCGAAGGCGCTGGAGCATGTGAAGCCGATGTGGCTGGAAGACCCGGTGCCCCCCGAAAATACAGACGCGATGATGCGCGTTTCGCGGGCGACCGACATCCCCATCTGCACCGGAGAGAACCTCTATGGCCGCCACGGTTTCCGTACCCTGATTGAAAGCCAGGCCTGCGCCGGAGTGCATATCGATATTCCGAAATCGGGCGGGCTGCTGGAATCGAAGCGCATTTCAGATCTTGCCGATCTTTATTACATTTGGACGGCGGCACACAACCCGGCGAGCCCGGTCGGGACCATTGCCTCCGCCCATGCCGCCGCCAGCATGCGCGAATTCCGGATTCACGAGTTAGCGAAGTGGGTGGAATGGTGGCCGGATCTTGTAATTCATGACGGGCCCATCTGGAAGGATGGCTATTTCACAATTCAGGACAAGCCGGGGTTGGGGATTGAAATTAACCCTGACGTCGCCAAGGCGCACTTGATGCCGGGAGAACAATGGTGGGGCTAACGACGTTGGCGCCGTGATCCATATAATCTGCGGTCCATATAAGCTATAGGTATCTTGCGCAACGTAGCCACTTTGTTGTTGGGGTTTGCCCTGTTTAGCGCCTCCCCGTATGAGGACCGGCTCTGGCACCTTCGTAATTTAGGGAAGGCGTTTTATGAGAACCCCACCACGCAGGCGCAAGCGGTGGAACAGTTTAAACAAGCATTGGCCTTGAACCCTAACTCCGCCCGGGAGCGCGTGAATTATGGGTTGGCGCTGTTGAAAGCTGGGGAAGTGCCGGCCGGAATTGCCGAGTTGGCGAAAGCTCAAAAGCAGGACCCCTCCATTCCGCATACTTGGTTCAACCTGGGCGTGCAGGCCAAACGCGCCGGGGAGTATGAACGCGGCATCGCGCAGATGCGCGGCATGTTGAAGCTGGTTCCGGGCGATGCAAAAGCGCACCATAATTTGGCCGCCTTGCTGAAGCTGGACGGGAAGCCCGCGGAATCTTTGCAAGAGTTCGAGGAGGCTGCACGGCTGGGCCCGAATATGGCAGGCCCGCACTTCCAGTTGTATAACGCGTACCGGCAGGCGGGTCAGGCGGAAAACGCGGCACGGGAATTGGCTTCGTTTCAGGAAGTAAAGAAGCGGCAGGCGGGGCAACCGATTGCCGAAGATATGGAGGGGAGCGAGTACACGGAGATTTTCGACCGCATCGATTTGCCCGCTGCGAAGTTGCCGCAAGTGCAATTTGCGGACAAAGTGCTCGTTACCGGCATGACGGGGATCGCGGCGGTCGGCTCTGATCTGTTGGTCTG
>Ga0123336_10001425_pt1 | contig 21953 bp, 24 predicted proteins | sample SSSSmetaG_FD_96466 | JGI IMG/M metagenome (GOLD analysis project Ga0123336, IMG submission 96466) | Glacier valley bacterial and archeal communities from Borup Fiord, Nunavut, Canada, to study Microbial Dark Matter (Phase II) - ​SSSS metaG | ecosystem: Environmental > Aquatic > Freshwater > Ice... | reverse complement strand
TTTTGCTGAAGCTTATCCTGCTCCGCTACTTTCACTTTCGTTTCAGCTTCAACAACTTGTTTTGTCTGTTCCTGCTTCTGCTGATACTCAATTTCCACAAGAGCCTGTTCACCTTTAGCCTTTGCCGTAAGTGTTTGCTGCTGTGCTGTCATCAACTCCTGTTTTGAAATCGATGACTTTGTAACGGCGTCAATGATCTTTACAAGCTTCTGATCCACCTTGTCTTCATAATCGACATCCGTGATCGCTGCATCCGCTACCGTAATTCCGTATTCTTTGATCGAAGAGAGCTTGCGTTTCGGCAATGAAGTCTTCTTGTCATACTGAATCGATGTCTGGTACACACGCTTCTTTTCCTTTTCCAGTGAGTGATAGATCAGGTTCTCTTCTGTTACCAACAGAAACACACCTTCTTTAAGCTGGTCAAGAAAATCCTGCGCCATCTGGGCACGACCACCACCGTAATGCTTTTCACTGCTCATCAACTGTGCAGAAGACTGAAGACATTCTTTTGTGTATGGAGCAAGTCTTTTCACAACAAGTGATGTAGGCGTGCGGTGCGTATTGTGGATCAATATCATTTCCTTTTCATCTGCAGGCAGAATGAACTGAGTGATACCTTTCACATTCGCAGTAGTCGCGTCACTGAAGCGGATCATTATTTGACCAACCTCAATACCATTATCTTCCAGGTCCAGTTGCGCTGCTTCTGACTGATAGGTTACAGAGATCTGGTTAGGCCATTCTTTTTCTTTCGAAAAGAAACCGGCATAAAAGATACCTGGTGAAAACTGTACGATCTGTTGTCCATTTGTGCGCTCCACGACAGTTCTGTTACCGGCATCATTCCATGAAAATGGATTGACGATGAGGAACAGTATCAATCCAACGACTGATACAACTCCGATGATAATTGAATTCTTATTAAATACATTACGATTGCCTGCTTGTTCCATAGCTAATTAGGGGTTTGGTTTGGTTTGTTTAGGATTGTTTTTGTTCTGTTGTTTTTGGAAATAGTTGGTAAGAAGCAATACAACAGCGTATGCTGCAAATCCGAATACGGCAAGAAAACCTACCGCAAGCGCTAGCCTGATCATAGTTTGTGTTGGTTATATGTAGAGAGAAATTGGTAATTAAACTTTGGTATTGAACTAGGTGGCTTTTGGGGCCTTTTTTGAACCGCAACGAATGTTGATGGCTTACATGGGAGTGGGATGAATTATGGCAATTGATACACTGTGATCTGAGGTGGAAACCAACTTTTCAGGTAATTATTTAATAGGCGAAAATTGAGGTAAAAATGACCTTTTGAATGTATTACCATAAGTATGTTTTAATGAAAATATTATTTAAATAAACCTCTGAACCCTTTGAGCAATCACAACGAATCCTATTTTTGCAACTCTATTTTTTTAGCTCCTTCTCACATCTCATGGAAAAAATCATTGCGCGAATTGCTAACGAACTCAGCCTCACCACCAAGCAAGTAAATGTTGTAGTAGATCTTTTCTTAGAAGGCGCAACGATCCCATTTATTGCACGCTACCGTAAAGAACTTACTGGCAGTCTTGACGAGGTACAACTGGCTTCCATCCGCGATCGCCATGAACAATTGACTGAATTAGATAAAAGAAAAGAAGCGATTCTTAAATCAATTGAAAAGCAGGAAAAGCTTACTGCGGCATTGGCAAAAGCAATTGAGGCAGCAGAAACACTTGCTGAACTTGAAGATATATATCTTCCCTACAAACCGAAGCGCAGAACGCGCGCAGCAGCAGCCAAAGAAAAAGGCCTTGAGCCTTTGGCACTAACCATCTTCGAACAGGAGGATGTTGATCTTTCAAAGCTCGTGGCATCGTTTATCGACCCTTTGAAAAGTGTTAACACAGAAGAAGAAGCATTGCAAGGTGCACGTGATATCATGGCGGAATGGATCAGTGAAAACCAGGACGCGCGTAAAACGGTCCGTGAGCTTTTCTGGAAAGAAGGTATTATCGAAACCAAGGTTGTAAAATCAAAAGCTGCTTCCGAAGAAGCGCAGAAGTTCAAAGACTACTTTGAATGGTCAGAACCAATCAAAAAAATTCCATCGCATCGCTTGCTTGCTATGCGTCGTGCAGAGAATGAAAGCATCATCTCGTTGGACATCGCTCCAAGCGAAGAAGTTGCCGTTCATTCATTGGAACATCAGTTTGTAAAAACAACAAAGCCTGTAGCCGAACAAGTAAAGCTTGCGGTAAAAGACAGCTATAAGCGCCTGTTGAAACCTTCCCTGGAAAGTGAAGTGCGTGTTGAATCAAAGCAGTTGGCTGATGCAGAAGCGATCAACGTATTCGCATCTAACTTAAAGGAACTATTGCTCGCCTCACCACTTGGACAAAAACGTGTACTTGCTTTGGATCCTGGATTCCGCACAGGCACAAAGACAGTTGTGCTCGGTGAGCAAGGCGAATTATTATTCAATACAGTCATTTATCCTAACGAACCGCAGCGCGAGACTACCAAAGCCGGTACCATTGTCATAGGATTGTGTGACACGTTTAAAATCGAAGCCATTGCCATCGGGAATGGAACAGCAAGTCGTGAGACAGAGTCATTTGTGAAAGCACTTCGTCTTCCAAAAGAGATAATGGTGGTGATGGTGAATGAAAGCGGTGCATCTATCTATTCAGCATCAGAAGTAGCACGTGAAGAGTTTCCCGATCATGATATTACTGTACGTGGAGCGGTATCCATTGGAAGAAGGCTTACTGATCCATTAGCGGAACTGGTAAAGATCGATGCGAAATCGATTGGAGTCGGACAATACCAGCACGATGTCGATCAGGCAAAATTAAAGGCCGGTCTCGATGACGTTGTAATGAGTTGCGTGAACTCAGTAGGAGTGGAGGTGAACACGGCGAGCAAGGAGTTGCTGTCGTATGTATCAGGTCTTGGTCCTCAATTGGCGAAAAGTATTGTTGATTACAGAAATCAGAACGGAGCGTTCAAAGACAGAAGCGCATTGAAGAAGGTGCCTCGTCTTGGCGACAAAGCGTTTGAACAGTGTGCGGGCTTTCTAAGGATACGTGATTCAAAAAATCCTCTTGACAGGAGTGCTGTCCATCCTGAAAGCTATCCTATCGTTGAAAAATTTGCCAAAGACCTTGGATGCACCGTAGGTGATTTGATGACCAGTGCTGAGTTGCGCAAGAAGCTTGATCTTAAATCGTATGTGACAGATAAAGTTGGTTTGCCGACACTGACTGATATTCTATCGGAGCTAGAAAAGCCAGGCCGGGATCCCCGTGATACGTTTGAAGTATTCAGCTTTGAGGAAGGTATTCATGAGATCAAGGATTTGAAAGTGGGAATGGTCCTTCCGGGAATTGTGACCAACGTTACCAACTTTGGTGCATTTGTAGATGTTGGTGTTCATCAGGATGGACTTGTTCACATCAGCCATCTCAGCGATAAGTTTGTGAAAGACCCGGCTACTATTATTTCTGTTCAGCAAAAGGTTAAGGTTACTGTCATGGAGGTGGATGTTGCAAGAAAACGCATTGCATTATCGATGAAGAGCGAGCCATTTGTGGGAACATTACCATCGGGAAGTGCGAAATCGGCTTCAATATCAGAGGATAAGATCCGTTCTGCCGAAAGGACACAAGTCAAAGTTCCGCAAATGAAATCTACGGCTGTAGTAAAAGAGCAGACAATGGAAGAGAAACTGGCGTTGTTAAAAGATAAGTTTAGGAAGTAGTGTTACAACCATTGATCGGTTAGAATTATAACACAGTCGTGCAAAGACCTATTTACAGGAACAGTGCAGCAAAAAAGGATGATTAACCCCGTCATGGGTGACAGTCTGCAGGACTTATTACAAATAGTTGTTCAAGCGCCGTAGGTGTGGCCTGTTATCAACCACGAATTCATTTCAATATTTATGATACGGTCATCATCTATTACACCTTAACATCGTTGCTTTATACTTGTACAACTATACTTCTCTTTATCAATGATATGTAATGCACGATAGGTATCCATTCGTTGTATACATTAATTCGTCCGCACATCCACTCTTCAACACGTTCTTGCATAAAAACTTTGTTAAGTCCTCACATTAAGCCATTTTTGATTAATTAATACAACCACTATAAAAAAAACACCCTTATGATTTTTAATGATACCGGTTCAATCGTAGCAGAGGCTCAGTCCGAGGTGGCTGAGAAGCGTACGGATGCCATTACAGGCCGTCGTTCTTTATTTTCTCAGAAGAACTTTAAGACCAACGAAGTTATCTCTACTTTTTATTGGGATGATGTATTCTCTACACCAACGTATCTTACCGTACAGATAGGTGAAGACAAGCATATCCTATTGAAGCCCGAATATCTTGACTGTATCAATCATAGTTGTGAGCCAAATGCATTTTTTGATACAACGCGCAAAGAATTGGTTTGTTTAAGACCTATAAAAGCAGGGGAGCAATTCACTTTCTTTTATCCATCCGCAGAGTGGGATATGGACCAGGCGTTTCAATGCCAGTGTGGAACTAAGAATTGCATAGGTACTATCAAAGGTGCTCGCTATTTATCGGGCGATGTTCTTAAAAATTACAGATTTACGGACTACATCAATGGAAAATTAGCCGGAAGAGCGACAGAATTTTAGAAAGAAGATTTCTTAACGACATTTACGAAGGCGCAGAGCAAATATTCTCTGCGCTTTTTTGCTTTTAAGACGGTGTATTTTTGTCTTCAACATACTTCATCAAGCAATTTTTTAAAGATTTTTCATTTTTCTGACTGCATACTTAAAATTTTTTTTGTTGGCTGATGAACGCATGGTATCAATGATGATTCTTGCACTTGAATCATCCGACCACTACTATTTTAGTAGTGAAGACAGATCATCAGGCATGATGCACTGGATATGTACAATATAGACTTCATGCTATAAAACTTGCTTAATCATACTGTTTTGATTGAAGTAATGCTTAAAGTAAGTATAGTTGCACGTTGGATCAATCATCAATGACATGTACATCAATTGAATGGAAGTTCATTAAGAATCAGTCATATGCATGCACGTTTCATCCTACTTTTAGGTTCATGATTGACATTAAATTCAAACTCAATCGGTTAAGTATGAGGAAGTCTCGATAAAAAATATTTATATTTAACCAGAATTTGACATAAGACAATCAAAATGTCTAAAGTTAAAGAGCGCATTACATACATATCTCGTAAAGAAAACGTAAGGTTCAATAACCTGATCGGCGCCCTTCACTCCCTAATTCTAACGGATCGACTTTCTATCAACTTATTGATATCAAAGTGATTACATCAGCAAACCTAACATACAGTTTAAATAATAGTATAGACTTCAGGGAGAAGAAAGATGATTACCTCGTATGGATCGTGGCTCCATTTCTCGTTACAGATGATCCTAATCTTCAATACTATTACGATTATACTCAAAGCATCGCTGAGTACAGAAAAGTATTTAATGAGGTTGGTTGTGAATGGAAATGGCAGGATGTAAGGATTGATAACATCGAAGAAATTGTCTGCTACATCAAAAATTATCCTACTTCCAAGATAAATATTGTTGTCAATCTATGTGATGGCGACGAAATGAATGGGATCCCTGGGGTTTCAGTTATACATACGCTTGAAAAATACGACATAATCTATACAGGATCGGACGATCTGTTCTATGAGATCACAACTTCCAAGATCCCGATGAAGGAAGCTTTCGATAAGGAAGCTGTTCCAACTCCGGCATGGAAGGTCGTCACTATAAATACTGCCGATGCTGATACTCTCTTCCATGAAGTTGGAGAAACACTCATCGTAAAGCCGGCAGTTTCTGCCGGAAGTCTCGGACTCAGCACCAAGAATGTTGTAAGTACAAAAGCTGAATTTTCCGCTATTTTCAATGAAATGCAGCAAGGTTATCATGGCTGGAAGCTAGATACCGGCGGGATTTTTGTAGAGGAGTTCATTGCCGGCAGGGAGTTTACAACACTCGTTGTCGGATCTTCTTCTGACCCTGAGAAGATCCATGTTTATCCTCCTGTTGAACGTGTGTTTCATTCATCGCTACCCGATAAAGAACAATTCTTATCATTCGATCGCCTTTGGGAGACCTATGATACTGAGACGCCTATGCCTGACAAGGGTGTGTTGTATGATTATAGTGAACCTGAAGCCGAATTATTACTTGCATTGAAGGAAATAAGTCTCCAGGCATTTCAATCAGTAGGTGGAATGGGCTATGGTCGTTTGGATATTCGTATGGATAAGCAAACGGGTAAGATGTATGTACTGGAGATCAACGCGCAGTGCGGATTAAGTGAAGATGAGAACTACACATCTATCGGTGCAATTTTGCGTTTTGGAAAAAAATCTTTTACTTATTTAATAATTGAAATTATAGAAGACGCATTGTCGCGTTATGGGGCAAAACATAAAGCAAAAACTAGATGAAAGTCTGTGTACTTCAACCTGATTACTCAACCACGAACGTAGATTATAAAAACTACGATCCTGCAAGAAATCTAACAAGCTTACTACCTGAAGAAGATGTTGTCGATCACATCTTCCTTAACAAGCTAACAACCTATCGTCAGCTTAAAGAAGCCAGTAAGAAAGGATACGATATCTATGTGAATCTATGTGAGGGCTATCTTGAATGGGAGGTCCCATCCATAGATGTTATTCACACACTCGAGCTGTTGAACTTGCCATACACTGGTCCAAACCCCGTGCTGTACGATCCACCAAAGCCGTTGATGAAATACGTGGCGTATGGTGCCGGCGTCAAAACTCCAGCATCTGTAGATGTCACTTCTCTTGACGATATAGAAGAAGTAATTGAAAAGCTCCGTTTCCCTTTATTCATCAAACCTGCAAAGGCAGGAGATAGTCTTGGAGTTGATGAACTCTCTCTGGTAAATACGGGAGAAGAGCTAAAATCTAAAATCACGGCGATCCTGGATGAATATCCTGAGATACTCGTAGAAGAATATATTGCTGGCCGCGAATTTACTGTTCTTGTAGCAGCCAATAAAGATTCCAAGAGTACCACAGTGTACAAACCTGTAGAATACATCTTCCCGAAAGGCCGTCACTTTAAGACATACGCTCTTAAAACTTCCGAACTTCATCCTGAATCAAATGTAGCTGTTCACGATTTCAAGATCGAACGCGCCCTTAAGCTTGCTACGCACCAGATCTTTACCTCTTTTGGAGGTGTTGGTTATGCAAGACTTGACTTCAGAATGAATTCAAACAATGAAATTTTCTTCCTGGAGATCAATTTCACCTGTTCAGCTTTCTATGAAGACAGCTATCAGGGGTCAGCCGATCATATTCTAAACTATGATCCTGCCGGTAAAGGTGGTTTCCTAAAACATATTATCCTGGAAGGTATAGCGCGGCACAAGGCAAAGCAGAAGAAATATGTTCTTAAAGGTAATTCGGTGGCTGGCTACGGAATCGCGGCAACCCGTCGCATACGCAAGAATGAAGTTATTTTCCAGGGTGAAGAACTTTCTCAGCGCATTGTGTCCAAAAGCTACGTTGAAGCTAACTGGAATCAGAAGCAGAAGAATGACTTCCGTCACTATGCTTACCCGATAAGTAAAGAGGTGTACATTCTATGGGATGAGAACCCTGTAAACTGGGCACCTCAAAACCATAGCTGTAATGCAAATACTGCTTATGAAGGATTGAACGTTGTAGCAACCAAAGATATTTCCGCAGGTGAAGAACTGACACTTGATTACGCACTGTTCCTCGACGATAATCTCGAACCGTTTGTTTGCCAGTGTGGAAGTCCAAACTGCCGGGAAATTGTGTCAGGTGTGAGAGAAAATGTGATCACAGGAGCAGGCAGGTTGAAAGCAAGAGCTTCCAGGAGACACGATATACTTGTTCCTGTTCCGGTGCCTGTCAACCTCGCCAAGAGGAGTATGGGTCAAAAAGGAATTTAATGAAGCAAAACACAAAGGCGTCGATATAATCGACGCCTTTTTTATTACGTTTTAACAACGCAAGCTGAATGATACTTCTCATCTTTCTGAGCAAATCGTGTTTACAGTATTGTCGGTCATCCACTTGTACTGGTCATTTGGCAGAAAACTAATCGGAACTCTCATAATTATTTTAAGTTGAAAATAATCACGATAACACTTTTTACACTTCTGGTCGCAGGTGCTACATACGCTCAATTGAACAAAGTTGAGAAGAAGATTGTAGCAACTATCGATCGCCATTACCTGGAAAGTCTGAAACTGCTCGAAGAAGTTGTTGACATCAACAGCGGCTCAATGAATTTTGAGGGTGTTAAGAAAGTTGGACAGATCTTCAGATCAAAGCTTGATGCCTTAGGCTTTCAAACGCGGTGGGTTGATGGAACACCTTTTGGAAGAGCAGGGCATCTCGTTGGAGAACATAAAGGAAAAGGAAAAACACTATTACTGATCGGCCACCTTGATACGGTGTTCGAATTGACAAGTCCGTTTCAAAAATTTGCCTTTCTGAATGATTCAACTGTATCGGGACCAGGTGTTGGCGATATGAAAGGCGGAGATGTGGTCATCATTCAATCCTTACAAGCATTGCATGAAGCCGATCTTCTGAAAGACATGAGCATAATCGTTGTAATGACGGGAGATGAAGAGTTAAGTGGTAAACCGTTGAATAGTGCACGCCACGATCTGATAGAAGCAGGGAAGTCCGCCGATATTGCAATAGGATTTGAGGACGGCGCGGGTGATCCTAAAACGGCGGTGGTTGCTCGCCGAAGTTCTTCCAATTGGGAATTGAATGTAACAGGTATGCCAGCACATTCTTCTCAAATATTTATGGACCAGGTAGGAGCAGGGGCAATTTATGAAGCAGCCAGAATTCTTACTGAATTCTATGAAGCTCTCTCAACTGAAACGAATCTTACGTTTAACCCCGGAATGATACTGGGCGGTTCCAACGTGCAGCACGAAAGGAACATGGATGGTGGAAGCGCATATGGAAAAGCAAACATTGTAGCAAAACAGGCTGTTGTGTCGGGAGATGTGCGTGCGATATCGCCCGAACAATTAGCAAAGACGAAAGCAACAATGAAATCGATTGTAGAAAAGCATCGTCCAATGACGTCAGCGGAAATCACATTTTTTGACGGCTATCCGCCGATGGCTCCCACGGAAGGAAATTATAAGTTACTGGAATACGTGAATAAGATCAGCAATGATCTTGGACAAGGTGCAGTGGTCGCTGTGAATCCCCGCAAAGCAGGAGCTGCGGATATTTCTTTTACCGCAACCTACGTTGACATGGCTATTGATGGAATGGGATTGCGATCTACCGGCGGCCATACGTCAGATGAGAAAGCTGATCCGAGATCAATTGCCAGTCAGGCAAAACGTGCAGCTATACTTTTTTATAGATTGACTTCTGAAAGGATGACCACAATTCAAAATAAGTAACTGATGAAACGAAGGGACTTCATTGAATCATTGTCAACTGCGACAGTAGCGATGGGAATGCCATTGGCGACATTGGAACAAGGTTACCATCAGAAGAAAGTGAAAAATAGTATTAATAATATGAAGCGAAAAATATTTATCACAGGTGGTGGAAGCTGGAGAACATTTTCCAGTTATTTTATCAGCCTGACAGGAAAAGATAATCCTAAAATATGTTTTGTTCCCACCGCCACTGGTGATAGCAGTACGAGTATAAATGCTTTCTATGCTTCGTGCGAGGATATGCCTGTAAGACCTTATTTGATGAAAACATTCATCAGCTCTTACGATACCAAGAGAAGTTTTGAAGACATCATCATGAACATGGATGCCATTATCGTCGGCGGAGGCAATACGCTCAACATGATTGCCATCTGGAAAGCGCATGGCATTGATAAATCATTGCGCAAAGCGTACGATTCCGGAATACTGATGTCAGGTGGAAGTGCTGGATCATTATGCTGGTTTGAAAGTGGCACTACCGATTCCAGGCCGGAAAATTTATCCAAAGTTGAATGTCTTGGCTTTTTGAAAGGATCGCATTGTCCTCACTATGATGCAGAAAAGTTCAGAAGACCGCTCTATCAGGATCTTATTCAAAAAGGTGAGTTGCCTCCGGGCTATGCGTGCGACAACTTTGCTGGTATCTACTTTGAGAACGAGCAGTTCTCGAAATCAGTAGCAGCTAATAAAGAAAGTCATTCGTATTACGTTGATATAGTGGAAGGGAAGGTCAGTGAAAAGGAGCTCCCAATTGAAATTCTTGATTAAATTATTCCAATACATTCAACGTCACCCAGTACTTATAGGCAATCAGTGCCTTATTGGTCTTCGTCAGCTTGTTTACATCCAGTTTGCTCAGCGAAGGGAGCAAGATCTTATTGACTTTGGAAAGGATTTTAAAGAAAGTCTTTTTTACCATACAATCAGGAAACTTCCTAAAGATAACATCCGCTACGGACTTTCTTCTCATTAAAAAGAATATTAAGAAGATAACAAAAACCCGATTGATGATTTATCACCAACCGGGTTTACAGGTGCATGTTTTAAGCCTATCGAACACGTAGGGCACCTTCCACACTATCATCCATCGTCACACCTGCTACGACTGACGCAAGTATTTTCAGCATTGAGATCATTTTTCCATTCTTTGTGTCCCAGTAGAATGCATCCTGAGGGACAACTTTAATTACGGTAATGGATGGATCATCTTCACCTTCCGTAAACCACGCTTTCGCAATTGGTTTCCATAATTCATGTATCTTTTTCTTATCTGTGGAAATACTAGCAGACCCATATACAGTGAGGTATTCAGAATTGGAAGAATTGGTTGAGAACAGTTGAACTCGTTTATCATGTGCAATATTCTTGTTCTTATTGCTGTCGTTAGCACTTAGGAACCAGAAATTACCTTCATCATCCACGTTAACGATACTCATTGGTCTTGAATGCAGCGGAGTACTGTCAAGCGATGTTGTAAACATGCACATGGTGTTATTGTGCTGTACCAGTTCCTGCATCTTCTCAATAGCTTCTTTACGACTAAGATTTTCAGTATGTTCTTGCTTATCTTTTTGAGTGTTCATGGTTTTGTTTTTTGTTTTAAATTTCAAATATCATTCCTGGCAATTGCACGTGGTTTGTTTAAGTATATATTTTAAAACGTGCTGCTATACTGCAGTGCGCTAAACAAATAAAGTATATTTACACTTTCGCGTGGAAATAATTACCCGATCAGTGAAGAGATACTTTTTTCATATTGCGTACAACGGGATCAATTACCGAGGTTGGCAACGACAGCCCAAGTCTATTAATATTCAGCAGGTGGTTGATACAGCTCTTTGTCAAATACTAAAAGAAAATATAACAATCATTGGCTGTGGACGAACGGATGCCAAAGTACATGCGAGCCAGTTCTTCTTTCATATTGATATCGCACAGGAATGGGACTATGACTTGCTATTCAGGCTAAATAAGATATTGCCTGATGATATTGCGGCATACGATATCATTCCTGTTGCGGATCTTGCACATTCGCGCTATGATGCAACGTTGCGCACGTATGACTATTTTATCCATACCTGTAAGAACCCTTTTCTATCGGATTTCAGCGCTATGTACCTGGAAAAAAATTTGAATTTCGATAAAATGCAGCAGGCTGCCTCTTTGCTGGTGAGGTATAACGATTACAAATGCTTTTGTAAATCTCCGGCCAACTTCAGGACAACCATCTGTAATATCAGATCTTCAGCGCTCTTTACTGATCCATCAGAAAGCAGGATCAGATTTCAAATTAGTGCGAGTCGTTTTCTTACAAGTATGATACGAATTATCGTAACAAAATTACTGGAGATCGGAAGAGGTGAGTTGAGCGTTGACGAATTTGAAGGATATCTTATAAGAGGGGAAACCCCAACCCTTATTAAGCCTGCGCATCCACAGGGATTGTATTTATCGAAAGTAACATATCCATATCTTGACATTGCCCCGAAAGGTGAACTGTCATCAATTCTTCAAAATTTACAGCAGAACTGGATCGCTGTTTGAGAATTATTTAAAATCACTTTTTTCTGGGATCGGTCGTATCATTTTTCTGATCGTCCTTGCCTCCGAATACTTTTTGCAGGAATGTCTTTTTTTCTTCTTTTGGTTTGTCAACCGAAGCTATATTGATCTCGTTATCAATGGCGGGAGCAAGCGCCCGGATGAATGCATTCTTTATGATCTCACCGATAGCATACCAGATATTTGGGTCGAGATTTTTAACCTCACCTTTGAATGGAATTTTTGTTGCAAACTGGTCTTTTTGCTGGTTGCTAAATACATCCGCCACAGTTCCTACAATTCCTTCCCAAAGTTTACGAAATATATTATCCTTACGATCTTCCTTGCCTAGAATGTCAAGGTCTTTAATGATTGGCTTTACATAGCCATCAAACTTTCCTTCCTTCGCAGCAGCTTCAGCATATAAGCCAAACGTACCTTTATTCACATCAACTTTGGCGTAGGCCTGAAAGAACTCATTCAATTTTACAAGTTCGATATTCTTTGCTTCAGTATTCATATCAAACGTCGGATCATCGGACAGGGGATTTAATTTCATATTTAATGTCAATTCTCCTCCATAAATCTCTGAAGAAGCCCTCACCTTTGCCGGGAGTAACACCGCGGAGTCGTAGCTGTTCCTCAAATTTTCTGCAAGGATATGCGTGTTTGTCATTTGAATATCCACCTTGGGCTTTGTGCTGTTATCAATGTATTTTATTTTTCCATCGTTGATTTCAAAGCGATTTATCTTCAATGGCATGAAGCTATGCAACAAGTCCTTAAAACTGGTAGAGTCTTTTCGCAAAGCGGATGGCTCAACCTTATCCTTAACAAATTTCAATATTGGTTTTTCAAAGACGAGCTCTCCAACAATAGATCCATGAAAAATTGCTTTCCATTCCACGGAAAGATCAATTAGACTGGCAGAGAAGAACTCCGTTTGCTTATGCGTCACTGTATCGACCTTATTAAGATAAATGCTGTCAATCTTATAAGCTCCACGGATCAATGCAATGTCAATATCGTCAATGTGTCCATAGTAGCCCTTCATTGTTGCCAGCTTTTTATTAGCAAAATGAAGTACGACATAAGGAAGTATCAACCGGATTACGATTAATACTGTAACGATGATCAGAATTATTTTAGTTGCCTTCTTCAATGGGCGGAATAGCGTTATTTGGCTCAGGAAACATTATTGTAAAAAATCATGCCGTCTTACTTGGGAAACAGCCTGAAAAATAAAAGGGAAGGCCGGAACCTTCTCTTTTATTGATTATCAATGCGAGTATTACTTTTTAGCCCAGATTTCTACCACTGCCTTGTCTTTGTCTTTATTTACAGTGTCATACCAAAAAGTAATCTTTTCGATTAAACGTTGATTGCCTTTCAGGTCGATGAGTTGCCCGTCATTGCTTTTATTAAGTTCTGCAGGAAGCTTTACGTCCTGCGTTTCGCCGTTAGCAAAATGAACTGTTACCTTATGGATGTTAACTGTGCCGTTGTTTACTTTAACTTTCAGAGCGGTATATGCTTCTTGCTTGGATGCCGTAACAACATCACGATCAATGGTGTAATCTACTACTTTAGTCCCAAGCTTGTCCCAGGTCAATGTGTTTTGTGCCTTTGCGAAAAAGCTTGTAGCGCCTAATATACATGTGAGGGCAATGACAAGCGTCTTGTTTGACTTTATATTTTGAATTTTCATTTTGAGTGTTGTTTTGTTTAATACAATACTCAAATTATTGTGCCAATGCTATCAAAACTTAAACAGGGACAAAATAGAACGACACTTCAGCATCCTTTTTAAGGAATGTGACAAATAAAAAGCCATACACGTATGGCCTGTTTAATCCGCAACGAGGAACAACTATTCATTGTCTTCGTATGCAGTCTTATCGTGCTTACTACCCTCAGACTTTTTAGGGACCTCGGCCATTCGTTGTTTCATGTGTTTAAGAGAAGTATCCGTCTGACCAGTTACATCCCGCTCAGATTTCTCTCCTTCTTTCTTACCCGGCTTTTTAAACAAAGGAGCACCCGGTTTACTCTTTCCTTTTGGAAGAGGGCTTGCTCCATGAGCATCTTTATTTTCTGTATTTGCCATAGTTGCATTATTTTAAGATCTCGATACTAATTTTGTGCCACCGTAAACGAAAGTCCATTCATTTAAACTTTGTATATTTTTGCATTCTTCCATCTGCCATACGTTCTGATGGTACGATCGAACAACAGGTCACCTCTGTCCCTGTATCGTTTATTCAAATTGTCCTGAATAATCCACAATCCATCGATGTCTGGATCGCCTGTATATAGTCTTACTGTATCTCCGTAGCTGAATACTCCTTTCCATCGCTTTAATAAATTGCGGGAAAGTGCCATCCATCTAAGTTTTTGATTTCTTAATTTCAATGTATCAATCTTAGCATTGCTTGCCGTTATAAAAGGCGTATTGTCACATTGTTTGTGTGTAGGATTATACACCGTTAGCGTCTTTAATACGTAGCTTTTTTCTTCACTAAAGTGGCTCTTTTGATTCATTCCCTGAATGAAGGCTCCGGTAGTCGGGATCAGCATAAAAGCCGCCAAAACCAGTGAAAAAAGCGTTTTCTTATTCATACACTGCATGATTAAAATACCATGCCAGTACCGGTTTAAGCCGAATTTTATCCTGAATTATAACGGTATTTTTCAAATAGCCTTTGCCACCTTAAAAGGAAAAAGAATAATTGCTCCGATTAATTTTAAAACCAATTCAATGGAGAATCCTACGATACGAAAGGGAAGAAGCAGAAGCCAGAGTAGCGGAAACAATAGAACAACGAATAGAGCAAGTGGCCAGCATGCTATCAGAAGAATACACCAGGTAACAACTGCAATGAAAGTCTTCATCTTGAATTTTACACCGCGTGTTGCAAATTTCTTTCCATGATCTCAATAAATTGTAAATCAGTTATTTGACAAACTACTAAAAGCGAATGTATTCGTATTTGTACAGTGAAATGTACATTATCGAACGGATATGTCACTAGAATTTACACGGATTACGTTGCGTCACCTCGCTCAATTGCTTTTGTAATAGAACTGACAACCTGGTCCAGTTGTTCTGCAGATTTCTCAAGATGGATCATCAGACCGTTTACCTCTTCATCGCGAGGGAGACGATTCATTAGATAGATAAGACCAAGAATACTGGCAAGGGGAGCCCTGAGCTTATGAGCATTTATAAATGCGTATTCCTCTAATGCTTTGTTCTTTCTCTCTAATTCCCGTGTACGATCTTTCACCAGTACCTCCAGGTTCTCATTGATCCTGTTTATGATGTCCTGCTGACGAATCAACTCCTTGTACTGGTGTTGAATTTCAACATTGCTTAATTGAAGTGCCAGTCGTGATTTTATTTCCCGCAAGGTTAGATCATACCTGGTCTTGATAAGAATAGTCATAAATACTGCAGTGGCAAGCAGTAACAATCCGCCCTTCACAAAAAATTCCTGAGGCGTAAAAAGAGGTGTCTGAATGATGAAGAACATGGAAACAATCCCTGAAACAAATAGAACGATCATTGAATATGTTACTTCCCACATAGCCAGCATCGATGCTCCGATAAGCAACGCCATATAATTAAGATTGTGACCTAAGAGATCGTCTGCACCGATAAGATTATAGGTGTACGCATTTTGTAGCGATATCAGCAGAAAGGGAACAAGAATCAGAAAATAGGATGGTAGCTGTAATTTTTTTCGTACGATAAGGGTAAGAACAGTTAAAGAGGATACAGATAGTCTTATCACGAGTAATGTTTTCCAGCTATTGGGAATGTTGTAGTAATCCGTGATCGCAAAAAACGGATCAAAAATAATGCCTACCCAGGCCGCTATAAAGTGATACCTCGATGAAACGTTTTCCATTTCAGACCTCAGTGATTGAGGAGAAATTTGCGATGTAAACCGTTCCGTTGTCAGAGGAATTTTATCTGAAATAGTCATTAAAATCCAATTAAACGACAAAATAATGAAATAATAGTCTTCACCACATGTTAAAGTGCATGCAACTGGTTATTCAGTCAATTTGTGTCACAACAAAATTACGTTTATTAAAAGAAAACTTTCCACCTTCCGGCAGCCCCATTAAGTGTTGCCCCATAGGCGAAGCAGGGGATATGGCAAAATAAGCAATTCCATCAATGGTAAATTGACCGGCACTAATGGATATGTAAAAGTTGCCATGGTTGGTATGAACGACACTTCCGTTTAAAACCAGCGCATTTTTTACATCCTTAATCTGATCCAGGGCAACCATGAGCTTCTTTGATTCATTTAACTGGAATGTGTTCTTCTCGATCTCAAGCTGTGCCATCGCTCTTCCCGTTTCGTATTTATCTCCCGCGCTACTTTTGGTCTCCTCATTAGCGGATAACTGAGCACCTGCGATTGCCTCCTTTGACGCGTTTATCCTGCATTGCACGTAGGCAATACAATGATCGTACAGTTCCTTTTTGATAGACATCAATCTTATTTTCAGATGGATTACGTTATCAAATATACTTCAACTGACACGATGTGTTTCATATAAAAAAAGACCCTGGCTTTAGCCACGATCTTTTTCTATAATCGGAATAAAATGATATTAGCTCAACTCTTTTTCAAGAGCATCGATTCTTGCCTGAGCTTCTGTATTTCCCATTGACAATGACAGGCGATATAATTCAAGAGCTTCACGCCTTGTCTCTTTCTTCTTCTTTGGAGCAAACTTGGTACGGTTGGCTGCAGTTTCGAGAGCCTGTGCTTGCGCAAAGTACATACTGGCCACCTTTATCCTGTTTTGCTCATTGATGTCCGTTACCAAACCTTCTAAGGAAGAAACATCACTTTCCTTCACTTTGATAACCTCGTCCTTAATAGAGAGAAGCGAATCTTTGCTATTAACCTTGGCCCAAAGAGTTTGATTCTGATCGCGCATCGTTACAATTTCAAGCTGCAAAGCAGTGATCTCTTCTGGACGCGCCGCAAGATCAGCTTTTAGTCTTTTGATTGTTCCCGCAGAAACACGGCTACTTTTATTAACAGATGACTGAAGTTCTTCGATCTTCTTTTGTGTAGCAGAAATGTGATTATTTATATCTTTCAAACGACTAACATATTCAGCGTAGGAAGTGCCTTCAATCATCTTGGTGCGCAATGCGTGACGATTGGCATCAATTGAGTCAAGCAATGTGCCTACATCGTTCATTGTCTTCTCAACTTCTTTGCGTTGATTTAGTTCCACCGTAAGAGAATCTACCCTATTGTTAAGGCGTGCCTTCTCTTTCGAGTCGCAACTTGTAAGCATCGTCGCTGCAACAAGGCTAAGACCTACGATTACATTTCTTAAATTTTTCATAGTTTGAAGTATAGTTTTTCTGCTCTTATGAAATTTCCACGCCGACATGTATACGTGGACCGAATTGGCAGACGAAATATTGAAAATCAACGCCAGTTGACTTGAAATGGTCGTTCGTTGACTACGTAATAATCTTTCTCAATCGTTCCGGCGGATGTATCGGCGTAGAATAAAATCCACAAAAATCCTCAATAGTATAAAAGGCATTCATCTTATATTTCCCAATAGATGATCGGATATATTTAAACAGGCGATGCGAATAGGAAGCAGGACAATAGCTGCCCTGGTGCATTGTAACGGTCGATTTGATCACCATTAGATTAAATGGATTGTTTTACATAGTTTTGCAAAGCATTTTAAGTAATAGTGCGTTTCAACAGTGCCTTCCAGGCTTTTTTGATTTCCACCTTTCTTAATTAAGATAATTTTAGTCAATGCCGGATTTCTCTAACGAGCGATTCCAATTTGAAAACTGTTGTCTGCACCAAGTGAATTTTCTCAATTAATTAATAAACAATGCAAGGAACAGTTAAATTTTTCAATGACGCCAAAGGATTTGGTTTCATCAAGCCATCTGATTCAGGTGAAGACATTTTTGTACACTCTTCTGGTCTTATCGACGAGATTCGTGAAAACGATCAAGTTGAATATGAAGTGGAAAGAGGCAAAAAAGGTATGAATGCCGTTAAAGTTAAGGTCGTGAACTAATCGTTCACGGATATAATTACTTTAATTCCTAGTACTACTACAAAAACCACCCTCACCGGTGGTTTTTGCTTTTACAGGCTTCCTGCATCTTGAAGATGCCGGATAATTTAAAAGGTTTATTACATTCGAAAATGTTTAAGAGAGTTACCGCGAAGAAAAGAGCGGATCATTATACATCTGGAAATTCTGTTAAGCTGATTCGGGGTGGATCCGAATACTTCGACCTGCTTGAAAGTCTGATTGCATCCGCAAAAAATACCATTCATTTCCACGTATATATATTTGACGATGACTCGACAGGTATTCGAATCGCGAATGCACTTAAACAGGCTGCTCTCAGGGGCCTTCGCATTTACGTTATGCTCGATGCCTACGCATCTAAAAATCTTTCAGGATCATTTGTTGCAGATCTCAAAAAATCAGGCATACATTTCAAATGGTTTGCTCCTTTGTTTAAAGGACAAAAGTTCTATCTCGGGAGAAGACTCCATCACAAAGTAGTTGTCATCGATTCCTTTCAATGTCTTGTCGCGGGTCTTAATATAAGTGACCGTTATAATGATACTGAGAAAGGTCCTGCGTGGCTTGATTGGGCCTTATTTGTAGAGGGAAATATCGGAGAGGTATTGGCCAGAGTTTGTACGCGGCGGTATAAGTCACGGATACAAAGAGAACTACAGTTAAAACCCAAACACCTGCCGTTGCAAGGTATGGTTAAGGATTGTATGGTGAGAGCAAGAACGAATGATTGGATTGGAAGGAAATGGCAGATATCGAAAAGCTATCTTGAGATGTTCAGGACAGCAAAAAAATCGATCATCATCATGTCACCCTATTTCCTTCCGGGACTTATTTTCAGAAGAGCTATAAAACGTGCCGCCAAACGGGGAGTAAAGATCAACGTTATACTCGCTGGTGTTTCGGACATCGGCACCAGCAAGTATGCTGAACGCTACCTGTATCGCTGGATGTTCAAAAATAAAATTGACATTTTTGAATACGAAAAAACAGTCCTTCACGGAAAGATTGCAGTATGTGATGGTCATTGGGTAACAATTGGTTCTTACAATCTCAATAATCTCAGTGCTTACGCAAGTGTTGAGCTGAATCTTGATGTTGCCAATGATTCACTTGCTACGAATGTTAATGATTGTCTTCAAAAGGTGATTGACGAGGATTGTCTACAGATAACAGAAGAGGAATATTATCGAACCACCAGTGTGTGGGCACACGTAATGCAAAAAATATCGTATAATCTTCTCCGGCTTGCAGCTTTCTTTGTTATTAGAAAGAGAGAGTGATCCAGGAGGATTTGACAGTGGGAAAACAGAGGCTGACTGTTGGAAAATTTTTTATGTTCGTCCATTTATCCTGCAGTTGAGTTGTAAGATTAATACCTATGCCAAGGAAGGTTAAATGCCTCGTGCCTAATGCCTTTATGCATTATGAACAGCACGGAGGTAAATTGACACCAGTTAAATTAAATCTTAAAGACAACTTTACACCTTACTTTGCTAGGCATACTTTTGAACAGATACTTAGAGACAACGGGGTTAATGATGAGGACAGGAAATCTTTCCTTGGTCGTTCCCGTGGTAACAATGCCCAAAAGCACTACAGTACTATAAAGGACAAACGTATCAAGCTGGAGAAGATCAAGCCAGTAAGGCCAAAGTAATATCATTACCGTTTTCGCTAGGTCATAAAAAAACCTCTCCGATAATCAGGAGAGGTTTTTTATGGTTAACAACTTTTAAAGTTGATAAAGACTTTTCCAATACTTATATCTCCAAAATGGTATAAATAGCTTCCAAAAATCCTTTTTATCTATTTCATGCAGTTCAATTAGTCTTATCCCATCAACTAGTGATCGGTAGATTGTGAAGTAAATTATGAGGGCTACTCCAAAACCAAAACTGCTCGAGATGCCACTAACCAATAGAGCAAATATTATTGCCACGGGGGCAAAAATCATTAAGTAATAAAGTTTTATATGCTTCATCATAATCGTTTGTTTTTACTAACAAGAACCTGCAGCACAACCGGCCATCACGGCAACTGCAATTTCTGGCACAATAATGCTTGAAAGTGTCATGAAAACAGAGCCCCAACCCCGATTAGTATACATATCTGAAAAACAATCCATAGTAGCTTGTCCGCAAGCAGTACGCATATTACTATTTTCGATTGATTTAAGGAACTGAATTTTAGAGATATTTTTATTCAAATCTAATTCCACCTCAGACAACAATACTCTTTCTAGCGAGTAATAAGAGAGGATTTTTACCCCTGCTGATTTGAACGAAGTTTTAACGAACATCCCACCAATGATTACCCCATTTTGTTCAAATAAGCCTAAAGTTATTGTCTCCGAACTATTACCATCATAGTCAACCTGTCTTGCAACAATTGAAGAAATGGTAGAACCATCTTGAGTTGTTCTTGAAATATCTTTAAGGTCAAATTGAGCCTTTGCTGATCCAAGGTTTGCTGTGTAAAGATTTTTGTTTGCGAACACGCCTTCAACTGCTGCTTTAATTGAAGACTATATTTCAGATGAAGTATGAAAAGGAGAATTGGATTCCTTAACAGGAAAGTTTTGTTCGCATGAAGTAAAGCAAAATAGTCCAACAAAAAAGAGCATGATTTTAGCCATTGAATTTTTCATAAGTTGTTTTTATAAATTAAGGTTTGAATTTATCTCAAAATTTACTTGTAAAAAAATTAGTGCGAGATATTGCCCGGAATTACAGGAGTCTTAAAAGGGTATTTTCCTGTTTTGAAAATGGGTAGAAACACAACGTCAGGGCCTAGTAAAGCCTTACTAATGAGAAAAATATTATAAGTTTTTTCAGTTTGGTGTTATAACTCCTAAAATTCACACATTATCAGATAGTTACGACTGAATTTTTAACCTCATTCGGGCGGATTTTATTTTCAAGTCTTTATTCAATAAACCATCCTATGATATTTTACCACTAAGTCAACTATGACTGTATTGCTGATATCCCCAAATGCCTCGTGCCTAATGCCCTTTTCTTAATAAAGCACCCTAAACTTAATCGTATTCTCAATCGCTCTCAGTTCCTTGATCACGTCCTTGTTGTAGTGTTTGTCAATATCCGTGATGACATAACCAATATGTTCGTTGGTCTTTAGGTACTGACCAGCAATATTGATGTCATTATCAGCCAATACTTTATTGATCCTGGCAAGTATTCCCGGAACATTATTATGGATGTGGATCAGGCGATGCGCATCTTCCAAGGTAGGTAATGTAAGATTTGGAAAGTTCACGCTATTACTTGTGCTTCCAGTATTAATATATTCCATCATTTTACCAGGCACAAACTTTCCAATATTTTCCTGGGCCTCAGCGGTACTTCCTCCAATATGTGGAGTAAGAATTGTATTCGGTAAGCCTCTTAATTCAGAGACGAACTCTTCATTGTTGCTGATGGGCTCGTAAGGGAATACGTCCATTGAGCATCCACCAACTTTTCCGTTAAGGATATTTTCACGCAATGCTTTTACATCAACAACATGGCCACGGCTGAGATTGAGGAACAGGACACCTTGCTTCATCATGGCAAACTGATCTGTGCTAATAAGATTTGTGTTTGCGTCCCGACCGTCAACGTGTAGTGTGACCACATCGGCAACAACCAATAATTCTTTTAACGTTTTGCATTTCGTTGCATTACCAAGTCCGAGCTTTTCTTCACGATCATAGTAATATACGTGCATACCAAGATTTTCAGCAATAACAGAAAGTTGAGTTCCAATACTTCCATATCCAACAATT
>Ga0123336_10001424_pt1 | contig 21964 bp, 23 predicted proteins | sample SSSSmetaG_FD_96466 | JGI IMG/M metagenome (GOLD analysis project Ga0123336, IMG submission 96466) | Glacier valley bacterial and archeal communities from Borup Fiord, Nunavut, Canada, to study Microbial Dark Matter (Phase II) - ​SSSS metaG | ecosystem: Environmental > Aquatic > Freshwater > Ice... | reverse complement strand
GCGGAACTGGCGGCGCACTTCCTCGATCACGGTTTGCGCCGTGCGACCCACGGCCTTGATGGCGAAGGAACTGAAAAGGAACACTAGCATGGCGCCCAGCAGCGCTCCCGTGAAGACGGGCACGTGTCCGATATCGATGGTGAAGACGGAATCGAGCGGACGATGCAGCAGCGTTTTCACTTCGTCGATGTAGGCGGAGAAGAGCAGGAATGCGGCCAGTGCGGCACTGCCGATCGCGTAACCCTTCGTAAGCGCTTTAGTGGTGTTGCCGACGGAATCCAAACGGTCGGTGCGCTGACGGACGGAATCCGGCTGATGGGACATTTCGACAATGCCGCCGGCGTTATCGGTGATGGGCCCGAACGTGTCCATGGCCAAAATGTAAGCGGCGGTGGAGAGCATGCCCATGGTGGCGACGGCTGTTCCATAGAGCCCGGCGGAAGCTGTGGAAACGCCGATCAGCCCGGCATGAGTTCCCAGGTAATAAGAACCCAGGAGGGCCGCGCAGATGACCAAAACAGGAAGCGCGACACATTCAAGGCCGATGGCGAACCCGGAGATGATGGCGGTGGCCGGGCCGGTTGTACAACTGGCAGCGATGGTGCGGACCGGCCTGTATCTATATTCCGTGTAGTACTGCGTGATGAACACAAACAGGAAGCTGGTGGCGATACCGATCAAGCCCGCGGCAAAGAAATGGAGATTGCCCTGCAAAAGAAGTTGCACAGCCAGATAAAAACCGAGTATCGCGACGCCCGTGCTGACGAAGAAGCCGCGGTTCAGACCTTTCATCGGATCATCGTTTTCGCCGGTGGAAACAACACAGATGCCAATCATGGAAGCGATTAGGCCGAAGGCGTGAGCAATGAGTGGAAACAGTACACCGCGCAAGCCGAAGACGGGGTACATGGTAACGCCCAGCAGCATGGCGCCTACATTTTCAGCGGCGGTGGATTCGAACAGATCGGCGCCGCGGCCGGCGCAATCGCCCACGTTATCGCCCACAAGATCGGCAATCACGGCGGGGTTGCGGGGGTCGTCTTCGGGGATGCCGGCTTCCACTTTACCCACCAGGTCGGCACCCACATCGGCCGCTTTGGTGTAGATGCCGCCGCCTAATTGCGCGAAGAGAGCGACGAAGCTGGCACCGAAACCGAAGGCGACAATCTGACCAGGCACCTGAGTGGGATTTTCCAATCCGCCGAAAAGAAAGAAGAGCGAACCCACTCCCAGAAGAGAGAGAGCCACCACGCTTAAGCCAGTGACAGCGCCACCCCGAAGAGCGATTTGAAGGGCCTGATTCATGCTGGTGCGCGCGGCTGCCGCCGTTCGGATATTGCTGCGGATGGAGACCCACATTCCGCTGAAGCCGGCAAGCGTGGAACAAAGGGCGCCTGCGATAAAGGAGATGGTCATGCGCCGAGCCAGCAGCGAATCTTCTTTCAGGAAGAAATAACCCAGGTAGATGACGACCGCGACGGCGAGCGAAAGCATCAGGATAGTGCGATTCTGGCGCGCCATGAAGGCTTCGGCGCCTTGCTTGATGGCGTCGGAAATTTTCTGCATCTGAGGCGACCCGGTATCGCGCGAAATGACATGTTTCGCGAGGGCGGCGGCGGCGGCCAAGCTCAGAAGCGCAATAGCCAAGGCGGCGAGAAGGTAATTCTGGCCGGTTTGGGCTCCGTTATCCGTGGCTTGTAACCACAGAGCGACGTTCATGGTCATAGGGTCCAATGATCTACGCAGGGTAAACGTAGAGACAATTGGTTAGGGTATATGAGGGGAGAGGGGAACGCAAACGCGCCAGTGGGCAAAAAAAAATGGCAGCCTGATAAGGCTGCCTTGTGTTGGTGTGCTTGAATGCTGCCGGCAAGCCCTATTCGGGCTGCCCCTCTTCTACCAAGTGCTCCGCATCGAACTCTTTGAGCACTTCCGCATCCGGTTGATACTGCAAGCTGTAATCTATATCGTCGTCCAGGTTGCGCGGGCCTGCGTTGGCGCTCTCAACTTTCCGTTCCACCCGCTTCGCAGCTTTTTCCTTCTGTTTATCCTGACGAGCGAGTTCCTTCTGACGTTTTTGAAAAGTAGTGCTAGATCTCCCAGCCATAAAGTTCTCCCATGTCTATAAATCGGCGCGTTTAGCGCCGGAAATTTACCATCGGGGCTCGCGACGTGTTTTGCCGCCGCCACGGTCCCCGCCGCGATCGTTACCACCGCGATCGCCGCCACCACCGCCGCCGCCGTACCCACCACCGCCACCGCCACCACCGTATCCGCCCCCACCGCCGCCAGGGCGGCCACCGCCACCGAAAGGACGGCCACCGCCGCCTTCCGTCTTGGGGCGAGCCTCATTTACATTGAGCGCGCGCCCCCCCAGATTGGTTCCATTCAGCGCGGCAATGGCTCGTTCCGCTTCAGCCTCATTCGACATTTCCACAAAAGCAAACCCACGCGAGCGCCCAGTTTCCCGATCGGTCTTGATGCTGACGCGATCCACAGTGCCATATGCCTCGAATATGGTACGAACCTGGTCTTCGGTCGCGCCGAAATCCAAGTTGCCCACGAATATGTTTTTCACTGTTCTCCTTTGATTTGAAAGCGGGCTACTCAAGGCAGTGGAAAGCCGGGTTTGCGGGCCAGTCAAATACTCCTATAACATATCAGAGTTAACTTTCTGCCCGCAATGAACCTCTGGTACGCCGACGGCAACGGACGGGAACTACGGTATACTTCCGCAAATCGACCGCGCCCGTTCAAAAACAGCCCTGAACATGGGTTCTGTAAGTCTGCCGGTGGCAGTATTCTGACGGCTCGGATGATAGGAGCTCAGCAACATAGGTTGCCCAGGCCCGGTGGTGTTTAAGCGATTGTGCTGGAACAAGATACAGGCGTTCACCTGATGTGTTTCCTTCAGTGTGGCGAGGTAACCGTCGAAGGCTATTCTGCCCAACGCCACCACTACTCGCAATTGCGGCATTAGCAGCCGCAGTTCATTGCGCAGAAAGTGCCGGCAGTTCAAAATTTCAAGGGGTAGTGGCTTGTTGTCTGGAGGTGCGCAGTGGGCCACCTGACCGATCCAACAATCCTTCAGTTTTAGCCCATCGTCCGATGTGCGACCGTTCGGCTGATTGGCGAAGCCGGTTTCAAACAATACCTTGTAGAGAAGGTCCCCGGAACTATCGCCCGTGAAGGCGCGGCCCGTGCGGTTGCCGCCATGTGCGGCGGGTGCCAGGCCGACAATCAGCAACCGCGCCCTCGGATCGCCAAAGGAGGGTACCGGCCTCCCCCAATATTCATCCTGCTGAAACTGGCGGCGCTTCTGGACGGCCACTTCCCGGATGTAGGCTGCCAGCCGAGGGCACCGCGTGCAGGCGATCACTTCGGTCTGTAATTGTTCCAGCTGGTTCATTTTAAATGGTCCCGCCGAATGGCCGCGGAAAGAAGCGATACAATTTCGGGGTGAATTCTTCATTTTCGCTTATTGGCAAAACGGCATTGGTAACGGGAGGGGCCAGCGGCATTGGCGAGGCTTCCTGCCGGGCGTTGCGGGCTGCGGGAGCGGCGTTGGTGATTGCCGATGTCGACGCTCCGCGTTCGGAGGCTTTGGCCGCCGAACTAGGACAATCGCAAGTTTTGATAGTGGATATTACCGACGAAATCGCCGTGAAGAACGCTCTGGCGACTGTTCCCGCGCTGGACATTCTGGTGAACAATGCGGGAATCGGGATGGTAGGCAGCATTGAGGAAACGCAGCTTGAGGACCTGCAACGCTTGTTCCGGGTGAACGTCGAAGGCCTTTTTTTGGTGACCAAACACTGCATTCCCGTGTTGAAGAAAAGCCGCCCAGGGCCGGGCAAGATTGTGAATATCGCTTCCGTCGCCGGATTGATTGGGGTGAAGCGGCGGTTCGCCTATTGCGCTACGAAAGGTGCGGTCATTGCCATGACGCGGCAACTTTCTGTCGATTATCCATCCGAACTTCGCGCGAATTGCATTTGCCCGGGAACCGTGGAAACGCCTTTCGTAGATGCTTATCTTCGCAAATACCATCCCGGTGAGGAGGAGCAGACGCGGACGGAACTGCACAAGCGGCAACCTGTGGGCCGCATGGGTAGGCCGGACGAGATTGCCGACCTGGTGCTTTATTTATCAAGCCCGGCAAGCGATTTCATGCATGGAAGCGTGCTTCCGATCGATGGCGGCTGGACTGCGGCCTAGGTTCCGGGGCTCGGTGCGGGCCGGAACGCGGTATAGGCTTCATCCGTCACTAGAAATATAGCTTGAGAGATATAGCTCTTCCTGTATAAATCACGGTAAGCTAATTGCACTTAAAGGCTTGACGACGATCTTGTATTCCGCGACACTACTGATTCCGGTTGCTCCCCGGAGATGTCCCGAAAGGGCCACTGGCATCTTCGCGTCTTCTGCTGCAAGTTCAAAATGGACTTTAGCGCGCGATGAAAAACTTTAAACTACTCCCGATCCTACTACTAATGTTGCTCTGCCCCTCGCTGTTCGGGGCACGAAGCACCGCGAAGAAAAAATCTGCTTCTAAGTCACGGGTTGCAGTGGCGCGAAAGACGTCCGCGGTCCGCTCCCGCAGCGGAAAAAGCCGCAGGGTGGCCAGAGCTGCGTCGCGTCGCTCCCGGCATGGGCGAATGTTGAATTCCTCCGCCCATGGCATACGCAGAAAGCACCCGATCTGGGTCCAGACCTGGGACGAACCTACTTTCCGCGAATCGACGACAGGCGATAACCTGGATGGAGAAGATTTAGAGGTTCGTCGCGCTGCCGTTACAGCTCTGGGCGCTTATAACGGGTCGGTTGTGGTGGTGGATTCCACCAACGGCCGTGTTTTGACGATGGTCAACCAGAAAACCGCTCTTGGCCCGGGATTTCAGCCCTGTTCGACAATCAAAGTTTCCGTGGCTCTGGCCGCTCTCAACGAGAAAATCATCGGGCGAACCAGTCCAGTCCATCTTTTCGGCAGAACGCATATGGATCTGACGAACGCTTTAGCTCATTCGAACAATTTTTACTTTGCCAACCTGGGTGTGAAGCTAGGGTACGAGCGCATGAAGAGTTACGCGCACCTATTCGGCTACGGCGAAAAGGCCGGCCTGAACATTGTGGGAGAACAGGCGGGTGGCTTTCCGGATGCTCCGCCGAAGAATGGCGGAATGGGGATGCTCACCAGCTTTGGCGAAGAGATCCATCAGACGCCGCTGGAACTTGCCGGCCTGATGACCGCAATTGCGAACGGCGGTACTCTTTACTACTTGCAATACCCAAAGAGCGCGGAAGAAGTGAAGGCGTTTCAACCTAAGGTGAAGCGGCGGCTGGACCTGATCACTCCCTTAATTGAAGATATCAAGCCTGGAATGCAAGGAGCTGTGGAATTCGGAACTGCCCGGCGCGCGAAGCAGGAAGCGACCCTTTACTGCAAGACGGGTACTTGCAGCGAAGGCAAGACACGCTTGGGATGGTTCGGTTCCTTTAGCGAAGTTGGCAAGCGCAAACTGGTTGTTGTGGTGATGCTGACGGGCGGCAGACCCACAATCGGGCCTGTGGCAGCGGGTGTGGCTGGCGATGTTTACCGCAACTTGGCGCAAGTCAAAGGGTTGCAGTCGGAGATTTCTCCCACCATTGCAACATTTATGCCTGGCACTACGCTCGGCGTGAAAGAATAACCCCGCTTTAGAGCAATCGGAAGTTCACTTCGATATTTGCAATCACGGGCACGGCCACGCCATTCTTAATGCCCGGCTTGAATTTCCAGCGGGCAACTGCTTCCATCGCCTTCTCGTCCAAACCCATCCCCAGACTGCGAGTTACTTTGATGTTGCGCGCTTTTCCTTCGGGATCCACTATGATTTGCAGGGAAACGGTGCCAGAAAACTTTGCTTTACGGGCTTCTTCGGAATACTCTGGATCGACTTTAAACAGCACAGAAGGCTGAGAGACACCGCCACCGGCACGATACGCGCCGCCACCCACTCCGCCGCCTTCACCAGGCCCATAGCCACCCCCACGTCCCGAACCGACGCCTCCGCCGGAACCGCTACCCATTCCGCCACCATCGCCCATACCGTTTGAAGGAGGTCCCAGTTTCGCCAGCGGATCGCCGTAATTGTTCATCTTGATGTTCGGCAGCGGTGTGTCCGCAATAATGGTGGGCACAACAACCAATTTGGGCGTAGTGTTTACTACCACCGAAGGCGGAATAAACTGCTTGTGAGCAATCTTGGGGAGAGCGCCCTTGGCGATGGGCGTGGGAGCTTTCATACCGCCGCCTCCGCCGCCTTGCGCGGTTTGAGCCTTCGGCGGAACCTTCGGCTTGTACGGCGTCAGATTGGGGTCCACCAGATGCACCGCCTCTTTCAGCTTTTCCTGAATTGCGGCGTGCTGCGAAAGCACAGTGAGCAGCAGCGCAATAACAGCTGTGTGGATGGCCAGCGAAATCCAGTTGGATTTCTTATCCTTCTGATACATCCCCCAAATGTCTTTGACAGCAACGGGCCGCGCGGTGATTCCTTCCGGAAGCGTGACCGGAGTCCGCCAATCTAAGAAATTTTGGTAGACCGTTCTGTACCAGGGCTCTTCGGTATTGGGAGCTAAAAGCCGATCGAGATTGTCGTTCGGGACACGGCCAGCTGGCAGAGGATTGGTTTCAGGCATGGTGGACTAAGCGTATGTGACGTATGCAAATAGAAGACCGTTACGGCCCCTCTCGCCCCCCCCACCGGCGTCTCCGCTTGGCTGGATGGTATCACAACCGTTAAGAAGGCTTAAGCTTGGCGAGTTTGTACGGTTGGCGTGCTACACAGGATGCATGCGTTTGTTGGCGGCTCTTGCCGCTTTGGTCTGTTTTGCGGCGGCACCCACACTTCCTAAGACGCGCCGTCGTCTGATCGTCATTTCCATTGATGGCCTGGATGCCCGATACATCCATGACGCGGACCGTCTTCACCTGAAAATTCCCACCCTCCGTCGATTGGCGGAGACGGGAGCCACAAGCGCGGGGGTGGTGGGCGTGCTTCCTGACGATGCCTGGGCAGCCAGCACCACGATCGTCACCGGTGTACCACCCGCCGCGCACGGTGTACTTGATACCCACACGCCAGATCAAACCTCAGGCGTGAATACTCTTTGGCAGTCCGCCATCGCGGAGCATCGCAAGACCGCCCTGCTTTTCTGGCCCGCAACCGTGGCTGCACAAGCCGATTACAACTGCCCCCAATATTGGGAAGGCTCCGTATCGGCCGACCTGCCGTTCGAAGCCATTTCCTCAAAGTGCACCCCGGGGCTGGTGCAGAGAATTTCAAGCGTTTACCCCGTCTTCAGCAAGAGCCAATGGAACGATTCGACAGCACTGATTGGCCTGCGCTATCTCCTGCAGTACGAAGAGCCAGATCTGGCGCTGGTCCACATCACAGACCTGGGGCAGGAGCAGCATGAGACGGGCGCATTGAGTTTGTACTCGCGCGAGGTTTTGGAGAACCAGGACGAAATGATCGGGCAGGCAATCGCGCACCTGCCTCCCCATACGCAAATCGCCGTCGTCTCCGATCATGGCTTCGAGACCGAAGACTACGTTGTCCGTCCACGAGTTCTCATCAACTCGAAAAACGTCCAGGTGCGCGAGGGGCTGATTGGTGCGCGCAATGTGGCGGATGCGACGGCTTTGCGAAAGCTTGTTGGCTCGCGTAAGTCTGGCCTTGCCCGTGAGATTCCGTTGGACGAAGTGCGGCGCTCCGTGCCGGAAGCCGTCAACTGGACAGCCGCCTTCAGCACGCTGCCAAACTACGTTGCTTCGGAAAGCATGACGGGCCGCGCGTTGGGGCAGGGAAGCCACAAAGGGGTCCACGCCTTCTGGCCCACGCGAGCCAACTTTCGCTCGACATTCATCCTGGCTGGGGATCAGGTAAAATCGGTCCGACTCCCGGAGATCTCCATGTTGCGCATCGCGCCCACACTGGCGGACGTTCTGGGCGTCAAATTGCCCATGGCGAAGGCGGCGTCGTTGTGGCCGGAAATCAGTAAACAGGCGTCGCTCGCACACTAACTATGAACAGTTACTCGTTGCTCGATTGGATCGATATCTCCGTTGCATTACATTCGGGGATTCCTCATTGGCCGGGCAATACGCCCTTTGAGATTGCGAAGGACCATGACATGGCGAACGGCGATCACGACAATGTGTCGCGCATTGCCATGGGGGTTCATACAGGGACGCACATGGACGCGCCTTTACACTTTCTGGCAAACGGGGCGGCAATCGATACGCTGCCTTTTCGCGCTGTTGTGGGGCGGGCGCGCGTCATTGAAATCGAAAATAAAGAGACCATCACGGTTCAGGAGTTGCAAACGCACGATCTGGAACCGCATGAACGTCTGCTCTTCAAGACTCACAATTCAGCTAGAAACTGGCCCGACCAAGCGTTTCTAACGGACTTCGTTTATATCCCTCATGAAACTGCGGAGTTTCTAGCGGAAAAGCAGGTTCAGACCGTGGGAGTGGATTACCTGTCTGTGGGCGGCTACAAAAAGGACGGTGCTCAGACCCACGCGGCACTGCTCTCAGCGGGTGTGTGGGTGATTGAAGGTTTGAACTTGGCGGGCGTGGCGCCGGGGCATTACGATCTGGTCTGCCTGCCCCTGCGTTTAGCCGGGGCGGAAGCCGCTCCCGCGCGCGCCATACTCCGCAGAGAACGATGAAAGCCGCTACTGTTTCCATTTCCAAACGGACCAAGGGCATTCTTGAAATGGAGACGCCGAAGATCACGGCACCCGATCAGGTGCTTTTGCGCGTTTTGACTGTAGGTGTTTGCGCAACCGATCGCGAGATTTGCGCGTTCGATTACGGCGATCCGCCGACCGGCTCCGACTACCTGGTGCTGGGCCACGAGTGCCTGGGCGAAGTGGTGGAAGTGGGCGCTGCCGTCACGGCTTTTAAGCCTGGCGATCTTGCCGTCCCGATGGTGCGCCGGCCCTGCGAGCATCCCGAGTGCGTTGCTTGCCGAGCGGGACGCCCCGATTTTTGCTACACCGGCGATTTCACCGAGTGCGGCATCAAACAGCGGCACGGCTTTATGACCGAGATGATTGTGGATTCAGAACAATATATGAATCTGCTTCCCGGTTCGCTGCGTGAAGTGGGCGTCTTGACCGAGCCTTTGACTATTGCCGAAAAGGCGCTGGAGCAGATCAAAGCTGTTCAGACCAGGCTGCCCTGGACGGGGCCTCACCATGCTTTGGTCTTGGGCGCCGGCCCGGTAGGCCTGCTTGGCGCTATGACCCTGGTCAACGCCGGCTTCGACGTGACGGTGTATTCGAAAACGCCGGAGCCGAATCCCGCAGCCGATCTCGCGAAGGCAATCGGTGCGAGATACATCTCAAGCGAACAAACTCCGGTGGACAAAATGGCCGAGCAGGTGGGCAACATCGATGTGGTGTACGAAGCAGTGGGCGCTTCGCAATTCGCCTTCGATGTTCTGCGCGTGCTGGGTACCAATGGCCTGTTCCTTTTCACTGGCGTGCCTGGTCATCATGCTCCTGTCCCTCTCGATACCGACACCATCATGAGGAACATCGTGCTGAAGAATCAGGCGGTGGTGGGCTCCGTGAATGCGGGCAAGATCGCGTTTGAAGAAGCGATCCGAGACCTGACCTGCTTTTACCAGAAGTGGCCGAACGCCGTCAACGGCCTGATCACGGGACGCTTTCCCATCGAACGTTTCACCGAGCCCATCGATGGACACGCAGGCATCAAAAATATCATCGAAATCGGTTCGTAAAAATAACTAATCGCGATGGTTGTCCAAGAAGAATCTGTCAATGGGCCGGCGGCCATCCACGCCTTCATGAACGTTGTGCCAGTGCGTAATATCCGGTTCGTCCAGGCGCCAGCAGATATAAACCTCTTCACCTTGTAAGAGCGTTGGAAAATCTACAAGCCCCGTATCCAGGTCTTTCAACAGCGCGCCGGTTTCGGAAATTTCATCCAGCGCCGCTTTCAGGCGTTCCATGCTCGACGTGCGCATCTGCTTCATGCTTTCAACAGCCAGTTGATCCACGGTGATGCCGCCCATCAGCATGATGCGTTGAATCAATCCATGCAAGCCCTGCTCCGCCTGGTCCTGGTTGCTCTTGGCTTGAACGGCGGCGCGCACCGTTCGTTCCAGTTGGGGCAGAATGGCCCGCGCCGATTCAAGCGTGAAATAGCGGGGCAGCGGCTATCTCGCAACCAGTTCAGAGGCGTAATGCGTTTCGACGTAGTTGTCGAGCATGCGCGTGAACTCAGCCACAATGCCATCGCCGCGAAGGGTGCGCGCCAGGCGCCCATCGACATACACCGGAGCAACAGGCTCTTCAAAAGTGCCTGGAAGCGAGATACCCAAATTGGCGTGCTTCGATTCGCCAGGGCCATTCACGATGCAGCCCATGACAGCCACTTTCATGGTTTCGACGCCGGGGTGCCGCTCTTTCCAAACGGGCATCTGTTCGCGAAGGTAAGTCTGAATCTGGTCGGCCATCTGTTGGAAGAACGTACTGGTGGTGCGCCCGCACCCAGGGCACGCCGTTACCTGCGGCGTGAACGCGCGAATATCGAGCGACTGTAGAATCTGCTGGCTCACCAGCACTTCTTCCGTGCGGTCGCCATCGGGCATGGGCGTGAGCGAAGTGCGAATCGTATCGCCAATGCCCTCTTGCAGCAGAACGGCAAGCGCGGCGGTGGAGGCCACAATTCCCTTCGCGCCCATACCCGCTTCTGTCAAACCCAGGTGTAGTGCGTAATCGCACTTCGCGGCAAGCAAGCGGTATACATCAATCAAATCCTGCACGCCTGAAACCTTCGCGCTCAGGATGATACGTTCACGCGGCAGGCCATGGCGCTCCGCCGCTTCGGCGCTCAGCAGAGCACTGGCGACAATGGCATCGATCGTCACATCGCGCGCGCTCTTCGGCTCTGCAAGTAGATTGTTTTCATCCATCATGCGCGTCAGCAGTTGGCTATCAAGCGAGCCCCAATTTACACCGATGCGCACTGGCTTGCGATATTCAATCGCGGCCTCAATCATGGTGCGGAAGTTGTCGTCATGCTTCTTGCCGATATTCACGTTGCCCGGATTGATACGATATTTGGCTAACGCGCGCGCGCAGGCCGGGTATTGTTTCAAAAGCAGATGACCGTTGTAGTGGAAATCGCCCACCAGAGGCACCGGAGTGCCTAACATGTTCAGAGTGTCAAAAATTTTCGGGACGGCGGCAGCCGCCTCTTCCGAATTTACCGTGACCCGCACAAGCTCCGAACCGGCCTTAGAGAGCGCAATACATTGATTGACGGTGCCGGTGACATCGGCTGTATCGGTATTGGTCATGGACTGCACCACAACCGGATGGCCGCCCCCGATTTTGACGGAACCCACTTCAACGGCGCGCGAGTGGCGCCGCGCAATAATTGCCATATTGTTCGATTTTAGCTTGCCCGGAGGCGCTACACTCGCTCGATGAAGATTTTCGTGCCCGCTCTGCTGATTTTGGCCTTCGCACTGGTCGCGCTGAGCGCCCCCGATGCTCCCAAGTACACCCAAGACCCTGCCGCCGCGACCGCGCGTGAAAGCGCCCTCTTTGACAACGTGTTCGTCAGGCCCGAAAACTACCGTGAGTTTTTGAAGACGGGGAAATGGCCGAACCGAAGCGAGTTTGTTCTTGAAATCAGAAGCAGTAAAAGCCACGGGTCAATCAATGAAGCCGGACACTATCAGACCGCGCTTTCAGGCCTGGAAGCGGAAGTGAAAGATGAGCGCGGCGAATGGAAATTTTACGACTTCCCCGTGGTGAACGGGAAGCCGAAAGCAAACGGGAAGCTTCTTCCGGCCACCGCGAATTGCTATTCATGCCACACCAGGAATACGGCTGTCGAAAACACCTTCGTGCAGTTCTATCCGGTGTTGATGGAAGTGGCGGAGCGAATGGGAACGGTCAAGAAAGATTTCGTTCGCTAGAGTCTTTTATCGCAATCGTCGATAGCCATCTGGGCGGCGTGCAGTCTGGCGGCTGTATCCGGTGTCCGCGGTTGCCAATGCTTCCAACGCGCCAGATTCTTCTGGAACTGAAGCCGCGCCCAGCCATAGTGCCGGTTCTTGAAAAGCATTTTGCCGTACAGTTCATCCAGATCGGACGCTGCCTGCACCGCCAGCAGCGAAGGTTTCGGCACGGCAAGCAAGCGGCTTGCTACGGGTTCGCCCTGTTCAATCAGCGTTGAGGCTTTGTCCGCGTTGTCTTGCGCATAGGCCTCGTTCGCGCCACGGGTCAGGTTCCTTAACTCTTCGGTGGCAGTGCGATACCAGGGGTCTGTGGTTGCATCGTGGGGTGCGGCGGCGGCGGCCGGCACGGGCGGCTTTGCGCAGCCGCTTAAAAGCAACGCAACAAGCGCCGGAACGCCGCTGTTATATACTGCCAATCGCATGCTCAATTCTTCTCGTCGAAACTTTCTGCAAGGGGCGGCTCCACTGGCCGCATCCACCTTTATGATTATCAAGCCTCAGTTGGTCCGCGGCGCCGGCAAGGAGCGATTGAAGGCCGGTTTGGTGGGTTGCGGACAACGCGGGAGCCAAGCCGTTGTGGACATGATGACCGGTACGGAGAACGTGGATCTGGTGGCGGTGGCGGACCTTTTCGAAGACAAGCTGGAAGGTTCGCTCCGTGGCTATGCAGCAAAGCCCGGTTACGACAAGTGGAAGGACCGCATCAAGGTAGCGCCGGAAATGCGGCACACCGGGTTCGATGCTTTCAAAAAACTGATCGCCTCCGATGTGGATATCGTCATGCTCGCCACGCCCCCAGGCTATCGACCTGAACATTTTGAAGCCGCCGTAAATGCGGGCAAGAACGTTTTTTGTGAGAAGCCATTCGGCACCGATGCCATGGGCGTGAAACGGTTTATGGCGGCCGCCAAACTGTCCGAGCAAAAGGGCCTGACCGTTGTCTCCGGCGCACAGCGACGCTTCGCGCGCGACTACATGGCTACCGTGGACAAGATACACAACGGCGCCATTGGCGATGTAACCGCCATGAACGCGCACTGGATCGGCTCGCCCGTTTTTCCTATCAAGACGCCGGAAGACCGGAAGCCGCAATGGGGCGAGATGACCTGGCAACACCGCCAGTGGTATTCCTACGTATGGCTCTGCGGAGACCAAATTGTGGAGCAGCACCTTCACAATCTGGACGTGATGAATTGGGTGATGGATACTCACCCGGTGAAGGTGATCGGCAGTGGCGGCGCGTCATGGCGTCCGCGGGAACCGGAGTTCTACGGCAATATCTTCGACCACTTCAATTGCGAATTCACTTACGCGAATGGTGTGACGCTGACCAGCAACTGTCGCCAGTTTCCGAAAGGCTCCTATCAGGACGTGAGTGAAGCCGTGGTGGGCACCAAGGGTAGATCGAATTGCCACGACTTGGGCTCTGGTACCGGCCAGGATGTGCGGACCTCTTTTAAGGATCCGTTGGAGAACCCTTATGTGCGAGAGCACATGGCGTTCATCGCCAGCATCCGCGGCGAAGGGCCCCACATCAATCACGCCATGAAGGTCGCCGAAAGCACAATGACCTGCGTGATGGGCCGTGAAGCAGCGTACTCCGGCCTCGAAATCACGTGGGACATGATGATGAATTCGAAGCAGGATCTGCAGCCGAAAGAATTTGGCTATGATCTGCCGCTCAGCATCCCGCCGCGGCCCGTGCCTGGCGAATACAAGTTCACTTAAGGCTGAACAGGCGGCATGGGGTGGCGCATTTCCCCACGGAATATTTCTGAAAACTGTTGCAGAGTTTCCGAATGCAGATGCCCGTTGGTACAGAGCAAGTGCGCATCGCCAATCTTGTGCGGTTCCCCTTTCATGGTGCTGGCGGCGCCGCCGGCTTCGGTGACAATCAAAGCACCCGCGGCTAAATCCCAAGGCTTCAGGCCGAATTCCCAAAACGCATCCAGGCGTCCGCAGGCAACGTATGCCAGATCGATGGCGGCGCTCCCCCCGCGCCGTACGCCGTGAGTAGACATCGCCATCTGGTGATAGAAATGAATGTTGAAATTGGTTTCGCGGCTGTGGCTGGGGAAGCCTGTTGAGACGAGAGAATCTCTCAAGCGGCGCGCCCCGGAGACAGAAATTGGCGCATCGTTCAGATACGCGCCAGAGCCCAATCCCGCGCGAAACATCTCGTCGTGCAGCGGGTCATAGACCACGCCCGCAATCATTTGCCCGGCTTTTTCAAGAGCCAACGTGACGTTGAACATGGGGTAGCCATGCGCGAAGTTGGTAGTGCCGTCCAGAGGGTCCACATACCACTTGTATTCGGAAGGGGAAGTATGGCCCCCGCCTTCTTCGGCTATAATGCCGTGTTCTGGAAAGTGCGAAGTGAGGCGATCCACCACTAACTTTTCACTGGCTTTGTCGGCTGCGGTCACCAGATCGAAATCGCCTTTCATGTCGAACGCGATGCCCTGCCTCATGTGATGGAGCAGCACGGCGCCCGCTTCACGCGCGATGCTCTCGGCTGTTTCAAGAAACCGCATGAGTGTCTTCAAGCAGATATTTGATGTCGTGTTTGAAGACGAACAAATTTGCCTCGCCTTTTCGCGTAATGCGCAGGAACCGCGCATCGAAGTATTCCACGAAACCGTGAATTACCTCGTTGTCGCTCAACTTTAGAATCACGGGCGTTTGGGTTTCGATCAGATATTTAAGATATTTCACTTCCTCAAACGTTTGTTCCGGAGCCTTCTTTTCGCTAGTGCCTTTCGAACTCATTTTGTGGACTCACCATAGTAACCATTGCGCGAGATCACCTGCAATCCCGGCCGGTTCACGCGCACTTCCAGATTATGAAAGCGATCTTTAGTCAACGGAGTATCGTGAGGATAATAGCCCAGAAGGTATTGCGTCCGAAGTTCTTTCAGGATGTCGGCGAACGCGCCATCGAGCGCACTGCCCAGAGTGGGTTCAAAGACGCGCCCGCCGGTCCCGCGCGCCAGCGTCGTCAAGGCGTGTTCACCACCGGTGTTACGGCCCACCGCGGCTGAGATGGGCACCACCAAAACGGGATAGATTACGGCATCGGCAAGCTGCGCCGCTTCCAGCGCGTCTTTATATTGCTTGCTGCTGAACGTGTCCCCGCCATCGGTAACAATCAGCATCACGCGCCGCCCTTTGCGCCGGTCCAACTCGCCCGCCGCTAAATAGATGGCATCGTACAGCGCCGTGCCCGCTTCGCCATGAAGCGCCCGCAGACGCTGTTCCAGCCTGCCCTGATTGCGCGCGAAGGGTGTTTCCTTGGTGACCTGGTAATTGAAACTATAGAGCGCCACCGAATCTTCCAGATTCCCTTCAGCGAAAAGCGCCCGCAGAAAACGGACCATGGAATCGGTTTCGTATTTCAAATTGGAAGCGGTGGAGCCACTGGTATCCACCATTAGAGCTACGGAAAGAGGCTGCTCGGTGCGGCGCTCGAAAACGGAAAGAGTCTGCGGCGCGCCGTTATCGAGCACGCTGAAATCTTCTTTCCCCAGCGTCCCCAGCAACGCTCCTGTCGCGTCGCGCACAGTAGTCAGCACTCGCACCAGACGCACATCCACGCGGATGACTTGGTCGGCGTCCTGCGCGAAAGCAAGTGTTGCGATGAGCGCAACGCCGCACCAGCCGGCAAGCCTAAATCGTCTGCGCACGCAACCGGGTATCCCATTCACCTTCCACCCAGACCTCGCCGTCTTCAAAATATTCCTTCTTCCAAATCGGCACCGTCCGCTTCAGACTATCGATGGCATCTAGCGCCGCCGTGAATGCGGGCCGCCGGTGCGGCGCGCATGCCACAATCACCACGCTCGCTTCACCAATCTCCAAACGCCCCAGGCGATGCACTATGGCCAAGCGCCCGATGCTATGTTCCGCGGCGATCCGCAATCCGAGCTCTTCCATAATCCTGATGGCCATCGCTTCGTAACCTTCGTATTCCAGATACAACGTGCGCCGGCCCTTCGTGTTGTCGCGAACAATCCCTTCGAACGTTACTACAGCTCCATCCGAACCGGCTTGAATGCTATTCGCCAGCGCTTCCGCATCGATCCGTTCCCGCGTGAGGCCAAAAAAATGGCCACCGTCTGGTTCAGCGGTCAGATGATACTTGCCCGAGTGATACTTGCCCGAGCCACCGCTGACAGGCGGCAGCATCGCTATTTCGTCCTGATCCGACACCAGCGTGGCGGAGTGTGAAAATTGCTGATTCAAAGCCATCACGATACTTTGCCGCATCTCTCGCAGGCGGGGAAAGCGTTGCGCATAATGTTCGAAGACCGTGCCGAGCGAGACCGGCGAAGCAAGCGAAGCAAGCTCCAGCGTCTCCTGGGCCGACCCCGCAATGTCACGCAAGCTGCCGAAAAACAGAACTTTCACAGAAGGATTTCTACCCGGCACAGAGGGCAAGTCTAGCAGACGCGTGCGCGGATGGTCGCGTTGCGGTTCGCTATACTTCCGCATTGATCATCCAACATGAAACACGCATCCGCGTGCGCTATGCCGAAACCGATCAGATGGGCGTGGTCTATCATGCCAATTACCTGATCTGGATGGAGGTGGTGCGCGTGGAGTTTTGCACCGCGCTCGGCTTCCGCTACCGCGATATGGAACGCGACGACAAGATCTTCCTGGTGGTAGTGGAGGCAAACTGCCGCTACCTTCGTCCGGCCCGATTCGATGACGAAGTGGTGGTGCACGCCCGGGTGAAAAGCGCGAATACACGCGTCGTGCAGTTCGAATACGAAATGCGCCTCGCCGAATCCGATGAGCTCCTGCTCACCGGCTGGACCAAGCACCTCTGCGTCGGCGCTGACATGAAGGCCGCGCGCCTGCCGGATCGCTACCGGGCCATGTTCGGCCTTAAATCTAGCGCTTGAAGTGTTTGCTCAACTGCAATTCCTGGCGCTGATAGTTGGAGCCGATGCCCTGACCATAGAGCCGGTCCGGCACAGCGAGTAAACGCTCGAATGTCAGGCTGCCCACTTCCTGGCCGTCTTCCAGCAGAAAGGGCACCTCATGGGAACGCACTTCCAGAACGGCGCGCGTGCCTTTCACGTCATCAATGCCGTAGCCGAAGCCGGGGTCGAAGAAGCCCGCGTAGTGAATGCGAAACTCGCCCACTGAAGGATCGTACGGCACCATTTCCGCGGCGTAACCCGGCGGGATACTTACCTTTTCTTTCGAAGCGAGAATGTAAAAGTCTTCCGGGTCCAACACCAGATCGCGGTTCTTCGTGCGATGAATCGCATCCCAATATTCGCCAGGCTCATAGTGGCCAATCTTCTCAAGATCGATCAGTGCGGTGTGCTTCTTGGCTCGGTAGCCAATCACGTCGCCGCCGCTGGTACCCATCAGGTCAACCGAAAGCCGGAGCCCGGAATCGATTACCGCTTTCGTGGGCCGGTCGCTGTCGTCGTAGACCAACTTTTCGCGCTCGTTGAGAATTGCGAGTTGATTATCGGAAGAAGGCGGTGCCCCACGCGTGAGCCTTAGCTGGCTCAACCGCACCCCGGCCCGTGCCAGCACGCTGAAAGTCTGCGGCACAACTTCCGCATACAGTTTGCCTTTGTATCCCAGCGGGATCACTTCGAACTGCCGCCCGTAATCTGTAATCACTCGCGTAAAGATGTCCAGGCGCCCGGTCGAGCTCTTCGGATTCACCTTGCCCGAAATCTGCGACGGCAGCCGTAGCTCTTCCTGCAGAGGCACCACATATACGCAGCCCTTTTCCAGCACCGCCGGCCGCGTCAGATCGATCTCATGCAGCGTGTAACCTTCCAGCTTTTTCGCGACCGTACACTTGTCGGTCGGAAGGAAACTGGCGCGCACGCGATACGCTACGGTTCCCAAACGCAAATCGATACTAGAAGGCTGAATCTGTTCCGGTTCGATCGGGTTCGCAGCAAAAATCTGCCCCGCTTGGATGAGTTCGCGAATGGATTGAGAAGGAAGAACCCCGGTGGGGAAGGTCTCTGCGGCGGGCGTCAGTTCAGGAAAGAGGCTTTCTGTGATCCAGCCGCTCATCCAGCTTTATGAGAGCCCACGGTGTAGACATAAATGGTGTGCGCGCGGCCACCCACGTATATGGTCTCTTTTACCGCCGGTTTCCATCCGCGGATTTCGTAATCGTGCGAAACCACGCGTGCCGTAGGCTTCAAAGAGTGCTCAAAAACGGGCCGCAAACGATCGTTCGAACTGGTCAGAAAATAGATGGTCACCACGTCGGCCGAACTCAGGTCATAATGGAGCGCGTTGCCCTCCACAATGGAAATCTGGTTGTCCAACCCCATCTGTTTGATGCGCGCAAACGTCTGTTCGAACAAGTCATGCGAGAGTTCGATTCCCACGGCGTGAGCTTTGAATTTCTGAGCCGCCATAATCACCACGCGACCTTCGCCGCAGCCCAGATCGAACAACGTTTCACCCGCCTTTAAGTTGGCGGCGGTCAACATCCTTTCAATGACCTGCGGAGGTGTGGGAACGTCGGGACCTAGCGTGTCCGGATTCTTGAAGTGCTGTCCGAAAGCGGGCGAGAGCGCAGCGGAAACCGCGTACAGCGAAAGCAGAGATACGAACCGCATAATGAACGACCCCTAGTGAGAAGAAAGGCTAGTGAGGCCTTTCGTACCCTTTGATCTTACTATACGGGTCACAATGTCACTCCAGGCCACCCACAAATCGCGCGGGCGGCTGATGGTATATTCCACGCCGCGCAGATGCTTTACAGCGCTGCCGATCGCATCGCGCCACGGGTTCGTCAGCGGGTATAGGTTGTAGTTCATATAGAAGATGGGAAATTCAATATTCTCCATCTGCTTCAGCGAATCGGCGGCAACGCCTTCTTCCAGCATCACCTTCGGTCCGGCGAAGATCATGGCATCGGGATGCGAGTTGGTCATCTCCTCCGCAATCAGCTTGCTCAGAAAGCCAGTGTCGCCGTGCTTCTGCTCCAGCGTCTTTAGATTCACTGTACCCAGATTGAGCGAATTCAAGGAATCGCCCAGGGCGGGGAAGTTGATCTGCTCGCTTTCATCCTGGCGATACAGCACCCGCTGTTCCTGCATGTTGAACGCGACAATGCTGAACTTGCAAATCCGCGGCTCCCGCGAAATATTGCGAAGGATGGAAACCAGAGCGTTCGTATCGATTGGCTGCAACGTGGGGGAGAGCGACCGTTGAGGCGCGAAGTTGACCATCACCTTGATAGTCAGAGGCGCCGATTTCTCATCCCGGATCACGGGCGGCTCTTCTTTGAACGGCTCGCGCTCACTGGGCTCCACAATGTTTGCCGCAAGCGACAGCGCCACTTCATGGTCCTTCGGGCTGAGCGCCGCGATGGTATTCCAGTAAGACGTGCACAGGCGCTCTGAGCGGTCGCGCATCAGCCAATCCACATGATAGGTTCCTTCGCCCAAATCGAAGTTGCCTTGCAGATACGCCTCACCCTTCGCTTCATCTTCAATCTTCGGAACGGAAATGTGCTGCGAAAAATAGCGCGGGTGTTCCTTATCCAGATCGGGTGTCACGCGGAAAATCATTGTCAGAGTATTTTCCATTCCGGAAAGCTCCCGCAGCGGAACCGTTACCTCATAGCCGGAATGAAAACGCAGATCGAAGCCGAGCGACGGCTTCACGGGTTCTACACGGCAATCCAGATCTTTGCGCGGGTCCTGACTCTCCAGCACCGCTTCATCGGTGGAGAAAATTCGTACCGCGCCCCCCACGCTGGAGGACTGCATGGCGGATTGGCCGCTCAGGGAGGAAGTGCAACAAAGTAGCGAAAGCGCAAGAAGAGCAGGGTAAAACTGAAAGCCCCGAGTTGGTGCCACAGGCAGGAAACCCATAAAGGAACCCTTCATGCACAAGGTCGCGACAAAAGTGCGTAGTGTCATGTTGTCACACAAATGCTACCGGTTTGCAAGCCCTGTAAAACCAGTACTGGAATACCTGCAACCCGTGTACGTCATGGTACATTCTGCTCTATGTCAAGTTGGCCCCTTTGTGCCGCCCTTCTCCTTGCCATTGGTATCTCTGCCGCCCCCTCCGGTATGGCGCAGAACCGCAAGGTAACCGACGCCGAAGTGGACCGCATTGCGAAATCTGCCATCCTGATCGATACCCACAACGATGTCACCAGCAAAACCGTCGCGGGTTTCGACATCGGCAAAGGAGCCGATGACAATGGCCATACCGATCTGACGCGTCTTCGCGCCGGCGGCGTGGGCGCCGTTTTCTTTGCCGTATTTGTAGGCGCGAACTACACCAACGGCAACCATTCCGCGAATCGCGCGCTCGAGATGATCGATACCGTGCGCCACGATATTGTGGACGGGCATCCGAATGATTTTCTCTTCGCCACCACGGCCAGCGATATTGAACGCGCGCACAAGGAAGGCAAAATCGCTGCGCTGATGGGCATTGAAGGCGGCCATGCCATTGAAGACAGTCCGCGTCTGCTGCGGGATTTTTATGCTCTCGGAATCCGGTATATGACGCTGACCCACAGCAATACGAACAACTGGGCCGATTCCTCGGGTGACACCGAAAAAGCCGGCGTCACGCATCACGATGGCCTCACTCCGCTCGGTAAAGAGATCGTGCTGGAGATGAACCGCCTGGGCATGATTGTGGACATCTCTCACGTCTCCGATAAGACTTTTTGGGACGCGCTTGAAACCAGCAAAGCGCCCCTCTTCGCCTCGCATTCTTCCGCTCGAGCGATTGCGAACATTCCCCGCAATATGACGGATGAGATGATCGCCGCGCTCGGCAAGAAGGGCGGGGTGGTGCAGATCAACTTCGGCTGTGATTTCCTATCTCAAAAATCGGCGGATGCGGCGGCAAAGTCAGGCGGCATGCAAAAATTCATGGCCGTGATGGAACGGTACAAAGACACTCCCGCCAAGCAGCGTGAAGAGATGACTAAGTTGCGCGCCGAAATGGCTCGTACCGCGGTTCGGGCCACGGTAGCGGATGTGGTGGCCCACATCGATCATGTCAAGCAGCTCGCCGGCATCGACGCCGTGGGCATTGGAACCGATTTCGACGGAGTAGGCTGCGTGCCGGAAGGGCTGGACGATGTCTCGAAGTTTCCGAATCTGACCAGAGCGCTGCTCGAAAAAGGCTACTCCGAAAGCGAGATTCGCAAGATCTACGGCGGAAATACACTACGTCTCATGCGCGAAGTGGAGAAAGCCGCCGCCAAGCCGTCGCTTTAGGCCCGGAAATTGCTTCGACGAAGGGAGTTCATGGCCAAAAATCCTGACCTGTTGGCCCGGCTTACTGAGGCGCGCGCCGAAACAGATCGTTTGTTCACGCATCTGGACCCTTCCGCACTGTACCTTCGGCCTATCGACGAACGCCATCGCATGGCGTTCTATTTGGGGCATCTGGAAGCGTTTGATTGGAATCAGATGAAGCAAACGGGTATGCTTGCGGCCTCACCTAATCCGGAATTCGACAATCTGTTTGCTTTCGGAATCGACCCCGAACCCGGGCAGCTTCCGCATGACCAGCCATCCGATTGGCCAAAGCAAGAGCAAATTCACAGTTACAACCAGGGCGTACGCTCCACCATAGACCGCCACCTGCAAGAAGCTCCCGAAGAGAATCTGCGCATGATGATTGAGCATCGTCACATGCACGCCGAAACGTTCGCCTATATTTTGCATAATTTGGAACCGGCGAAGAAAAAAGGCCCCACGGAGCATCTATCTGTTGCCGCTCCCGTTACGCAAACTTTTGTGACCATCCCTTCCGGCTTCTCCACACTGGGCAAAAATTCCGGGGAAGGCTTCGGTTGGGATAACGAATTCAACAAGCTTTCAGTGCCCGTAGCTGACTTTGAAATATCGAAGTATAAAATCAGTAACGGTGAGTTCCTG
>Ga0123336_10001421_pt1 | contig 21992 bp, 18 predicted proteins | sample SSSSmetaG_FD_96466 | JGI IMG/M metagenome (GOLD analysis project Ga0123336, IMG submission 96466) | Glacier valley bacterial and archeal communities from Borup Fiord, Nunavut, Canada, to study Microbial Dark Matter (Phase II) - ​SSSS metaG | ecosystem: Environmental > Aquatic > Freshwater > Ice... | reverse complement strand
TTCGTATAGAACTGGATATAAAGTTCGCAAGTTACTCATTTTCTTTGAAATCGTATTAACGATTTCGGAATTTTTCGAGTCCCTTTACATGTTTATCACTGTTTACTTTTCAAAGTCCATTTTTTCAAATTGATATATACTTCACATTAAAGCGTCATATAATCATTTCGAATTCGCACCCAGCACCGCTGAGCGACTTTTATATCTTACCACACTGTCGCTTATGTGTCAACACTTTTTGTAGATATTTGTTTGTCACAATTTACTACATTTCGTGTTGTTTTGTTTGTTTCAGCGACGGCTTAGTTATAATAGCATAGCCTGTTATAAGATGTCAATACATAATATAAAATAATATATATAATGATTTCTACCAGTTTATTAGTGGCTGCTTCTAAATATTAATAATTATGAGAGAGCCTCCACCTGCCTATATTTATACGTTTTACTGTGTGCGCTTATTTATTACACACTATAGTAAAATCATTCTGTAAATACCCCTCTACTACTTTAAGCTTAAAATAATTAGGGAAATTCAAATTTATTAATTCACATATTTCATCTGGTGAAGAATAAAAATAGTTATCCTCTTTATTTGGGGAGTTTTTATTGAGAAGGTTAAACGCTATCGTCTCACTAGCAATGTAATTAAATAATTTGAGGGCATCTATTATAAACTTTTTATTATTACCTAAGTTTATATTGAATGTTCCAGAAGCAAAAATTGCATCAAATTCATTATTACTAAATGGATTTGCTTTAAATATATCCACACAAAGAAATGTACCTTTCAGCTCTTTGCGTTTAGCATTAGCAATCATATGTTCAAGAATATCTACTCCTGTATAACTAAAGTCCGTAAATCTTTGAACTAAATATTGCAGAAAATTACCTGTACCACAGCCAATGTCAAGGATCCTCTTTCCTTTTAAGTCTAATGAATTTACTAATGCTTGAAAACGTAGCTGCTGAGCAGCATCACTTTCCCAACCCAAAATGTAGTAATCGGGAAAATCCACCTTGTTATTTTTTTGATAGTAATTCTTAATTTTCTCAATCTTCCCCATGTTGTATAGCTCCATCTGTTTTGTAATCACTTTTCACATTTAAGTAAAACTAATTTCTTTTTTCAGATTAAGTATGTCCTGATTATATACTTCTTTTAACGCTCTGTTATAAATTATACTAGCTGGGTGATATAAAGGAAAAAGCTTAAACTCATTTCCTGATATGTTACAGGCGTGAAGTGTTCCATGCATGTCACCTATCGTCAATTTAAAATCATCTGTAATTGCTTTTAATGGTACATTCCCTAATGTAACTATAACTTGCGGTCTAAGTAGTTTTATTTCATTATGAAGCCACTTTTGGTTATCTCTAATATCCTGTATCGTTGCAGGCCTATTTGTTATTCTCTGTGTTTTTGTATTTAATTTTCCTAGCCTATATTTTATAGCATTAGTAATAAACAAATTTTCACGCGCCATGCCTAGTACTCCTATGAACTCATTTAAGTTCTTACCGGCTGCACCTACGAATGGTTTTCCTATCTTTACTTCATCCTTGCCTGGTGCTTCACCAATAATAACAAGAGGACTGCTTATACAGCCCTCTCCAAGTACGATTTCCTCTTTTTCAAATACTTTAACGTATTCTCTGTATAACTCATCAAGTCTCTGTCTTGTTTGGCTTTCTGTCATTTTCCGCAACATCCTCTAAATTATTTAGTTATTTCTGAATACAGAATAGTATCTAATTTTACTTTAACTTCTTTTATATCCTTGAAAAGTAATTCCTTTTTGCTTTGGTCTCTTAGTAACGCTGCTGGATGAAAGGTAGGCATAATAAAGCAACCCTTCTGTTCTAACCACTGTCCCCGTATTTGAGTTATTTTAATATCTTTTGATATTACATATCTTGCCGCTGTACTTCCAAGACAGACTATTATACGAGGTCTTATTAGTGCAACCTGATTTCTTAAATAAGGCAAACACTTTTCAGCCTCAGTGTCATTTGGCACCCTATTGTTTGGGGGTCTGCATTTAACTACATTTGCAATATAATAATCATCAGGCTTAAACATTAATGCTTCTAAAAGGACATCTAGAAGTTGTCCAGCTGGTCCAACAAAAGGCTTACCCTGTATATCCTCCTGCTCGCCCGGTCCCTCACCAATAAACATTATTGGCGCATTTATATTTCCTCTGCCAATAACTATATTCGTTCTCGACTTTCCAAGTTCGCATGATTCACAGCCTTTACATGCCAAATTAAGTTGATCCCACGCCAACATAATATCATTCCTTCACTATTAACTTAGTTTTTGACTAGGTCTTGACTTAACATAGGTTTTAACTTGGGGTTATACTTTTAGTCTTGTTTTAAATCTTTCTACAGCCGCTTTAGTATTTTCCACGCTACCAAATGCAGTAAGTCTGAAATACCCTTGCCCGCTCGGTCCAAAACCAACGCCTGGTGTTCCAACAATATTTGCTTCATTCAATAATTTATCGAAGAATACCCATGAATCCATTCCCTTTGGAGTTTTCATCCATATATAAGGTGCATTTACACCACCATACACTTGGATTCCAATACTTTCAAGACCGCTCTTAATAATTGCTGCATTAGTTAAGTAGTAAGCTATGGTTTCTTTGACTTGTTTCTGACCTTCTACAGAGTACACTGCCTCAGCACCACGTTGAACTATATATGATACACCATTAAACTTAGTTGCTTGCCTTCTATACCAAAGTCTGTTTAGGCCAACTTCGGTACCATCTGTAGTATATGCTTTCAGTTCTTTAGGAATTACAATGTAAGCACATCTGGTTCCTGTAAATCCTGCGGTTTTTGAAAAACTTCTAAATTCAATTGCTACTTCCTTTGCACCCTCTATTTCATATATACTATGTGGAACATCTTCCTGAGTAATAAATGCTTCATAGGCAGAGTCAAATAATATTACTGATTTGTTTTTTGCTGCATAATCAACCCATACCTTTAATTGGTCTCTTGTAAGAGTAGTTCCTGTTGGATTATTTGGCAAACATAAGTAAATCAAATCAACTCTTTCCTTTGGAAGTTCAGGAATAAATCCATTTTCAGCGATGCAAGGCAGATAAGTAACATTACTCCACTTACCATCTTGATATTCGCCTGTTCTGCCAGCCATAACATTACTATCAACATAAACCGGATAAACAGGGTCAGTAACAGCAATTCTACTATCTACTCCAAATAACTCCTGAATGTTTGCAGTATCACTTTTGGCTCCATCACTTACAAATACTTCGTCACTCCCTATAGTAATACCACGCTTTTTATAATCAAACTCTATGATCTTATTGATTAGGAAATCATATCCCTCATATTCAGGATAACCTTTGAAGGTCTCCACCCTTGACATATCATCTACTGCTGTGTGCATCGCCTCAATACATGCCATTGGAAGTGGGCGAGTTACATCACCTATTCCTAGTCTAATAATATCAGAAGAAGGATTCTCAGTTTTAAATGTAGCAACCCTCTTGCCAATTTCGGCAAATAAATAATTCCCCGGTAATTTTAAATGATTTTCATTAACAAATGCCATATTATTATTCCTCTCAATTTATATAAATTATAATACTCTCTTAATTAAAAATAATGCACAAATCTCTAACTAATTCCTACAACTCAATTTCTCCTTCAAATACCTTTACAGCAGGCCCAGTCATATATACATGATTGTCTTTTTCAGACCATTCTATAAATAAATCTCCACCAAGTAGCTTTATAGTTGCTGCTCTCTCACATACACCATTAAGCACAGATGCAACAAGTACGGCACTAGCTCCAGTTCCACAAGCAAGTGTTTCTCCTGCACCTCTTTCCCAAACCCTCATTTTGAGAGTGGATCTATCTATTACTTGAACAAACTCTGCATTTACTTTTCTTGGGAAAAGCTTATTTGTCTCCATCTTCGGTCCCACTTCATAAAGCGGAAAATTTGCAACATCCTCTACATAGGAAATAGCATGTGGATTGCCCATTGATACTGCCGTTACATTATATGTCTGTCCATCAATTTCTATAGGTTCAGAAATAAATCTATCCTTATTACCAAGAACAGGGATACTACTAGGAGTTAAAATAGGTTCACCCATATCCACTCTCGCAAGAGTAACTTTTTGATCTTCGATTTTTAATTCCAAACCTTTTATACCAGCAAGGGTCTCTATGGTTATATTATTTTTATCTGTAATCTTATTATCATATACATATTTTCCTACACAACGTATAGCATTTCCGCACATTTCAGACTCAGAACCATCTGAATTGAACATTCTCATGCGAAAATCAGCTTTGTCAGAAGGAAGAATAAGAACTAACCCATCTGAGCCTATGCCAAAATGTCTATCGCTAACTTTCTTTGCCACTTCAGAAAGATTATCAATGGATTTCTTTGTACAATCTACATATATATAATCATTTCCTAAGCCTTGCATTTTAGTAAACTTCATTTTATTTCTCCTTTCATTTTTAACCTCACAACTATTTAATATTCGCTTAAACTTTTTAGTACTTTCCAATTTCTAGTCTATATTTGTCTATTAACTTGTTCATATTATAACATACCTTGATAGTTTTACAATTAATAAATGCTTGATAATGAACGTAGAAGGTCGAAATTTTATTAATCAAACAGTTTAATAAGATTTTAAAATAATTTAGCAGGAGGCTACTAAATAATACCCCCAATGTGAAGGAAGCTTTTGTACTGTTTACATTCTCAATTGTATTGTAATACATACTATATTATAATTATGGTAAAACTTTGGAGATATAGTTTTAGGAGGAAACACTTTTGGAAAATACTTTAATAAAAATTTTTAATCATACCTGGAACTTTTTCATTAATGCACAAATGCCCGGTTTTGCAACAATGATGCTAAGTGTTACTGCTTTATTTCTTGTTACAATTGGAATGTGGGGCTTTATCAGAATTAGAAACATACGTAATGGCACGATAATAATTACTGAGTACGGTTTATTGGATACACATCTGGAAACGAAGCCTTTATTTAAATTATCAAGAAAAGATTTTATTATTATGCTTATTATGACTATTTTCTATGCTATTCCAGCTATATACAATTTAGGTGGCTTTCGTGTTCCTGAGACAGGATGGGCACCTTCAAGTAAGGATGATGGTATTGTAATTGATTTAGGCAAAGAGGTGGAAGTATCAAAGGTAATGCTCTACCAGGGTTATAATGAAGAAAAATATGATGGTGTAAAATTTGAGATTAAGTATTTGAGTGCTTATGATACATATTGGAACTCAGAAAGTATTGAAAAAACAGGCTTCTATTCTTGGAAGGTTTCAACCAAGGAATATAAAACTAGCAAAATTAAAATAATTCCAAATCGTCCTGGGGCTACAATAAACGAAATAGCTATATTTCAAAAAGGCTCAACACTGCCTCTCAGTATCAAGAGTATTTCTTCATCAAATGAGAATCCTAATGTCACCCCCATTAAAAGTCCTGATGGTACGTCATACAAATTGTCAAATTTAATAGATGAACAGGACAAAGTAGACTTTTATACCTTGTCTAGCACAAGCACATACTTCGATGAAGTCTTCTATCCAAGAACTGCACTTGATTTTATTAATAAAATAATTCCTTTCGAAAGAACTCATCCTCCTCTAGGAAAATACTTCGTCATGATTGGTATGCTTATCTTTGGTGTCAATCCTTTTGGTTGGAGAATTATTGGAACACTATTTGGTGTAGCAATGATCCCACTAATGTATCTTTTTGGATTGAAAATATTCAAAAAAAGATTTTATGCATTTTGCACTGCATTTCTGATGATGTTTGATTTCATGCATTACGTTCAAACTAGGATATCAACCATTGATGTATATGTTACTTTCTTTGTTATCTTAATGTACTATTATATATATGACTATTTCGTTAAGAGGTCCTATAAAGTTGGCTTTAAAAAGTCACTGGTCCCATTGCTTTTATGTGGGCTTACCTTAGGTATTGGCGTTGCAACTAAATGGATTGCAATGTATGGTGCTGTCGGCATCTTCCTTATATTTGTTATTGCAAAGCTTGATGATATAGCCTGCTATACAGCTTATAGAAAGTCTGGACTTTCATCAGACCTATTTAATAAGTTCTGGAGTAAATACTTTGTAAAGACTGCATTAGTCTGTATATTGTTTTTTCTAATTATTCCTGGAGTCATTTACTTTGCCTCATATACATCAATAATGCAGGTACCTGGAAATGGTGTAAAAGAGTTCTTTAATAATCAGACTCATATGTATAGCTTTCATAACGAGTTAAATATAAAGCATTCATTCTCGTCTCCATGGTGGCAATGGCCTATTATGGCAAAGCCTATATGGTTTTATGGTTCAAAAGCATTAGCAGTTGAAAAGCTAACCTCCAGCATCATTTGTATGGGTAACCCATTAATATGGTGGTTCAGCATTCCTGCACTTATTACTGGAATTATATTAGCTATAAAGAGAAAGGATAAATATATGATTGTGCCTATATTCGGAGCACTATTTCAGTATATTCCTTGGATGGTGGTTCGCAGAATGGCTTTTATTTATCACTATTTCTCTGTTATACCGTTTTTAATAATTGTAATGGTATATCTTCTTAAGATTTTCTCAGAACATGGCGGCAAGAGTGCGAAAAGAGTTGTATATATTTATCTTATTTTAACAGCTCTTTTATTTATAGCATTCTATCCGATTCTATCTGGAATGGTGATACCGAGATGGTATGCTAGCATCCTTGAATGGTTTCCAGGTTGGAGCTTCAGATATTAAGGTATAGACTCACTTTGAATAAAGAAAACTAAGGCTTGTGCCAAGCCTACATCGCTGGCAGAAGCCTTAGTTTAAACTTATAGTTTCCTAAAGTACTAAAAATACCAGCCTATAAGCTGCCACCCAAATATAATAGCTATTATTGTACCTATTGAAATAAAAGGTCCAAATGGAACTGTATCTTTTCTGTTTATTATATGAAAGAGAATTAATACTACACAGACCACGGCTGCTGTTACAATAGAGATGAAAAGAGATATAACCATTAATTTCCAACCTAAAAATAATCCAATTGGAAATAGTACCTTTATATCTCCCCCACCCATAACCTCATCTGTTTTATAAATCTTTGAACCTATAAAAGCTACTAGAAGTAAAAATATAGAACCAATAAATGCACCTACTAATGGATTCCACCAATTTCTATCACCAAAAATATCCGTTGGTATAAAAAAACTAGTTATATAGAAAATTAAACCTCCAACACTGGCGAAAATAACAATAGAATTAGGAATTATCCCAAATTCGAGATCTATAAAAAAAATAACTATTAATACTGAAGTCAAAAACAACATAGCAACAAGTTCCGTGCCGATACCAAATTTATAAAATAAAGCTGAATACAAAAATCCAGTTAAAAGCTCAATTGTAATATATCTTGCAGATATTTTTTCCCCACACTGCTTACACCTTGCCTTCTGCCATAGATAGCTAAAAACAGGAATCAAATTTAGGGCCTTTAACCTAGTACCACAGGTAGTGCAATGTGATGGAGGTGCTACAATAGACTCTTCCCTCGGTATCCTATATATACAAACATTCAAAAAAGATCCTATAATAGCACCAAAAATAAAAACAAAAAGATAAGCAATAACTATTATAATCAAAAATCTACACCCCTTATATTTTTTGCAAATTTGATAAGTCTAATTTATTCTTTTACACTCTCATTAGTTTCCCTTGTTGCAGCAGTTGTTGCTAATTTGCCTCTGTTTTCAGAGTAGCAGACATATGATTTAATTTAACGCTATCTATCTTTAAATTATTATCTGCTCCTGTCAACTTAATCAAGTAATCAAAAGAATAAACCTGTTCATTTCCTAAAACTCCATTTGTTTTTTCTACTGCACCATCAAATGTAACAATGTACCATTTATTCAGTTGAGAATAAGCTGGATGCAAGGAAACTATATAGTTATCCTTTAATTTAACCTTATTAATGTCGATCTGTAATAGCAATGCCTCCTTAGGCAATTTTTGAATGTATTCGTCATTAAGAGTTAAAATTTCCTTTTTGTCTTTGTCTTTATTCACCCCTATAAGCGTTATTAGTTTTTTAAACTCAGTCTCACCTTTATCCCAACTTCCACGTAAGAGTGTTCTTCTTTCACTATCTAAATTTGAAATATTATTTAAAAAGGATGTTATAATTGCTTTTTCTTTTTCATAAACAGCTCCATCTTTTTTATTTATGTAATCTTTGTCATCAGCTGTTTTCGTTAAATCTAAATAAGATAATCTAGTAATAAAGTCATTATTGTACCTAAATAATCTATTTCTAGCACCCTGTTTATAGGTTGACTCTCTTGCTCTTAAAATTTGATACTTGTTTCCATCCTTTATCAGCTCAATATCAAATCTTGTCTGAACCAAGACACTATCTACAAAATTCTCCGGAATGTCAGAAGTCTTCTGATAGGTATTAGTATCGGGATTCAATGAATAATTAGCTTCAAAAATATCATCTAGGACACATTCTGATTTTAAATTTACTTTTGAGAAGTACAGTACTGTACCGTCCCTTTCCTCAATGAAGGTTGATTCAATTTGAGGCTGCTTCTTATCATCTGCCTCCATTAATGGCGTGTAAGATATAAGAGTAATTCCGTTTAGTCCAACAAACCGTGGATAATTTAATCCTATTTCTGCATTATTGTTCCCCTCATCAATTGTACGTTTTGCAATAAAGGTGCGTAAGCTATCCGGAATGGATCCTGCCTCGCTGTTTTTCTGGTAATTTGCAACTGAATCAGAATACATCTTTACAAAGTAATCTGATATTAGCTTTTTAATTTGTGTATCTTCTTCGTTATTAACAGCTATATTTGTAACCGCTTTACTGGCTTCGTCTAAAGTATTTGCAGCTTCAAGTAAAGTATTTTCAACTGCACATCCCGTAAATAGTACAGCAGTGAGTATAGCCCCCACCAAAGCAATTCTTATGTTCTTATTCATTTTACACCTCTTCTAAAAGTCAAATATTGATTTCAAATCCATTGATGATGCTAAATCCTCTGTTTGGACAATAAATTTATTAAATAACTTTTCTGTTCCGGGAAAGTGCACTTTAGCTTTTGATGTTAAAATAGTAGAAATAGGTTCATTAAAATATACCCCTGCGTAGCTTCCATCATCTAGTCTACTTAGGTTATCACCATTTCCTTTAATCTTTGGCAAGTATTGATCTCCGCTTGCTGATGACTGATCATTTAAATAATATGGAGCAGTATCAGTATACCCGTTACCTGCTGCTATAATCGAGCCAGTTACTTCAGCTCCATCCTCAATTACAACCTTTCCCATGCTATAAATAATGCCATTAACTTTTCCCATAATTTTCAGTTCAAGAGAAGGACTGTTATTTATAAACAGAAAGTATTTATTTTTAAACTCTTCTTCTTCTTGATCACTTATAAAAACTCCATTTGTCCTGTAAATAGAAGCTCTATTAGAAATCACATCGCTAATATTAATTGTACCAGTCTGACCTAAAGGATAATTAAAAACATAACTATTCTTATCAATTAAAATACTCGGCACAACACCAGTAGGGTATGATGCATTTAATTTATCTCCTATAGTTAAAAACAAATTATTCGGGCTATCTTCAGCATCGTTATTCGTATTATTAATTTCATTTACATCATAATCATAGTCTCTACTTGCAAATATTGTAGTTTTAGGAAGGAGCATATTCTTTATCTCCGTAAGCTTAGTAGAAAGCGGGTCTCCAGAAGCCGTTCCAACACCCTTCCACTCATCTGCTGCTGGTAAATCACCCCAAAAATTTTTCCAATACTTGTTTATTTCTTCATCTGCAGGATTATCCGCAGGATGATCTTTTATATTATCAATAAAGAAATCATTATTTATAAACTTAATCTTATCAATTTTAGATACTCCATTTTCCATAAAATAAATATCATCATTTGCACCTATTTCATAATGACAAAACCCTGAAATTGATGTCCCTAAAGGAGAATCATATTCGAAGGTATCATTACGCCCTGCGTTAGCGGTATCAAGACTAAATGCGTATCTTGTATTATCAACAGTAGTAATCCAAGGCAGTAAATTAGTTACTACATCAGCTGCTGTAGTAGTTTCATCTGTAAAATCGATTATTTTTGGTGTCCAACGCTGTATTAGATTAGCAAAGCCTATAGCATTACTTCGGTTGTCAAAAAGCCACTTATGGTAATAGTTTTGCTCTGTTACTTTTTCTGGAAATGGGTCAGGATAGGTGATAGTATTATTCGCAATTCCATCTAAATACTCTTTGTACTTTGGTGAAAAAAAGCCATCATCTGCTGCTACAACTGATGCATCTTCAATTTGTGGTGTTCTTTGGTCTACACTTAGAACTTTTGTATCTTCATCAATATTAGTTGGGTCTAACCTAAATGCCCCTCCGTTTATTATCACATCACCATTTATAACTATTCTAGATTTTAATGAATCATCTGAGCCTGGATTATGGACAATAGCATTGTTTATAATAGCACTACTTTCGTCATGGTTTTGTGCTGAAATATTGTTAGATAGTCCTATATAACTTCCATTCACAGCAATAACTGAGTTTTCTCCGTTAAGCTCTAGATCATCAAAGGTATACGCATTTCTGCCTACAACTATTTTTTGATTCTTACCAAAAATATTAATACCATTTGCAATCGCATCCTTGTAGACATAAATTGTACTAGGATCCTCTATATTGTTATATTTTCCAGTTCTAATCATTCCTCTGGAATAAGCATTTCCATTAACTGATAAGTGACCGTTATTTTTTGCATATATCCCTCCGTAATAATATTGCTCCATTTGGTTTGCATATTCTGGTGATGTGCCAAAAGCCACTACATCTCCAGTAACCTGTGCATCAATATTATCCACCATCAAATCCCCGATAGAATAAATTGCAGCATTAAGCGTAAACCCTCTAGGTATAAACATTACTACCTCAATTTCTGCGAATACTTTCTTATTTGATGCTTTATCACCTGTTTTATCATAATTAGCATTTGCATAAACGCCTATTGCTACTTTGATTTTGTGGGCATCACCATTAACTGCTTTATCAAGTACTCTTAAAAAATTAAGCTTAATCTCTACATATGCTATATTCACATCTGGTAATACTGATGACATACTAGAAAGTCCAATCTTATACATAGCCATATCTGGAAACTGTGTTTGAATATCTGAAGGAGTATTTGATTTTAATGCAGGCATGATCTTATTATCTATTACTTTACCGGCATAATCCTCTTCTGAGGTGAAAACTCCTATACCATCATAATTGCTCTTTATCGAACAAAAATTATTTATGAAGGCATAGCATCTCTGAATAGCTGATTCAGAAGCATTATATGCTAGTTCACTAGTTTGTTCGTGTTTAGTAATTTTGAATCCCTGGACTGAACTATCTAAGAGTACCACTCCAAGAACTAAGAGTATTGCAATAACAACAATAACTGTTATCATTATTGAGCCTCTTTGGTTTTTATTCTTAATTAGCATTGAAATATTCACCCCACATATATTTCTATTTGTATGCCTAGAAACTTTCATAATCTATTTTGTATAAATATCAGTTTTGATCTCACTTAAGAATTTCCCATTGCTATGATAAAGTTCAATAATTAATTCAACTATATTTTCGTGAAGACTAACATACTTTACTTTATATTTATAGGTGTTATAAAACAGGTTCTGGTTGTCAACTTGCAACCTCAAAAACTTTGTTTTATTATCCGCAGGAGAATAAGGACTAGGAGAAGCAGGAATATGAGTAGGAGATAAACTAATATCATTTGCAGAGACTTCTGGATAATCGAAGTCATTAAGAGGAGCATCATGTTTTACAGATTGAGTTACTTCTCCCTTAGCTATTTGTATAACTGCATTAATTTCTATCTGCCTTTTAGTCAACTGTGTTATGAATATAGAGTTAGAAAAAACAGCGATTAATGGTATCGAAATAATCCCCAAAATGGCCAGTGCTAGAATTACTTCTATTAGCGTCATACCCTTCTTGCTTTTTAATATTTTTATCATATTTTCACCTTGTTATTTTATATATACATTCTCTTTGTCGTTTCCACTACTGATTACTTTTCCTGTTCTATCCGTTAATGTAACCTTTCTAGATTTATCAGCTAAGGTAACATTAAGCTTATTATCTGAGTTGTTTATCACCTTTATCTTTACTCCCATATTTTCATTTTCTTTTATTTGGGATATATCGACATTTATAAACATATTTAAGTCTCTATTAGGTATTGAGCCCTGAATTTTGTATGGTTTACCACTGCCATTGACTGCATTTAATGTATATGAGTTATTACCTATACTCAAATCCATTGTGATATACTTATTTGTCTTCAAGGTTAGCTTTTCATTTAACTTGTCACTACCTAATAGTACGAAGTTATCTCCCGCTGCAAGGAAGCTAAATAATTTTATTTCAAAATCCTTGTTATTAACTATTACATTTGATCCATCAGTATCTATATTATCTGCAAGAGTTGAATCTATATCTAAGGTATTATCTTCGAAAGCGGTAATGCTTCCATACTCATATCTGTTGAATCTATGCCTACTGTATTCGTAAATCTTATCCATTGCTTCGATATTTAAAGTATACATGTTTAGGGTTAGTGCAGCATTAAAGAGTTTATCTGCTAGTATAGAACTATCTAGTGAGGTAGTATCTAGATTTTCTACTTTCGCTGGGCTAAGTACAAACCTGCTTACATCCACTAGCTTTGAGCTGTTTTCGATATAGATTAACATATCCTTAATTTTATTAATTGGTAGTACAGTATTAAAATCTATTTTAATTTGATAATATTTTGACTTATCAACTTCCTTTTGCTCAGGAATAGCAATATTTACTTTTGTAATATTACTATCTACAACGTTGGCCAATTTATCTATATATTCAATGCAATCTGTTACATTTGCTTCATTGTTTAAATACCCTTCTAACCTTTCATATCCTGCTTTCTTTGAGACCAGCTCTATTTTCTTTGAGTCAAGATTAGAAAGATCTAAATCAAGTTGTTGTTTTTCCTTTTCTAATGTTGTTATTAAATTTTTTTGTTCTCCAATTTCGGGGATGACTGGTGTCCAAATAAATTTATAAAAAACAAATACATATATCAATAAGCCCAAAACACTTACAAGAATTATTTCATTTCTTTTTAATTTAAATTTCATTTGCTATTCCCCCTGCTCAGTTTTGGTAAGATCAATTTTGAATATCTGTAATATATTAGCTTTTTCATAGCTAACAGTCGCATTAGATGTATATTCTTTAAAAACATTAAATCTATTTAAGTTAGCTATATATTCTGCTACAGCTGTACTATCTTTTACTGAACCTGAAATAGATAAACTTTTATCTTGATAATCAATTCCATTTATGTAAAGGCCCTTAGGTGTTGCCTCCTGTACATAGTTTATAATATCTAAAACCTGAACCTCTTTATTATTTATAGTGTTAATAACATTATTTTTTAAATTTAGTGTTGTTTGCATTGCATTAATTTGTCCGTTTAATGATTTTACTTCAATATATTTATCACTATTTATATCTGCTTGAATTAGGGAGGACTGTATTTCTAAGCTTTTTACATATACCTTGGGACTCAGAATACTTGCTGTTATAAAAACAAGCACACCCACTAAAATAAGGATTGCCTTTATTGAAATGTTTTTTTCTTTGCTTACATCCCGTTTAGGAGTTAAAATAGGCTTTACCTCTTCAGTCATAAAATTAATATCTTTCATTTTGTCCTCCTAAGAAAAAGTATTTAATTCTAATTAGCTTTGTCTATTTTTTATATAAAACAGAAATCTCTGTACTTATCTTCTCTTTCACATTTCTAGCTTGTGCTCTGCCGCTATTAGTCTCAAAAGGCTTTATCTCAACTATCAGCTTATCAGGATACGAAGTACTTCTATCGAATTTGCATTTGGTTATATCTAGTCCAGTAACTACATCAGAATAATCATCAACACCCAAAGCACTGGCATTGCTCTCCGTTGTAACTCCACTGTATCGAAGCTTTCCCCCATCTCCATTATCAAAAAATTTCCAATACCTATATTCATCTATAGTATTTGAACCATCACTATAGTATCCCAACTTCAATGTATACACTTTAGGATACTCATCTATGTCTTCAGGTTCGGTATTATGGGGCTCATCAACTACTAATACTAAACCTGCACTTTGAACATCTCCTCTAATGTGTTGCATTACATTTGTAACAGCATATTGCTGAGCTATTAATCTATTTTGATATACGAAGGTCTCCTGCCCAAAAGCGAATAGTTCTAATACAAGAGGTAAAATCATTGCTACTATAGCTAATACTATTATCATCTCAACCAAGGTAAAACCCTTGTTGTGTCTTTTATTCAAAATATCGACACCAACTTTCATAAAAATCCCCTCAATAAAACCGTTGCTTCTCTTTGACTCTTTCAGGTTATGATCATCCATTTGATTTTTGGAGTGGACAACAAAACCAACTCCAAAAATCAAACGGAGAACCTTTTACATCATACTTGTGGCATAGCCGAATCTTTTTAAGGTTGAACTATAACATCATCAGTTGCAGCCACAGCAAGTACTGCATCATGAGCCGCAACTTCAGCCTTACCTGGTTTACATGTAACATTTTGGGAACTCTTATCTACTACAATTGCCCATCCAAAATTTGTTCCACCATTAGCTGCATTCCATTGTGGGGCAAGTGCGGACTTATTAGGTTCATCAGTTGCATCCTCGGCAGCATCCTTTAAAGCTACATATGGTCCGTACGCTACACCATCAACTACTACCTCATCTGTCAGCAATTGAACTAAGACAGTACCTGTTTTATCTTTTAAATTAAGCTCAGCACCAGCACTATCTTTAGCCTTCGCTAACTCCCAGTCACCAGAATCTATACAATATGTAAGAACAGCTTTTGCTATGTTTTGTGCCTGTTGATCATCGGCTTTCTTTTTACTATTTGAGAGAACGCCACCAAACACATTAAACGCTAATACAGCTAAAACTCCCATTATAGCGATTACTATCAGCAATTCAACTAACGAGAAGCCTTTATTATTTTTAAGAAGTTTTTTATTCATTATTATTTTCAATTTATCACCCCCCTTTATTTCATTTTTTTCAGTTACTTGAATTTCCTTCATAATAATTCTCCTCTCAGTTTTTATTAATATATATCTGAAAAACGCTACTAGTTATTGAACTAAAGCGTTAAACATACTAGATTATCCTTACATATTTTGATATATAGTGTACATAGGAGTGAGAATACTGAGTACAACGAAAGCAACAACTGCAGCTAAGAATATTGTAATAATAGGCTCTAAAAATGTCGTGAGTTGCGTAACAGAAGCATCCACCTCTTCGTCAAAAAAATCTGCTGACTTATCTAAAGAATAGTCTAAATTTCCAGATTCTTCTCCTATACGAACCATTGATACTAGCATTGGTGGAAAATATTTCATATCGCTAATTGGCTTTGATAGACCTCTTCCTTGCTCTACATCACTAATTACAACGCCTATTTTTTCTTCGATAATAATGTTTCCCAAAAGTTTCTGCACCACTTCAAGGGCTTGTATAATTAGAACACCTGAGCCCATTAAGGTTGCCATCGTTCGTGCAAATCTTGATGTAATCAAATTTTTTGTAAGATCTTTTACAACAGGAAGCTTAATAGCTAAGTTTCCAAAAAAATGGCGCCCTGTGTGTGTTTTACGAAAATGTCCAAATCCAACAATAGCTCCAATAATTAATGCGAGTATTAGCCACCAAAAACCAGCGAAGAATGCACTTATTTTTAGCAGTATTCTTGTATAAATAGGCAAATCGACACCAAACCCTGCTAATATACCTGAAAAAGACGGAACAATCTTTACCATAAGTAGAAATATTACTCCTATGGCAACTACTAGAACAATTACTGGGTATGTCATAGCACCTTTTATTGTATTATGAAGTTTATTTTCTTTTTCAAAATGAACTGCCATTTGAGCAAAAGTCTTATCTAACATACCACTTAGTTCACCTGCCTCAACCATGTACATAAGTATCTCTGGAAATAAATCGTTGTGCTTTTTCATTGATATGGACAAGGCTATTCCCTTTTGTATATCGTCGTATATATCTGAAATACATTCCTTTAGTGTTTGATTGGAAGTTTGCTCACACAATACATCCAACGCAGTGGCTATAGGCACACCAGCCTCCAATATAATCGCGAACTGTCTGCAAAAAACCGCCAAATCCTTTACCTTAACTTTTTTCTTAAATATAGCAATTCGAGAAATGTCCGTAAATGCATTTAGTTCCTTTGCCTCAACCAGTATGTAACCTTTTTCCTCAAGCTGCTGCGCTAATTGTTCTTTAGTACTAAACTTACTCCTACCTTCTATTATTTTGTTGCTCTGATCTTTTGCTTTAAAATCAAATAATGGCATATTTGGCCTCCCTTATAAATCTCGACCCTTAAAACATACCTATCTTTAGGATTTAGTTAAAGTGCTATTCCAAGTGCATTGACTAGATGGTTTATTCTATTAATGTCTAATTTATCACCAAATCCAATTCCTGAAACCTCTAACTTATTAATTGGGTAACAGGGAATCTTGAAAACATCTTCAATATACTCCCTAAGTCCTGGGAGTTGTGAGCCCCCTCCAACAATGAAAATTCTGCTTATTTTCTCTCCTCCACAACGTGTAGTATAAAAATCAAAGCAATTATTAATATTTTTGATTATTTCATTAACAACTACTTTGGCCGATTCACTACAACTCCATTCCAAATCATCATTATAATCTCTTCGCGCTACTATACCGTACTTCTTTTTATATTGTTCGGCTAAATTTACTTTAAGTTTATCAAGTATAATATCATCAAAAATTGCTTGATCAATATTACTGCTACCGATGAGCACAACTCTGTTAAACTCTAATACTTTATTCTTTAAAATATTTACTATTGTAGTTTCAGAACCTAGATCTAAAACTGCAATTGCACCTGAGTCAAGCTTGGAATATTTGTGCACTCTACTACCCTTATCATCTAAGTTCTTTAGGTTGATATCTTTTTGAAATAGCTTAGAAATGCTATTAGCAGGCGTATCTACCGATATAGGTTTTAAATTTAGGCTATCCAAAATATCAATGTAGCTTTTGATGATACTTTTTTTGACAGCAGTGATAAAAATCCTTATTTTTTTACGTCCATCACTGTTAATATAATCGAGTATCTTAAACTCTACCCTATGTTCCTCTAAGTTAATTGGCATAAAACTCTCAATTTCTTGCATAACCTTTTCTTCAACTTGGGATTCAGGAACATTATCAATCATTATTATTCTAGTAATAATATTAGTTCCGGACATAACTATTTTTGCTTCTTTTGCTGTAATGTTGTTTTCTAACATTATTTTTTTTATTTCTTCAATTACTCTGCTTTTATTTTTTATTGCCCCGTTCTTTATGCAATCCTTTGGTGTATTTCCTATTCCAAAATTTACGACTTCAATCCCATCGTTTTCCTTTTTACGAATTTGTAGAACCTTTATTTGCCTATAACCTATATCAATAGTTAAAAAATAATTAGTAAAAAATGTAAATGCCATAGTCTTCCTCCCCAAAAATCTAAATTAGAATCTTTTTTAAATTATCAACATCAATTGCACACTGGCAAGCTGAATCATAACTAATTTTTCCTTCTTTAAATAACTTTGCAAGACTAGTATCCATTGCATGCATACCAAACTGTGCTCCATTATAAATACAACTATTAATTTGGGGAGTTTTGGCTTCCCTTATTAAATTTGACGTTGCTGATGTTAATGTCATAACCTCAGTAGCGACTGAGCGTCCAAGCCCATCAGAATTTATAATCAACTGTTGTGAAATGATTCCCTGTAGTATGGTTGAAAGTTGATTCCTTACCTGTGGCTGTTGATGTGGAGGGAAAACATCAATAATTCTATCAATCGTTTTTGCTGCTCCGACAGTATGTAATGTAGAGAAAACTAAGTGTCCTGTTTCTGCCGCGGTCAGAGCAATTGATATCGTTTCTAAGTCCCGCATCTCCCCGATTAATACTACATCTGGGTCTTCTCTTAATGCTGATCTTAATGCATTCCCATAGGATTCTGTATCCGAGCCTACTTCTCTCTGGTTAATAACACTTTTTTTATGCTTATGTATATACTCTATCGGATCTTCAATTGTTAATATATGGCATTTCCTATTGCTATTAATATAATCTATCAGCGCTGCAAGAGACGTGGACTTGCCACTTCCAGTTGGTCCAGTAACTAATACTAACCCTCTTTGTTTTGCTGCAAACTGATAAACTATGTCTGGAAGACCTAAATCCTTTATCTGCGGTATTAAAAATGAAATAACACGTATTGCAATTGCAATAGTATTACGTTGCTTAAATAAATTTACTCTAAACCTAGCTAAACCTGCTATAGAGTAGGCGGTATCCACTTCCCCACGGATTGTTAGATTTTTGTACTGATTATGATCAATACATTGTTTCGCGAGATCCTCACAATCATCTGGGGTTAGTATCTGATTGTCGAAGAAAATTAGTTCACCGTTTACTCTTAAAACAATTGGTATTCCAACTGTTATATGTACATCTGAAACCTTTTTTTCAACAGCATTTTTTAAGAGCTCATTTAATATCATAATGCCACCTCTTTATATCCTAAATTTTTTAGATTTCAAATTTAGTCCTTACTATAAGTTACTCTAAGCATTTCATCTATTGAGGTCGTGCCATTTTGAACTAATCTTATGCAATTATCCCTTAAAGTCTTCATTCCTAGACTTATCGACAGCTGTTTTATATCCTCTGATGTAACATTTTTTGCAATCAATTCTCTATGCGCTCTGGTAATGTTCATAATTTCGTAAATGGCAATTCTTCCTTTATATCCTGAATCACTGCATGCACTACATCCTTTAGGTTCATATATTTTTATATCTTCTTCAGCCTCAACCTTTAACAGCATCTTTTCATTTTCGTTTAAGATATGTTTTGCTTTACATACTGGGCACAAACGTCTCACTAGTCTTTGTGCTATTACTCCTACTATTGAAGACGATATGACGAATGGTTCAATTCCCATGTCAATAATTCTAGTTATAGAACTTGCTGCATCATTAGTATGTAAAGTACTTAATACAAGATGTCCAGTAATAGCGGCTCTAGTGGCAATTTCAGCCGTTTCGCCATCACGTATCTCACCTACCATGATTACATCCGGATCCTGTCTCAAAAATGCTCTTAATGCAGACCCAAATGTCAGCCCAGCCTTAGTATTTACCTGAACTTGATTTATTCCCCTTATCGAGCATTCAACAGGATCTTCTACTGTTAGAATGTTTACATTTGGTTTACTCAACTCTCTCAAGGCAGTATATAGAGTAGTTGACTTACCACTTCCTGTAGGTCCTGTTACCAGTACAATCCCATGAGGGTTGTCCATAATATCGTCAAATTTTACTAGATCATCTTCAAAAAATCCAAGTTCCTTTTTTGTAACATTAAAAGCCTCTTTATCTGCTATTCTTATTACAACTTTTTCGCCATGAATTGCTGGAAGAGTTGAAACACGCATGTCATAATTCTTTTTATTCAATGCTATCGAAATTCTTCCATCCTGTGGCACTCTTTTTTCAGCAATATTTAATGAACTAATTATTTTTATACGAGCAACTAAGGGTGCAAGAATTTTTTTATCATGCTTCATAAGTTCAATTAGTTGACCATCTACTCGATATCGAACCATGACACAATCTTCATAAGGCTCAATATGAATATCACTTGCTCTATTAGCAATAGATTTTTGAAAGATCATATTAACCATTTTAACAATTGGAGCATTTGAAACCTCACTTAAATCACTAAAATCTTCTTCCTGTTTTTCTAAATTTATCTCGAAAGCAATTTCTTCATTTACTTTCTTCATCTCTTCATCAAAATCAGCTCCAATACTAGTACCTATACTAGTATCTACAATTTGTTCTTTTTCTTGTACAAAGGTAGTGGCCGACCCAACTGCTTTTTCCTTTTTCTTAAAGTAATGATCAAGCTTTTCTACTATTAAATCTTCCCTTGCCAATAAAGGAACTATTTCCATGCCAGTTGACAATCTCAGGTCATCTAAAGTAAACACATTTGAAGGGTCAGACATAGCAACTTTTAAGATATCCCCGTCCAGTTCAACAGGTATAAACTTATATCTCCGAGCTAAACCCTCTTTGACTAATTGCACTGTACTTATTGGAATATCAATATCAGCTAGATCAAAATACTGAATATCAAGCTGCGCTTCTAAAAATTTGTACATTACTTCTTGGGAAACAAATCCCTCTTTAACTAATATGTCTCCAATTTTTCCTCCCGTATCTTCTTGTATTTTAAGACCTTCCTCTAACTGTTCTTTATTTAAAATACCTGACTTGATTAATAATTTACCTAGCTTACTTCTAAATATGGGAGAGTTGTTCTCATTCTGCCCTTCTATGATTTTCTGAATTTTGGCTTTATCAAGATTATTCATAAAGTCCTCATTCATTAATAATTCGTTTGAGTCAAATTCCTCAATAGTGTTAAATACTAAATTAATAAGATCCTCTATTTCATTTTCACAACTCATAATAGGTTTAATTTTATGTTTTGTAGCCATCGCTAAATCATCTAAAGCATATAAATCTGTTGGATCTTTCATAGCGACTAAAAGAAAATTGTCTTCAATTTTCAATGGTATCGAACAATATTTTCTTGCAATATTTTCACTTAAAAGTAAAGGAACATTCTTGTCCTCAAACTTATACTCCACTAAATCTATAAAATCTACACTTAACTTTTTTGATTTAATAAAAGCCACATCTTTGTCCGTAATTATTCCAAGTTCAAGCATAATGTCCAAAATTGGTTTATTTAAAGAAATATTTTTTCTCCATACCTCCTTAAGCTGTGAAATAGTAATTGTTCCTTGTTCAAGAAGAATATCTTCAATTTCTTTTTCTTCAATTTGTAACATATTACACCTCATTTTATTAATATTGTATTTCTGATTACATATTTCCTGTTTTGTCATTTGTTATCATATTACCATATTTTAATAAATTTTACCAAATATTTTATTAATTTTACTTAGTATATTGTTGTTTTTTATTTAACTATAAAACTATTACTAGATTTATACCACTGCTGCGAATAATTGTATTTAAACTGTTGATTTCTAGATTTCTAATTTTCGCCAACAGTCTAAATCAGACAGTAAATTTAGTTTAAGAGGTGTGGATTATAGAGTATTTAATTGAAATTGAAATTGAAATACAAACAAGAACTAGATCTTACAGCATCTAGTTCATATGTAAAACTGATATGGTAAACTTATAAAAATGACATTGCTTAACTATATTAATTAGGAAGTAAGTAAAGGTGAGCTATTAACTAACTAGTAGTAACGAGATTAAGAATATGATATTCATCTGTCATAGAATCTGTTGAAAAATACAGCCTAAGTGTATTTCAACATAAGTTATCATAGCTTTAAAGATTTATTACAAAAAAACAAAACCCTGTGCACAGCGTAATCGCGAATGCACAAGGCTTTTTTTTGGTGGGAGGAGATGGATTCGAACCATCGAAATCGTAGATAACAGATTTACAGTCTGCCCCCTTTGGCCGCTCGGGAACCCTCCCATATGGAGCTGGCGGACGGAATCGAACCCCCGACCTGCTGATTACAAGTCAGCTGCTCTACCTGCTGAGCTACACCAGCACATATAATGC
>Ga0123336_10001419_pt1 | contig 21997 bp, 20 predicted proteins | sample SSSSmetaG_FD_96466 | JGI IMG/M metagenome (GOLD analysis project Ga0123336, IMG submission 96466) | Glacier valley bacterial and archeal communities from Borup Fiord, Nunavut, Canada, to study Microbial Dark Matter (Phase II) - ​SSSS metaG | ecosystem: Environmental > Aquatic > Freshwater > Ice... | reverse complement strand
GCCCCGTGGTCCGCGGTCCGACTCGGTGCGGCAAGCCGCGCACGCCTGTTGCCCGGTCATCGTCGAGGTCGGGGAGCACGTTCGAGAAGTGCGCGGCGATGCCGAGCAAGGCGCCGGCCGCCACGGCCCATCCGGATGCCGCGGTCGGCTGCGCTCGCGAGAGCGTCACGATGAGCGGTAGCAGTCCGAAGCTGACGATGTATGGCACGACGGAGAAGACGGTTGACTTGAGACCCAGGTTGTAAGTCCACGCCGACACGATGAATGCCACGTGCGCGACCGTCGCGGGCCAGCCGAGCGGTATCGTCACCACGACAGCGACAATCGCGGCCGCGATCGACGCAGTGCGCACTGTCGCCGCGCTCACTTGGCCCAGGGCGATCGGCTTGTCTTTACGGCCGACGGCGGTGTCACGGTCCGCGTCGATCCAGTCGTTTGACAGTCCGACCGACAACTGGCCGGCGAACATCGCGAGGGTCAGCAGCACGACTTGCCGCGGGTCGAGTCCGGCCGCCAACCCCAGCACGCCAGTGATGGCGCTCACGGCAATCGATGGCCCGGGGTGTGCTGAGCGCAGCAGAGTGATCGGGGCGGTGGGCATCATCCGATGGTACGGCCATCGGCGAGCGGTGGAACGAGGCGTCCACGGGGAGCGGTAGTTTGGAATCGTGACCGCGATCCTCGATGAACTGACGTTGGCCGACCTCCTTCCCGGCACCTGGGTGATCGCAGCAACGAACCTTCCCGTCTGGCTCACGGGCGAACGAGCCGAGCCGCGCTTGACCTATGACCTGGTCTCGCGCGAACCGCTCGTGCTCTCGCACGGAGTGAGCTTTGTCTCTGGCGAGGATGATGCCAAGCCCGAGGTCTGGCAGGACACGTTTCGCGATGAGCAGTTTGTTCGACGCGGCAAAGGATTGCAGCGCATTGTTCCGTCCCGGTGGGAGGTGTCCGGCTGGGGGGCAAACGGTGCCGTGCTCGCTTTGCGGTATTTCGCCGCGCTGAAGGCGCCATCCGGCCTGGACATTGTCGTGCGCGACTCAGCGCAGGTTCCCGAGATCCGAGCGCTCGTCGCGGGATCGTCCGAGGAATTCGGGCTCACCCCGGAAGAGTTCGGTTCGCTCAGCTGGTTTGCGGCGCTGGCGTCGTCATAGCGATCGCGTGCGCAATCGAGTCGGCCGCGCGCACGAGGGCGAGGTGGCTGAGCGCTTGCGGAGTGTTGCCCGCCTGCCGGCCGGTGCGCGTGTCGTATTCCTCGCTCAGAAGCCCGACATCGTTGACGAAACCGACCAGCCGGTCCATGAGCGTAATCGCGTCGTCGATTCGGCCCGATCGAGCGTACTGGTCGACTAACCAAAACGAACACGCGAGAAAGGCGTTTTCTCCCGGCGGAAGTCCGTCGACACCGCTCTGAGTGCGATACCGCATGACGAGCCCATCAGAGAGCAACTCCCGCTCGATGGCCCTAACCGTCCCGAGCATGCGAGGATCATCGGCGGCGAGGTACCCAACGTGGGGCAGTTGTAGTAGCGAGGCATCCACGTCACTACTGCCGTAATACTGGGTGTAGGTGTTGCGCTCGACGTCGAACCCGCGCGCCTCGATCTCGTCACGGATCTCATCGCGAATTCGAGCCCACCGATCGACCGGCCCGTCGAGGCCGAATTCGCGCACGGCCGACACCGCGCAATCGAATGCAGCCCACACCATGACACGTGAATGCGTGAAATGCTGCAGTTGCCCGCGAATCTCCCAGATTCCGCTATCCGGACGCGTCCAATTGTCTTCGACGAATCCCATCAGCGCCTTCTGCAGGGGCCACGAGAAGTCGGGCTCGTCCGCTCCGATTCGTCGCGCCGCTTGCAGAGCGAGCATCACCTCGCCGAATACGTCGCCCTGAAACTGCGTGTACGCGCCGTTGCCCACGCGCACGGGCGACGCCCCCTCGTAGCCTGGCAGGCTCGGGACGATCCACTCGTGCAATCTGCGTTCGCCCGAGAGTCCATACATGATTTGCATGTCGGCTGGATCGCCCGCGATCGCCCTGAGCAACCAATTGCGCCACGAGTCGGCGGCGGACACGAATCCATGGTCGAGGAGCACGTGGAGTGTCAGTGATGCATCCCGGAGCCAGACATATCGATAGTCCCAATTTCGTTCGCCGCCGAACTGTTCCGGCAGGCTTGTGGTCGCGGCTGCCACGATCCCGCCAGTTTCGGAATGACTCAATGCGCGAAGCACGAGCAACGAACGGTGGACGTGGTCGTGGTACCGGGGGGCCGCGGTGCAATTCGTCGCCCAATCGCGCCACCACAGCTCCGTCTCCGTGATCCGCTCGTCAACGTCGAGATGCGCGGGCGGTTCGCGGTGCGAGCGGTACCAGGTCAACGTGAGATCGATAGTTTCCCCTGCACCCACCGTGAATGTGCCCCGGTGCGACTGGCCTTCGGCGGTGAGAGCGGGACCGCGCACAATGATCGCGTCGGGGCCTGCGACCGCCAGGAGCGCTCGATCGCGAGAGTCGGCTGGCCCTTCGTTCACTTGCCTGATCCAGGGGAGCGCGTCGGCATAGCCAAAGCGAATCCGCAGATCCACGTGCATTTCGACGCGTCCGCTTATTCCGTGAACTCGACGGATGATGTCGGCCCGGTCGTCGCCCAGCGGCATCAGGTCGGTAACCTCTACCTCGCCAGTCGGCGTGACCCAGCGGGTGACAAGCACGAAGGTGTGTTCCCGATAGGACCGCGTCACCGTGAACTCAGAGTCACCGGAAAGCGAGGCCGTCGGAGCGACGAGCCAACGTCCGTGGTCGGCGGTGCCAAGGAGTCCTCCGAAGGTCGACGGCGAATCGAAACGCGGCAGGCACAACCAGTCGATGCTGCCATCGATCCCGACGAGCGCCGCAGTGTGCAAGTCGCCGAGCAACGCGTAGTCCTCAATCGCCTGGGCCATCAGGCCATCCTGACACCATCGCTCGACCACGATGTGGTGATCGCTGGCGCAAGATGTTTGAATCAGGCATGACCGTCGCCGTTGAAGACCTCCAGAACATCACGATCGACAATGACCAGCAGGGCGCGAGCGTCGGCCTCCACGGGGTCCTTGGTGTTCCGCAAGGGGAGGGCCCTTGGCCCATCGTCGTGGTTGTTCATGAGGCATTCGGAATCGATGCCGAGATGCGCAAGCAAGTGGCTCACCTCGCCACGCTCGGCTACCTCGCCCTCATGCCCGACCTGTTCACCGAGGGCGGGATGCGCAAGTGCATCTTCGCGACGATGCGCGCGATGCGCAGCGGTACTGGCCGCGCCTTTGCCGACATCGAGGCGGCGCGGCAGTGGCTCCTGAAGCGTGACGATTCCACGGGTGCAGTCGGCGTGATCGGGTTCTGCATGGGCGGTGGGTTCGCGCTCATGACGGCCGCGGGGAGAGGCTTCGACGCGGCATCCGCCAATTACGGCATGCTGCCGGGCGACATGGAGGCCGCGTTCGAGAACGCGTGTCCGGTCATCGGAACCTATGGCGGAAAAGATGGGAGTCTCAAGGGCGCCACGGCCAAGCTAGAGACTGCGCTCACGAAGCAGCGAGTCACTCACGATCTCAAGGAATATCCGGATGCCGGCCACGCCTTCCTCAACGAACTGCCCACCGGCCCCGGCTGGTTTCGTCCGCTCGCGCGGGTCATGCATTTCGGACCAAACCCCCAGGCGGCCGTCGACGCCTGGGGCCGCATCGACTCGTTCTTTCAGGAACACCTCGTCGCAACCAAGGACTAGCGTGCACCCGGGCCGGGCTTAGAGCTTCAAGAGGCCCGCCGCCACGAGTTGATCAGACAGTCCAGCACCGTCTGGCGCGCCGAACCACGGTACAGCCGAGGCTGAGCCCGATTCTGCGACAGTTCTTCGGCCGCCAGCAAGCACGGCTTCTCCGGGCGACAGCTGCCGGATCGCGATGGCCGCGACGTTCTCGGGGTGGGCCGCGGCAAACTCGGCATAGAGCGACTCGTCGTGTTGCCCGTCGTCGCCGATCAGCAGCCACTTGAGGTTGGGAAACTCCAGTGCGAGCCGTTCGAGACTCGTGCGCTTGTGTTCCTGTCCGCTTCGGAACCAGCGATCGTGAGTCGGCCCCCAGTCGGTCAAGAGCAGGGCGCCTCGTGGGTACAGATTGCGTCCCATGAATCTCGTGAGGGTCGGCGCCACGTTCCAAGCACCGGTCGAGAGGTAGATCACGGGCGCCCCGGGGTTGGCGCGCGTCAGCCGCTCGTAGAGCACCGCCATTCCGGGAACAGGGGCTCTCGCGTGCTCGTCGAGCACGAAGGTGTTCCACGCGGCGAGAAATGGTCGGGGGAGCGCGGTGACCATCACCGTGTCATCCACGTCGGAGACGATTCCGAACGCGGCCTTCGGGCTCACGATAAACACCCGAGCGGTCACCGGCTCGGTGTCGTCGGTACTGAGCTTGATCTTGCGCCATCCCGGCTTGAGCGCCACTTCCAACCGGAAGTCGATGACACCTCCGCGGTCGGCCGTGACACGGTGCTCGACTCCGCCCGCGCTGATCGTTACTGCGACATCGTTGACCGGGATGCTGAAGAAGCTGCGCCAGCCGCGCACCTTGGCCGCGCGTTGCTTTGCCGCGACGTCGCCGCGCGTGAGCACGACCCGGCACAGCACCCGCGCCCATCCTGGGGCGCCGTAGCCGTCGTACGGCACGATTGTGGTCCGCAGTCCGCGCCTGCGCCCACTGCGCTCGCGCCAGCGGTGAAAGGTGTCTTCCATTCGCGCAGCTCGATGAATAATCGCATCCGAACGTTCGCCCATCGACGTTGGTTTCGGGGTCATGCGGGAGCTGGCCACCGGCCCAGTCTGTCACTGCGCGGGGCGCTACACCGGCGTGATGAGCTCACGCGAGTTATTGCGCACGTTACCGACGGCGCGGTCAACTTCGTAGCTGTCGACGGACTTTGCGACGTCTTCACCGACCGCCGCGACCTCGTCGAGCAGCTCTTCGCCGCCCTCAGCGCTGGGATCGAGCCACTCGTCGATGAAGGCGGGATCGAGAAAGACCGGCATCCGATCGTGAATCTGCGCGAGGTCGCCGGTCGCCGCCGTCGTGAGGATTGTCGTCGACAGCAGCCACTTGTCTGGAGCACCGTCTGCCGCTTCGGGGTTGCGCCACCATTCGTACAGCCCCGCGAACAGGAGCGGCTGGCTGTCAGGAAGGTGGATGAAGTGGGGCGTCTTGATGCCCTCGACCGTCGACCACTCGTAGTACCCCGTGGCCGGGACGACCGCACGACGCTTCTTGACTGCCGCGGAAAACATGGGCTTGGATGCGGCCGTCTCAATGCGCGCGTTGAAGGCAGTTACCCCGACCGACAGGTCCTTCGCCCATGAAGGTACGAGGCCCCATCGCGCGGCTTCCAGCCGCCGAACCGGTTCGCTTTCCGCGTCCGAGCCCTTCGGGATCGTGTCGATGACAACCGCGACGCGCGAGGTCGGTGCGATGTTCCACGATGCCGCCGGCAAGTCATCACCGACAAGGTCGACGTCGAACAGCGTTACCAGGTCACTCGCGGCTGAAGCCACGACAAATCTCCCGCACATGTCGCAATTCTGTCAGTGCCAACCCACCGGCGCGGTAGACCTCAACGTCTACGGGTAGACAAGCACCCCTGAGCGCGGGGGGCTACTATGAGGCACGAAACACGAAGGAGGCGTATAGTGCGCGCGTCAGACTCTGTCGAGCAATTGCACGACGCCCGGATCCCGCTGAGAAATGAGCCCGTTCAGGCTCGCAGCACCGCGCGACTTGCGGCGCTCCTCGATGCGGCGGCCGCTGTCGTCAACGAGATCGGTTACGAACGGTTGACGACCGCGATGGTTGCCGAGGGGGCCGGAGCGTCAATCGGCACGGTGTACCGGTATTTCCCCGACCGAATCGCACTGCTGCAAGCGCTCGGGGCACGCAATCTCGATCGGCTTCTTGCGAGTCTCTCGATCGAGCTTCAGGATGCCCGTCACACCACATGGGCGAGCGCCGTGGATGGCGCGACCGATGTGATTGCGTCTGCGTTCCGCACCGAACCGGGATTCCGCAGCATCCGAGTGGGCGATGTCATCGACTTGCGTCCTGCGCCCCATGAGCGCACCTTTCTCTGCGTCGTGTCCGATCGAATCGTCGATGCCGTCGTGTCGCGATTTGGCGTGAGCGACGGCGCACAAACCAGATTCGCGTTCGAGACGGCCACCGAAGTGATTGACGGGATGTGCGCTCGCGCATTCTCGCGCGACGACTCGGGAGACGCGCGCTACCTCGCGGCGACCAAGGATCTTGTGCACTCTATTCTCGACGCCCCGCTCGGCCAGGGTTCTTCCCGCTGATATTCGCGTCTCCTTTGCACTTGCGGGGATGGACCCGCGCGTGGGGATTCCGAAGTGCTCCATGCAATTTTCCGAAACTCGGAATGACTTAGTGCGTGAATGATGTTTAGCTCAGGGAACAGGCAAGTGTCGATTCGTGTCCGCACACGAGGAATGAGCCGTAGGACCGATGATCGAATTTCGCGGCGTCTCCAAGACGTTTCCGGATGGCACCACGGCGGTTGATGACTTCAGTCTCGTGATTCCGTCGATGAAGACCACGGTCCTCGTCGGATCGTCCGGGAGCGGAAAGACGACGCTGCTGCGAATGATCAACCGCATGGTCGATCCCACGAGCGGTGCGATCGAAATCGACGGGGCGAGTATCCTCGACCGAGACCCCGTGCAGTTGCGCCGCAGCATTGGATACGTCATGCAGAACTCGGGCCTGCTTCCGCATTTCAAGGTCATCGACAACGTCGCAACGGTTCCGGTGCTCAACGGGGTTTCGCGCAAACAGGCGCGCCTGCAAGCGCTCGAGCTTCTCGACACCGTCGGACTCAGCCGGGACCTCGCCGACCGGTACCCGAGTCAGCTTTCCGGCGGACAGCAACAGCGCGTCGGTGTCGCGCGAGGGCTCGCCGCCAACCCCAACATCCTCCTGATGGACGAGCCCTTCGGCGCCGTCGACCCGATTGTCCGAGCCGATTTGCAGCAAGAAACCATCCGTTTGCAGCGAGATCTCGACAAGACCGTGGTGTTTGTCACCCACGACATCGACGAAGCCTTCCTGCTGGGCGACCAAGTCGTCATTCTCGAGACTGGCGCGAAGATCGCCCAGGTCGGCAGCCCGACTGAGATCATTTCGAACCCCGCCAGCCAGTTCGTCGCCGACTTCATCGGTGTTGAGAACGGCAAGCGAGCCCTCTCGATCAAGAAGACGAAATCGGGCTCGATCCTCGTCGACAGCGAGGGCCGCGCCGCGGGCGTGCTTGTCGATCCAGACGCAGCACAGGAGAGCGCATGAATTGGCTTATCAACAATTGGCCCCTCGTGCTTCAGCTCGGTGTGCAGCACATCCGGCTGAGCATCACACCGATCGTGCTCGGGTTCGTCATCGCTATTCCGCTCGGGTGGCTGGCGTATCGCTTCACGCTCACTCGCGGGCTGCTCCTGACGATCGCTGGGCTGCTGTACACGATTCCCTCGCTCGCGATGTTCGTGATTCTCCCGCCGCTTCTTGGCATTAGTTTCTTGAGCGAAATCAACCTCACGATTGCGCTAACGATCTACGCCGTGGCGATCATGTCCCGGTCGGTAGCGGATGCTCTCACCTCCGTTGACCCTGCCATTCGGCAATCTGCGACAGCGGTCGGCTTTGGAAGCTGGCGCCGCTTCTGGAGCGTCGAGTTTCCGCTCGCGGGACCGGTCATTCTTGCGGGCCTTCGAGTTGCTGCCGTGAGCACGATCAGTCTCGTGACGGTCGGCATCTTGATCGGCGTCGACAGCCTGGGTTACTTGTTCACCAACGGCTCGCAGCGCCGAATTGTGCTCGAGATCCTCGCGGGCGTGCTGGGGGTCATGATCATCGCACTCATCGTGGACTTCTTACTGGTGCGACTCGGACGGGTGCTCATGCCGTGGGTCCCGCGGCAGTCTCGAAGTTTCGGGCGCAATCAACGCCAACTCGCGATGGAGGCGTCGTCGTGACGCTCTTCGCACAGGCCTTCGCTTGGATCTTCTCGCCTGACCGACTCACCGGCTCCACGTCCCTGCCGTCGCTCGTCGGGCAGCACCTGTTTTTCACCCTCGTCTCCGTGGTCATCGCCGCGGTGATCGCGGTTCCGGCCGGATACCTCATTGGGCACACGGGTCGCGGGCGCGAGATCGCCGTCGGTATCTCGGGAGCGGCACGTGCGTTGCCGTCGTTTGGCCTGATCTTGTTGCTCGTGATCCTGATCGGGGTGACGCGCAAGTCGGAGGCCGCATACATCGCGTTCGTGCTACTCGCGATCCCGTCGATTTTGGCCGGTGCATACGCGGGCATCGAGGCGGTCGACCGTCGCGTCGTCGACGCGGCCCGCGCGGTCGGCATGACCGAATGGCAGATCCTCATGCGGGTTGAGATCCCGCTCGGGCTCCCGCTGCTCATCGGTGGACTGCGTGCGGCAACGCTTCAGGTCGTTGCGACCGTGACGCTCGCCGCGTATATCGGGCTCGGCGGGCTCGGCCTGCCGATTATCGCGGGGCTCGCCCTGCGGCGATTCGACCAAATGCTGGGTGCCGCGATCGTGATCGTGGTGCTCGCGCTCCTTCTGGATGGGGCGTTCGCGCTCCTCGAGCGACTTGTGGTTCCGCGTGGGGTCACCGCGGGGCGCACCAAAGATGTCCGCACGGCGTCATCCCGGCGCCGCGCGGTGATGGGAACCCCCATCGAAGAGGGAAACGGATAGACATGTTCACAGCAAGGAACAAGGGCCGGCTTGCACTGGGTGCAGTCGTGGTCGGGGTGGCATTGGCCCTGTCAGGGTGCGCAGCGAGCAATCCCTTGGACTCGGGTTCGGGATCGTCGGCTACGCCGACCGAGACCATCACCATCGGTTCGCAGGCGTACTACTCCAACGAAATCATCGCCGAGATCTATGCTCAGGCACTCGAAAACGGCGGTCAGACCGTCGTTCGCAAGTTCAACATCGGTCAGCGCGACGCATACCTCCCCGCCCTCGAGCAGGACCGCAGCAAGGCAGGAGCAGTCGACCTGTTCCCCGAATACACCGGTAACCTCTTGCAGTTCTACGACAAGACCACGACGGCCACAAGCTCTGCCGACGTGTTTGCGGCGCTCAAGACCGCGCTGCCGAAGGGGCTCACGGTGCTTGATCAGTCACCCGCGGCTGACCAAGACTCGTACAACGTGACGGCCGCGTTCGCGAAGACAAACAACCTCACGTCGATCGCCGACCTCGCAAAGGCAACCGTCCCACTCAAGCTCGGTGGGGCAGCCGAGCTCGCCGATCGCCCGTACGGCCCGAAGGGCCTTGCCTCGAAATACAACGTGACGGTCTCGTTCACCGCCACGGGCGACACGACCGTTGACGATCTGCTTGCCGGCACCGTCAACATCGCGAATGTCTATAGCGCCGACCCGCGCATCCAGACTGACAAGCTCGTGACGCTCGCTGACCCGGATGGACTGTTCTTGGCGTCCAACGTGGTGCCGCTCGTGCGCGCTGATCTTGCCAACCAAGTCGCAAAGATCATCAACGCCGTGAGCGCGAAGCTCACCCCGGAGGGCCTCGTTGCCCTCAACGTGCAGTCGACGGTCGACCAGAAGTCGCCCGCAGATATCGCGAAGGGGTGGCTGACCGCTCAGGGTCTGCTCAAGTAACTCGAGACGCACTGGGGCGGGGCGGATGACACATCCACCCCGCCCTTCGTCGTCTCTCCCCTTCGAGGTCTAGGGCAGCGGTCGGCGCAGGGCATCCAACCGCGCGCGCCAGCTCGCGAGTCGGCCGGGTTGTTCGGCGAGTGACGGACCATCTACCCAGCTCGTGACAATTCGGATGCCGTGGAGTGCACTGAGCGCCCACAGCTCGACGCCGTCGAGTTCGCTCGGTGTCACGGCCTCCTCGTGTGTGTCGAACCCGAGCGCGCGGGCAAGCGTGAGCACGCTCCTCGTCGTGACGCTATCCACGCGGTCGAACTCGGTCAGCGGCCCGCACAGGATCTCGCCGCGCCACCACAGGAGCCCCGAGTATGCCCCTTCGACCACGTAGCCCTCGGTAGACAGCAGGATCGCCTCGCCCGCACCGGCCGGCTGCACGACGGCGCGGATCTCGGCCATGCGTTCAAGATCCGGCCCCTTCACCATCGGAACGGTGCGCGGCTCTGCGCCCGTCCACGTCGCCACCGCGACCGAGCGTTCGCGTGGTGGCGCGGGGCGTAGCCGCATGATGAGCTCGCTGTTTGAGTGGACCTCGACCCGAGGAAACCACTCGCCGGAGCGGGGGATGGTTGCGATCGCGGCATCCCAAAACTGCTCGGCGTCGGCCGAAACTCGTAGTGCATGGGGCAGGAAACGGCCGCGGTGCAACCCGAGCGCAAGCACGAGGGCATCGGCGACGAGCCACGAGTCGGCAGCGACGATGGCGCTGGCGGCCGATGCCGCGCTATCGGCACGGGCGAGACCGTCTCCGGCCCACCGGTAGATCGACGGCGCACTCATAGGCTTAGGCTATGCGCGCACGGGTTCGAACTGCTCCGCTCGGCCGGTGGGTCGACCCGGCAGACGCGTATCTCGCGTTCTGTGGAGACTCGGATGCCGCATTCTGGCTCGACAGCGGACCCAACGCGACGACCGGCCACAGCTATCTCGGCGTCGCGACCCGGGTGACCACAGACTTCGATGTCCCCGTGCTCGACTGGCTTCGCTCCGCGCTCGCCGATGGCGTTGACGCTTCAGCGGCGGCCCCAGGGTTCTCCCTCGGCCTCGTCGGCTGGCTCGGCTACGAAGTGCGCGGCGAGACCATGGCGGTTCCCGTCGATCGCAGGAGCCGCTATCCGGACGCCGCCTTCCTGACTGTCGAGCGTGCTCTCGCGTTCGATCATGCCGCACGCACGGTTACGGCTTTGGCTCTCGACGATGTCGACTCCTACCGCGACGAGGTTCTCGCGGCGATCGCGGCCGCTGTGCCCGACCGTGAACCGCCACAGCTTGCGCCCGCCACGGTGACATGGGCGTACTCAGACGACGAGTACCTCGAGTCAATCCGCGCGTGTCAGGCGGCGATCGTCGAGGGCGATGCGTACCAGCTGTGCCTCACGACGGAGGCGTCCGTGGATGTGTCCCCCGATCCGGTCTCGACCTATTTGGCTGTGCGTGCATCCAGTCCCACCCACCACGGGGCACTACTGCGCGTTGGCTCGGTGAGCCTCCTGAGCGCGTCGCCCGAGCAGTTTCTCGCCGTTGCGCCGGATGGTGTCGTTTCGACGAGTCCGATCAAGGGCACCAGACCGCGTGGCGTCACCGAGGCGGGGGACTGGCGAATGCGCAACCAGCTCGAGCACAGCGTCAAGGAACGCGCCGAAAACCTCATGATCGTCGACCTCATGCGCAACGACATCGGCAGAATCGCGAAGGTCGGCTCGGTGAGTGTGACGAGTCTCATGGCTGTCGAAAGCTATGCGCAGGTCCACCATTTGGTCAGCACCGTCCGGGGGGAGCTCGCGGAGGGCCTCACGGGGATCGACGCGATTGCGGCGTGCTTTCCCGCCGGCTCGATGACGGGCGCGCCGAAACTCTCCGCGACGCGAATCCTCGATCGACTCGAGCGCCGCCCGCGAGGCATCTACGCTGGGGCGTTTGGATACCTCGGGTTCGACGGCACGATCGACCTCGCAATGGTCATCCGTTCAATTGTAATTGACGAGAACGGCTCGACGGTGGGCACCGGCGGCGGTATCACGGCGATGTCCGTGCCGCCGGAGGAACTCGAGGAGACGCGGGTGAAGGCTGCGGCCCTGCTCGCGGTGCTCGGGGTCGCGGACTCCACGCAATCGAGCTAACGTCCGCGACAACGCACGAAATCGGTCCGACGGGCGGGAACCGGTAATCTTGACGAGGTTCGCCGCGCAGATGCGGACACCGCGATCAACGGTGATCGGCACCACAACCCGGCCCTGCCTGCAACGAAGTGAGATCTCCCGTGACCGATACCCCTCGCAACGAACGCGATGACACTCACGGCTACGACATCGACGCGATCCAGGCCAAATGGGGTCCCATCTGGGAAGAGCTCAAGCCGTTCGCAACGGACGACCCGAACGACAAGCGGCCGCGTAAATACATCCTCGACATGTTCCCGTACCCGTCGGGGGACCTGCACATGGGCCACGCGGAGGCATACGCGTTCGGCGACATCACGGCGCGGTACTGGCGCCAGCGCGGATTCAACGTCCTGCACCCGATCGGTTGGGACTCGTTTGGCCTGCCAGCCGAGAACGCGGCAATCGAACGCGGAGTGAACCCCGTCGGTTGGACCTACGACAACATCGCGCAGCAAAAGGCGAGCATGAAGCGCTATGGCGTCTCGTTCGACTGGAGTCGGGTGCTGCACACGAGCGATCCCGAGTACTACAAGTGGAACCAGTGGCTGTTCCTCAAGCTCTACGAAAAGGGCCTCGCCTACCGCAAGGAGAGCTGGGTCAACTGGGACCCGAAGGATCAGACAGTGCTTGCGAACGAGCAAGTGCTCCCGGATGGCACATCCGAGCGGTCGGGCGCCGTTGTCGTCAAGAAGAAGCTCACCCAGTGGTACTTCAAGATCACCGATTACGCGGATCGGCTGCTCGACGACCTCAACCAGCTCGAGGGCTCGTGGCCGTCAAAGGTGCTCTCGATGCAGCGCAACTGGATCGGTCGCTCCATCGGGGCGGATGTCGACTTCGAGATCGTCGACCGCGCCCAGAAGATCACGGCATTCACTACTCGCGCAGACACGCTCTACGGCGTGACCTTCATGGTCGTCGCCCCCGACTCCGAGCTCGCGGCCGAGCTCGTCGCGGGCTCGACGCCCGAGGTTCAGTCGGCCTTCGCCGCTTACCTCGAGCAATCGCAGAAGAACACCGAGATCGAGCGTCAGGATGCCGGTCGCGAGAAGACGGGCATCCGGCTTCAACGGTGGGCTGTCAACCCCGCATCTGGCGAGCGGATCCCGATCTGGACCTCGGACTACGTGCTCGCAGACTACGGTCATGGCGCCGTGATGGCAGTACCCGCCCACGATCAGCGCGACCTCGACTTCGCGCGTAAGTTCGACCTTCCCGTGCGGGTCGTAGTCGATGTTAATGCCCCGGTTACGGGCGCGATCGCCGTACTTGAGGTTGATGAGAACGGTGTCGCGATCCTTCCCGATGATCTGCCGCCGCTCGATCCCGCCTCGACCGGTGTGGCACTCACGGGCGATGGCCGCATGGTCAACTCCGGTCCGCTCGATGGACTGAGCAAGAACAACGCGATCAAGAAGGTCATCGAACAGCTCGAAGCGGCGGGCACCGGCCGTGCCGCGAAGACCTACCGTTTGCGGGACTGGCTCATCAGCCGGCAGCGCTTCTGGGGTACGCCCATCCCGATCATTCACGGCGCCGACGGTGAGCTCATGGCAGTGCCGTTCGACCAGCTGCCGGTTGTACTGCCGCCGACCGATGGGCTCGACCTCAAGCCCCGGGGCCAGTCGCCGCTCGCAGCGGCCACCGACTGGATCACCGTGCCCGACCCGCGCGACGGAAGCCCCGCGCTCCGCGACGCCGACACGATGGACACCTTCGTGGACAGCTCGTGGTATTTTCTGCGGTTCCTCTCACCTCACGACCCGGAGAAGGCATTCGACATCGCCGAAGCCGAGAAGTGGGCACCCGTCGACCAGTATGTCGGGGGAGTCGAGCACGCGATCCTGCACTTGCTCTACGCGCGCTTCATCACGAAGGTGCTGTTCGACCTCGGCTACGTGAGCTTCACCGAGCCATTCAGTGCGCTGCTGAACCAGGGAATGGTGCTCTCCGAGGGCAAAAAGATGTCCAAGCGCAGTCGCAAGGGCACGACGTTCACGGCGGAGGTCGACGAGTTCGGTGCCGATGCGCTACGACTCACGCTCGCCTTCGCTGGGCCCCCCGAAGACAACATCAACTGGGAGGATGTCTCGCCCGCGGCCTCGGCGAAGTTCTTGGCCCGCGCGTTCCGGCTCGCCGTCGACGTCACGAGCGCTCCCGAAGTCGAGTGGAAGACGGGTGACGTCGCCCTTCGCCGCAACACCCATCGCTTCCTCGCCGATGGGCCCGGACTCGCGGAGACGCTCAAGTTCAACGTGCTTGTCGCGCGCATCATGGAACTCGTCAACGCGACGCGCAAGGTCATCGACACCGGAGCCGGCGGCGGGGATGCAGCGGTGCGCGAGGCCGTCGAGGCGATCACGATCGCGTTGAGCCTCTTCGCGCCCTTTACGGCCGAGGAGATGTGGGAAAAGCTGGGCTACGAGCCCACTGTCGCCCTCGCGGGCTGGCGCAAGGCCGACCCGACCCTGCTCGTTGAGGACACCGTCATCGCGGTCGTTCAGGTCGACGGAAAAGTTCGCGATCGGCTCGAGGTGAGCGCGAAAATCTCCGGCGCAGAGCTGGAGGCGCTGGCGCGTGCCTCAGCGGTGGTGGCGCGTGCCGTCGGTGAGAGCGAGATCATCAACGTGATCGTTCGAGCCCCGCGTCTCGTGAATATCGCAACTCGGCGGTAGCAGCGCGCGAGCCTACACCGGCCCGAGCCTCAGCTTCTAGTCGACCACTGCTCAACACCGCACGCGCTCTCGGGCTCTCCACGAGCCGGCCCGAGCGGCGGCGAGTTGGCCCGTGCGCCCCCTAATCTCGCGACCATGGTTGAGGTGGTGGACGCTCGCCGCGCGCGCGTGCGCGTTGGGCTCGGGGCGCTCGCGATTGTTGTGCTCGTCGGCTTGGGCTGCGCGGTGCTCGTGGTTGCGTTCGCGCGGCCGGGAAGTGTCGCATCGGTCGCACGGCCCGTTGCCGAGGCATCCCTTGCTCCCGTGTCGACGTCGGCGATCTTCGTGCACATCCTGGGCGCCATTACTCGCCCCGGCCTGTATCAACTCCGCGAGGGCGATCGCGTGGTTGACGCGGTCGCCGCTGCGGGCGGTTTCGCTGAGGGGGCAGACCACGCTCAAGTGAATCTGGCCCGCTTCTTGAGCGACGGTGAGCAAATCACGGTCCCGCTGATCGGCGCTACGCCGCCCGGTCCCGCGGGCACAGTGAACGGCAAGGTCAACATCAATACAGCGGATTCCACCGCGCTCGAGACTCTTCCGAGGGTCGGGCCGGCCATGGCCGCCCGCATCATCGCGTGGCGCGACGCAAATGGCAGGTTCACGAGCGTGGACGACCTTCGTAGCGTGAGCGGCATCGGTGACCGCACCTTCGACGCGCTCAAAGACCTCATCACCGTTTAGGTGTGGGTCTGAGTCGCGGTGGTGAAACAGTCAGGAACGCTCGACCTCCGACTCGCGATCCCAGCCCTGGTTACGTGGCTCGCTGTGGCGATCGTGATCGACACCGATGCCCCGTGGGTCGTCGCGGTTGTCGCGTGGGCGCTTGCGGGAGCCGGCCTCCTGATCGCGATGCGCACGCGCTGGTCGTGGGTGATCGTCGCTTCGCTCGCGGCAGTGCTCGCCGCGGTCGGCCTCACGGCTGTTGCAGTGCAGGCACCCGGTCGCCATCCCGCGCTCGTCGTCGACGCGGCGGCCGCGGGACAACGAGTGACCGTCGTCGGGATCACGACTCAAACTGCCCTTCCCGGCCGCGGGTCGTTTGCACTTGACGTCACGACGGCGACCGCGAAGGGGGTTTCGTACTCTGGCTCGATCCCGATGCTCGTGTTCGGCGAGGGGGCAACCGATCGACTGGGAATTGGTACGACTGTGATCCTGAGCGGCACGATCACGGCGACCGACCTCAGCGACGAGACGTCGTATTTGTTCTTCTCCGAGTCGGCCCCGACTGTACTTGCTCCTCCACCCTGGTACCTCGAGTGGGCCAACGAGCTGAGGCAACGATTCCTCTCGGAGGCGACGTCGCTCCCGGGCGACGGCGGTGACCTTCTGGCGGGGCTCGCCATCGGCGACACGACCGCGGTCAGCGAGACATTGGATTCAGCTATGAAGTCGACGTCGCTGAGTCACCTGACAGCAGTCTCGGGTGCCAACTGCGCGGTGGTGATCGCGCTCATCATGCTCGCTGGCGCAGCGATCGGACTCCCGCGGGGTATCCGGATTGTCGCAAGCCTCGTGGTGCTCGTGGGGTTTGTCGTGCTCGTGACGCCCGAGCCGAGCGTCTTGCGGGCCGCAGTGATGGCCGCTCTCGTGCTCGCGTCGTTGTTGGGCGGCCGACCCGTTCGCGGCATCCCGGTGCTCGCAGTGGCGACGGTGACCCTTCTCGTGATTGACCCTTGGCTGGCTCGCAGCTATGGCTTTGTGCTTTCGGTGCTCGCAACGGGCGGGCTCCTGCTGATGGCGTCGCCGCTTGCCCGAGTGATGGGGCGCTGGATGCCGCGTTGGCTCGCCCTCGGAATTGCCGTGCCACTCGCCGCTCAACTAGCGTGTCAGCCGGTGATCTTGCTTCTCAACGCATCGCTGCCGACGTATGGAGTGCTCGCCAACATGCTCGCGGAACCGGCCGCACCGGTCGCGACGGTGCTTGGTTTGGCAGCGTGTGTGCTGCTCGCAGTTGCCCCACCGCTGGGAAGTCTCGTGTGCCAGCTGGCATGGGTGCCGGCCGCGTGGATCGCCGCGGTGGCGTCGTTCTTCTCGGGGCTGCCCGCAGCCCAACTACCGTGGCCGGCTGGCGTTGCGGGAGTGCTGCTGCTCACCGTGCTCACGACGCTCGCGCTCGGGGCCCTGTTCTGGCGGGGGCGAGGCCGCGCGGCGCTGGTGATTGCCCTCGCGATCGGAGTGGTGGGCTACGGAGGGATCGCAGGCGGATCCCAGGCCGCGATTGTGCTTACGCGACCCGCCGATTGGCAGATTGCGGTGTGTGATATCGGCCAGGGGGACGCGGTTGTCGTGCGAAGCGCGGGCCAGATTGCACTCATTGACACGGGGCCCAAACCGGAGCGCCTGACACGATGCCTCACAGAACTGGGCATCTCGCGCATCGACTTGCTCGTCTTGACTCACTACGACCTTGATCATGTCGGCGGCACGGCAGCCGTGATAGGTCGGGTGGATCGAGTGCTTGTCGGCCCAAGCGGGGACGCGGGCGACGACCGGTTGCGGGCCGATCTCGAGAGCGGAGGAGCGGCGGTCGAGCAAGTCAGTCGCGGCCCGAGCGGATTGCTCGGTGAACTTCGCTGGAGCATCCTGTGGCCGCCAGCGCGACTCATCGGCATCGAACCCGGCAACCCCGCGAGTGTGACACTCGAGTTTGACGCGGTCGGCCGCTGCGACGACGGATGCCTCAGTTCGATTTTTCTCGGCGACCTCGGCGAGCGTGCGCAGCAGATGCTGCTCGCCGCCAATGCACTCGAGCCGGTGGACGTGGTCAAGGTCGCGCATCACGGTTCGGCCGATCAGAGCGAGACGCTCTATCAGCGCCTCCGGGCCATCGTGGGAGTAATCGGCGTCGGAGCGGACAATGGCTACGGGCATCCCACCCAGAGCCTGCTCGAGATCCTTACGCGCGCGGGAACGCAATCCGAACGAACTGACCGATCGGGGATGATCCTGCTGGCGCCGGGCACCGCACCGCATACCGTTCGTGTCTGGACCGAACGGTAGCCTTGTTGGGTGGCCGTTGTGAAGAGTTCGATCCCCGTTTTGGCGTGGGATCGAGTGCGCCCCGCGCCGGTCGTGTTGGTGAGCGGTCCCGAGGGATTTCTTGCCGACCGGGCAATCAGGCAACTGCGCGACTTGCTCAGGGCCGAGGATCCGAACCTCGAGGTGAGCGATATCGACGCGAGCCAGTATGCGCCGGGGGAGCTACTGACCCTCGCGAGCCCGTCGCTCTTCAACGAGCCGCGCCTGATTCGAGTCGACAGCGTCGAGAAGTGCACGGATGCGTTCATCATCGAGACGATCGACTATCTCGAGCGACCAGTGGATGACACTTACTTGGTCTTGAGGCACGCGAGCGGCGTGCGCGGCAAGCGACTGCTCGACGCGATCCGTGCCGGCTCGGGGGGCGGAATCGAGATCGCCTGCCTCGAGCTGAAGAAAGACACCGAGAAGACCGAGTTCGCGGCGGCCGAGTTCTCTAGCGCTGGGCGGCGCATCACGCCCGGTGCGCTTCGCACACTCGTCTCGGCATTCTCCGACGATCTCGCGGAGCTCGCATCCGCATGCCAGCAATTGGTTGCCGACTCGAGCGACGAGATCACCGAGGTCACAGTCGAGCGCTACTACTCGGGCCGCGTGGAGACGAGCGCATTCGCGGTTGCGGATGCCGCGATCGCCGGGCGCTTCGGAGAAGCCCTCGTGCTCTTGCGCCACGCGCTCGCGTCGGGCGCCGACCCCGTGCCGATCGTGGCGGCTTTCGCGGCGAAGCTGCGGACTATGGCGAAGGTCTCGGGCGGCTCAGCGCCCTCGGGTCAGCTCGCCCAAAAGTTCGGACTCGCGCCGTGGCAGGTCGATCGCGCGCGCCGCGACCTTCAGGGCTGGAGCGACGAGGGTCTCGGCACAGCGATCGAGGCGATCGCCGACGCCGATGACCAGGTCAAGGGGCGAGGTCGGGATCCGGTCTATTCGCTTGAGAAGATGCTCGCGGTCATCGCCGCTCGCGGTGGTGCGCGCTAGCCGCGCGGCACAAAGGGATCGATACCCGCGACCTCGAGGGGTTTCTCGCTGATCGCGCTCACGACGAACGTGCGACGGGCCGGCTCGTCGCAGTACTTGGCGACGGGCGACGAGGTAACAAACGCCTGCGCCTCGGTGGCGCCGGGCAGCACCACTCGAATCCCCTGCGCGAGCTCGCCAAGACACGTGGGAGTGTCGAGCCGAGAGAGCAGGGTTTCCAGAAAGATGTATGCGTCGTGTTTCGGCTCGAGCGTGACGGGCCGGCCGGGATCTGTCGAATACGCGGTGGCCATCCCGATTGATGCTCCAGAGACGGCGCCCGTGATCGACACTGCCGGTGTCCCCGACAGGATGCAGGCAATGGTGCCCTTGTTCGTCAGCAGCAAGTCGACCGCAACGAGTTGCGGATCATTATCGGTGCGCGCTCGCACCGTGATCTGCAACTGAGCCGGATCGCATGAGCCATCGCCACCCATCGAGTAGACCGGGGCAGGGTCGCTGCAGGCGCTGAGCGAGAGAAGGAGCGAGGCGCCGATCCCGGCGAAGATGAGTCGAGCTGGTCGTGAGTGCACGATCCCAGTAAACCGTGCGTTCTACCCCAACATGACGAACGCCCCCACCCGTGTCGGGCGGAGGCGTTCGGCGAAAAACGTTTGCGTTACAGCGCAGCGACCTGCTTGGCGATAGCAGACTTGCGGTTCGCGGCCTGGTTCTGATGAATGACACCCTTAGCGGCAGCCTTGTCGAGCTTCTTGCTCGCGACCACGAGTGCCTCAGACGCAGCCTTTTTGTCACCGGCAGCGATGGCGGCGCGGGCCTGGCGAACGGCGGTCTTGACCTCGCTCTTGACGGCCTTGTTGCGGTCCTGTGCCTTCTTGTTGGTCAGGATTCGCTTCATCTGCGACTTAATGTTTGCCACGTTGTTACCTTCTGTGAATGGAAGAGGAGTGTCTCGCGAGCCTCGAGAGCCGAGCTACGCGGAAGCCAAAAGATAACATTATCATCAGCGGGGGACCTCGTCCACCACGCTCATCATGATTCGCGTGAACTCCGCCGGGCGGGTCAGCGACACCATGTGGGTTGCTCCCCTCACGTGGACGAGGCGTCCGCTCGGTGCCGCAGCGAGAAACCTGCGCTCTTCAAGGCGAAAATGGTCGAGCGTGCCGTTGACCAACCAGACGGGCTGGGTGATTCGCGCGAGCGAGGCCACCGGGTGCAGCGCCCGCAACTCGCGGAGCGCGTCATCCATCACCTCAAGCGCCACTCCACCCGCGATCACGTCGGCCGCACGCTCGGGGTCTCGCACAGCGGCTCGCACCGCCCAATTGTTGAGCGCGAGACCTCGGTCGGGCAGCGCGTGGATTCCGCGGGCGGCCAACCGCCAGGCGTCGAGTACCGCGCGGTTCGGACGTGTGCCACAGCTCGCAGCAATGAGAGCGACGATCGGGCGTGTCCCGGCGCCGGCATAGTGGATCGACATATAGCCGCCAAGGGAGAATCCGCACAACACGACCGAGTAGCGGGCCGCCGCAACCGCTTGCGCAATCGCCTCGACCGCTCCATCGAGCGTGAATCGCTCAGAAATTCGGGAGCCGTGTCCAGGGAGGTCGGGGGTGATGGCTTCGTGCCCGGCCGATTCGAGGGCATGTACTTGTCCGCGCCACATTGTCGCTGAGGTGCGCAGGCCGTGCACCATGACTACGGATCGCGGCATCCTTTGATCGTAATAGCCTCAAGCTATGCCTTCTCTGGCCCCGCACATCCCGCTCGTTCCCGGTAGTGGCATTCGCCGCATCCACGAACTGGCGATCACGCTCGATAACGTCATCATGCTCGCGGTGGGAGAGCCCGATGTCGCGCTCGCGCCTCACATCGCCGAGGCGGCCAAATCGGCCTGGGATGCCGACCGCACCGACTACACGGCCAACGGGGGGATTCCCGCGCTGCGGTCCGCCATTGCCCACAAGCTCGCGACGGTCAACGACATCCACGTCGACACGGAACAGGTCTGGGTGACCGTGGGCGCGACTCAGGCCATACACCAAGCGATGGCACTCGTGCTGGCCGCAGGGGATGCCGTACTGATCCCCGACCCGGGCTACACGACCTTTACAATGAACGCGCGCATGCTCGACGCGGTACCCGTGTCATACCCGCTGCGTGCCGAGGCCGGGTTCATGCCCGATGTCGAGGAGCTCGACCGGCTTGTCACCGGGCGCACGCGCGCGATCATCATCAACTCGCCGTCTAACCCGCTCGGCACGGTTTTTCCCGAGCCGCTGCTCCGCGAGCTGTTGGAGTTTGCGCGGCGACACGACCTCTGGGTGATCTCCGACGAGGTATACGAGTACTTCACGTGGGGGCAGCCGCACGCGAGCATCGCGAGTTTCGACACCGAAGACCGCGTGTTCAGCGTCTTCTCGCTGTCGAAGACGTACGCGATGACAGGCGTGCGTGTCGGCTATCTCGTGACGCCGCCCGGCATGGCAGCGACGATGCGGACGGTGCAGGAAGCATCGATCAGTTGCGTCGCCGAGCCCGATCAGCTCGCCGGCGTTGCCGCGCTCACGGGGGAGCAGTCCCACGTCGACTCCGCGCGCGCGCACTACCGCGACAACCTCGACGCGGCTACGGCGCTGCTCGAGTCTCGCGGAATCCGCTATCTCGACCCGCACGGCGCGTTCTACCTGTGGGTCGACATGAGCCATGTCTCCGACGGGGATGTCGCGGGCTGGGCCGAGCGTTTCCTGCTCGCTAGTCGTGTCGCAGTTGCCCCGGGGAGCGCATTCGGTCGCTCGGGCGAGGGCTGGATTCGCGTGAGCCTCGCGGCCCCGCAAGACGTGTTGCTCGAGGGACTCTCGAGGTTGCCTGCGCCGACCGTCGCACTCGTCTCCTCAGGCACCGCGCGTCTCGTAAACTTGGTACCCGGCCTCCGCGACATCCGTGGGGGCTCAATCACGAGAGGCGCGACGTGAGTCCACGAGCTGGAGGGGCCCTCGAGCCCGCCTCGACGGACCCCGCCTTCATCCGCAATTTCTGCATCATCGCCCACATCGACCACGGCAAGTCGACGCTCGCCGACCGCATGCTCGGCATCACTGGTGTCGTGAGCGACCGCGACATGCGCGCGCAGTACCTCGACCGCATGGACATCGAGCGCGAGCGCGGCATCACCATCAAGAGTCAGGCCGTGCGCATGCCGTGGGCGCTCGACGGTCAGAACTACGCGCTGAACATGATCGACACCCCCGGCCACGTCGACTTCACCTACGAGGTGTCGCGCTCGCTCGCGGCGTG
>Ga0123336_10001417_pt1 | contig 22016 bp, 18 predicted proteins | sample SSSSmetaG_FD_96466 | JGI IMG/M metagenome (GOLD analysis project Ga0123336, IMG submission 96466) | Glacier valley bacterial and archeal communities from Borup Fiord, Nunavut, Canada, to study Microbial Dark Matter (Phase II) - ​SSSS metaG | ecosystem: Environmental > Aquatic > Freshwater > Ice... | reverse complement strand
GTTCAAATGGTCTACGCTTATTACCAAAGCGATACAAAAGACCTGGCCAAAGCAGAAAAAGAGTTTTTCCACAGTATCGAAAAGGCTTGTGATTTATATCATTACCTCCTTCAATTGATACTTGCGATTACCCATTACGCCGAACAGCGTTTAGACAGTGCCCGCAACAAGTATATTCCAACTGAAGAGGAAAAAAATCCCAATTGCCGATTTATCGAAAATGCATTTGTGGCTCAATTAGCCAAAAATGATTCTTTGGAATCCTATCTGAACAATACAAAAATGTCCTGGGTCAACAATGATTCATTCATTAAATCGACCTACGAAGAGATTATCGCCAGCGATTTTTACGAAGATTACATGAACGCTTCCGAAGTCACTTACGAAACAGATCAGGAACTCTGGCGTAAAATCTTCAAGACCATTCTCAGCAAAAGCGATGAGCTGACTGAAGTGCTTGAGGAACAAAGCATCTATTGGAACGATGACCTGGACATTATCCTTACCTTCGTGATGAAGACCATCAAGCGTTTCAAGGTTGAAAATGGAGTTGATCAGGAATTGCTCCCCATGTTCAAAGACGAAACCGACCGTAAGTTCGCTTCGGACCTTTTCTGTTCAACCATCAGGAACCGCGAAAAATATCGCTTACTGATCGATGATGCAATCAAGAACTGGGAAATTGATCGCCTCGCTATGATGGACTTGCTGATTTTGCAGGTTGCATTAGCAGAAATCATCGAAATTCAAGGCATTCCAGTCAATGTGAGTCTCAACGAATACATCGATATAGCCAAAACATACAGTACAGAAAAGAGTGGTACTTTCGTCAATGGGACTCTTGATCACATTGTTACCTGTCTACGTAAAGAAAACAAACTTTTTAAGGCATAAAAGTACCAGGTTTATTGTCTTGATTATGTTTGAAAAATAAGTATATTTGCGAATCATCTATTAAAAAAAAACAACCATGACTTTAGCAAGCATCTTTTTACAAGCTACAACAGGTACAGCAGCATCAGCTCCAGCCTCAGGTATGGGTTCATTGGGAACATTACTTCCATTGATACTTATCTTTGTTGTCTTTTATTTCTTTATGATTCGTCCACAAAACAAAAAACAAAAAGAAATTCAAAAAGCACGTGCAGCCCTCAAAACCGGCGATCGTGTCATTACTTCCGGTGGTATATATGGTAAGATCAAAGAAGTGAAAGACGATTCTTTCATTATTGAAATATCCGAAAATGTTCGTATCCGTGTTGAAAAATCAGCAGTATTTGCTGGCGGCACAGAACCACAGACCACCCCAGAAAAAAAATAATCACTTTTAGTGAAAGAATCATCAATGATATTGACGTTTCTAAAAAAATCAATCAGAAAAATTCGCATCTTTTTCAGGAGATCCTTGAGTAAAGAACTGTTGATTTTTCTGATTTTTCTTTTAATTTCCTGCTTTTTCTGGGTGCTTCAAAACCTTCAGGATGTCGGTGAATTTGAGATGGAGATTCCTATAACCTATAGTGAAATACCTGAGAATATATCCATTACAAACAAATTGCCAAAGTCCTTCAAGGTCACATTGCGCGATAAAGGTACCAACCTGTATTATTCTTACAAACATCGAAAAGAAATGACCATTCATGTCAATCCCATGAATTGGTATCGCAAAGATCGCATCGCACGCATAGCATCCTCCAGTTTTGATACCTATTTGCGTAACCGTTTGCCTTCGACCACTCAATTGCTACGTGTCTCACCGGATACCCTTGCAATCTATTTTGTCGAAAAGGCGGTGAAATCTGTACCCGTACATCTAAATTCCAGACTCAGTCTGTCTTCACAGCATTTTTTACCTAAGGCGCCGTTATTGACTCCTTCTGTAATCAATATTTATGCACCCGCGGATGTTCTGAATAAAATAAAACAGCTTGAAACAGAGTTGCTTGAAATTGAAGACTTAAAAGACACCATGGACGTCATTGTCGGTTTGAAACCCATTGAAGGGGTACGTTTCTCAACAACCAGCATCCAGGTAAAATTTAATGTGGAGGAATTCACAGAACAAACACTGACGATTCCGGTTACAGGCCTGAATTTCCCTTCCGGACAGTACTTACTCTCTTTTCCTCCGACAGTCAAAGTCACATTTTTTGTGGGACTTTCATCTTACAAGAACCTCAAGGAAACCGATTTTGAAATCACGGTAGATCATAGCAAACTGATGCATTCTGAAAAACGGTCACAGAAAGTCGTTCTCACCAAAAATCCGACGTATGTTAGTAACATCCGTATTCAACCGGAATTTGTAGATTGCCTGATAGAGAAGAAATAGATGAAAATAATTGGTTTAACAGGAGGTATTGGAAGCGGAAAATCGGTGGTGTCCGATCTGTTTCGGATGATGGGCGTTCCCGTCTATGATTCCGATGCCCGATCTAAAGCCTTGTGCAATACAGATCCCATTCTAAAGAAACAAATAAGTGCCCTTTTTGGTTCGGATATGTATACAGACGGTCAGCTCAACCGGCAAGCCCTGGCCAATCGCATCTTTGCTGACGATAAAGCACTTCAGGCTGTCAATGCGTTGATACATCCTGTCGTTGAGCATGATTTTATTGAATGGGTCAGTGAGAACAGTCAGTACCCATTACTGGTTCAGGAAACAGCCATCCTTTTTGAAGCAGGTCTGGAAAAACTGTATGACCAGATTATATGTGTCACTGCGCCAGAGTCCGTTCGTATAGAGCGTGTCAGTAAACGCAACGGAGTAAGTCCGGAGTCTGTCAGAGAACGAATGAAAAGTCAAATGGCAGAAGCCGATAAAATCACCAGGTCAGACATCATTCTGGTCAATGACGGTGTTCAGGCTGTTTTGCCCCAAGTTTTAAAAATATTAAAATCGCAATCCCTTTAAGTGAGATTGCAGAATTACTAGCTATAAATAACTTAAAAGATTATCCAAAATGTTAAAAGCAATCGTATCTATTTCCGGTAAACCCGGTTTATACAAAGTTCTTTCACAAGCAAAGAATATGTTGATCGTTGAATCTTTGATCGATGGCAAACGTATGCCTGCACATTCTGCAGACAAAGTCGTTTCATTGAACGATGTTTCCATGTTTACCCAGGGCGAAGACAAACCCCTTAGAGAAATTCTCGAAGCGCTAAAAGTAAAAGAAAACGGTGCTAAAGCAAGCATTGACCCCAAAGCAACTGCTGATGCCCTGCGTGAATTCTTCGCTTCCATTGTTCCTGATTTTGACCGTGATCGCGTATATCCTACCGACATCAAGAAATTGATTCAATGGTACAACATCCTGGTAGAATCCGGAATGACCGACTTTTCCATACAGAAAGAAGAAAAGAAAGAGGCAGAACAAGCATAAAGTACAAGCATCAATCAATTGCTTTTAAACTCTACAATGGTCAAAGAACATGAAATAATATTGGTGATTATCACCGGTGAAGACCGTCCCGGTGTCACTGCAGCCATGACCGAAGTACTTGGTAAATATGGAGCCGAGATTCTCGATATTGGACAGGCTGATATTCATCATAGTCTTAATTTAGGAATACTCTTTCAGATTCACGATAAAAGACATTCCGGAGATGCTATGAAAGACTTGCTCTTCATGGCTTCCGAAATGGGTGTAAGCATTCGTTTTTCCTGGATTTCAGATGATCGCTACAATTCCTGGGTCAACCGTCAGGGCATGGGACGTTACATTGTAACACTCCTTGGCAAAAGCCTCCTGGCAGAACAAGTTTCCCGGGTAACCAAGATCATTGCCGGGGAAAATCTGAACATTGATTCCATCAAGCGCATCACTGGTCGGATCCCATTGGAAAAGAGCCGGGAAGATGTCCGTTCCTGCATTGAGCTTTCCGTTCGCGGCGACCTCAAAAACAGGATAAACGTACAACGTGACCTGGTGGAACTATCCTCTGAACTGAATGTGGACATCTCCTTTCAGGAAGACAACATTTACCGTCGCAACAGGCGTCTTATTTGTTTTGATATGGATTCAACCCTCATTGAAACGGAAGTCATTGACGAACTGGCCGACAGAGCAGGGGTAGGACAGGAAGTCAGAGCCATTACCGAATCGGCTATGCGCGGTGAAATCGACTTTCAGGAAAGTTTCACCCAACGTGTTTCCTTGCTAAAAGGTCTGGAAGAATCGGTTCTGAAAGAAATTGCTGAAAACCTTCCCATCATGGATGGCGCTGATAAGTTGATGTCTGTACTCAAACGTACCGGTTTCAAGATTGCCATTCTTTCCGGTGGTTTTACCTATTTTGGTGAATGTCTGAAGAAACGTTTCGGGGTAGATTATGTGTACGCCAACGAGCTTGAGATCGTGGATGGAAAGCTGACCGGTCGTTACATCGGCGATATTGTCGATGGAAAACGCAAAGCGGAATTATTGCGCCTGATTGCTCAGGTTGAACATATTGACCTTCAGCAAACCATTGCTGTGGGTGACGGAGCCAACGATTTACCCATGATCGATCTTGCTGGTCTGGGTATTGCCTTTCATGCCAAACCCAAGGTAAAGGCAAGTGCCGGTCAGTCCATCTCTACGATTGGTCTGGACGGTATCCTGTATTTTCTGGGTTTCAGGGATATTCACATTGATGAGAAAATTTGAACAAAAAACAAAACAACTATGAATGTAAATGACGAAGAATTCATGGAGTACGATGACGATGAAGCCATCAAGTTTATTCGTAACCAACTCCCTCAGGAATTAAAAGAGAAGTTTTCGGACGATGACCTGAATTATCTGGTCGATCTGATTTATGAATTTTACGAAGAAAAAGGTTTTCTCACGGACGAAGAAAAAGAAGTTGATGTCGATTTGGATGAAATGACAGCGTTTGTTGTCAAGAATGCCAAAAAGGATAAAGTGGGATTCTATACGGATGACGAGATTCGCTTTGTGGTGGATGCGGAGATTGCGTATTGTGATTCATTAGGTATTTTTGAGTAATAGTCCTGCAATCTGCGGTAAGTACTGCATTACTCTTTTAAAAATTTCGGAAGCTGCCTCAAAATGGTAGCTTTTGATATTTTACAGCGCTACCAGCTTATAGCGGCATAACTTCCGGCTCGCTAGTCCTTGCTTGGTAACGTGACTCTCCGGCACGTTCCCTGCGTTCGGCCGTCGAAGTCGCCGTCAGCCATGCCGCTATCCGCTGTCGCTTGGTGGGTTTAAACATAAAAAGAGATTGCCCTTTTGAGACAACCTCTTTCAAATATAATATCGAATTCAATTACTTTTTCAAATCGTGCGCTTCTTTGATGGCAGCGTAGATTTTTGTTTCGATCTCTTCGGAAAGTTCCGGATTTTCGCGCATGCATTCTTTGGCGGATTCGCGGCCCTGACCAATCTTGGTTTCGCCATAGCTGTACCAGGAACCACTCTTCTTGATGATGTTGAATTCCGTACCCATGTCGACAATTTCACCCCAGCGGGAGATGCCTTCACCGTACATGATGTCAAATTCAGCCTTGCGGAAAGGAGGAGCCACTTTGTTTTTGACCACCTTGACACGAGTCAGGTTACCGGTAGCTTCATCACCGTCCTTGATCTGACCAATACGACGAATGTCCAGACGAACGGATGAATAAAACTTGAGAGCATTACCACCGGTCGTTGTTTCAGGATTACCGAAAACGACCCCGATTTTGTCGCGCAGCTGATTGATGAAAATACAGGTAGTGTTGGTTTTGCTTATGGCAGCGGTGAGCTTACGCAAAGCCTGTGACATCAGACGAGCCTGAAGACCCATTTTGGAGTCGCCCATTTCACCTTCCAGTTCAGCTTTGGGAGTCAATGCAGCCACGGAGTCGATAACGATGATGTCGATGGCCGAAGAGCGGATCAGTTGTTCCGTGATTTCCAAAGCCTGTTCGCCACTGTCTGGTTGTGAAATCCAAAGGTTTTCAACATCAACACCCAACTTTTCGGCATAGAAACGGTCGAAGGCATGTTCTGCATCGATAAAGGCTGCAATGCCACCCGCCTTTTGAGCTTCAGCAATGGCATGAATGGCCAAAGTGGTCTTACCGGACGATTCCGGACCGTAGATCTCAATGACGCGACCGCGGGGATATCCACCTACACCTAAGGCTACATTGAGCGCGATAGATCCGCTCGAAATAACAGGAATGTTTTCAACAGCTTCGTCTCCCATCTTCATGATGGAACCTTTGCCATAGCTTTTTTCGATTTTTTCCATCGCAGCCTGCAAGGCTTTTAGCTTTTCATTTGCCGGGGTTTTAGCTTCCACCGGTTCTTTTTCTTTTGCCATTGTATAGGGATTATGATTAATTGTTTTTGTCAAAGATAGTTTAAAAATGTCGTTTTGAATATTATTACAAAGTTAAATAAATATAAATATAAAACAACATTCAAAGACTATATTTCCAGATCCGTGTCAAAAAATTCCTTCCATGGCAAACCGTTTTCACTCAGTGCTTTCAGGAATGGGTCGGGGTTGAACTCTTCCACATTGAAGACCCCCGGTTTTTTCCAGATGCCTGTCATAAACATCATGGCCCCACACATGGTGGGAACACCGGTTGTATAGCTCACACCCTGTGCGCCCGTTTCTCTGTAGGCTTCGACATGACTGCAATTCTGGTAAACGGCATACGTTCTTTCCTTGCCATCCTTCATGCCGCGGATACGGCAACCGATGGAAGTCTGGCCGGTGTAGTTCTCACCCAGTTCACCCGGATCAGGTAGAACCGCTTTCAGGAACTGAATGGGTACGATTTCCATGCCATTGTACATGATGGGGTCGATACGAGCCATACCGATATTCTGAATCACTCGCAGGTGTGTCAGGTATTCCTGACCAAAAGTCATCCAGAAGCGCGCCCGTTTAAGTGTTGGGAAATTTTTGACCAAAGATTCGAGCTCTTCGTGAAAAATCAGGTAGGATTCTTTTGGACCAACTTCGGGGTAGGTCAAAGTCTCATGGATTTCATGAGGTTCTGTCATGATCCATTGACCGTTCTCGTAGTATTTGCCTTTTTGAGTCACTTCACGGATGTTGATTTCCGGGTTGAAATTGGTGGCGAAAGCCTTATGATGGTCACCTGCATTACAGTCTACAATATCAAGATACTGAATTTCATCGAAATAATGTTTGGCAGCATAGGCTGTCCAAACGCTGGTTACACCTGGATCAAAACCACAACCCAGAATAGCTGTCAGACCCGCTTCTTTGAAGCGTTCCTGATAAGCCCATTGCCAGGAATACTCAAAATGTGCCTCATCCTTGGGCTCATAGTTGGCTGTATCCAGGTAATTGACACCACATGCCAGGCAAGCATCCATGATGGTCAGATCCTGATAGGGAAGTGCCACATTGATGACCAATTCAGGTTTTTCAGCATTAAACAAAGCAATAAGTTGATTGACATCATCGGCATCCACCTGAGCGGTCCGAATACGGCTGCTTCCAATAGCTCTGGCTATATCATCGCATTTTGATTTGGTACGACTGGCCAATACGATTTCACTAAAAACTTCTGGATGTTGTGCCAATTTGTAGGCTACTACAGTACCAACACCACCGGCTCCAATCTGAATCACTTTTCCCATGTTCTTGAATTTTCTATATATGTGTTTACAAAGGTACAAAATTTGCAAAATAAAAAGCGTACCTTTGACGCGAATTTTAGGGGTGTCCTGCAAGTCAGGGCTGAGATAATACCCTTTGAACCGGATGTAGATAATGCTACCGTCGGGAAAAAGACAGCACATCGTGCACCAATAGGTATCCTTCTCTTTTTAGTACCCCTTTTTAATGTTTCACTTTAACAAAAAGAACATGAAAAGGATTTTTTTGTGCCTTCTGGCAGCAACTGCCACAAACTTCGCGGTATCGGCACGTACCCATTCACCAAACATTTCCGGCACACAAAATCGTGTCACTAAGGACAGTATCCGAACCATCAATCTGGAGGATATCCTCGTACTTGGAAATCGTGCCGGCAGCAAAACACCAGTTGCCCAGACAAACTTACAGTTAAAAGAAATTCAGGGACTGACAGTAGCAAACAATTTGCCGCATGTCCTGTGGATGACTCCTTCCCTGGTGGCTACCAGCGAAAACGGTACAGGTGCCGGAAACAGCTCCTTTCGTATCCGGGGTACGGATGTAAACCGCACCAACGTCACCCTCAATGGTATTCCCCTGAACAATCCGGAGTCGCAGGATGTGTACTGGGTAAACATTCCGGATATGACTTCCGCCCTGCAAAGCATTCAGATACAGCGTGGTGTCGGTACATCAACCAATGGGACCGGAGCTTTTGGTGCCAGCATCAATATGACCACCAGGCAGCCGGGGACAGCTTCCTATCTGGAATCGGCTACCACAGCCGGCAGTTATGGTACCTTTCAGCAAAACATCGCCTTTGGTACCGGTTTGTTTGGAAACGGTTACAGTCTGGATATGCGTTATTCCAACCTGACCACCGACGGGTATATCCGAAACGGATGGTGCAAACATCAGTCTTTTTTTGCCACTTTGGGCAAACAATTCAAAAACGCCGAGCTGCATTTCAACTATATTTATGGAAATCAGCATACCGGGATTACCTGGGAAGGCATTTCGGAAGACCAGATGGCCCAGAACCCAAGATTTAATCCGGCTGGTCAAATCACTGAGGGTGTTTACTACGACAACGAAAGTGACAATTACCGTCAGCACCATTTTCAGGCATTCTATACTCAGATACTGGGAGACAATCTTTTGCTGAATGCAGGCCTGAATTACACGGATGGTTTTGGTTATTACGAACAGTACAAAGCCGGAAAATCTTTCAGCGAAATGGGTTTACCCAATCAGATGGTGGACGATGAACTTTATACTGAAACAGACCTGATCCGTCGTAAAAACATGGACAACGGTTTTTATACCGGCAATTTGAACCTCAAATATGTAAAGGAAAAACTCAACCTTCAGGCCGGGGCCATGTATACCTATTATGCCGGAGAACATTTCGCCACATTACCCTGGGTGAAATACAATGCTACCATTCCAACAGATTTTGAATGGGTGAGAAACAATGCTCAAAAAACGGATGCCAACACTTTTGTGAAAGCAGAATACACACTGCTTAAAGGTCTGAACGCTTATGCCGACCTGCAATACCGTTATGTAGATTATCAGTTGAAAGGCATTGACGACGATGATATGATGGATATGTCCCAGCACCGCACCTGGCACTTTTTCAATCCAAAGGCCGGACTTTTTTACCAGATAAACCCGGAACAACAGGTCTTTGCCTCCGTGGCTGTGGCCCATCGTGAACCAGGCAGAGCCGATATCAAGGACGCCCTCAAAGCCGGTACCCGGAACGATATCAAGGCTGAAAAACTGACAGACTTTGAGTTGGGGTATGCCTTTGACAACCAGACAATCAAGGCTTCAGCAAACATTTACTTCATGAACTACAAGGACCAGCTGGTTCCAACCGGTAAGCTCAATGAAGTGGGATACAAACTGATGAGCAATGTAGCAAAAAGTTACCGCGCAGGTATTGAACTTACAGCCGGTTACCGACCATTCAACAGTTTGCAGATAGATGCTACCACCACGTTGAGTCGCAACCGGGTAGTCGATTACACCACCTGGTTTGAGACGTACGACAACAGCAACGACTGGGGTGATGCTCCACAATTGAGCCAGCATTTTGACGAAGCCGCGCTTCCATTTTCACCCGAACTGACTGCTGCTCTCGGTATCACGATCATTCCTGCAAAGAATTTCAAGTTCAAACTGACGGAAAAATATGTGAGTGAACAATACGTGACCAATACCCAGAACGAAGATCTGAAACTCTCAGCCTACGATTGTGCCAATGCTTCGTTGTCCTATACGTTCCGGATTAAAAACTTTGCCGATGCGGAACTTGGTCTTTTTGTGAATAATTTGCTCAGCAATCAGTACATTTGCAATGCCTGGGGTTATGAAGCCCATTTTGCGAACGGTGACGCCACATACATTGAAAAAGGTGTTTATCCAGTCGCTCCACGTAACTATCAGGTAAAATTCTCGCTTCGTTTTTAACTGTACTATGCAAACGATCATACTCGCCGACGGCGCATTTCCAACCAATAAAAAACTGCTCAGCCTCCTTCGGGAAGCTGAGCTCGTTGTATGCTGCGATGGAGCTGCCCAATCCTTACTTGATTTTGGCCGGGAACCCGATGCCATTGTCGGTGATATGGACAGCCTTTCCGAAGAACTGAAAGTCCGGTTCAGGGACATTATTTTCCCATCATCCGACCAGGAAACCAATGATTTGACCAAAGCGGTTGAGTTCTGTCAGATCAAGAATATTCATCAGATAACCATACTCGGTGCAACCGGTATGCGAGAAGACCATACCCTTGGAAATATATCCCTGTTGGCTGAATATTCGCTGCGAATAGGGGAGGTTTGCTTGTTAACCGACTATGGTCGCATGGATGCCATACACAAATCCACCAATTTCGCTTGCCGGCCTGGTCAACAAATCTCCATTTTTGCGTTGACTCCCGATACGCAAATTACCGCTCATGGTTTACTCTATCCCGTCGAAAACAGAATCTTCACATCCTGGTGGCAGGGCACCCTCAATCAAACAACCGGTGACAATTTCCGCATTGAGCTGGATCGTGGCCGGCTCCTCATCTATCAGCTCTTCTAAAAGGATGTCTCAATAGGGCGCAAATCTCTGCGTTGCTGCTTATTCGGCAATCCTCACGTACGAAAAGTACGCTCCGGTGTGCCTTGTAATCAGCGCCTTGACCTTTACGTCCTATTGAAACATCCCCCCCCCTCGTTGCCCCACAAAAAAGGCCAATCAAATTGATCAGCCCCTTTCTTTCTTTCTTTCTTATATTTTCTTCTCTTCTCTTCCAACTCACGACCACCCCACGGTGAGGGTTAAAATCAGAGATGCAGTACAAGGCGCAGGTTTTAAAATATACCGGAGCGTACTTTTCGTACGTGAGGATTTATTTTAAACCCTGCAACGCCGTAATGCGCTCTGCTTTTAACCCGAACTAGTCGTCTACTTCGAGGTCGACTATGGGCGCATGCCTCCTGAACGCCTCATTAAACGAGATCAACGTCTCCGTCCTCGACAAACCCAGCGGTTGCAATTTGTCGTGGATGATGGTGAGCATATGCTTGTTGTTTTTAGCAAAGATCTTGATAAACAAATCGTACTGGCCTGTCGTATAATGACATTCCACCACTTCGGGAATTTTTTTCAAAGCCTCCACCACATGTGAAAATTGTTCCGGATCCTTCAGGAAGATACCCAGAAATGCACACGTTTGATAACCGATGGCGTTGGCGTCAATAATAAATTCAGAACCCTTAATGATTCCAAGATTGTTGAGCTTCTGAATTCTTTGATGAATAGCAGCTCCAGATACATTGCACTCGCGCGCTACTTCCAAAAAAGGAATACGTGCATCTTCGGCAATCATTTTTAAGATTTTCTCATCCAGTTTGTCCAGTTGATGGTGTCCCATTACTAAATATTTAAGGTTATTGTTTTTTTAGAATAAATGCGGTACGGGCCGGAATGTATAATTTCAACCATTCCAGATCCGGATTTTTTTCGAGGCCCCTTTGAGTAAAATGTTCAATGCTTTCATTGATCAGTCCAAATCCGCCAAACTGAGCCGAATCGGTATCCAGGATCATGTTGTAACTGCCCTTTTCCACCAGCATTCCATAACCTGTATAGGATTTATACGGATGAAGGTTAATGACAAAAAGCAGATCGCCGCGCTGATAGGCCAAAACCTGATCGCCATCATTGATGCAACGTTGTACAGGTGCAAACTTCAGATGTTTCTTGTTTTTGGTGATTAGTTGAATGAGTTGTTGGTCGTAAGCACCAAGGTATTCGTATTTCAAGTTGGTGTTATCGGCCAGACTCCACTGTCTGCGCGCGTATTTATAGGACCAGCCATTACCCTGACGGGGAAAATCCACCCATTCGGGATGTCCGAATTCATTGCCCATAAAATTGAGATAACCGCCATTGATGGTTGTAGCAGTGAGCAGTCGAATAATCTTGTGCAATGCCATTCCACGTTCCACGATAAAATTGGAATCTTCCTTCATCATGTGCCAGTACATCTCCGCATCAATCAGGCGGAAAATGAGGGTCTTATCACCCACTAAGGCCTGATCGTGACTTTCTGCATAGCTGATGGTCTTTTCATCATCGCGGCGGTTTGTCAATTCCCAGAAAATGTTGGAAGGCACCCATTGTTCATCCTTGGACTCCTTGATCAGTTTAATCCAGTAGTCGGGAATACCCATCGCAAGCCGGAAATCGAAACCAATACCACCGTCTTTGATGGGAGTTGCTATACCAGGCATGCCACTCACTTCCTCAGCGATGGTGACCGCTTTGGGTTTTACTTCGTGAATTAGCTTGTTGGCCAGCGTCAGATAACAGATTGCATCCCCGTTCTGGTTCTGGTTGTAATAATCACTGTAATTGATGAAACTATCTCCGATGCCGTGGCTTTTATAGATCATGGATGTCACACCGTCAAAACGGAAACCATCAAAATCAAACTCTTCCAGCCAATACTTGCAATTTGAAAGCAGGAAGTGCAGTACTTCTACTTTTTTGTAATTGAAGCAAAGGGAATCCCAGGCTGGATGTTCGCCTTCAAAGTACAGACTGCTGGTACCGTCCAGTAAGCCAAGACCTTCCACTGTATTCTTGACTGCGTGCGAATGGATGATGTCCATAATCACAGAAATGCCCATGCTATGAGCTTCGTCAATCAATTGTTTGAGTTCGTCAGCGGTACCGAAACGGGAGGAAGCTGCAAAAAATCCGGAGACATGATAGCCAAAAGAACCATAATAGGGATGTTCCTGAATGGCCATCACCTGAATGGTGTTGTAACCGGCTTTGGCAACCCTGGGTAAAACGTTTCGTCTGAATTCGTCGTATGTACCCACTCGCTCTTCTTCTGTAGCCATGCCGACGTGGCATTCGTATATCAGAAGCGGACCGGTGGCAGGTTTGAAGTTTTTATGTTTAAAGGTGTATGAAATTTCTGGATCCCACACTTTGGCACTGAAAATTCTGGTCGATTCATCCTGAACGACACATGTTGCCCAGGCTGGTATCCTTTCACCAGATCCGCCTTCCCATTCAACGAAAAGTTTGTAAATATGATTGTGGCGCAAGACGTTTGTGGGTATTTTCAGTTCCCAGACACCATGTTCAAGTCTTTGGAGTTTAAACTCTTCCAGTTTCTGCCAATTGTTGAAATCTCCAATCAGATATATGGCTGTTGCGTTCGGAGCCCATTCACGGAAACACCAACCTTCAGCCGATTTTTGAAGTCCAAAATACTTGTAACCGTTGGCATATTCAGACAGGCTCAAGCCACCTGTCAGTTCACTTTCGCGATCTACAGCATATTTAGACCTTCCATTGATGGCTTCACTGAAAGGTTCCAGCCATGGATCGTTCTTAACCAATTTCAGTACACTTTTTTTCTTTTCAGAATTCATTATTTGGTTCTTATTGAAGTTTCTACCAACACTTTTACAACGACTTTTTTAATTCTGTTGTTGCTGATACCGGGTGCATGCCCATCCTCGGGAAAAAAAACCACAAATTCTTTCGGATGGACGCTCACATAGGCAGTGGGTTTTTCCGTAAAGAAAACGATGTCTTTTTCTGAGTTGTAGGGGTCTGATTCATTCTTGCAGTTCTCAATGGTCGACCAACCCATTGTTTCCTGACCCTGAAGGACCAGTTGTATGTCAATGTATTTCCTGTGAGCTTCCAATTTGGCTGATTCCGGTTGTTTACCATCAAATTCAGCTATCGTCATGTAGAGATTTTCACCATCCAACAAATACGTTCCCGGTTCCATTCCCTCCAAGTCGTTTTTTTCAATAAAATCAAAGGCTTCTTTAAAGCGGCTATTCAAATTGAAGTAAATCGGTGCGCTTTTAAGCGAGTCAAGAATCATAATGTATAGTATTAGTATGATATGACAAATATAAAATTTAATTGGGAGAAAACTTCAAAAATGTGTAAGTTTGTATGATACCATTTAACAATTCAACCATTCTATATGTCCCATTTGCCATCACTGATCTACGACTTAGCACTCATACTAATATCTGCAGGATTTATCACACTTCTGTTCAAGAAGTTGAAGCAACCGCTAGTCCTGGGCTATATCGTGGCTGGTATTCTGGCTGGACCACATCTTGATCTAATACCTGTTACCATTACCGATACCGCTAACATTCAGACATGGGCTGATATAGGTGTTATTTTCCTGCTTTTTGCACTGGGACTTGAATTTAGTTTCAAGAAACTGGCTTCGGTTGGAAAAACGGCTTCACTGACTGCCCTGGTAACCGTTTCAGGTATGATGATCTGTGGCTATTCCGTTGGAAAAATGCTGGAATGGTCGTCCATAAACTGTTTGTTTCTGGGGGGCATGCTTTCCATGTCTTCCACCACCATTATTCTAAAAGCCTTCAACGACCTGAACATGAAGGATAAACCTTTCACATCCGGTGTTTTTGGATTGCTGGTTGTGGAGGATCTGGTTGCCGTCATCATGATGGTGATGCTTTCCACCATTTCAGTCAGCTCGGTTTTTGATGGAAGTCATTTGCTTTATAGTATTGCCCGATTGGGATTCTTTCTGGCACTTTGGTTTATTTTCGGAATATTCCTGATTCCCTCCTTGCTGAAAAAAGCCAGAAACCTGATGAACGAAGAGACTCTACTGATCGTCTCAACCGGACTGTGTCTGGGAATGGTGGTGATTGCTGTCAAAGCCGGTTTTTCCGCAGCATTGGGTGCCTTTATCATGGGATCCATTCTGGCTGAAACTTCCGATGTCAAACGCATTGAGAAGATCATGGAACCGCTGAAAAACTTCTTTGGTGCCATTTTCTTCGTTTCTGTCGGCATGATGGTTGAGCCGGCCATACTAGCCAATTATGCGTGGCCAGTCGTGATTTTAATTTTAACCGTCATTTTCGGGCAGATCCTCTTTTCCACTTCCGGATTCCTGCTTTCCGGCTTACCTCTAAAATCGGCCATCCAATCTGGTTTTAGTATGGCACAGATAGGTGAGTTCGCGTTCATTATCGCCGGTTTGGGTCTCAGCCTGGGGGTCACTGAAAAGTTCCTTTATCCCATTATAATTGCTGTTTCTGTGTTTACCACATTTACGACACCCTATTTCATTAAACTGGCAGAACCCGCCTATCATTTTTTCGTACGGGTACTACCTCCCAAGGTGGTGGAAAAACTCGATAAACCCCGAATCAACAAGAAAAAGAGTCGGGTTCAAAGCGCATGGGGAAGCATGCTTAAGGATTTTTTCTCCTATATGATTGTGTTGTCCATCGTCGTCATTGCCATCCTATACCTGGCAATCACCTATTTGCACCCCTTCCTGCAATTGCACATGTCCGAAAATTTGTCGGCCGGAGTAGCCTTCCTGATCACCATCTTAGTGATTTCGCCGTTCCTGAGGGCCATGTTGAGCAACAATGGAGATTCCAATGCCTCTATACTCAATCTATGGATGGAAAAATCCGCCAACCGTAAGATTCTGAGCATTTTTGTGGGTTTACGGACTTTCACCGTTTTAGTGACTATCCTGTTTATTGTCAATACGTATTTTACCATTCCATTCTGGCTTAATTTACTCCTGGCTTTGGGGATTCTGTTCATTATTATGCGCTCCAAGTGGTTGCTCAAAAGATTCTGGCATCTGGAGTCCCGTTTTCTGATCAATCTGAACGAAAGGCAGATGGAAGAAAGCTACCGGAAAATAGAGCAAAACAAAGGTGTCATAACACTCAGCGATATGCAGAAAAACCACTGGCTGGATTACAAGCTTTATACCTGTGCCTTACGTTTGAAAGCCGATAGCCATTTTATAGGTCTGCGCATCCGTGACCTGCACATCCGCAAAGATTACAACCTGATGGTGATCCGTATCCGAACCCGTGATAATACGTACATAAATATTCCACCCGGCGATTATGTCCTACAACCCGGTGATACACTTCGACTTGCAGGCAAGAAAAGCTCCCTCCGGAAATTGCAGGAAGATGAATTCTTTTCACTGGAATTTGTGGACCATTCTTTTATCACTTTGCATGGTTTCTCCAAAGTGGAATTCAACCGAAAAAAGCAGGAAGAACGCATTCTTTGTGCCGGACTGCCCATTGTGGAAAATTCACCCTTGTCCGGTAAAAACCTCATTGAATCTGCCATTGGTTCAAAGACCAAGTGTCTGGTCGTAGGGTTGGAAAGAGAAGGGCGACAGATTGTGAATCCGGATGCAAAGACGGTGCTGAAGTCGGGGGATACGGTGTGGTTGGTGGGGGAGGAGAGGCCCGTTTCCAAGCTCATAGAACTCAATGTCCTATTCTTATAAAACCTGTAAAAACTGAATATGAGCGCGCACTACGGCGTTGCAGGGTTAAAAATAAATCCTCACGTACGAAAAGTACGCTCCGGTGTTATTTTTAGCCCTGCGCCTTGTATTGCATCACTCAGATTCAGTTTTTACGCAGACTGCGGTTTTTGTCGGAAAAGGAAATTCAGTTTACACGTACGAAAAGTACGCTCCGGGTGAAAATTCCCCTGCGCCTTGTATTGCATCACTCAGATGAAGTTTTACGCAGACTGCGGTTTTTGTCGAAGAGGGAAAAAAAAATCCCCTCAAACCTATAGGATTAGTGACAGCGTACGTGCCGGGCAGGCAAAAGTAAGCGACGGCTCGAAAATTGGCGTTAAAGAAACGGCGCCAAACGAGGCGAAACAAATTTTCACTGTTTGAGCCGTATTTCGGCGAGTTTGAAAATTTGTGCCGAAGTCTAAGCTGTTTCTAGCCAATTAAGCGTCGGTAGCGCTTTTGTCTGCCCGGCACGGAAGCGTCTGCCCGGCAACCCTACTTCAACTTTTAATCACTGAAATTCGGGTAGCAAGTCAGAAGTTTATGCCCTATAAAATCTTACAATTTTATCACCTTATATTTCGGCACCAGCGTCTTCATCACCGTCCAACCCAGCAAGTAAGCGACCGAGCAAAACGTGAACACAATCATATAGCCCAGACTCTTACCGGAAGCACCCAGGAAAGTGTAACCCTGCCAGGCGGCATCGCTGTAGTCGAATAGGAGGCCACTGCCTTTGTTGACCAGGAACGAGCTAAGACCGCCCGCCATACCGATGATACCAGTCACCGTAGCCACGGCACTTTTAGGGAAAATATCACTCACCGTCGTATACATATTGGCCGACCAGGCCTGGTGCGCCGAACAACCGATACCAATCACCAGGATGGGAATCCAGAAAGCATAGCTGCCCAAAGCCTCCACATGACCCAGCGGTTGAGCCAGAATCACAAAAAGCGGGAAAAGCGCAATGATAAACATGGCACGCATACGACCCGCATACGGATTCATACCCTTGTTGATAAAATACGTCGGGAATTTTCCACCAAAAACAGAACCAAAAACAGTCAGCGTGTACATCGCACCTATGGGCAGAGCAATCTCCTCGGGACTCATACCATATTCCGTACCCAGATAAGCCGGCGTCCAGAAAAGGAAAAACCACCAGACACCATCCGTCATAAACTTACCGATGCTAAAAGCCCAGGTTTGCTTGTATTTGAAACATTGCAAAAGCGACAGACTTTTGGTGGAAACCTCAGCCTCCACATCCTGTTCCTTCACTTCGTCGCTCAGGATATACGCCCGTTCGGCATCGTTTACCCGCTTGTTTTTTTCAAGCGGACGGTAAAACAACAGCCAGAAACCAATCCATAGAAAACCAACGGCACCCACAACGATAAAAGCCATTTCCCAACCCCAGGCTTTCGCCATAAAGGGCACAGTGAGCGGAGCGATGATGGCACCCACATTGGCACCGGAGTTAAAGATGCCGGTTGCAAAAGAGCGGTCCCGTTTGGGGAAATATTCGGCCGTAGCCTTGATGGCAGCAGGGAAGTTTCCCGCTTCACCAAGAGCCAGCACCATGCGTGCGATAATAAACATGATGACGCTAAATGAGGCTACAGAGCTAATCAACAAAGGATCCGTGACCTGCCGCAACGCTTCCGTATTTTCCAGACCGTGAGCCTGAATGGTGAAATAGCCACACAAAGCATGCAGGCAAGCACCCGCAGACCAGACAGCTATGGCGACCGTATAGCCTTTTTTGGTGCCCATCCAGTCGATAAAACGACCTGCAAAAAGCATACAAACAGCATAGAACAGTGAGAAAATGGCAACAATGTTCCCATAATCGTTGTCCGACCAGTGAAATTCTTCAGCCAGTGAAGGTTGAAGGAGAGACAAAACCTGACGATCCAGGTAATTGATGGTAGTGGCTGCAAAGAGCAAAGTACAGATAGTCCATCTGTACTTAGTCATTTTTTCATTGATGATTCCCAGAGTGCTCATACTTTTAAGCCCTCACTTTACGAATGATGTCCAACGAAAACTGGCAAAGCTCCGTGATCCGACTCCATTGTTTGGCAGCGATGATGTCAGCAGGAAAAAGATTGGAACCCATACCCACACAAGTCACACCAGCCTTGATCCAGGCCGTGAGGTTTTCTTCCGTAGGTTCCACCGCACCTGTCACCATCAGCATACTCCAGGGCATTGGCGCCTTGACATTCTTGACAAAAGATGGACCACCGACATTTCCTGCAGGGAAAACCTTACAAAGGTCGCAACCCATTTCCTGAGCGAAACCGATTTCAGAAACGGTGCCACAACCAGGTGTATATGGTACCAGTCGACGGTTGCATATTTTGGCCACTTCCGGATTGAAAAGCGGACCGACCACAAAGTTGGCACCCATTTGCAGGTACATGGCTGCAGTAGCGGGATCGAGAATAGATCCGATGCCAAGTATCATTTCAGGACATTCTTTGGCTGCATATTTCACCAATTCACTGAATACTTCGTGCGCGAAATCTCCGCGGTTGGTAAATTCAAATGCCCGCACACCGCCATCGTAGCAAGCTTTCAGGACATTTTTAGAAACTTCCGGGTCTTTGTTGTAAAAAACGGGGACCATACCGGTTTCAAACATTGCTGCCAAAACCTGAATTTTAGTAAATTTTGCCATTAATATAGGTTGGATTAGCGGGAAACACGACCAGATGCGTCGCCTCCCATGAGTTTTTCTACTTCATCTACCGTGACCAGATTGAAATCACCGTAAATGGTATGTTTCAGACAGGAAGCAGCCACCGCAAATTCCAGGGCTTTCTGATCCTCTGTGTATGTCAATAAACCATAGATCAGACCACCCATAAACGAATCGCCACCGCCTACACGATCAACAATGTGAGTGATGTCGTATCTTTTTGATTTGCAGAGTTTTCCATTTGAATACAAAACGCCACCCCAGGTGTTGTGGTTGGCGTTGATGGAACCACGAAGCGTAATGATCACTTTCTTTGCACGGGGAAAACGTTGCATCAGTTGCTGACAAACCGGCTCAAATTCACCGGCATTCACTTCACCACCGGAACTTTCCACTTCAAAATCGATTGGTCTGAGGCCAAACACCTTGTCAGCATCTTCCTCATTTCCCAGAATGATGTCGCAACCTTCAACCAATGCCGGCATCACTTCAGCAGCCGTTTTACCGTAATTCCACAAGTTTTTGCGGAAGTTCAGGTCCGTGGAGACGGTAATGCCCATTTCGTTGCACGTTTTGATGGCCTCCAGACAAGCATCTGCAGCACCTTGAGAAAGTGCAGGAGTAATACCCGTCCAATGGAACCAATCGGCTCCATTCAGAACCTCTTTCCAGTTGATCATACCCGGTTGAATATCCGCTATGGAAGAATGCGCACGATCGTAGACCACCTTGCTGGCACGAGCTACAGCCCCTGTTTCCAGGAAATATATACCCAGACGTTCGCCACCGAAAATGACATTTTTGGTACCAACGCCGTATTTATGAAGATTCATTAAACAGGATTGAGAAATGTCGTTTTTTGGCATTCTGCTGACGAACTCTGCGTCAAGTCCGTAATTGGCCAGTGAAACGGCAACATTGGCTTCGCCACCTCCAAAGGAAGCGTTAAACTGAGTAGCCTGATTGAAACGTTCGTATCCCGGAGTCGCTAAACGAAGCATAATCTCTCCAAAAGTTACTATTTTTTTGCTCATTGTAATGTTCTGATTTATATTTTAAGACCTAATTGTAATCTCTTGTTTACAAATAAACGGAAATAATTTAAAAGTTAAAATAGCTGCGCGCATTATAATAGGAGATACCCTCCACCATTTTACCGATGAAATCCATTTCACTGGCAGGCAATTCCCCCTTTTCGACATCCGTCCCGATCAGATTGCACATGATCCGGCGGAAATAATCGTGACGCGGATAGGAGAGCAGGCTCCTGGAGTCTGTCAGCATTCCCACAAACCGGCTAAGAAGCCCCATCATGGAAAGCGAATTCATCTGATCGATCATACCCAGTTTCTGGTCCAGAAACCACCAGGCAGCTCCAAACTGAATCTTTCCGGCGACAGAACCATCCTGAAAATTGCCGATCATGGCAGCAATCAGTTCGTTGTCACACGGATTGAGATTGTAAATAATGGTTTTGGCCAACAAGTTCTGCGCATCCAGTTTGTTCAGGAACCGACTCATGTTTTTGGCCACTGTAAAATCACCCATGGAGTCGAAACCGGTGTCCGCACCAATCTTCGCAAATAGCCTGGAATTGTTGTTGCGTATCGGACCGTAATGAAACTGCTGAGTCCAGCCCTTTCTGCAGTTCATCTGTGCAAACTCAAACAAAAGCGCAGACTTGAACTTCCGGATTTCCTCCCGGCAAAGCTCAGCCCCACCATACACTTTATTGAAAATCGTTTCAATTTCTATGTCGGAATAATCCTCTGCATAAAACTCCTCGACACCATGATCACTGAGTTTGCAACCCACGGAGGCAAAAAAGTTCTGGCGCAACTGCAAGGCATCCATGAAATCCGAATACCCGGAAATATTAACTCCGGAAACCAGGGATAACTTCTCGACCCAGGCGCGGAAAGCGGTTGGATTTTCCACAGCCATGGCCTTATCCGGTCGCCAGGTAGGCAAAACTTTAACCTCAAAACCATCCTTTATCAGTTTGAGGTGGTGTTCCAGGCTGTCTGTGGGATCATCCGTGGTACAAACCACTTCCACCCTGAATTTCTTCATCAGGCTTCGGGCAGAATATTCGGGGGTGCGCAGCTTGGCGGAACATTCCTCGTAAATGTCACGGGCCGTTTCCGGCTTGAGTATTTCAGAAACTCCAAAACCTTGCTGCAACTCGAGGTGTGTCCAGTGATATAGAGGGTTTCGCATCGTATAAGGTACTGTCTCCGCCCATTTTTCAAATTTCTCCCAATCAGAAGTGTCCCTGCCTGTGCAGAACCGTTCATCGATGCCGTTGGTGCGCATGGCCCGCCATTTGTAATGGTCACTTTCCAGCCAGATTTGGCCCAGGTTGTCAAACTGTCTGTCGTTGGCTATGGATTCCGGGTCCAGGTGGCAGTGGTAATCGATGATGGGCAGGTGAGCCGCATGCCGGTGATACAGGTGTTGAGCAATCTCGTTTTTCAGCATGAAATCTTTATCCATGAAACTCTTCATGATGCAATGGTATTATTTAGGTATATCGTCGTACGAATATACGGATTTATCTAAAAAGCATGAACGAATGGGAGTTTATTGTGCGGGCGGCACCCTTTTTTTGATTTTTAGCTTTAAAAAGACTAAAGATGTTAAAACCATTTAAGGAAAAAAATACTGAAAAATAACTTAAACAAAAAGGCCGCTTTTCACAAAGCGGCCTTTTTATAGGTTTTCAATAGGTATTAGTTCTTAAGGTAAAAAAGATTGTATTAGGTTAACGGTGGCAAAGATTGACCTTTTTTCACAACTCT
>Ga0123336_10001415_pt1 | contig 22020 bp, 24 predicted proteins | sample SSSSmetaG_FD_96466 | JGI IMG/M metagenome (GOLD analysis project Ga0123336, IMG submission 96466) | Glacier valley bacterial and archeal communities from Borup Fiord, Nunavut, Canada, to study Microbial Dark Matter (Phase II) - ​SSSS metaG | ecosystem: Environmental > Aquatic > Freshwater > Ice... | reverse complement strand
CCGAAAGGAATTTCAGATAATATGAAGCAGAATAATAGTTTTATTCCTGGCGTTAAACCTGGTGATTTAACTACAGAATATATTGACTCGGTTTTGTCCAAAATAACTTTACCTGGGGCTTTGTTTCTGGTTTTAATAGCGATATTGCCTTCGATTGCAAGTAGGTTTGGAGTAGGACGAGAATTAGCTCAATTTTTTGGAGGAACATCATTGTTGATTATGGTAGGTGTAGTTCTTGATACTTTACAACAGGTTGAAAGTTATTTATTGATGCGAAAATATGAAGGTTTGATGCAAACTGGAAAGGTTAGAGGAAGGTCTGATATTTCAGGAGATGTAGTTGCAGCATAATGATATTAATGTGTCTAAAAAGGATTTAATTTATAAGACTGCGGAAGAAATTGAACTTATTAGGTTAAGTGGGTTTGTTTTAGGTAAGGCACATGCAGAAGTTGCAAAGTTAATAGAACCAGGAATAAGTACCTTAAAATTAGATAAAGTAGCGGATGAATATATTAGAGATAATAATGGAATTCCATCATTTAAGGGCTATAATGGCTTTGCAGGTTCTTTATGTATTTCTTTAAATGAACAGGTAGTTCATGGATTACCTTCCCAAAATGTCTTAAAGGACGGTGATATTGTTTCAATTGATTGCGGTGTATTTTTAAACAATTTCCATTCAGATAGTGCATATACATATCAGGTTGGAGAAGTAAATGAAAGGGTTAAAAAGCTTTTAGATATTACAAAAAGTTCTTTATATGTCGGAATTGATCACGCAGTAGTTGGGAATAGAATAGGAGACATTGGTTTTCACATTCAAAATTATGTTGAAAAGAATGGCTTTAGTGTAGTTAGAGAATTGGTGGGTCATGGAGTAGGGAAAAATTTGCATGAAGCGCCAGAAGTTCCTAATTATGGCAAAAGGGGTCAGGGATTAAGATTACGAGAAGGTTTAGTTATGGCGATAGAACCAATGATAAATCTTGGAAAGAAAGAAGTAGTTCAGGAAAAAGATGGGTGGACAATTAGAACTTTTGACAGAAAACCTTCAGCACATTTTGAACATACTGTAGTAATTACAAAAGCTGGAAAGGCAGATATTTTAACTACTTTTAAATATATAGAAGAAGTTTTACAACAAAAAAATTAAAATGTCAAAACAGTCATCTATTGATCAAGACGGTATAATTGTAGAAGCTTTATCAAATGCTATGTTTCGTGTAGAGTTGCAAAATAGTCATGAAGTAATAGCACATATTTCTGGTAAAATGCGTATGAATTATATTAAAATTTTGCCTGGAGATAAAGTGAAATTGGAAATGTCTCCTTATGATTTATCAAAAGGAAGAATAGTTTACAGATATAAATAACTTGAGGAAATAAATATAAATTTTATGAAAGTAAAAGCATCCATAAAAAAGCGTAGTGTCGATTGCAAGGTTATCCGTCGCAAAGGCAAGCTTTACGTTATCAACAAAAAGAATCCAAAATTCAAACAAAGACAAGGATAAAATTATGGCACGTATTGCAGGTGTAGATATACCAGATAGAAAAAGAGGCGAAATTTCCTTAACATATATTTATGGGATTGGTCGTAGATCGGCTCAGAATATTTTAACGAAAGCTGGGATTAGCTTTGATAAGAAGGTTTCTCAATGGAATGATGATGAAGCTAATGCAGTTAGAAATTTAATAACTGCTGAGTATAAAGTTGAAGGTGTTTTAAAGTCTTCGGTTCAAATGAGTATTAAACGATTAATGGATATTGGTTGCTATAGAGGTTTGCGTCATAGAAAGGGTTTACCTGTTAGAGGTCAACGTACAAAAAATAATACTCGTACAAGAAAAGGCAAGCGTAAAACAGTTGCTAATAAAAAGAAAGTAACAAAATAATAAAATGTAGTTTTTGACGAAACTACTTCACCTCTAACATAAATTAAGTTATGGCTCAACAGCAAGGTAAAAGAAAAGATAAAGCGAAAAAAAGAATAGTTGTTATTGAACCTATTGGTCAGGTTCATATTAGAGCATCATTTAATAATATTATTATTTCGGTAACGAATATGACAGGTCAAGTAATTTCTTGGGCGTCAGCTGGGAAAATGGGTTTTAAAGGTTCTAAAAAGAATACTCCATATGCTGCACAAATGGCAGCGTCTAACTGTGCTCAAATTGCCTTTGACTTAGGTATGCGTAAAGCTGAAGTATTTGTAAAAGGTCCTGGCGCTGGAAGAGAATCAGCCATCCGTACTATTCAAAATGCTGGTATTGAAGTTTTAACTATTAAGGATATAACTCCATTGCCTCATAATGGTTGTCGTCCACCCAAACGTAGAAGAGTTTAATCTGAAGAGATTAATAATTGAGGTTTATTAATTGTAGAAAATCGAAAACCGATAGGTTTGCAATTGTAAGTCTAGTTGTTAACATTTAATTTATAATTTAAAATGGCAAGATACACAGGCCCAAAATCAAAAATTGCAAGAAAATTTGGAGAAGCAATACTTGGCCCAAGTAAAGCACTTCAAAAAAAGAATTATGCTCCTGGTCAGCATGGAAAGGGAAAGAAAAGAAAGCAGTCTGAATACGCTGTTCAATTAGCTGAAAAACAGAAGACTAAATATACATACGGAGTTTTAGAAAGACAATTTGCAAAATTGTTTGATAAAGCTGCAAGAAAAGGTGGTATAACAGGTGCTAACTTGTTAATATTACTTGAATCTAGACTTGATAACACTGTTTATCGTTTAGGAATTGCTCCTACTCGTCGTGCCGCCCGTCAACTTATATTGCACAAACACATTTTAGTGAATGATGAAATAGTTAATATTGCGTCCTATTCATTAAAGCCTGGTGAAACAATTGGAGTTAGAGAAAAATCAAAATCATTAGAAGTTGTTACTGGTAGTTTATCAGCGAGAACATCGAAAAGATTTACATGGTTAGAATGGGATAATACATTAATGACTGGAAAGTTTGTTACATTCCCAGATAGAGAACAAATTCCAGAAAATATTCAAGAACAATTAATTGTGGAGCTTTATTCAAAATAATTTATTCATTTTTTAATTATTTAGGTTTCATAATTTTAACCCTTAAAAAAAAGCTTTAACGTATGTCGATATTAGCGTTTCAAATGCCGGATAAAGTGGTGATGGAAAAAGCAGATAATTTTCGCGGTCTGTTCGAATTTAAACCTTTGGAAAAAGGATATGGAGTAACAATTGGTAATGCTTTAAGAAGGATTTTATTATCTTCTCTTGAAGGATATGCGATAACAAGTGTGAAAATACCTACTGTTTTACACGAATTTTCAACAATTGAAGGTATAGTTGAAGATGTAGCTGAATTAATTTTAAATTTGAAAATGGTTCGCTTTAAAAAAGTTTCTGACGCCATTGATAATAAAATTATTGTCTCAGTTAAAAACTCATCAACTTTAAAAGCGGGCGATCTTTCTAAATTTACAAATACATTTGAGATTTTAAACCCTGATTTAGTAATTTGTAATATCGATCCTTCTATTTCTCTTGAATTAGAATTAATAGTAGAAAAAGGAAGAGGTTACGTGCCGAGTGATGAAAATAAAACTAATGATCAGAGCATTGGTCAAATTGCAATAGATGCAATTTTTACTCCAATTAAAAATGTTAAATACAGTGTTGAAAACACACGTGTTGAGCAAAAAACTGATTATGAAAGATTATTAATCGATATCGAAACAGATGGTTCTATCCATCCTGAAGATGCACTTAAAGGCGCTGCTCATATCTTAATTCAGCATTTTATGTTGTTTTCTGATCAAACAATGACTTTTGAAGTCGCTAAAGCTGAAGAAGAAGATACAGTTGATGAAGAGATATTACACATGAGGAAGTTATTAAAAACTTCATTAGCAGATCTGGATTTATCTGTAAGAGCCTACAATTGTTTAAAATCTGCAGAGGTTAAATCTCTTGGTGATTTAGTAAGATTGGACATCGCTGACATGATGAAATTTAGAAATTTCGGAAAAAAATCCTTAACAGAACTAGAACAATTAGTTTCTGATAAAGGATTAAATTTCGGAATGGATATTGCAAAATATAAATTAGAAGAAGATTAATTTTTGATTTATAGATATTTTTATAATTGATATAAAGCTTAAAACAGGTTGAACCTGTTTAACTGAAAAATAAAATGAGACACGGTAAAACATTTAACCATTTAGGAAGAACTTCATCGCATAGAAAGGCGATGTTGTCCAATATGGCTTCTTCCTTGATATTACATAAAAGAATTAGTACAACTTTAGCGAAGGCAAAAGAGCTTCGTAAGTTTACTGAACCTCTTTTAACAAAATCTAAAAACGATACAACTCATTCAAGAAGAACTGTTTTTTCTTATTTAAAAGATAAGGACGCAGTAAAAGAATTGTTTGATAATGTTGCACAAAAAATAGCTGATAGACCAGGTGGTTATACGCGAATAATTAAATTAGGTAATCGTTTGGGAGATGCTGCTGAAATTTGTCTTATCGAATTAGTTGATTATAATCAAACTCTTTTAAAGGATGCTACCGAAGTTAAGAAAACTCGTAGAAGCAGAAGAGGTTCAGGTTCTGGTAAAGAGTCCACTTCAACTGTTGAAACTATTACAACACAGCCAATTGAAGTTTCAAATACTGAAATTATTTCTGATGCAGAAATTGTAGAAGATGATCAACCAATTGAAGAAGATAGAAATGCCTCTGATGAAATTAAGGATGAAGAAAAATAAATATTTTTAAAATATAAGTAAAAGGGATTGGATTTTTTCCATTCCCTTTTTTTATGTCAATATTATTTTTTTATTTTACAAAATTTATTTTAAAAATGAAAAATTCTTTTACGCATCCTGCTGAAGCTATTTTACTGCTTGAAGATGGAATAATGTTTAGAGGCTACACTGCTGGAAAAGTGGGAACAACTGGTGGAGAAATTTGTTTCAACACCGGGATGACAGGGTACCAGGAAATTTATACAGATCCATCCTATTTTGGACAAATTTTATTAAATACCACTGCACATATCGGTAATTATGGTACTGTTGATCCTGAAGTAGAATCAAACTCAGTGAAAATAAGTGGCATGGTATGTAATCATTTCTCAGAGATATTTTCTCGAAATACTTCAAGCACTTCTCTTCAAGAGTATTTAGAGAAATCAAATATTGTTGCGATCGGAGGGATTGATACTCGTAAAATTGTTAAACATATCAGAAGCCACGGTGCTATGAATGCTATAATTTCATCAGAAATACTTGATGAAAATCTTTTAATGGCAGAATTAAAGAAAGTACCTAATATGAATGGATTAGAACTTTCATCTGCAGTAAGTACAAAGGATATATATGAAGTTAAAGGTGATAAAACTGTTTATAAAGTTGCTGTTTTGGATTTAGGTATAAAAACAAGCATCCTAAGTAATATTACAGATAGGGGTGGGATTTGTAAAGTTTTTCCAGCAAAAACTACTTTCGAAGAAATACAAAAATGGCAACCAGATGCCTATTTTATTTCCAATGGCCCTGGCGACCCTTCTTCAATGCCTTATGCAATAGAAACGGCAAAAAATATTTTAGATTCGAATATTCCAACATTTGGAATTTGTCTTGGGCATCAATTGATTGCATTAGCATGTGGGATACCTACATACAAAATGCATAATGGACACAGAGGTTTAAATCACCCAGTTAAAAATTTAATATCTGGTAAGGGGGAAATAACATCTCAGAATCATGGATTTGCTGTGGATGGTGACTCTATTAAGAAAAATTCTGATTTAGAAATCACTCATTATAACTTAAATGATAATACAATAGAAGGTATAAAATTAAAGAATAAAAAAGCATTTTCTGTTCAATATCACCCAGAAGCATCTCCAGGTCCTCATGATTCAAGATATTTATTTGATGATTTTATTAAATTAATTGAAGGTTAGTAAAAAAGGTTAATCGTAAATTGATTAACCTTTTTTTATTTTTTCTAAATTAAGATGCCTGCGATCGTTGCAGATAAATACGAGGCAAGTGTACCACATATTAATGCACGAATTCCAAGTTCGGATAAATCTTTTCTTCTCTCAGGTACCAATTGACCTATGCCGCCAACCTGAATGGCTATGGATGCAAAATTAGCAAAACCGCACAAAGCGAATGTGGTTATAATTATAGTCTTAGGTTGAAGAAGTTTTATGATTTTTGTCATATCCAAATAGGCAACAAATTCATTTACAACCATTTTAGTCCCCATTAATGTTCCTGCAGAACGAATATCTTCGGTAGGTACACCCATTACATAAGCAAATCCGGAAAATACCCAACCTAAAATAAATTTTAAACTCAATTCCGGAAAATTAAAAAATCCTCCCATTTTTCCAAGTGTATAATCAAGTAAACTTATTAATGCGATAAATCCTATTAACATAGCAACAACATTTAATGCAACTTTTAAACCATCAGATGCGCCATGAGATATAGCATCTATTAAGTTCGAACTTGTTTTTTTTATTTCAAGTTTAACTTCACCAACAGTTTGAGATATCATGGTTTCGGGATAAACAATTTTTGAAATAACCAATGCCCCTGGTGCTGCCATTAAGCTTGCAGTAAGTAAATATTCTGCAGGTATACCAAGTGAAATATAAGTTGCCATAACTCCCCCAGCTATACACGCCATACTGCCAGACATGGAAGCTAATAACTCTGACTTGGTCATCCCTAGTAAATAAGGTCGAATCATAATTTGAGCTTCAACCTGCCCGACAAAAACACTTGCAGTATTTGATAATGCTTCGCTACCACTTACTCCTAATAATTTGTGCATTATTTTGGCTACAAAAGAAACAATCCGTTGCATTATGCCTATGTGGTAGGCTATGCTAACCAATACGGCCACAAAAATTATTGTAGGGACAATTTTAAAAAAGAATATTATTCCATTTTCATTTCCAAAAACGGATTGCATTAAAGGTTTATTTACAAGAGCGCCGAAGATAAATATCGCTCCATCATTACTAAAATCAAGGACTTTAGTAATGACTTTAGCTATCCACCCAAAAATGATTTGACCTAGAGGGATTTTTAAAATAAAAATTGCTAAGGATAATTGAATGGTTAAACCAACAGCAACGAGCTTGTAATTAATTGCTTTTCTATTATTTGAAAGTAAAAATGCAATTCCTAATATCACAATAATTCCTAAAAGACCAGTATATCTTTGCACTTAAATTTTATTAAATTAAGTGGAAAAGTACTTTATTTTTATGAAAAATTAAATTTTAACATAATAAAAAAATGATTTTTTCAATTTTCTTTTATATCACCACTTTCAATCGCAGCTTCTTCTATAATTTCGTCAGAGGCTTTCTTACCTAAATACTTATCAATTATATTATGGGCGATATATAAAACTGGTGTGATTGCTATTGCAATTACAGCTTTATAAACATAATTATTGTTTGCAACGGTAAAGGCTTGCTCAAAAGACCAGTTTCCAAAAAAATAAAAAGCAACAAAAATTACTATATAACAATCAATAAGTTGAGATATTAAAGTGGAGCCCGTTGCTCTCAACCAAATCCATTTATTACCAGTAATTTTTCGAATGAAATGAAATATAAAAGAATCGGTAAGTTGGCCTACTAAAAATGCTGTGATCGAACCAAGAATAATATTTAAACCTTGTCGGAAAACGTTACTAAAAGCAAAATTAATATTAAATGCTTCTCCAGTGGCTGTTTTTGAATTCACGTCCAACCAAAACTGTGCAGGAGGCAATAGGGTGGAGATAAAAATGATTAAAAAAGAATAAGCTATAAAAATAGCTGTTATATAACTTATTTTTTTTACACCGGCTTTTCCAAAATATTCATTAATAATATCAGAAGTAACAAATACAATGGGCCAAATTAATACTCCAGCTGTTTGGCTACTGTTGAGTTGAATAAAACCTCCAACTGAAATAATATCAGTTGGTTGACCTAATAATTTGGATAAGGAGAATATTTTAACTCCTATTATTTCAGCAACAATTGCATTTGTTAAAACTATTGCCCCTAAAACAAGAAAAAGATTACTTTTTTTTCTATTAAATTCTGTTGTGTGATCTATTAGCAATGGAGTAATTTTATAAGTTTAATTTATAAAATTATAAATAGTTTGCAGATTGAAAATGTTTTAAAAAAAATATATTTTAAGATTCAGAAATCATTACATTATTTCCTTCTAAAGATAGATATGATTCTTCGAAAATTTGGCGTGCTTCTTCCAGAAAGGGATTTATATCTTTATAACGAGAGGAATAATGACCAAGTAATAATTTTTTAACATTTGCTAATTTAGCAATAGTCGCTGCTTGTAATGCAGTTGAATGATAAGTTTGTGCAGCCCTTTCTTTTTGCTCATGCAAAAAAGTAGATTCGTGATATAGTAAATCCACATTTTCTATTTGTGCAAGCATTTTTTCGTGAAATGCAGTATCTGAGCAAAATGCGTAACTTCTGCTTTGTTTGGGTTCGAAAGTGTAATCTTTGTTTTTATAAATAACTTTCCCCGTTTCATCTTTTACGTCTTCACCTTGCTTTAAGGCAAGCATTTGTGATGGCAAAAAATATTCTGGCAACGAGCTGATATTTATTCTGCGTTTTTTTGCTTTCTCTTTAAATAAAAAACCAGAGCATTGAATGCGATGATTTAAAGGAATGGTTTCCACTGAAATAAATTCATTGTCATAAATTATTTCTGCAACACCATTTTTTAATTCGTGAAAATGAATTTTGTAATAAAGATGTGTATCAGAATATTTGAATTGAATGCTTAAAATTTCTTTTAATCCGGGAGGCCCGTAGAGATATAGATCGTGTTTTCGCTTCTGTAAATGCATTGTGGATAACAAGCCGATTAACCCATTGTAATGGTCGCCATGTAAATGACTGATAAAAATATGGTCAATACGGTTTATTCTTACCTTAAAGCGTTGCATTTGCATTTGAGTGCCCTCACCACAATCAATCAGAAAGTTTTCTTGCTGAATTTGCAGAAGTTGTGCAGTTGGATGCCTTCCAAATGCAGGTGCGGCTGAGTTAGAGCCTAATATTTTTACAATAAATGTCAAATAAAAAAAATTTACAATTTGAGTTAATTACTGATATATGAATTTTTTTTTAAAGAAAATTTATTATTTAAGATTTATTATTTAAAATAAGAAACCAATAAACATTTCTTATTTCAAAAATTTTATCAAAGAATAAAAATTAAATATATTTTTGGGTTGCCTCCGGCCGGGCTTTACGTTTCAATCTTTTTGTTCGTACCTCACAAAAAGGATTTTCACTTCAATCCCTAACCCAAAAATAAAATAAAGAGAAATATCAATTTATCAATATCAGTATATTCATAAATTTAAAACAAACAATATCAGTAAATTAATTAGTGAAATTCTATTAAATACTTTCTTCTTTACCAAAATCTCTCTCTAATTCACTAATAAAAACAGCATCAATTGCTTCTGCAACAGTAGGTAAAATGTCAAAAACACTATTTAATTGCGAAATTTTTATTATTTTCATTGCATGTTCACTTATCTGACAAAGTATCATTGTGCCAGTTGCATCTTTACAAAGATGATTGCCAACAATAAGGGCACTTAAGCCTGATGAATCAATGTATTTTACTTCTTTAAGATCAATAATTATATTTTTAACACCTTCCAATTGTAATTCTTGCAAAATTATTTTTAAATCTGACGAAACAATTGCATCAAGTTTTCCTTCTTCAAGACTTACTATTACATATTTTTCCTGTTTATCAATTGAATGTTTCATAAAAATTTTACGATTAATGGTAAAAACTTTTTAAAGTAATTTAGTTCACTAAAAAATTTGTCAGATTTTTTTCCAATCTTTCTTTTATTTCAATATCATTTTTTTGAAATAATTTGCCAGTAACTTTTTCAAATAACTCAATATATCTTTCTGAGATTTGGTTTATAAATTCAACGGGCATTTCGGGCATTAATTGTCCTTCTTTCCCTTGAAAACCATTTTCCATCAACCACTCCCTTACAAACTCTTTGGAAAGTTGCTTTTGCACATGATTAGCATTTTGCCTTTCTTGATAACCTTCTAAATAAAAATATCTAGATGAATCGGGTGTGTGTATTTCATCAATTAAATATATTTTATTATCTAATTTTCCGAATTCATATTTTGTATCTGCAAGAATTAGTCCTCTATCATTAGCCATTTCTGATCCCCTTTTAAAAAGAGCTAATGCATACCTTTCAATAATTTCATAATCTTCCCCCGAAACAATATTTTTCTTAATAATATCTTCTTTCGAAATATCTTCATCATGACCTTCGTGTGCTTTCGTACTTGGGGTAACAATTGGATGGGGAAATTTATCATTTTCTTTCATCCCCTCAGGCAATTTTACTCCACATAATTCTCTTACTCCACTTTTATAAGTTCTCCAGGCATGACCACATAAATAACCTCGAACAACCATTTCAACTTGAAAAGGTTCGCATCGTTTACCAATACTAACATTAGGATCAGGAGTTTCAGTAAGCCAATTTGGAACAATATCTGCAGTTGAAGAAAGAAAGTATGATGCTATTTGATTTAAAACTTGTCCTTTATATGGTATTGGAGATGGTAAAATTACATCAAAAGCAGAAATCCTATCCGATGCAATGATGAGCATTTTATCATTTAAAAAATAGACATCACGCACTTTCCCTTTATAAAAACCGGTTTGACCAATAAATTTAAAATTTGTTTCTTTTAATACATTCATTTTTTTTATAAAAAGGATTTTGTTCTTTATTTCCTATATTTCAAAATCGGATTTAAAGATAAAAAAATATCCTCAAAAATCGGGAATGCTTTTTTATAAAAGAATATGTACACCTATAAAAATAGTAAAACAAAATGATAGGCCTTCATCAAAAATTTAATTCTAATTCATTTATGCACAAATACATATTAATTTTTGCAATTAATTTATGTTTCATTTCTTTTTTGCAAGCCCAACCAGAAAAAGAAAAACTCGATTCAAAATTGGAAAGCGAGTTATTAAATTTAATTTCTCCTTTTAAAGGAGATGTGGGTATTTATGTTCATCACTTAAAAAATCATAAAACTGTTTCTATAAAAGCAGATTCCATTTTCCCTACTGCAAGTTTAATAAAAGTACCCATCTTAATTACATTGTTTGACAGGATAAACAAAGGAGAAATTAATAAAGACAGCATGTTGATTTTTAAAGATTCTCTTAGGTATTCTCTTGAAAATGACTTATTAGCCTCTATGCGCGATACAGCAAAAGTAAATTTGGAACAGGTAGCGATGCTTACTGTTACATTAAGTGACAATACAGCAGCACTTTGGTGTCAGTCCATTGCAGGAACAGGAATAAATATTAATAATTTTTTGGAGAAAAATAATTTTATTCAAACAAGAATTAACTCTCGCACACCAGGAAGAAAAGCTGAACAAATCAAATATGGTTGGGGGCAAACAACTCCTCGCGAAATGGCTTATTTATTTATTAAAATAAGACAAAAAAAAATAATTAATGAAGCAGTGAGTGAAAAAATTTATCGATATCTTGGTAGATCATTTTGGGATGGTGAAGCCCTTTCTCAAATTCCACCTTATATAAATAAAATATCCAAGCAAGGCTCCGTAAGTAAATCACGCTCGGAAGTGGTGCTTGTAAATGCTCCACATGGTGATTATGTTTTTTGTGTGATAACTAATAATCAGAAAGATACGAGTACAAAAGCCGATAATGAAGGATATATTTTATTGAGAGCTATATCTCGCACTATATGGCAACATTTTGAAAAGAAATCAAAATGGATTGCAGGAGATATTACGGGTAAATAAAACCAAAAAAAGTTTTATTATTTTAATTTAATAAACTTTTCATATTCTGCATTAATCTGTTTATCAGTTAAATTAGTTTGAGATTGAATAATAATTCTATACCTAAAAATAGCAGAATTTAATTCTGGGATTTCGAAATTAGCTGTTTCTTTACCTTGTGTAAATATTTTTAATCCCAGGGGATTTGCACTTAACAAACCATCATTGCGAATATTCCAAAATGTTGGATATGCAATATTTAAAGGATGATCAAAAACAGAAACAGTAACCGGAATATTATTTGTTTTGCCAGATAACTTTATCCATTTAGCTTTTTTTCCAATCACATCAATTCCCACAGCACCTGAGCTATTTTTTATTTTATCACTTCCAGTAATTGGCAGACCTATTTCTTTCGATAAATTTATTGCAAAAAAACCTTCATCAGAGTCAGTAAACGTTATAGGTTCTGTAATTGGCGTTAAAGTAATGATTACATCTATTAAACGCATATTGCCTTCCGCGCGAAAAATATATTTATTATTTTGATATAATAATTCCGACCCATCCTCTTTCACCCACTCCATTCCAACTTCTATTCCCCCTACATCATTCCCACCTTTGGTTTTTAAAATTTTAGTATGTCGAACTTTTCCAAATTTTTTAGCATTACTTTCATCAGCATTTCTCCAAAAATTTATTCCATTTGCATTGCCAAAGCCCAACCATACTCCACTTGGCACCGCATTTTCTTCAGTTAAGGTTTTGGGTATAAAATCTTTAACTATTGAATGACCTTGAGCAGTATTTAAAGGAAATAATATGGGTTTATTTAAAAGCGAATCGGAATATAAATAAGAGGTAAATAATTTTCCATCAATCATCACATCTATTTTTTTTTCATTGTTTTTAGGAATGATTTGTACTTTAGCTGGTGTTTGCGAAAAACCTATTGAATAAATTAAAATCGAAAAAAAACAAAAAATCAATCTCATAATCTTTATATATTAATTTTTTTAGCACTTAGTTTTATTTCCCATTCTTCTATTTCCTTGCTCACATCCACTTGCTCACTAACGCTGTATAGTTCACTTAAAGTGTTGCTAACGAAATCATAATATTTTTCGTTACCAACTTTAAAAAATTTATGATTCAATAATTTCTCTATTGCATTCCATTTTTTAAGAAAAATATGAGTGTCTTCACCAAAATATGATTCCGCAAATTTATTCCAGATATAATCCTCTGCCACTTCGTTGGGATGAATCATATCTTCTTTATAAAATCGGTAATCACGCAAATCATCAATCATCAATTCGTAAGAAGGGAAATAAGAAACCACATCCGTATTTTTTTCGACAGCCTCATTGCATGCAATTCTAAGCATTGATTTACTCACCTGATTAAGTTCAATTGTATCTTTTATATGCCTTACCGGGCTGACGGTAAAAATAATTTTACAATTAGAATTTATATCTTTAATATTTTCAATCAATGTATTAAGTGAAAAATTTATTTTTTCGATACTTAATAACTCTTTTTTAAATAAGTTGGAAGGCATTTTATGGCAATTAGCCACATAATTATCAGTTTGTAAATGCTTGTAAACAAAGGAGGTGCCTAAAGTGATAATAACAAAATCTATATTTGATAAAAAGAAATAAGCATCTGTAATCTTTTTATTTATTAAATCTTGCAATTCATTGGCTGAAGGAGCAGTAATTTGAGAATGAAAATCATAATGAAAAAAGTTTTCATCCCTTTCAATAAATATCGTTTTATCAATATCGTTATTTTGATAATTATATTTTTTTTTATTTTTTATAATTTGAAAAATATTTTGAATTGAAACGGGATTAAAAATAATTCCGAAGGGATTGGTTGATACATTAAATTTATTTTTCGCAAGGCGATTGCCCATCACATCAGCAAAACAAGACCCGATTGAAAATATTTTTGACGACAAAGAAATTTTAGCAGCCGAAGGCTTAATAAATAATTCTGTACGGAAATTAGAGGTATTCATTCTTTATCTATTATTTTGGAGACTGCATTTTTTATATCACCAAAATTAGATTAAAAAAATATGTTAAAGGCCGAAAATATAACCAAATCTTATGGGAGTTTGCAAGTGCTGAAGGGGATAGATATGGAAGTGAAAGGTGGAGAAATTTTATCAATTGTTGGTGCATCGGGAGCTGGTAAAAGTACTTTGTTGCATATTTTGGGTTCATTAGATAAACCTGATACAGGTATTGTTACATTTTTTGATCAAAATATTTCTTCCATGAAAGGGAATAATTTATCATCATTTCGAAATAAGCACATTGGTTTTATTTTTCAATTTCATAATCTTCTTCCTGAGTTTACAGCTTTGGAGAACGTTTGTATTCCTGGTTTTCTTTCAAAAAGAAATGAAAAAGAAGTTATTGAAAAGGCTAAATCGTTAATGGAAAAACTTGGTATTTCGCATAGAATGCAAAATAAACCATCTCAACTTTCAGGTGGCGAAGCTCAACGAACAGCGGTTGCCAGGGCATTAATTAATTCTCCATCAATTATTTTTGCTGATGAACCCAGCGGAAATTTGGATTCAAAAAATGCAGAAGAACTCCATCATTTATTTTTTCAATTGCGTGATGAAATGCAACAAACTTTTGTAATAGTTACCCACAACGAATCTCTAGCCGAAATGGCTGACCGAAAAATAGAAATGAAAGATGGAAGGATTTGGAATGAAACGTTGAGAGGGAACAAAAAAGAAATTGAAATAAATTAATTTAAAGAAAAAAATGGCCCATAGTTATTATAATTATTTAATTTTAGTTTCCTCCGAATCTAATATCAGTTTTGAAAATTTGCAAAAAGCTTGTGAAAAATTATTGGCCATGGGTTGTAAAAATATTGAAACCCTTGATGAATCTCTAACGCTTGAATTTGCAGAAAAATATAAATTTTATTTAAAACTTAATAAAGAAAACCATGTGGTGGAGGAATCAATAGAAATTGCTCAGCAAGATTTCTTAGTTGATAAAAAAAAAGAAAATATTGCAAGTTGTACAAGTCGTTACGAAATGAGCGCAGACACCGATCCAAATATGGATTATTTTAATGAATCGCTTTTCATTATAGAGATTTTTGAAAAATTTACTGGAGTATTTATTTTTGATCCTAATTCAGGAGAATTTTTATAAATCTTAATCAAACCTAAAAACAGGCTTCTTACCTGATACCACCTTAATGAAATCCCCAAGGAATAATTTGACTTTAATAATATAAATTGGGTTATCAAAATTTTGATTCATAGTATCATCTGCCCCAATCATTCTCCTATATCCAATGCCTGTACCAACCCCTATCCAACTAAATATTTTATAATAACCTGTTATTGAGGGTTCAATTAAGAAAACAGTAGTATTTTGATCATTTTTATTAAGATAATTAATTGCGGATATGCTTTCTTTTCTTATTGGCTCCGCATCTATTTGTGTTTGGCCTATTCCGAACTGAATTGGGATGCTTAACTCCCATCTTTTTTTATGTGCAATTACATACTCTCCATAAATTACTCCATACCAAAGTTTTAAAGTGGCGTGAAATGGTATTATAGTTTTATTTGTTTTAATGGTACGAGTAACAGAACCGCTGTATTCTTCAGGTTTTAATAATCCATAAACCCCAATTCCAATCCGAAATTTATTTCTAAAATCAAGCCCAAGTTTTAAACCCGAAATATTTACAGCTTCGCTTCTGATAAATGAATAACGCCCATCAAAAGAAAAAACAAGTTTTGGACGCTTATAAACCACGCTTGTATCTTCAACAGCATATAAATTAATTGAAGAATAAATTATCAACATCATTGGTAATATTTTATTCATAATGTTGTAATTCTTATGATTGAGGAAACTATTTTTGATCCTATTATAAAAGTTTTCTTTATGCTTTAATTAAAAATTTATTTCTAAAATTAAAAATAAATTTTTAATATCGTTTTATTGATATCAATATATCAATAAAATAAACAAAATAAATAGTTTTTCTTTCAATAAATCGAAGATGTTAAAAGTAAAAATTGGTGGAGTGCCTGAGCATTTTAATCTCCCATGGTATGCTGCCATTGAAAATGGTTTATTTGCAAATGTTGGAATTGATTTACAATGGACAGATTATAGTACAGGCACCGGTGCTATGATAAAAGATTTACGAAGTAATGTAATTGATATTGCTGTATTGCTTACAGAGGGAATAGTTGCAGATATTGTGAATGGCAATGAAAGTAAAATTGTGCAATGGTTTGTAAAATCACCTTTAGTATGGGGAATACATGCACCCGCTTCAAGTAATTTTGATATTAGTGAAATTAAAAATAAAAGATTTGCGATAAGCAGGTTTGGCTCCGGCTCTCATTTAATGGCCTGTGTAATGGCTGAACAAAATGGATTTAAAATCGATGAAGGTCAATTTGTGATAGTAAATAATATGGATGGCGCTATACAGGCCTTCAAAAATGGTAATGCAGATGTATTTATGTGGGAAAAATTTATGACTAAACCATTGGTTGATAAAAATGTATTTAAAAGGATTGGTGAGTGCCCTACACCTTGGAGTTGTTTTGCAATAGCAGTTAGAACAAAGTTTTTAAATGAAAATAGAGAAGAAGTGAAAACGATTTTAAAAATTATAAATAGTATTACTTCTCAATTTAAAAATAAAATAGATTTACCCGAAATAATTTCTGCCAGTTATAATATTCAGATAGATGATGCAAAAGAATGGTTAAAAAGTGTTCAGTGGTCGTCAGATTCAAAAATAGAAAAATCTGAAATTGAATTTGTTATGGAAACTCTTTTAAATATAAATATTATCCAGAAAAAAATTGAAGTTGAGCAAATAGTTATAAATTGATTTCTGACAACAATTTTAAAAAATAAATTTATAAAAGGGGATAATTTTTCACTAATAAGTTTGCATTAGTAAATATTTTCCTATTTTTAAGAGCAAAAGTAGGATTTGACATAAAATTCTATTGATATTAGTCTCTATTTTATAAGAATAAAGACTTTTCCCAACATAATTCACTACAATGATATTAAATTACATTTGGGTTGGTTTCTTTATAATTGCTTTTATAATTGCCCTAATTAAATTAATTTTTTTTGGAGATGTAAGGGTTTTTTCTGATTTAGTTAATAGTACTTTTGATACAGCCAGATCAGCTTTTGAAGTAAGTATATATTTAACTGGAGTTATTTCTCTTTGGTTGGGCTTGTTAAAAATTGCTGAAAGAGGAGGGATCGTAAATATACTTGCAAGAGTTGTAGGGCCAGTGTTTACAAAATTATTTCCTCAAATTCCAAAAGACCATCCTGTAATTGGTACCATCCTGTTAAATTTTTCAACAAATATTTTAGGGATAGATAATGCAGGAACACCATTAGGTATGAAGGCAATGCAGGAAATGCAGGCATTTAATCCTGAACCTGAAAAAGCTTCTAATCCTCAAATAATGTTTATTGTGATAAATTGCGCAAGCTTAACCGTTATCCCAATTAATATTATTGCTTATCGCGTGCAAGCTGGTGCTGTTAATCCTACCGATGTTTTTATCCCGATTTTAATAGCTAAAGTTGCTTCCATTTTTGCAGGCTTGATAGCGGTTTCTTTTTATCAGAAAATAAATATTTTAAAGCCTGTTCTAGGTTTGTTATCATTAATAGTTATTCCTTTTGTTGTTTTACCAATGGTATTGGATATGATAAGTAGCATGATGGGGATAGAAAGTTTAAATCCTCTAGAAAGAATGAGCCAGCAACAAATCCGGGATTTAATGAATGTGGTCACTAATTTTATGCTTTTTAGTGTAATCATGTTTTTTATCATTATAGGTTTAAGAAAAAAGATAAATATTTTTGAAGCATTTATTGATGGGGCAAAAGAAGGGTTTAATGTTGCGGTTCAAATAATACCCTATTTAGTTGCCATACTTGTGGCAGTAGGTGTTTTTAGAATTTCAGGTGCAATGAGTTATGTACAAACCGGTTTAAAATATTTTTTCGATTTTCTTCATATCAACACTGATTTTATTCCTGCTATTCCTGTTGCTTTAATGAAGCCTTTAAGTGGAAGTGGTGCTCGGGGACTTTTAATGGATTTAATGTTGCAATATAAAGGTGGTGCAGATTCATTTCCTGCACGTGTTGCTTGTGTGTTACAAGGTTCTTCCGATACAGTATTTTATATTATGGCTGTTTATTATGGAGCAGTAAGTATCAAAAATACTCGTTACACATTGTCATGTGCTTTAATAGCTGCTCTAGCTGGATTTATAGTTGCGATTTTAGTCAGTTATTTATTTTTCTATTCTTCAGCTCCTTTAAAATAAAAGAAAAACTTCATTTAAATAAAAATAAAAAAACCTTCCCACATTTGTAAGAAGGTTTTCCGAAGTATAAGTGCTAAACAGGTATATGAAATAATAGAATTATATCATATAACCTTTATACTTTTTGTTTTAAAAAAGTAAACAGAAAATTTAAAATATTTTTTTTGATGTTTTTCCTTTTGTGGAATTTCAAAAATAACCTAAAGAATTTATTTGTAATATTGCGAAATTCTAAAAAGTGAATTTCATATTATGACAAGTAAATATTTAATTATTTTTATTTTAGCATTAACTATATTTTTTGCTTCACCACATCTTTCCTTTTCGCAAACATCCCCATCAATGGATGCAGCAGAAATTAAACTGCAATTAAAAAAGTTAAATACACTTGGCACTGTATTATATGTAGCAGCTCATCCTGACGATGAAAATACTCGATTAATTGCTTATTTGGCTAAAGAAAAACTTTATAGAACTGCTTATTTATCTTTGACTAGAGGAGACGGAGGTCAAAATTTAATTGGTGATGAACAAGCTGAACTCCTTGGCTTAATTCGTACACAAGAATTACTAGCTGCGCGAAAAACAGACGGAGGCGAACAATTTTTTACTCGTGCGAATGATTTTGGTTATTCAAAAAATCCTGACGAAACGCAAAAAATATGGGAAAGGGATAAAATATTAAGTGATGTAGTGTGGGTGATTAGAAATGTAAAACCTGATGTAATTATTTGCCGTTTTCCTACAACCGGTGAAGGTGGGCATGGGCATCATACCACTTCTGCCATTTTAGCCGAAGAAGCGTTTGATGCTGCTGCTGATCCAAAAAAATATCCGGAGCAATTAAAATTTGTAAAAACCTGGCAAGCAAAGCGTTTACTTTGGAATACTTTTAATTTCGGATCAACCAATACAACCAATCCTAATCAATTTAAAATAGATGTAGGTGCCTATAATTCACTTTTGGGAAAAGGATATGGAGAAATTGCAGCTGAAAGTCGTTCAATGCATAAAAGTCAGGGATTTGGTGTTCCAAGATCAAGAGGTGGACAAATTGAATATTTTAAGGCATTGAAAGGAGAGGCACCTCAAAATAATTTAATGGATGGAATAAAAACCGATTGGAGTAGGTTGAATGAAAATAAAATAGGAGAACTAATTACAAAAGTAAATACTGATTATAATGTTGAAAATCCCACTTTAATTATACCTCAATTACTTGAAATCAGAAAACAATTGTTGGGTATAAAAGATGAAAGTTGGAAACAACAAAAATTAAAAGATGTTGAAAATCTTATATTGGTTTGCTCTGGTTTGTGGTTCGAAGCTTACGCGTCAGATTATTCATTAGTTCCTGGCCAAAAGGTTGAAATAAAATCATATTTAATAAATAGAAGCAACATTCCTGTTATTTTAGAAAAAATTTCATATTCTGATAAAGATTCTACTTTAAATAAAGTTGTTACAGAAAATCAACTTTTTTCAATTGCCAGAACGATCACTTTAAACGAAAAAACGTCGTTTTCAGAACCTTATTGGTTGGTTGAAAAATCGTCAATTGGTGCTTTTAAAATAAATGATCAAAATTTAGTTGGTTTGCCAGAAAACCCTTCTCCCTTAAATGTAAATTATCAAATTCAAATTGGAGGACAATCAATAAATTTTAATCGCCCTGTTGTTTATAAATCTACAGATCCAGTAAAAGGTGAAATATATCGCCCACTCGAAATTAATCCGCCTGTTGTTGCAAATATTGCTGAGCAGGTTTATTTGTTTACAACCAATCAATCTCAAATTGTAAAAATTAAACTAAAATCATTAATTGGTAAAATAAACGGTAAAGCAAGTTTAAAATTGCCAGCAAATTACAAATCAAACGAAACTTCAATTGCTTTTTCTTTTGAAAAAAAGGGTGATGAGCAGGAAATTAATTTTAATGTCGCCCCTGTTAAAATTTCCGAAAATAATTCAAATCAAAAATTTCAAGTTAATATCGACATAAATGGAAAAATATATAATTTAAGCATACGCACGATTGATTATGACCACATTCCGGCAATAACTTTATTTCCTTTAGCAGAAGCATCATTGGTTAATATTGATTTAAAAATTGGAGGAAAAAAAATTGGCTATATTAATGGTGCAGGTGATAAGGTAGGTGCTTCATTAAAACAGGTTGGATATAATGTTACAATTATTGGTGAAAACGAAATTATGAATGGAGATTTAAGTCAGTTTGACGCGATAATTACGGGAGTACGGGCATACAATACGCAAGAAAGATTAAGGCATTGGCAACCAAAATTAATGGAATATGTAAAAAATGGTGGCTTAATGCTGGTTCAGTACAATACGTCTCAAATTCTTTCATCAATTCAACTTGGTCCTTATCCTTTTAATATTTCAAGAGAAAGAGTAACGGATGAAACAGCTAAAGTTACTTTTATTAATCCTGAAAATGCTGTTTTAAATTCACCAAATAAAATTACTGAAAAAGATTTTGATGGATGGATACAAGAAAGAGGGTTGTATTTTACTTCTAATGAAGATGCTCAATACCAAAAAATATTCAGAATGAATGATCCAGGAGAAAGCCCATATGAAGGTTCAACCATTGTTGGTAATTATGGTAAAGGGAAATATGTATACACCTCATTATCATTTTTTAGAGAATTACCTGCAGGTGTGCCAGGTGCATACCGCTTGTTTGTGAATTTGATAAGCAAATAATACCTTGAAAGTACAATTAACAAGCATATTTTGTAAATAAATTATCGATTTATGATAAATCCTGCTCTTCAAAAGTACTTGCCGATAGTGAGTGATCTTTTTAAAAAACATAAAATTAAAGATGCTTATGTTTTTGGATCTATAATTAAAGATGATTTTAATGAAAAAAGTGATATAGATTTCCTTATTAATTTTCAGGAAAACTTAGATCCGCTAGAGAGAGGAGAATTATGGTGGAATTTGCATGATTCATTAAGGGATATTTTAAAGAGAGAAATTGATTTAATTTCTGAATCATCTCTCAAAAATCCATATTTTATTAAAGAATTGAATAATACGAAAGTTAAAATTTATGGATAACTCGGTAAAAAAGCTTCTTTTTGATATAAATGAAAGTTTATATCGAATAGATACTTTTATTGGTATCCCAAAAACATTTGAGAATTATAAAAATAAATTGATTTTACAACATGCAGTTGAGAGAAATTTGGAAATAATAGGTGAAGCAATGAGTAAGTTATTAAAAATAGATCCGAATATACAAATCAGCAATAGCAGAAAAATTGTAGATACTCGAAATAAAATTATTCATGGTTATGATGAAATAGAACCTGAAAATATTTGGAATATTATAAATAATTATTTGCCTATCCTTAAAGCTGAAGTCGAAATCCTTCTAAAAAATTAATAACATTTTTTCATAACAATATTAAGTTACTAATCCTTTATGACAGAAGAGCCACACACCAATAAATGGAATATCTGGTACTCGATAGTTATATTTCTTCTTGTGGTGCAAATCATTTTGTTTTATTTTTTCACTAAAACATTTGCATGAAGTTATTTGATTGGATAGTATTAATAGCCACTTTACTTATTATTATTGTTTACGGTGTATGGAAAAGCCGCGGACAAAAAAGTATGGATGGTTATTTTTTAGCCAATCAATCAATGCCTTGGTATATTGTTTTGCTATCCATAATGGGTACACAGGCAAGCGCCATTACT
>Ga0123336_10001413_pt1 | contig 22021 bp, 16 predicted proteins | sample SSSSmetaG_FD_96466 | JGI IMG/M metagenome (GOLD analysis project Ga0123336, IMG submission 96466) | Glacier valley bacterial and archeal communities from Borup Fiord, Nunavut, Canada, to study Microbial Dark Matter (Phase II) - ​SSSS metaG | ecosystem: Environmental > Aquatic > Freshwater > Ice... | reverse complement strand
TCGTCGTGGCTGGCATGGCCGGGCACGGTTTCGATGTCGAGGAAAAAACGCGGGTCAGGTCGATGTGGGCGATGATGTCCATGCGGCGGGGCGGGGTGGGTGAGTGTCCAAAGCTAAGCAGAAAGGGATAGTAGTGCGCGCTTTAGCTCGCGGTTGTGAGGGTGTTGGGTATTGGGTGCGTTGTCATGCAGCGCGCAGCGAAGCATCTCGCGTGGTGCGGTAATCTTAATCGTCAGCTTTCGTGCTAACGTTAGAATTTACTGCGCCACGCGAGATGCTTCGCTGCGCGCTGCATGACAACGACCCCCAATACCCAATACCCAATACCCAATACCCAATACCCAATACCCAATACCCAATACCCAATACCTTCTCGCCCGCCCCACTTCTCCCGTACTTTCGTCCCCGATGCTTTTCCAGTTCGGTGCCCGTAGCTCGCTGCTGCTGCCCTTCGTGGGGCCGGGCGTGGCGCTGACCTTGTTCTTGCTCTTCCGGGCTATCCGCACCGGCTCGCGGCCCGACTGGCTGCTGGCCCTGCTCGTGGCCTGGCCCACGGTGGCCGTAGCGCAGTGGATGCTGGGCTACGCCGGCTGGTACGACGCGCACGACGCGCACTCGACCGTCATGTTCTACGTGCCCTGGCAGCTGCACCTGGCCCTGGGGCCGCTCTGGTACCTGTATTTTCGGGCGCTCACCAACCAGGAGTTTCGGTTTCGGCCACGGGCTTGGCTGCACCTGCTGCCGACGGCCCTGGAGCTGGCCGGGTTCGCGGGCGTGGCCCTGCTCGATTTGGGTTGGCGGCGCGGGCTGCACCACGAAACGCTGCCCGACTTTTTCGGCACCAAGGGGGCCGCCGCCACCTGGCGCGACCAGTGGTTTGAGCCGATTAAGTACCTGGGCTACCCGCTGCTGCTGGGCTACGGGCTGGCCACGCTGCGCGCCTACCGCCGCTACCGCCGCTACCTGGACGACAACTTCTCCCAGACCGAGCGCCTGCGCTTCGCCGGCTTGCGCCAGCTGCTGGTGCTGCTGCTGCTGGTGCTCGTGTTGAGCCTGGCCTACTCGGCGGCCGAGGAAGTGGCCGGCGGCTTCAGCTACGACACGTCGTGGTACGCGTTCGCGTTGCGCGGGCTGCTCATCTACGCCCTGGCCGTGGTCGGTTTGCAGGCCAACTACGCCGCCGCCACCTCGCCCCTGCGCTTTGAGGCGACGGTGATTGCCGCACCGGAAGCCGAAGCCGGGGCCGAAGCCGGAGCCGCCGGGACGCTTGCCGCCCGCGGCCCCGCGCCCCCGGCCGCCCCCACCGCGGCCGAAGCCATCGCGCTCGCCGCCCAGCGCCGGGCCGATACCGCCGTGGACGACGAGCGCGAGGCGCTGCTGCTGGCGCCCGTGCCGCTGGAGCTGCTCGCCGCCCACGAAGCCGCCGTGGCCCGGGCCGTACCGCCCGCCGCCCTCGTGCCCGAGCTGGAACCCTGGCGCGCCAAGCTGCTGACCCTCATGGAGCAGGAACAACCCTGGCTCGAACCCGAATTGACCCTGACCGAGTTGGCCCAGCGCCTGCGCACCAACCCCGGCCTGCTGAGCCGGGTCATCAACGCCGGCTGCGGCCAGAACTTCAACGACTTCGTCAATACTTACCGCGTGGCCGAAGCCCGCCGCAAGCTGCAAGACCCGCGCCTGGCCCACTACTCGCTGGTGGGCGTGGCGCTGGAGAGCGGCTTTAACTCGAAATCCACCTTTAACCGGGTGTTTAAGAAGCTCACGGGCCAGGTGCCGGGCGAGGTGGGGCGGCCCAATACATAAGTTGGGACGACCCAAAACCCGCATTGGGGCGCAAGGGCAGGGGGCAGGGCCAGACCTTTGGGGCCTCGTTTCACTCCTTCCCCCAAGCCCATGCGCCTGCTCCGAACCTACCTTTTCCCGTTGGCCCTGGCCGCCGCTACGGGCTGCGCCACCCTGCACGGCGGCCCCTTCGCCCTCACCTACATCGACGCGGGCAAGCAGTTCGTGCTGGGCGGTGGCCAGCCCGGAGCCTTCTCCGTGGATGGCCGCAACGTGGGGCCGGTGGCGGTAGCCGTGCAAGAGCGCCGCGCCGACGGCACCCTGACCGAGCGCGGCACCCTGGCCCCCGGTCAAACTATCCACCTCGACCTGACGGCCGGCTCGGCGGCGCTGTGGCTCAACAGCAGCACCCGGCAAGCCACGGTAAACTTGCTGCTCAACGGGCAAGCCAGCGGACTGGGGATGCGCTACGAGGGGCTGCGGCAGCCCTGAAACCTACTCCACCACCAACCTTGCCGCCCGCGCCCCGGCCCGCACCACGTACACGCCCGGCCGCGGCTCACTCACCTCTAGCGTCGAAGAGCTGCTACGCCCCGCCCACTCCTAACCCGCCCCTACCCGTCCCAAACCATACTTCGGGACGACCCAACGCAGCATTTGGAGCGCCGGGCGCGGCGGGGTGGGGGACCTTTGTCCCATTCTTTCACCCCCCTAAACCCCTTTGTGCCATGCGTACTTTCTGGACTGCCGCCCTGCTGACCTGCCTCGCCCTGCTGGGGTCCTGTGGCGTAACTTCTGACCTGCGTATCGAAACGGGCAAGCAGTTCGTGCTGGGCGGCTCGCAGCGCGGGGCTTTCCGGGTAGCGGCCCGCAACAGCGGCCCGGTGCCGGTGAGCGTGGCCGAGCGGCGGCCCGATGGCACTATCGAGGAGCGTGGCCGTCTCGAACCCGGTGGCCGCGCCGAGCTGGCTTTCGGGGCTGGCTCGGCGGCGCTCGTCCGTAACCTGGGCGAGCGCGATGCCGAGCTGCACTGCGAAATCAAAGGCGATGCGTCGTTTGGCATGGGCATGGGCTACGAGGTGTTGAAGAAGTAGTGGTGGGTGCGGGCGGGCGGCGAAAAAGCCGCCCGCCCTCGGCTCGCGTAACGTTTCGCCCCCCGCGCCGGTAGCCCCGGCAACCTTCGTCCCTTTCCGCGCATCCTTTCCCGCCGACGCCTCTTCTCCTGCTTTATGAAGTTCCTTACCCGCCTGCTGACCGCCGCGCTGCCCGGCATACTGCTGACCCATTCGGCCCTGGCCCAAACGCCCGCCCCCGCCGCCCCGGCCCCGACCGGCTCGCTCACGGGCGTGGTGCTCGACTCGCTCACCCGCCAGCCGGTGGCCTACGCCACGGTAGTGCTGCTGCCGGCCGCGCCGGCCGCCGATGCCAAGCCCGTAACCGGCGTGGCGGCCGACGACCAGGGGCACTTCACGATGACCAAGCTCGCGGCGGGCAGCTTCCGGCTGCGGGCTTCGTACGTGGGCTACGCCAGCCGGGCGCGGGCTGTGACCGTGACCACCGGAGCCACCGAGGCCGGCCGGCTGCTGCTGCCGGCCTCGGCCACGGCCCTGGCCGAGGCCGTAGTGGTGGGCCAGAAGCCGGTGGTGGAAGTCAAGCCCGACCGGCTCGTGTATAACGCCGACCAGGACGCGGGCAACGCCGGGGGCACGGCCCAGGACGTGCTGCGCAAAACCCCGCTGCTGGCCGTCGATGGCGAGGGCAACGTGAAGATGCGCGGCTCGGCCAATTTCAAGGTCCTGATTAACAACAAGCCCTCGCCCCGGCTGGCCTCGAACCTGGCCGAAGCGCTCAAGAGCATTCCGGCCGAGCAGATTCAGAGCGTGGAAGTCATCACGACGCCGCCCGCCAAGTACGACGGCGAGGGCACGGCCGGCATCATCAACATCGTGCTCAAGAAGGGCACCAACCAGGGCCTGAACGGCAACGTGAGCGTGAGCAGCGGCAACCGCAACTCGACCTTGAACACGAGCTTCAACTTCCGGCAGGACAAGGTCAACTTCACTTCGTCGGCCGGCAGCGGGGCCTGGTACAACCCCAACCAGATTCTGGGCGAGCGCCGCACGTTCAATGAGCAGGGGCAGCTGCGCAGCACACAGACCCAGGGCGGCAACGGCCTGAGCCGCGGCGGCTGGGGCTACGCCAACGTGGGCGTGGACTACGACCCGAAAGAGCACCACGCGCTCTCGTTGGCGCTCGGGGCCGACGGCTACGGCGGCGAGGGTTTGCAGGGCCTGCGCAACCGGGTTACCGCTTTCGACAACAGCGCCAACCAGCTGTTCTACCGCGACACGCGCAACGTGTTCAACGCCGTTAATTTCAACGCGACGGGCACCTACACCCGCACTTTCGCCGGCGTGGCCCGCAAGGAGTGGACCGTGTTGAGCCAGTACACGCACAATAACAGTCTGTTCGGCTACGACTTTGCCCAGTACAATGGCCTCGACGGGCCGCTCGTGGTGGCGCTGGCCAGCTCGCGCGAGCGGAGCCGGGGCCGCACGCCCGGCTCGGAAATCACGCTGCAAACCGACCTGACGCAGCCCTTCGGCGACAAGCGGACGCTGGAAATGGGCCTGAAAGGGATATTCCGGCGCACCAGCTCCGTCGCGTCGGTGGACGGCACCTCGGCCGTGGGCGGCGAGCTGGGCACGCTCACGGGCCGGGGCACCGACTTCGCCTACGCCCAGAACGTGCAGTCGGCCTACGCCACGTACTCGTTTCCGGTGGGCAAAAAAGTGTCGGCCAGCCTCGGCTCGCGCCTGGAGCGCACGGGCATCGCGGCCGATTTTCGGGCTACCAACACGCCTTTTCCGGACCGCACCTACCTGACGTGGCTGCCCAATAGCAGCGCCCAATACAAAATCAGCGAAGCGAGCAGCCTGCGCCTGGCCTATTCGCGGCGCATCACCCGGCCGTTCATTGACTTTCTGAACCCGTTCGTGGACCGCTCCAATCCGCTCAACATCAGCTTCGGCAATCCCAACCTTGACCCCGAGCTGACCCACTCGGCGGAGCTGAGCTACAACACGGCCATCAAGACGAGCACGCTCAACGCCGGCCTCTCGGTGCGCCACACCGGCAACGCGATTGAGGGCATTCGCTTTGCCAGCACCAACCCCGCCGCTCCGCTGCCGGCCGGGGTGCTGCCCGACCCAGCCGTGACCCTGCAAACCTTCGGCAACGTGGCGGCCAATACGTTTTACCAACTCAACATTTACGGCTCGGTCAAATTCAACCCGAGCTGGAGCCTCTCCGGCGGCCCCGACGTGCAGTACGTCGTGCGGCGCTCGTCGGCGCTGGGCACCTCCCGTGAGGGCTTCACGGCCAACCTGAACCTGAACACGAGCTACAAGCTCAAAAAAGGCTGGACCGTGCAGGGCTACGCGTATTCGGGCCTGCGCACCGTCGAAATCCAGGGCTTCGGCCCGGCTAACTTGTATTATCAGCTCGGGGCGAAGAAAGTCTTCTGGAAGGAGAAAGCCGACCTGACGCTCAACTTCGCCAGCCCCTTCAACCGCTTCTGGCCCTACACCAGCACCACGACCACGCCCGTGTTCGACGAGACGTTCACCTACCGCTCCTATCAGCAGGGCTTCCGGTTGAATTTCAGCCACCGCTTCGGCCAGGGTGGCCCCGGCAAGCAGCGCAAGAGCGTCAGCAACGACGACCAGAAGAGCGGCGGCAGCAAGCAGGGTGGGCAGTAGGCGGGCAATCGGCGGCGGGGCAATCGGTGGCGAGGGACGGGCGCTACACTTCCTCGAACGGCAGCAGCCCCTCGTACAACTCGCTCAGCGTCACCGCGCACTCGCCGGCCGCGAAGCGAACCATCTCAGCTGGCAGCAGCAGCAGCTCGTAGGTCCACTCGTCGGCCTCGCGCCGGGTGAGCACCTCCGCGCGCGCCTGCCGCGAGTCGAGCAGCACGTACTGCCGCAGGCTCGTGATGCTGCGGTAGCGGGCAAATTTGCCAAACCGGTCGTAGTCGGCCGTCGTTTCCGACAGAATTTCCACGATAACGACCGGGTTGGTGAGCGCCGGCAGCGCCACGTCGGGGTTTTGGAACTCTAGCTCGCCGCACACCACGACCACGTCGGGGTAAGCGTAGCCGCCCGTGAGTGGAATATGCACCCTGGCATCGCTGGCAAACGGCCGGCAGCCTTTCGGCAGCCTGCTAAAAAGCAGCCGCAGCAGGGTACTGGCCAACTGGTAGTGCCGAGGCGAGGCTCCGGCCATGAACTTCGGGTCGGGCGGGGCCGACCAGCCCGGCTCGCCCACGGGGGTAATTCGCCCCCGGTGAAACTCCCAGCGTCCTTCGGCCTGCGCGTCGAAGGCCAGGTACTCGGCCTCCGTGTAGCGGCGGTCCGGCGCGGGTAAGTCAGGCCAGGCGAGGGGTTGGCGGGCGGCGGCAGACATGGGCGGGGCGGGCGTTAGGGTCAGGTAAACATACGAACAGCCCGCCGTACTTTCGGTGCCGATGCCGACTCCCTTCTCTCTCTTCCGCCGAAGCGCGCTGCTGTGGCTATCAGGGCTGCTGGGGCTGCTAACCGCCCCGGCCTACGGCCAGCCGGCCAGCCGCGTGCCCCACCCGGAGCGCCTGCTCAACGGAGCCGACCTGGGCACCAACGGCCTGCGGGCCGTGCGCGGCCGCTACCCCGCCCTGCTGGGCCAGGGCCTGACGGTGAGCATCAAGGAAAACCCGCTCGACCCCACGGACATTGACTTTCAGGGGCGGCTGCTGAGCACGCCGGCCGGCACGGTTATTCAGTCGGCCCACGCCAGCATCATGGCCACGCTGGTGGCGGGGGCCGGCAATTCGGGGCCGGGCGGCGAGGGCGCGGCCCCGCGGGCGCGCCTGGCCTGGGCTTCGTACGACAACCTGGGGCCGGACCCCAGCGCCGAGCTGCGCGCGCTCGGCGTGAGCGTGCAGAACCACTCGTACGGCACCGGCATCGAGAATTTCTACGGGCTGGAGGCGCAGGGCTACGACCAGCAGGCGCGCGAGCTGCCGATGCTGCTGCACGTGTTTTCGGCTGGCAACCAGGGCGCGGGCGCCCCGCCCGCCGGCCGCTACCAGGGCCTGGCCGGCTGGGCCAACCTGACGGGGCAGTTCAAGCAGGGCAAAAACACGCTCAGCGTGGGCGCGGCGGATGCCGGGGGGCAGGTGGCGCTGCTCAGCGCCCGCGGCCCGGCCTACGACGGGCGCGTGAAGCCCGAGCTGGTGGCCAGCGGCGATGCGGGGTCGTCGGACGCGGCCGCCCTGGCCTCGGGCGCGGCGCTGCTCGTGCAGCAGGCGTTCCGCGAGCGGCCCGGCGCGGGCGGCGGTGGCAGTGGCAGTGGCAGTGGCAGTCTGGGCAGTCTGCCGCCGAGCGACCTCGTGCGGGCCGCGCTGCTGGGCAGCGCCACCGATGTGGGCCGCCCGCAGGTCGATTTCGAGACTGGCTTCGGGCAGCTCGACGCGCTGGGGGCCGTGCGCCTGGTGACGGAGGGCCGCTTCTGGCAGGGCAGCGTGGGGCCAGGCCAGGCCCAGCGCTTCGCGTTGCCCGTGCCGCCCGGCCGCTGGCAGCTCAAAATCACCCTGACCTGGACCGACCCGCCCGCCGCCGCCAACGCCGCCCAGGCCCTGGTCAATGACCTCGACCTGCGCGTGGACGGCCCGTCGGGTGGCCCCGGCGGCACGCGCTACCTGCCCTGGGCGCTGAGCGACTACCCGCACCCCGACTCGCTGCGCCGGCCCGCCCGCCGCCGCGCCGACCATCTCAACACGGTGGAGCAGGTGACGGTGGAGCAGCCAGCCGCCGGCCCCTACCAGGTGTGGGTGAGCGGGGCGGCCGGGCTGAGTGGCCCGCAGGCGTTCAGCGTGGCCTACGAGCTGGTGGCCCCCGGCCTGAGCTGGCTCACGCCCGGCCCGGAGCGCGACCTGCGCCCCGGCCAACCCACGACGCTGCGCTGGAGCTGGGCCGGGTCGGTGCCCGCCGCCGCCCGCCTCGACTACCGGCCCGTTGGCCGCACCGCCTGGCAGCCGCTGGCCGCCAGCTTCGACCCCCGCGCCCGCGCCCTGGCCTGGACGGCCCCCGACACGAGTGCCCTGGCCCAGGTGCGGGCCGTGGTCGATGGGCGCGAGTTCGTGTCCGATACCTTCGCCCTGGCCCGGCCGCCAGCCCTGCGCGTGGGCTACGTCTGCCCCGACGCGGGTGCCCGCCTGAGCTGGGCGGCCACGCCGGGCGCCACCGGCTACCAGGTCTACGTGCTCGGCCCCACCCACCTGGTGCCGTTGCGCGCGGTGACGGACACGACGCTCACGCTGACGCCGGCCGAAGCGGCGGGGCGCTATTTCGCCGTGGCCCCGCGCCGGGCCGCCCGCCTGCTGGAGCGCGGCCCCACCGCCGACCTGCGCCAGGCCGGCGTGGGCTGCTACGTGCGCACCTGGCTGCCCCGCCAGCCGCTGGCCGACACCGTCCGCCTCGACCTCACGCTGGGCACCGTGGCCGGCCTACGCCGCCTGCGCGTGCAGCGCCAGGCGCCAGGCGGCGATTTTCAGACCATTCAAACCGTGCAGCCGGTTACTAAGCTGCGTTATTCTTTCCTCGACCCGACGGCCCGGCCGGGGCCAAATTTCTACCGGGTGCTGGGCGACTACGACCCCACCGGCAGCTTCGTCTCCGACACCGTGGCGGTGCAGCTCGTGCGGGCCGGCGAGCTGCTCGTGTTTCCGGTGCCGGTTCGCGCCGGGCAGGAGCTGCGCGTGGCCGGCGCGCCCGGCGCGGTCTTGTCTCTGAGTCTCTACGACGCGCGCGGCCGCCTGGTGCGGGTGGCCGAAGGGGCCGGGGCGCTCAACGTGCTGTCCACGGCGGGGCTGGTGCCGGGCTTGTATTTGCTGCGCGCCGCGCCGGTCGGGGGCGGGCGCGTGGTGGCGCGGCGGGTGGTGTTGGAATAGTTAAGAGTTAAGAGTTGAAGGGTCGGGAGTCGGGGGGGCGGGAATCTGGAGGTCAGGGTTGTCGCGGCTGGTACGAACGATGGCGCTGAGCATCCGGCTAGTTCTTCCGCGTTGCGTAGCAAGGAGTCGGCTAAGCGCGGCTCTAGACAGTCAGTAGATTTGAAGAGCCGCAGCCAATAATGCGTTTCCCGCGCTTCCTTGTAGGCAATGGCGCACTTGGCGATAAAGTCTCGGCGCGAGCTGCCGCCGGTCGCCTCTTCCATATTGGCCCCAACAGAGGTGCCGCTACGCAAAACCTGGTCCGCTAGCGAGCGCGGCTGTCCATTAGCCAACAAATACTTGTACAAGCGCACTACCCGTTGCGAGAATAAAAAGCTCTTGTAGAGCACTGTCTTTTCCTCCTCCATAACTCTTAACTCTTAACCCTTAACTGAACTAGGCGGGTAGCCGAAGTGGCGCGAGAAGCTGGTGCTGAACGTGGCCGGCGAGCCGTAGCCGACCTGGTAGGCGACTTCCGACACGTTGGCGGTTCCGGCCGCGAGCAGCTCGTGGGCGCGGGTGAGGCGCACGAGGCGGATGAAGTCGCCGGGGCTGTGGCCGGTCAGGGCCTTGAGCTTGCGGTGGAGCTGGGTGCGGCTCAGGTTGAGCGTGGCGGCCAGGGTTTCCACGTCGAGGGTTTCGTCGGCGAGCGCGGCCTCGATGGCGGCGCGCACGCGGCCCAGAAACAGCTGCTCCAGCGAGGGCGGGCCGGGCGGTTGTGGCAGCTGGTCGGCGGCTGAGGTGGCCGTCGCCGACGCGCCCAACGTGCCTGACCCACCCGACGCGCCCGATGCCCCCGTGCCGAGCAGCTGGCGGCGGTACGTGGCTTGCAGCTGCTGGCGGCCGCGCACGAGGTTGCGCAGCTGGGCCAGCAGCTCGTCGCGCTGAAAAGGCTTGGTCAGGTAGGCATCGGCCCCGAGGTCCAGCCCGTGCAGGCGGCTGGGCAGGTCGGCGCGGGCCGTGAGCAGCACCACCGGGATGTGGCTCGTGCGCTCGTCGAGCTTGAGTTGCCGACACACGCCGTAGCCGTCGAGGCGCGGCATCATGGCATCGGTGAGCACCAAATCCGGCAAATGCTCGCGGGCGGCGGCCACGCCCGCCTCGCCGTGGGCCGCTTCGAGCAGTTGATAATCGGCCCCGAGCGCGGTGCGCAGGTAAGCCCGCACGTCAGCGTTGTCTTCGATGACAAGAATGAGCGGGCGCTCAGCGGGGGCGGAGTCGGCGGAGTCGGCGGCGGGATTGATTGGGTCAGCAGGAGTGGCGGCCTCGGTGCCGTCCGCACCGGCTGGGACGGTTAGCTCGTCGGCGGCGAGAGCGGCCGTCGCGGCGAAGGCGGCGGTAGTGTCGGCTGGCGCGAGGGCGGCGGGGACGGCCCCGGCCCTGGGCAGCCACAGGCGCACGGTGGCCGTGGTGCCGCGGCCCGGCTCGGATTGCAGCGCGATGCGGCCGCCGTGCAGCTCGACCAGCTCGCGCGTCAGCGCCAGGCCGATGCCGGAGCCTTCCTGCTCGCGCGTGTCGGAGGGGTCGGCCTGGTAAAAGCGGTCGAATACGTGGGGCAGGTGCTCGGGGGCGATACCACGCCCGGTGTCGGCCACCGTCAGCTCCACGCCGAACAAGGCCGGCTCGCCCGATGCTGGGTTAAGGGTGGGGGTGTTGTTCGGTTTCAGGGCTGGTTCTGGGGTTGATTCCGGGACCAGGTCATCAGTCTCGGAAGCGGTTCTGGTGGTGGCGCTGCTGCCGGCTTTGGGGCCAGCTTCGCCGACAGCTTCAGCAGGAGCCAGCGCCGCCGCCGGCCGCAGATACACCCGCACCTGGCCGGCGCTGGGCGTGAACTTGAAGGCGTTGGAAAGCAGATTGACCAGCACTTTTTCCAGCTTGTCGGCATCGAAGCACAGGTCGAGCGTCGGCCAGGCGGCCTCGAACGAGCAGGCGATGCCGCGCTGCTGGGCCAGCGACTCGAAGGCGCTGGTCAGCCCCCGCACGAAGCCCACCACGTCGGCCGGGGCGGGGCGCAACGGCTGCTGGCCGGCTTCGAGGCGGCCCAGGTCGAGGAGCTGGTTGATGAGGTGGAGCAGGCGGCGGGCGTGGCGCTGCATCAGCTCGGCCTGCTGGCGGGTGGCCGGCTCCTGGGTGTGGGCGGCGATGTCGGCGGCCGGCCCCAGCAGCAGCGTGAGCGGGGTGCGGAACTCGTGGGTGATGTTGGTGAAAAACCGCGTTTTCAGCTCGTCCAGCGTGCGCAGCCGCTCGGCCTGGGCGAGTATCTCGTCGCGCTGGGCGGCCAGGGCCAGGTTCTGGTGGCTGATTTCGTCGGTGCGGGCCTGCATGGTGGCCTCCAGGCGCTCATTTTGGCGGCTGATGAGCGCGCGCCGCTCCACTTCCTGGGCCAGGGTTTGGGCCGAGAGCCGCCCGACCTGCCGCAGCTGGGCTTCCAGGGCGCGGCGCGTGACGGCGAAATCGCGGGCCAGGTAGCCCGACGAGCACACCGGCAGCAGCAGCAGCCCGAGCTGCATGGTCAGCTGCTGAGCCTGCTCGTAGCCGTGCCAGAGGTCGAACACATCAAGGGCCACCAGAAAATACGTGAGCAGCGTGCCCACCATGCCCAGGGCCAGCAGCCAGATGCCCGGTTGCCGCAGCCGCATGGCCCGGCCCAACACCCGTAGCGTATCGAGCCAGGCCAGCAAATACAGCCCGGCGAACCAATTGGCCAGGTTCTGAGTAGGTTGGGCCAGGGCGATGGCCGTCAGCGCCGCGCCCGCCGCGCCCAGGCCCAGCAGCCAGGGCCGGGGCAGCCGCCGCTGGCAAGCCGCGTACACGAAGGCCAGCAGCAGCAGCAGCGCCAGCGTGGCACTCACCTGGTAGCCCAGGTAAGTCAGCCACCGAAAATGGCCGTCCATGTTCGTGGACCACAAGTAGATAAACGCCCCCGTGCCGGCGGCCCCCGCCAGGTAGAGGCTATAATAAAGGTTGGCTCGCTGAGGCCGGTAATACAAAAACAGGAACAGGTGCAGCAAGGCCAGCACGCTCGCCCCCGCTACGTTGAGCAGGTTGTAGGAGTGCAGCTTAAGCCAGCCGAGCTGGTCGGCGGCCACGGTTTCGGCCGGCCCCACGAACGCGGCGAACCCTCCGCCCGGCAGCAGCCCGGCCCCAAACTGGGCGTAGCGCACGGCCAGCACGTGCGGCCCGGCTCCGGCCAGCGTGAAGGGCAGCGCCCGGTAGCGCGGGTAGTAGCCGCGGGTGTTGGCGGCCGTGGTGCCCAGCCGCCCGAAGCGCCCCAGCAGCCGCCCGTCGAGGTACACCTCCGACGCGCCCTCGTGGGTCAGCGTTAGGGCCAGCGCCCGCCCGGCCAGGGTGCTATCGAGCCGAAACCGTAGCCGGAAGCAGCCCGTGCCGGCCCAGCCGGGCGGCCCCTGGCCAAAGGCGAAGTCGGGGTCGGCGGCCGGCCAGCGGCCATCGGCGAGGGCAGGGGCGGCCCAGCCGGGCGGCGAGCCGGGTTGGTAGCGCCAGCGGCCCGCGTCAGCGTGCGGGCCAGCGCCGAGCGGGTGCCGGCCATCGGCCCGCGCGGCCGTGAGCAGCAGCGCCGGGCGGGCGGCTTCGGCGGCGGCTGACGGCCCGGACGGCGGCGGCGGCGCGGCCTGGGCGCGGGCGGCGGATGGGTCGCCCAAGCTAAGGCCCAACCCCAACCCCAAGCTTAGGCCCAAGCTTAGGCCCGCGCTTAGCAGCCAGCTAACCAGGTGCGAAAGACGAGGAGTGAGCATTGACGGGGATGGCTAAGGACCTGGCAACGGGCGGGCTGGGCCAACCAAATGTACGGATTATCAGCCACCTTAAATCCGGTCCTCGCTGCCCGCCCGAAAATCAGCGTCGGCGGGGCTATTGGCCAGGTTGTCAGCGGGGCTATTGGGGCCATGCAACAAAAACCAATGCTTTTGCAACGTGCGCGAATGCCGTCGCTACGGCCGCGAATGTTTTTGCGACACCCGCGAATGCGCGTCGGTGGCAGCGGCCACGTCCTTTGCGACGAGGATTGAGCCTGGGTCGAACGGGCCCGCGACCGCGCTTCCGGCAGCCCGCCAAGCTCCGGCCCCGGCTCCGGCTCCGCTTCCCTCATCCTGCTGCCTGCCCGCTCTTTCTGGGCTATGAAAACGCTTATCGCCCGGCTCCCGCCTGGGAGCCGGGCCAGTAGGGCCGGCCTGCTTTCCGCGCACCTTCTCCACCCTCACTTTCTTCCTTTCGCTCATGAAAACTTACTGCCAACCCGTCTCCACCGCCGCGCCCGCTTTGTCGGGGCGGCACCAGGCGCTGGCGCTGCTGGCGCTGCTCATGCTGGTGGGCCTCACCTTCTGGCTGCTGCCCCGGGCCGTGGGTAGCCTCTGGCAGGAAGCCCGCTACTCCACCCAGCACGGTTTGGGTAGCGTCGCCCCCACCCCCGCGCCCGCCCCCAACCGCTGAGCGGTTGCCTTCGCGCTGCCCGTCATTTACCGCTGTTGCCACGCCCACGTTTTTCCGCCCTTCAAAAGTCATGCTCTTTATGAAAACACTTCTGCTAACGCTGCTGCCGGCCTGGGGGCTGTTAGTTGCCGCGCCGGTCGCCGCGCCCCCGCTTTCCACCCAACCCGGCCCCCAGCACGCTACCACCCTGGCCGCGCTCATGGGCACGACGTGGCGCGCCACCAGCGCGGCGCTCGTCGTGGACGGCACGGCCGGCACCCAGCCCGCCGCGCCCGACACCTACCGCTTCGGGCCGGGTGGGCGGCTCGTCATCACCCACGCCGACGGGAGCGGGGCCGACACGCTGCGCTGGGCACTACGGCACGGCGGCACCCGGCTGGCGCTGAGCCGCGCCGGCCAGCCACCGCGGGTGCTGGCCGTGCGCGGGGGGGCCGGGCCAGACGGGCTGTACCTGGCCGACGACTTCGGGCGGCGCGCCATCCGGGCCGACCTGCGCGCCGGGGTGCGCCCCAGCCTGGTGCAACTGCTGCTGCGCTCGGCGGGCGGCTACGAGTTCGCGGCGGGCAGTCCGCCGCCGGTGCCCGCCGCCCAGCTTCGCCGCCTGCAATACCAGCTGCGGCTGGAGCCGGTGCCGGCGCTGGCCCACCGCTCGGCCGGGCGCGGGCGCTAGTTTCAGACGGGAGACGGTGAGACAAGAGACCTTAGGAAATCGGACGGGAGACTTCCCCGTCGAGCCATTTACTTCTCCCTGTCCCGCTCCTCACCGCCTCATTTCTTCCTTATAACTAGGATGAAAACGCCCCCCTTTCCCCTGCGCTTGGCCGGGCTGCCGCTGGCTCGAAACCGAGCAGGGTCTTTACCCGCGCCGCCCCGGCCAACGCTGGGAGCTGACCGGTTCAGTCGTGGCTGATGGCCACGCGGCCCGGCTCCGCTCTGCGTACGGGCCGCGCCCGATGGCCGGCTTTGGCTGGGCACCTACCGCAGGCTGGACCGCTACGACCCCGCCACCGACCAGCGCCGCCACTTCGGGGCGGCCGAGGGCTACACCGACGTGGCGGCGGCCGAAGAGGCGTTGCGCTTCGACAAGCAGGGCCGCCTCTGGGCCGGGGCCGACGACGGGCTGTACGTACTCGACCCGGCCCGCGCCTTCCACCAACCCGCGCCCGCCCGCCCCGGAGCCAACCCGCCTCACGGTGGGCGCGCGCGACACCTCTCTGGTGCCCGGCCTGCGCCTGCCCTACGACCGTAATCAGCTCACGCTCCGGTTCGTCGGCGTGAGCCTGACCAACTCCGGCCGGGTGCGCTACCCGCTACCGCTCGCGGCTGGTGGGGTTGCAGCCCGATTGGCAACCGCCCACGACCAGCCCCAGGACCTGAGCGCCCGCCCGCGTCGCCCAGCTGCTCGAAGCCCAGGGCCTGACGCTGCGCTTCGCCGCCGCGCCCTCGCCGCCCGGCCTGCTGGCGCGGATGCAAACCCGGCGCGGGGTGTTTCTCATTTTTAAAGAGCTGTTCAGCAACGTGCTCAAGTACGCCCAGGCCACTCAGGTGCGCGTCAGCCCCACCTTCAGCGCCCACCGCCTGGAACTGAAAACCGAGGACGACGGCCGGGGCTTCGACCCGGCCGCCCCCGCCCAGGGCGGCGGCCAGGGCGGCGGCCAGGGCCTGCCCAACACCCAGGCCCGCGCCGCCCTGCTCGGCGGCCCGCTCCACCTCGATACCGTCCCCGGCCAGGGTACCCGCTGGCAGCTACTGGTGCCGGTTTGAATTATAAATTATGAGTTATGAGTTACGAATTCAATTGTGCGATGAAAAAGAACGTTATTCAGAGTAAGTCTTGTGCGTTTGCTTCTCGCATTGTGAAGGCGTACAAATATTTGACTGATGAGAAGCGAGAGTTCGTCATGTCGAAGCAGCTACTGCGAAGCGTCACTTTGATGGGGGCTAATATGGAAGAAGTTTTAGCAGGCAGCTCCACCGCCGATTTTATTCATAAGCTCATTTACTCATAAGCTCAACATCGCCGCGAAAGAAGCCCGCGAAACTGACTACTGGCTACGCCTGCTGCACGACAACGGCTTCCTGACAACCGCCCTATTCAATTCCACGCCCAAAGACAACGGGAGAATAAGCAAGCTTCTGTCGAGCATCCTAGTCAGCTGGTCAGCAAGAAAGCTAACAGCGTAATTCATAATCCATACTTTAAATGCCTTACTACCGCCCCGCCGGTCCCGCGCCCGACCCAGCCCTGGTGCGCTCGCTGGCTGAGCAGCAGCGGGCGCTGCACCAGCGTCTGCGGCCCACGGAGGCCCTGACCCCGGAGCCGCGTTTAATTGGCGGCTGCGACTCGTCGTTCCCGACGCCGGACACGATTCTGTCGGTCGTCGTGGTGCTGCGGTTGCCCACGCTGGAGTTGGTCGAAAAAGTGTACAGCTACGGCCCCGTGCCGATGCCCTACGTGCCGGGCTACTTATCCTTCCGCGAAGCGCCCAACGTGGTGCGGGCGTTTGCCAAGCTGGCGCAGCGGCCCGACGTGCTGATGGTGGATGGTCACGGCGTGGCCCACCCGCGGCGGCTGGGCATCGCCGCCCACCTGGGCGTGCTGCTCGACGTGCCCAGCTTCGGCGTGGCCAAGAGCCGGCTCACGGGCACGTTCGCGGAGCCTGGCCCCGCCCTGGGCGACTGCTCGCCCCTGACCGATGCCCGCACCGGCGAGCTGCTCGGGCAAGTGTTGCGCGGTAAGGCGCGGGTGCAGCCGCTGTTCGTGAGCGCCGGCCACCGCTGCGACCTGGCCAGCGCCCTGCGCCTGACTCTGGCCTGCCTGCGCGGCTACAAGCTGCCCGAACCTACCCGCCTGGCCGACCACTGGGCCGAGCAGCTCAAAACTGAAGTGCGTGGCGGTGAGCTACCCCCGTCCTAATCCCGTTACATGGTGATTTTTGAGGAAGTAGGGTGCGGGGGCAAGCCCTACCGGGGCGCACCCCGCACCCTACTTCCCAACAGCCCAGCAAACGGGCCGAGCAACGCCGCATTTCCCGATAGAACTTTCGGCCGGCCAATTTTTGTAACGGATGCTACGGGCCGTTCGGGGGCTATGTAGAAAATAAAATTCCATCGGCCCGAAACCAGGCGACCAGGTTGGTGGGCCGAAACCGCTTCGGGCTGCCGGGCAGCGGAGTGGGCGGCGGCGGGCGCGTAACTTGGGAGTGTTTTTTTGCTGACTCAAGCGAGGCGTTACACCTTTGGTTTCGCGGCCAGGGCAAGCTTTGGCGCGAGCAGGCTACCGGCCGCGCGGCCCGCTCGCCAACAGCCAACAGCCGCGCGGCCCGGCCGCTGAATCAAGTTTTCTCACTAATTTGCTCATCTCGCTTTTCATGCCGAAACACTATGCGGTGGCGGTGGCCCTGCTCACCGCGCTGCTGACGCTGGGCACCGCACCCGTTGCCGGGGGGCAGCCGGCCGGGCCGCTGCCCCCCCGCCAGGGTGGCCCGCGCACCTGCGCGACGGAGCAAAGCAACGACGCGACGCAGGCCGGGCTGAAGCGGACCGACCCCGCCTACCACCTGGCCCGGCTTACCCGGCGCGCCCCGCAGGCCCCGCTCGGCACGGCCGTCAGCTACACCCTGCCCTACGTGGTGCACGTCATCCACGACGGCGAGGCCGTGGGCAGCGGCTCCAACATCAGCTTCGCGCAGGCGCAGTCGCAGCTGGACGTGCTCAACGAGGACTACCGCAACATCAACGCCGATGGGGCGCTCGTGCCGGCCCCGTTTCAGCCGGCGCGCGCCGACGCGCACCTCCACTTCGTGCCGGCCACCCAAGACCCCAACGGCAATTTCATGCCTGAGGCGGGTATCGACCGGGTGAACCGCGCCGCCAAAGGCTTCGCGCCGCCGCCCTACGCCTCGACAGCCTACATCAACGCCACGATTAAGCCTGGCACGTACTGGGACCCGACCAAGTACCTCAACATCTGGGTGATGAACCTCGGCGGCAACTTGCTCGGCTACGCGCAATTCCCCGACAACACGGCTGGTCTGGACGGCCTGAACCCGCTGGGCGGGGCGGCGGCCACCGACGGCGTGGTGGTGCTGTACCTGGCCTACGGGCGGGTGGGCAACCTGGCCCCGCCCTACAACAAGGGCCGCACGCTGACCCACGAGCTGGGCCACTGGCTCGGGCTGCGCCACACCTGGGGCGATGCCAGCTGCGGCGACGACTTCTGCGCCGACGTGCCTACCCAGCAGGGGCCGAACTTCGGCTGCCCGGCCTTTCCGAGGCGCACCTGCGGCAACACGGCCAGCGGCGACCAGTTCATGAACTACCTGGACTACACCGACGACGCGTGCATGTTCATGTTCTCAGCCGACCAGGTAAGCCGGATGCAGGCCGTGCTGGCCGCCGGCACCCCGCTGCGTAGCGAGCTGGCCACGTCCACCCCGTTTTGCCCGAACGGGGGCGTGGCGGCCTCCGCCACCAACAGCGGCCCCGCCTGCCCAGGGGGCACTATCACGCTGAGCGCCAACGGCCCCGCCGGCGCGACCTACGCCTGGACTGGTCCCGGCGGATTCGTCAGCACCCTGCCTGCTCCGGTTCTGCGTAACGTGGCCCCCGCGCAGGCCGGCACTTACACCGCGACGGTGACCGTGCCCGGCGGCAATCAGTGCCCTCGCGCCGTCAGCACCACGGTCGTCGTCAACCCCGCCCCGCTGCTGCCGGTGCTCACCACCGCGAGCGCGCTCGTGTGCTTCGGCGCGCCGACCGTGCTCGCCGTATCGAACTACGGCACTCCGCCGGCGGTGAGCTACGCCTGGACCCTGGTGAGCGGCGACGGGCTGCCGGCCGCGACCAACACGCCGAGCCTGACGGTGGCTCCCACCCAGACCTCGGTCTATCGGCTCATGGTGACGCTGCTCGCCACGGGCTGCTCGGCCAGCGCCGAACTCACCGTGCGCGTAGTGCCGCCGGTGTGGACGGGCGCGGCCAACGACGGCGACTGGCACAATCCGGCCAACTGGAGAGCGGCTGCGTACCGAGCCGCCTGACCGACGCGCTCATTCCGGGCGGCTTGGCCACGCGCTACCCGCTCCTCAGCACGGGCCTGGCCGAAGTGCGCGACCTGACCCAGCAAGGGCCGGTGTCGCAAACCGGCGGCGAGCTGGCCATCTACGGTAACCTGGTCGGCACGATGCCCTTGCGGCTGACCGGCGGCACGGTCTCGACCCGCGGTACTGGTCCGCAGACGCTTACTGCCAACGCGTTTCAAACCCTGACCGTCGCCGGCACGGGCGTTAAAACGCTCACTGACGCGGGCGGCTCGGCCCCTACCCCGGCCTCGGTGGAGGTGTCGCTGGCGCTGGCCGGCGGCGTGCTCAACCCAACTTCGCCGCTGACGCTGGGCGCGCGCGCGGCCCTGAGCGGCGAAACCAACACGAGCTACGTGCTGGGCCAGCTGCGCACCACGCGCGAGGTGGCGGCCGTCGCCCCGCAAAGCTTCGGGGGCCTGGGCCTGACGCTCACCACGTCCGTCGGGGCCGGCCCCACGACGGTAACCCGCACCACGGGCCAGGGCCAGACAGCGGGCGCGAACACGAGCATCGCCCGCTACTATGACGTGCGGGCCGCCCAAAGCCGTTCGCTCCGGGGCGCGACGCTCAGCCTGAGCTACCTGCCCCGCGAGCTGAGCGGCCTGGCCGAAAACCAGCTGGCGCTGTTTCGCTCCACCACGGCCGGCGCGAGCTGGACCAACGAGGGCGTTACCCAGCACGACCCGGCCAACGCCGGCCTGAGCCGCGACTTCGTAACTGACCTCAACGGCCGCTGGACCGCCGCCAGCCTGAACGCGCCGCTCAGCATTGGCCCCGCCGCGTTCGCCATCAACGCCCTGCCCGTACCCTTCAACAGCGACGGGCTGTCGCTGCAAATAAGCACGGCCACGGCCGGTCCGGTTTCGGTGAAGCTTTACGACGTGCTGGGCCGCGTGGTCTATGACCAGGCCGTGGCCAACGTTGAGGTCGGCACGAGCACCATCAGCCTGCCCGGCACGCGCTATCTGCCGCCCGCCCGCTATATCCTGCTAGTGTCGCAGGGCGATAAGCAGGTGCGCCTGCAAGTGGTGCGCGAGTAGCTCGGTTCGTGGTTGAAGTCCGCGAAAACGACCTACTGTCATCGGCAGCGGGTCGTTTTAATAGCTAACCTTACGCGTTGAGCAAACCCTGAAGGGGTTTCGTAACCTAGCCCAGGGTTGGCGAAGCCTACCCTGGGACTGCTAACCCCTATGCTATCCGAACCCCAACGGGGTTCCGGAGCGGGTTGGATAGGTCAAAAAGCTACGAAACCCCGTTGGGGTTCGGGCAGGTGGGTTGGTGCCTGACATAGGGTAGGCTTCGCCAACCCTGGGCTGCGCTACGAAACCCCGTTGGGGTTTGCCTACTGCGTAAGGTCAGTCAATGTAGGACACTTGGTCATGCCCTGCGTGACGAATGCCCCCCGCAACGCGGCCAGCGACTCAGCCGCGCCGGTTGGTAGCCCCAGCAGCGCCGCGACGGCCTGAAACACTTGCGTTGGGCCACTGGCCTGGCCCAATACGGGCGCGGCGGGCACGGCCCCGCCCGCAGATTTGCTGAGCTTGGTCCCGGCCGCGTCCAGCAGCAGCGGGTGATGGTAAAAGCGCACCCGGCTGGCGTTGAACGCGCTGGTTTCGGGCAGCTGCGCGGCGAGCCAGAGCTGGGCGGCCGTGCTGGGCCGCAGGTCGTGGCCGCGCACGACGAGCGTCGTGCCCAGGCGCAGGTCGTCCACGACCGAGGCGAGCTGATAGGCCGGCACCGCGTCTTTGCGCCGCAGGCTGAACTCGGGCATTTCGGTTCCCAGCGGCACTGATACTGGCATTTCTGGCGGTGTTACGGGCCGCGTTTCGGTTCGATTATCAGCCCAGCCATCGGCCCAGCTCACGACCGTACCTGGCGGCACCCGCGCCCACCAGCCCACGCCCGGCGCGTCCAGCGGAAGCGGCGCGCTGGCAGTGGAGCCGCCCACGAGGCTGCCGACGCGCGAACGGCGGCTGGCCACGACCAGCCCCGGCCGCTGGGCCAGGCGGCGCAGCACGGCGTGGTAGGCGGGCAGGTGCAGCAGCTGCGAGTGGTGCCGCAGAAAGTCGTCGGGGCCGGTCGGGCCGCTGTCGTAATCGATGCCCAGCCAGTCAATCACCCGAAAAATATCGTCCAGGTAAGCGCGGCGCAGGCGGGCGCGGTCGAGGTCGTCGATGCGCAGGTGCAGCCGCCCGCCCGCCCGGCGCACGAGCAGCCAGGTTAGGACGAAGTTTACGGCGTTGCCCAGGTGCAGCCGCCCGCTGGGCGTGGGCGCGAGCCGACCCACGACGGGCGGCGGCAAGACCGGGACAGGAAGGGAGCTGGCGGGATTCAAACCAAATTAGTCGCCTTTTTTGCCGGGGCCTTTGCCACCGCGCACCGACATGGGCCGGTTGCCCTGCGGATTGCTGCGAATGTGCTGCACACCCTGGCCGACGCTGTTGCCGTCGGTCGTGTTGCCGTGGGCCGACACGTCGGTCGCGTTCGGATTCTGCACCTGGGTACTCTTGCGCTTGGTGCTGGCGGCGGGGCTGACGGAGGGTTTGACGTTCGTCTTATCGGTTTCCTTTTTAGCGAGCGACATGGCGGTGGGGGTTTTAAGTGGAAAAGCTATTCCTTGTACCGCGCCGCCGGTCGCCGGGTTGTGACCCGCCCGGCCTGGCCCGCCGCTGGCCCACTCCGCGCCTGACTTGCGCCTACGCCACGACGGCGGCTGGCATCACGCGCACCAGCTCAGCAAACTGCGCCTCGCGGGCCTCAATTTCTTCATCGGTAAGATTGAGCAGCCGCTCCGGCCCGAATTTTTCGACGCAGAACGAGGCCATCGCCGAGCCGCGCACCACGGCCCGCTTCAGGTTCTCGAACGAGCAGTCGTCGGTGGCGGCGATGTGGCCGATGAAGCCCCCGGCAAACGTGTCGCCGGCCCCGGTCGGGTCGAACACTTCTTCGAGTGGCAGGGCCGGGCAGAAGAACACCTTGTTTTTATGGAAGAGTAGCGCGCCGTGCTCGCCCTTCTTGATAATCAGAAACTTCGGCCCCAGCGTCAGAATTTTACGGGCTGCTTTCACCAGCGAATACTCGCCCGAGAGCTGCCGCGCTTCCTCGTCGTTGATGCTGAGTACGTCAATCATCTCCACCACGTGCAGCAGGTCGGCGGCGGCCGAGTCCATCCAGAAATTCATCGTGTCGAGCACGATGAGCTTGGGCCGGTTCACGAGGCGCTGGATGACGAGGCGCTGCACCTGCGGGGCCAGGTTGCCGAGCATCAGGTACTTGCAGTCGAGGTACGAAGTCGGAATAACCGGGTCGAAGGAGCCGAGCACGTTCAGCTCGGTGGTGATGGTTTCGCGCGAGTTCAGGTCCTGCGAATACTTGCCCGACCAGAAAAACGACTTTTCGCCGGGCTTGATTTGCAGCCCCGTCGTGTCCACGCCGTGCTCTTCGAGGGTCAGAATGTCGGCCTGCGGAAAGTCGTCGCCCACGACGGCCACCAGGTTCACGGGGCGCGTCGAGTAGGAGGCGGCCAGGGAGATGTAGGTGGCCGCGCCGCCGATAATTTTATCGGTTTTGCCGAAGGGCGTTTCCAGGGCGTCGAAGGCGACGGAGCCGATTACGAGCAAGCTCATTTCGTGGGGGTGAGGAGGTGAGTAAGTGCGGGACGATGAGGCTGGCAACCATC
>Ga0123336_10001411_pt1 | contig 22030 bp, 19 predicted proteins | sample SSSSmetaG_FD_96466 | JGI IMG/M metagenome (GOLD analysis project Ga0123336, IMG submission 96466) | Glacier valley bacterial and archeal communities from Borup Fiord, Nunavut, Canada, to study Microbial Dark Matter (Phase II) - ​SSSS metaG | ecosystem: Environmental > Aquatic > Freshwater > Ice... | reverse complement strand
TTTTAAGGCGTTGGTCCTGGGTTCGAGCCCCAGCGCTCTCACCATTTCCTACCCCTTGCAAAGCGGCGGTAACCTGATGCGGCGGCTATTGACTTGAGTGGTTCCACCTTACAAAATGCCTCGGCGAAGCGCAGAGATTGGCGCCTTATTCGCCTTGCGCTGTCTAGCGGACGAGGTGAGAGCTAGGCGGTTGGTTTTTCGGGGGCGGGTTCCACAGCGCAGAAGTCCGTGAGGAAACGGTCGGTGTAGCTGTCGATCAGCGAGACGATACGCTCGGCTGAAGGCGATTTGAGGATGAGCCCGGCATGGTGGTGCCGGATGAGGCGCTGGACCACTTCCGGATCGTTATAGGCACTCGTGTCCGGAGTCTCCTGACGGGCAAGGCAGATGACGGAGCCGGCGAAGTTCTGCTGGATGGGTGGCAGGGTGTACTCGCGGTGGAAGAGGGCGGCAGCTTCGAGCCGTGCCCATTCGACCCAAGGGTTCAGGCCGGAGGCATGTTCGACTACATCCGCGATGAAAGCTCCGCCGACGCGAGCCGCCGTTTCGAGGAAGTAGAAGGTGCCGTCCGCTTGGGATTTGATGAACTCGGTATGGGTGACGCCGGAGATGAGGCCGAGAGCCTGGATGACTTGGCTATGGAGTTTTGTAATCGCGATGGCGTCGGGTGATCCGGGGGCGAGGGCGCGAGTGCTGAAGATGCCGCCCTGGTGCATGGTCTGCATGGGAGGCTGGCCGTACTGGTACGGGGCACAGAAGAGGACCTTGCCGTTCCAGGTGACGCCCTCCGCGTGGAAGATGTCGCCGGGGACGAAGCGTTCCAACACGTAGTGAGATTGAAGATCGCCGAGCGTTTCGAGGATAGGCCAGAGCTGGTCGGCGGTGTCGATGGACTTGATACCAATGGCGGAGGCGTTGGTGCGGGGTTTGAGGAGCCAGGGACCGGGAACTTCCTGCAGGAAGACGCGCAGGTCGTCGTGATTGAATACGCCTGTGAAGGACGGGACGGGGATGCCGTGAACGCGGGCACCGGTACGCATTGCCAACTTGTCACGGAAGTAGCGCGTTGCGGTCTCGCCCATGCCGGGCAGGCGCATGTGCTCGCGGAGGAGCGCGGCTACTTCGAGGTCAAACTCATCCAGCGCGACGATACGGTCAATCTTGTGGGTGCGCGAGAGGTAGGTGACCGTATTGAGGACCTGGTCCGGCGTAAGGTTCTCCGGCATAAGGACGACCTGGCTAAGAATGTCGCGTGGCCAATCCGCATTGGCGAGCTTTTCGACGGTGAGCAAGATGACGTTGCAGCCCAGTTGCGCGGCCTCGCGCATGAAGAGCTGGCCTTTTTCGTAGGTGCTTACGCAGAGAATAGTTGGCTTGCACGGCGGTATGGACACGTTGGCTTCCCTGCTTTGGGACGTATTGAACTCCGGTCAGGCGACTGGTTCTTCGGCAAAGGTCTGCTTGATTCCATCTTCAAGCTCAGTGAACCGCCCCGCGTAGCCCGCGTTGCGAAGTCCGACGATGTCGGCCTGCGTGTAGTGCTGGTAGCGGTTCATCAAGTCACCGGGGAACGGAATGAATTCGATCTTGCTCTGGCCGTGAACGTGCATCAGCGCTTCGGCGACGGCTTTGAAGGTGCGCGCCTGGCCAGTGCCCGCGTTGACCACGGCCTGGACGGGCTTGCTGGGGCTGTCGTGGAGAAGACCTCCGAAGAAGCGGTTGATGAGGGCTAGGTCCTTGACAAAGACGAAGTCGCGGCGCTGCTCGCCATCTGCAAAGCCGCCAGAACCCACGAACATACGGATGGTGCCGGTATCTTTGAGCTGCTTCGTGAAGTGGTGAATGACCGAAGCCATGCGGCCCTTATGCTGCTCGCGCGGCCCGTAGACGTTGAAGTAGCGCAAGCCGACAACGGTGCTTCTGAAGGTGGGCATCAAGCGGCGGACGTAGTTGTCGAAGACGAGCTTCGAATAGCCGTAGACGTTAAGCGGTCGCTCATTGGCGGGAACTTCAGTGAAGTCCGTGCTGGCTCCGTAGGTGGCTGCGGTCGAGGCGTAGACAAGCGGTATCTTGCGGTCTACGGCGAAGTGCAGCACTTCCTTGGAGTAGGTGTAGTTGTTGTCCATCATGTAGCGACCGTCGTCTTCGAGGGTATTGGAGCAGGCACCCTGATGGAGGATGGCACGGACTTTCGCGTTTTCTAAGTCGCCGGCTTTCAGGGCGGCGCGGAACTCGCGCTTGTCCATGTAATCGGCGAACTCGGCGCCGTGGAGGTTCAGGAATTTGGGGCCGCTGAGGTTGGCTGCGGGCGCGAAGTTATCGACGAGGAGGATGTCGCGCTCGCCGGCCTGATTGAGTTGATGGATAAGATTGCTGCCAATGAAACCGGCGCCGCCGGTGACGATGATCACTTGGCTGCCTCCTGAGAGGTCAATTTCTTGACGATGTTGGTGGTGGAGAAGCCTTCGACGGTTGGGACAATTTCGACGCGGCCCCCGGCGGCGATGACGTCTTCGTGTCCAACTACAGTTTCGACAACATAGTCGCCACCCTTGACGAGGACGTTCGGCTTGAGCGCGCGGATGAGTTCGAGCGGAGTGTCTTCCTCAAAGAGCACCACGGCGTCGACGGCTGCGAGGGCTGCCATGACGCGGGCGCGTTCGCGTTCTCCGACGATGGGGCGCGAAGGCCCTTTAAGGCGGCAGATGGACGCGTCTGCGTTGAGGCCGAGCACGAGCTTGGAACCGAACCGGCGACAATCTTCGAGCAGCGTAATGTGGCCGACGTGGAGCAGGTCGAAGCAGCCGTTGGTAAAGACGATCGTCTCGCCCGCGGCTCGCCACTCGGCAACGCGGTTGGTGATGCGCTCGAGGTCGAGTATCTTCTCCCCAGCAGTAAGGCCGGAGCTTGGCGTGAGGGCCGCGATGAGCTCATGCTGCGCGATTGGGACCGTACCGACCTTGCCGACGACGATGCCTGCAGCGAGGTTGGCCAACTCAACCGCGGTATGGATGGAGAGGCTACCAGCGAGTGAAGCAGCGAGCGTGGCGATAACGGTGTCGCCGGCTCCGGAGACGTCGAAGACCTCGCGGGCGCGGGCTGGGGAGTGGTAGACGGCACCGGCTTTGTCGAGGACGGTAATTCCCTTCTCGCTCATGGTGACGGTCAGGAACTTGAAGTCGTGCTCAATAAGGAGTGTTTGCGCGGCTGCCAGGAGGGCTTCCGTCTGATGCGACGGGACACCGGTGGCGAGAGCGAGCTCCCCTAGGTTCGGGCAGACCGTGGTGGCGCCAGAGTACTTGCTGAAGTCGGGCGTCTTGGGATCGGCGAGGACGGGAACGCCGGCAGTGCGGGCGGCGCGGATGACGGCCTCGCAGAGTGGTGCGGTTAGCGCGCCCTTCGCGTAGTCCGAGAGGATGACGGCATGAACTTTGGTAGCAAGTTCGGCGGCGCGGTCCAGAAGGCACTGGGCCTCGATGGCGGGAGGAAGATCACGGCTTTCGATGTCGAGACGGAGGAGTTGCTGGTTGCGTCCGACGATGCGGGTCTTGGAGATGGTAGGAAGTGAGCTGGATACGACGCCGACGGTATCCACGTGGGCGCGCTCGAGGATGGCGGCCAGTTCTGCCTGCTCCGTGTCGCTTCCCCAGAAACCGCTAAGGATGGTCTGGCAACCGAGGCCGGCGAGGTTCATCGCGACATTAGCAGCTCCACCGGCACGCTCGTAACGCTGGGCGTGACGCAGAACCGGTACTGGGGCCTCGGGGGAGATGCGATCAACCTCACCGTGAATGTAGCGGTCAAGCATGATGTCGCCGACGACGAGGATCTTGAGCTGGCTGAAGCCGCCTTCGAGCAGGTTCAGAATGGAGTGAAGTTCCGGCAGCATGAGTCGTTGAAGCTCCTTGTATTCATCATCGCATCTTCCGGCCGCAGGAGAGCTAGGCCGGGGCGCCCAGCACAACCCGTACTTCCGTCACTACTTCATCGACCGTGATAGAGGTGAGGCATTTTTTCTTTTCTATGATGCAGGTTTCAAGACCGCAGCCCCAGCAATCGGTCTGGTGGTAGAGGACTCGGTGCTGGTGGCCGTAAGGAAACCATACGCGGGGCTTGTTGCGTGCGGCAAAGATGGCGACGCAGGGGGTCTGCACAGCAGCGGCAAGGTGCATAGGACCGCTATCGTGTCCGATGAAGACGCGGGCCTGGGCGAAGACGGCGGCGCTCTCGCGTGGGGTCAGCTTGCCGCAGAGATTCACAACCGGGCCGGAGCCTGGGCTAGTGCGCCAATCGGCAGCCGCAAACTGGCTGGTTTCTCCTTCCTCGGGTGCGCCGCAGAGGGCGAGACCGTGACCGGGATAAAGTGTGGAAATTTCCGCGAGTAAGGCGCGCCAGTTCTCGCGACCCCAGTCTTTGGATTGAACCTTGGTTCCCACGCTGACGGCGATGAGTGGCAGGCCGGCGGTTGCGGTGAGGGCTTCCGTGGCGCGAGCGTGCTCGGCCGGCGTGAGATGGAGATCCCAGCTCGCGGCCTGATCCAGCGCTGCATCCCCCAGTTCTACTAAGTTGCGGACCAGCCGTTCGCCTTCCGGCTCAAGTGCCTGTTCGTCGTCCTGCCAGAGATTCTGTTGCATCTCTTCCGTGAGCGGCACGCCGATAAGACGGCGGATGCCGCAGAACCGGAAAAAGGTGGCGTCGCGACGGGCCGAATCGATGCCGCGAGAAGCGCCGAGATAGACGAGCACCTGGGGGCGCCAGCGGACGAGCTGCCACCAGAGCGAGAGCAGCTCCCGTGGGCTGCGCGTGCCTACGGCGTAGCGAAAAAATCCGTGGATGAGGCCGGTATTTTCAAGAATGGCCGCAGCAGGTGGAGCTTTGACGTTGACGGGAAAATTTGTCAGCATCCTGCGATCGGCGTTAGGGAAGGCTTTGGCAACCAGGTGGAGCGCGGGCAGGGCGATCAGGGTATCTCCCAGACTGCCGAGACGGTAAACAAGGACACGTCGCATTGAGTTGTTCGCAGAGTCGTTGGGAGAGGTCGTGGACATCGTCACTAGCTAGTCTGCTTGGTCCGGACAATTAGGGCAACCGGGTAGCGGTAACTGATAAAGTTTCAAGATGGTCGCTGCCGAAGCAATCCGACGGATGCAGGATGAGTGCACTGCAGCCTGGCATGGGGAATTCCACGATCCTGGCCTTACCGGACTGATGGAGATCGCCATGCAACAACATCGGGCCAACTTCGACCTGTGGCACCAGGAAGATGAAGCTCGCGACCCTTCCGCGAGTGATGCAAAGATTGCCGGCCTGAAGCATGCCATCGATAGCCTGAACCAGAGGCGCAACGATCTGGTAGAGCGACTGGACACCTTACTTATCGCGGAGGCGGGTGCAATGCAGCCCGAGGCTCCGTTGCACTCCGAGACGCCGGGCATGATGATCGATCGCCTATCGATTCTTTCGTTGAAGACCTATCACATGAAAGAAGAGTGGACACGCACGACGGCCAGCGAGGCCCAGCGAATCCGGAATGGCAGCCGGTTCGAGTTGTTGCAAGAGCAGCAGGACGATCTGGCTCGCTGCCTGGATCGTCTGTGGCGTGACGTGCAGCAAGGCAATCGCCGTTTCAAGCTGTATCGTCAGATGAAGATGTATAATGACCCCGATTTGAACCCCGCCGTTTACAGAAATGAGATCGCGGGGTGAGGGTCAAAAGTTGACCTAGGAGCCAGCTCTGCGTATAAAACCGAGACGAGCAGAAACACAGTTCAGTTGATTGGCTACCTACACCGTACCAACAAGCCAACGAGCGCCATCGGCGACAGGAACCAGACCATGTCCCAGACGAAGACCGCAACCCTCCCCACTCCCAAGCGATCCCCTAAGACACTTGCCGGGACAATTCCCGTTTCAGCGGATGCAACGCGGGCCCAGACTGTAGCGCTCTACGAGGCTGCCCTGCGCCTGATGCAGGAAGGCAAGTACGAGAAGGCCCATGCCGCATTCGACAAGATGCTCGCCGCCGGAGCGGGCGAGTTAGCCGACCGCATTCGGATGTACATCAATGCCTGTCTCTTGCAGGTTGCCAAAGGCAAGACCACGTTCAGCAGCCACGAAGAGCGTTACGACTATGCGATCTCCAAGCTGAATGACGGGCACTATGAAGATGCGCGTACTGAGTTCAAGAAGATCCTCTCGGAGAATGAGAAGGCCGACTATGCCTTCTACGGGCTGGCGGTACTTTCCAGCATGACGGGAGATTCGCAGACCTGCCTGGAGCACCTGACAGAGGCCATCCGTCAGAATCCACGGAACCGCATTCAGGCTCGGTCGGACTCGGACTTTCAGGACATGGCTGACGATCCGCGGTTCACGGAGCTGCTGTATCCCGAGTTTTAGTTCTCTCTTCTCCTCCAAACCAATACACTTGATTTAAAGCTGGAGACAGGAGAACTGCGCCATGCAGTCGTCGCATACAAAAGAAACGACTGAGAATGTGCTGCGCGTCGTAGCAATCGGCGGAGGCACGGGACTGTCCACGCTGCTCCGGGGTCTCAAGCGATACGTCGCGACCCCGGACCGAAGACGCGGTATACGCCTTGAAGCTGGGGCGGTGGCTACGGATGGGGTACGGGCTCCCCCGTGCCCGGAGTCGAAGTGCGTCATTCGCGAACTCTCCGCGGTGGTTACGGTGACGGACGACGGCGGCTCATCCGGGCGGCTGCGCGAAGACTTGAAGATGTTGCCGCCAGGGGACGTTAGAAATTGCATGGTGGCACTGTCCGAGGATGAACATCTTCTCTCAAAGCTCTTCAAGTACCGCTTCGACCAGGGTGAGCTGGAAGGGCATAGCTTTGGGAATCTCTTTGTTGCCGCGCTGACCCACATTACCGGGGACTTTGCCCAGGCTGTGCAGATGTCTTCGCAGATTCTGGCGACACGCGGCAAGATCTTCCCTGCGACGAACTCCAATGTGACCCTCGCAGCAAGGATGGATGACGGTTCGCTGGTGCGTGGCGAGACGAATATTACAGCCACCAAGCTGAGCATTGTGGAGTTGATGCTGGAGCCTGCGGAGGCCCACCCCCTGCCGGAGACGCTGGAGGCCATTGAGCGGGCGGACCTGATTACCCTGGGGCCGGGGTCGCTGTATACGTCGCTGATTACCAACCTGCTGGTGCGGGGGGTGCCTGAGGCGCTGGCGCGGTCCAAGGCGACCAAAGTGTATGTGTGCAATCTGATGACCCAGGCGAATGAATCCCTGGGGCTGACGGCGTCGCAGCACGTGGAGCGTCTGCTGAGCCATGCCGGCAAGACCGAGGGGCGGCTGTTCGACTATGCGCTGGTGAATACGGCCCCTATCTCCGCAGAGCGGGTGGCGCAGTACGCCGCCGAAGGGCAGGAGCCTATCGTAGCGGACCTCGACGCCATCCGGGCGCTGGGGGTGGAGCCGGTGACGGGGAACTTCGTCCACGAAGGCGATGTGGTGCGGCATGACCATGATAAGGTAACGGAGGCCCTGCTGCGGCTGGGGCTGGCGAGACGATGACCCCGGTGCTGGAAGGCACGCTGGTGAGGCTGGAGCCGCTGACGCTGGGGCATCTGGAGCGGCTGGAGGCCGTCGCCTATGACGACCGGCTGTGGCGGCACATGACGACCTGGGTGAAAACGCGGGAGCAGCTACAGGGCTGGGTGAAGAGTGCGCTGCGGGGAGAGGCGACTGGGACTGCGATGCCCTGGGTGACGGTGCTGAAGGATGGAGGGCGGTTGGTGGGGTCTACTCGGTTTGCGGACTGGGACAAGGTACATGGCGTCGTGGAGCTGGGCTATACGTGGCTGCTGCCTGAGGTACAGGGGACCGGTGTAAATGCGGAGGTGAAGCTGCTGCAGCTTACGCATGGGTTCGAGGTGCTGGGGTTGAACCGGGTGGGGTTTAAGACGCACCATGAAAATTTGCAGTCACAGGCAGCGTTGCGAAAGCTGGGGGCGGTGGAAGAGGGCACGTTTCGAAACCATTACGTAATGCCGGACGGTTCGGCGCGGCATAGCGTTTGGTTCTCAATTATTAGAGAAGAGTGGCCGAAAGTTAAAGCTGGACTTGAACTAAGGGTGGTGCGGGAGCCGCATCGACGGTCCGTTTGAGCTGGCCACAGGCGGCGTAGATGTCACGGCCGCGGGGGCGGCGGGTGAAGGTGGGGATACCCCCGGCTATAAGCATCTGGTGGAAGCGGTTGGCGTCGGCGTCGGTGGGCTGGGAGTAGGGGATGCCGGGGCCGGGGTTCCAGACAATAAGGTTGACCTTGGCCTTCATGCCTTTGAGCAGGGCCAGGACCTCGCGGGCGTGTTCGGGCTGGTCGTTGATGCCGCCGAGCAGGACGTACTCAAAGGTTACGTACTCGCGCTTGCCCAGGGGGATGGAGTTGACGGCGTTGAGCAGGGCCGCGATGTTCCATTTGCGGGTGATGGGCATGATCTCGGCCCGGACGGTGTCATTGGAGGCGTTGAGGGAGAGGGCCAGCTTGGGGCGCTGGGGCTCCAGTGCGAAGCGGCGGATGGCTGGTTCGATGCCTGAAGTGGAGACAGTCATGCGGGGCTCTGGAATGCCCATGACGGCGAGCAGGCGTACGGCGTCCATGAAGGAGTCGTAGTTGAGGAAGGGCTCGCCCATGCCCATGAAGACCAGGTTGATGCGATCTTTCCCAATCGCCACTTCGTGGCGGTTGAGCGCCACAGCGACCTGTCCGGCTATTTCTCCGGCTGTAAGGTTGCGGCGGATGCCCAGTTTGGCGGTGAGGCAGAACTGGCAGTTGACGGCACACCCTACCTGGGAGGAGATGCAAATGGTGGCGCGGCGGTGGGGGACTGGGCTTCCCTGCTCGGGTGCGGGGCTGGCGGCGAGGCCGTCGGGATCGTTACGCTCTTCGTCCGCTGCTTCACTGCCGTCTCCACGCTCGCCACCGTCGCCGTTGGGCATCCAGACGGTTTCGACGGTCTCACCGTCACTGAGGCGGATGAGGTAGCGCTCGGTGCCATCTACGGAGCGGGCGGTCTGGACGATCTCGGGGAGGCCTAGGGTGTAGCCGGCGCCGGTGAGGAGCTGGCGGAGGTCGAGCGGCAGCGTGGTGATCTGGTCAAGGGCCGGGGTGCGCTGGCGGTAGAGGGCGTCGTGAAGCTGGGTGGCGCGATAGGCGGGATGACCGAGGGATTCCATGAGGGCGCGCAGGTCGGCGCGGGACTGGCCGAAGAGCGCTTTTGGCCTAAGTTGGGGTGCCCCCCCCTCCCCCCCGGATTGTGTCAAAGTCTTCATTCGATTCGAGTTAGCCCGGTGCTTGACGTGCAAAGTCTTCTATCTAATCGGGTTAGGCGCAAAGTATAGATAAGAAAAGGTTTAGAAGGCCTAGTCTATGACTGTTTTATTTGTTTCACCCACCATAATTATACCTCCCTCAGAGTTCAGGGGCAACGAAAGGAACGACGGACGCAGAGGGCGCGGAGATCCGCTGAGGGCGCAGCGAGTATGGCTTGAGGGAGGGCCAGGAGGAAAAGCAAGAGTTAAATTGGATCACTTTTTCAGTTGGGCAGTGATTCAGTTTTTCGGTAAAGGCGGGTCATCGCGTTTAAACGAAAAGCCCCATATCCGACGAGAGGCTCGTCGGACATGGGGCACCCGGCGTTGCGCTTACTTGGTGAAGGCGGAGAGTGCGCTGGCTTCGTCGTCCTTGACGTCGAAGACGGTGTAGAGCTTGGTGATCTGAAGGAGGTCGTGGACCTTCTTGGTCAGGTTGAGCAGTTTGAGTTCGCCACCGCTGTTCTTGACGGTGGTGAATGCGCTGACCAGCTCGCCGATGCCTGAACTATCGATGTAGGTGATATCGCCCAGGTTGAGCAGAATCTTGTTGGAGCCCTTAGCGAGCACGTCGCGGACTGCATCGCGGATGGTGACGCTGCCTTCGCCGAGTGTGATCTTGCCGCTGAGATCCAAAATGGTAATGCCGTCCACTTGGCGGGTCTTTACTTTCATGCTCATTGGTCGTGTTCTCCTTAAACCCCCGACTTAGAGGGTATGCGCTTTTTTATAAGTGTGAGTTCAGTGCCGGGATGTAGCTGGCGAAAGTTTACCTCATCCATGAAAGCGCGAATGAGAAAGATACCGCGACCGGAGCCGCGGAGGATGTTTTCGGGGGCGAGGGGGTCTGGGACAGCATCTGGGTCAAGGCCCGGCCCCTGGTCTGCCACACGAATAATAAAGGAGTCCGCCGTAGTCTCAAAAGAGGCAGTGACGTGTTTGTTGGGGTCGTAGGCGTTTCCGTGCAGGACCGCATTGACGGCGGCTTCGCGTACGGCCATGGCGATGTGAGGAATGGTGTCTTCGTCGAAGCCGGCGCGGGCGGCACACTGCTCTGCCGTCTGTTCCAACTTGTTGACGCTATCGAGCGATGAGTCAAGGGTAAAGCTGACGCGGCTTGTTGTGGAGTCGGCCAAAGGTTTCCTCAAACGTGTGGTGCCAGAGCTGTTTCACTGAGAGCAGTCGTGATGGCAGTTTGCTTGCGGCTGGGCCGAATGTCAAGCGATACAGGCTGATTGTCTGGCCTATTTTCTGGGAGACAAGGCAGGGACGGGGTCGAAAACACCGGGTGAGGCTGCTGAGGTAGCATGGCGGATGCGAGGAGATTCAGGATGCAACAGGTAAGCGGACGGTCAATTTTGGGCGCAATTTTGCTGGCAGCAACGGCTGCCGGATGGGCGCAGAGCGTTGCGGTAGCCGCGAATCACACGAAAGGCAGCGAGGCCGCGCCCTTGCAGGCGATGCCCTACTCCCCGAGCCTGGATGTGAGTTCACTAGACCGCACGGTTGACCCCTGCACGGACTTTTACAAATTCTCCTGTGGCAGCTGGATGAAGAAGAATCCGATTCCGGCGGACCAGGCCTCGTGGAGCGTGTATGCCAAGCTGGGGACTGAGAACCAGCAATTTCTGTGGGGCATCCTGGAAGAAGACGCGAAGCTGACCAAACGGACGCCGGTGCAGCAGAAGGTGGGCGACTACTTTGCGGCTTGCATGAATACGTCGGCGATTGACGCGCTGGGCGACAAGCCCATTCAGCCGGCGCTGGCAAAGCTGGCCTCGCTAAAGACTCGTCCTGGGTTGATTGACGCGTTGACGACGCTGCACGCGAAGTATCCGGGGAGCTTCTTCTTTGGGTCGGGCACGGGGCAGGATGCGGTGGACTCGTCGCTGATCATCGTAGAGCTTGGAACGGGCGGGCTGGGCCTGCCGGACCGGGACTATTACCTAAAGACCGATGCCAAGAGCGTGACCCTGCGGGAGCAGTACACCGCCTATGTGGCGCAGTTGCTGACGATGAGCGGAGAAAACGCGGTGCAGGCGAAGGCTGAAGCGGCGGCCATTCTGCGGATTGAGACGGAGCTGGCCAAGGCCTCGCTGACGCGGGTGGAGCGCCGCGACCCGCACAAGACGTATCACATGATGACGCTTGCGGATCTGCAGAAGCTGGCGCCTTCCATCCACTGGGCGGCTTATTTTGCGGCCCAGCGCGGCAAGGGTGCAACGGGCGCCCCCGCTTTGACGAGCCTGAATGTGTCGCAGCCGCTGTTTATCCAGGCGGTTGAGAAAGAGCTGACGGCTGAGCCGGTGGACGATCTGCGGGCTTATTTGAAGTTCCACTTTCTAACAGCGGCCTCTCCGTTGCTGGCGCATCCGTATGAGCAGACGACGTTCGACTTCTACTCAAAGACGATGCGTGGAATCCAGGCGATGCCTCCGCGTTGGAAAACATGCGCGCGGGGCGTGGACCGGCGGCTGGGGGAGGCGCTGGGACAGGAGTTCGTGGCACGAACCTTCGCCGCGAACACCAAGGCCAAGACAAAGTTAATGACCGAGCAGATTGAGACGGTGATGCAGCACGAGATTGAAGGGCTGGACTGGATGGGCCCGGAGACCAAGAAAGAAGCCCTGCGCAAGCTCCATGCTGTCCGAAACAAGATTGGATATCCGGATCAGTGGCGTGACTATACCGCACTGACGGTGAAGCGCGATGACTATTACGGCGATGTGATGCGGGCAGAGGTGTTTGAAACGGCGCGGGAGTGGAACAAGCTGGGCAAGCCGGTGGACCGGAACGAGTGGGGGATGACGCCGCCTACGGTGAATGCCTACTTCAACTCGCAGATGAACGACATCAACTTCCCTGCCGGGGTGCTCCAGCCTCCGCTGTATGACCCGAAGCTGGATGATGCACCGAACTATGGGAATACGGGGTCGACGATTGGGCATGAGTTGACGCACGCGTTCGATGACTCGGGGCGGCAGTTCAACGCAGAGGGCAATCTGAAGGACTGGTGGACGAAGGAGGATGCGAAGGGGTTTGAAGACCGCATCAACTGCCTGCGTGACCAGTTCGCCGGGTTTGTGGTGGTGGACGACATCCACATCAACAGCAAACTGACCAGCGGCGAAGATGTCGCGGACCTGGGCGGCACGTTGATCGCTTACCTGGCGTGGAAGAAGCAGACGGAGACGATGCGGCTGGCTCCGGTGGAAGGCTTTACGCCGGACCAGCGGTTCTTTATCGGCTTCGCGCAGTGGGCGTGTGAGAACAACCGGGATGAAAACAGTCGGCTGCTGGCAGCGACGAATCCACACTCTCCGGGCCTGGCACGCATTAACGGAATTGTGACGAATATGCCGGACTTTGCGACGGCGTTTAGCTGCAAGGCGGGTCAACCGATGGTGAAGGCCAACGTGTGCAAGGTCTGGTGAGGCGGTAGCGTGTATGTCGAAGCATGAACATCACCGGACAAGCGTCTCCGCCCTGATGGGGATAACGATTGTGAACAGCGACGGCGGCGCGGTGGGGCGCGTGGCGGAACTGGCGGTGGCGCCTGCGATGGATACGGCGCATGTGTACGGGCTGATTTTGAAACATGCGCGCGGAGCGGCGGCGGAGATGGTGCATGTGTCGCAACTGGAGGTGACGGACGCGGGCACGCTGCAACTGCGGCAGGGGCGGGCGGCTTCGGCACTGCTGGATGCGGAGTCGTACCTGATGCTGGAGCGGGATGTGCTGGACCAGCAGATTATCGACATCCACGGTCATAAAGTAGTGCGGGTGAACGACGTCGACCTGGTGTGGGGGCGGGATGCGGATGGTGCGCTCTCGCTAAAGATTACGGAGGTAGAGGTCGGGCTGCGGGGCGCGTTGCGGCGGCTGTTGAAGGGGCTTCCGGCTGTTTCGGTGGAGAGGATTGCCTGCCGGTTCAAGCCGGGGATTATTCCGTGGGACTTTGTGGACTTGATTGAGCGCGATCCGGCGCGGCGGGTGCGGCTGAAGATTCAGCAGGACCGTCTGTCGCAGATGCATCCTTCAGACCTCGCTGACATTCTGGAGGAGCTGGCTCCGGCGGAGCGGCAGGCGCTGTTTATCAGCCTGGATGAGGAGGTTGCGGCGGAGGCGTTGGAAGAGGTAGGCCCGAAGATGCAGCAGTCGCTGCTGGAGTCGATGGATAGCGAGCAGGCGGCGGGGATTGTGGAGGAGATGGATCCGGCGGCTGCGGCGGACCTCCTGGCGGAGCTACCGGATGAGCGGTCGGAAGCGATCCTGGGGGAGATGGACCCGGAGGAGCGGCAGGAGGTGGAAGAACTGTTGGAGTTCTCCGGAGACTCGGCGGCGGGGCGGATGACGACGGACTATATTGCGCTGCACCATGATGCGTTGATGGCCGATGCGATCAAAGCGCTGCGGGAGTTTGAAGGCGATACCGAGAATGTGACGGAGATCTATCTACTGGATGCGGAGGAGAAGCTGACCCGGCTGATTCCGCTGGTGCAATTGCTGCTTGCTGGGCCGGAGACTCCGCTGAATAAACTGCCGGATAGCCACATCGTAAGCTGCCATGTGGATGCGAAGGGGGCGAAGGTGGCGGAGCTGTTCGACAAGTACAATCTGCGATCGCTGCCAGTGCTGGATGATGCGAAGCGGCTGGTGGGCGTAATCCACGCAGAGCAGGTGATTGCGCTGCTGAGGGCGAAGCGCTAGTGAAGATTTTGTATGCGGCCGGGGTGTCGGAGAGGGACTCGTCGCTGTACCGACTGTGGGCGCTGGAACGGCTAGGGCACACGGTGGTGGGGCTGAATGCGTATGCATATCAATCGAAGAATGCGCTGGTACGGAAGATTGCTTATCGGCTGGCGGCAGGGCCTGGGGTAGAGCGAATGAATCGCGATCTGCTGCGGCTGGCAAAGGCGGAGAAGCCCGATGTGGTGTGGGCGGATAAGTTGCTGGGGATGAAGCCGAAGACGCTGGACCGGCTGCGAGCGATGGGAATTGTGACGGTGAGCTACATGATCGACAACCCGTTTGGGCTGCGGCAGGACCCGGGGTGGCGCCTGTATATGAAGGATATTCCGCACTACGATCTGCACGTGGTGCAGCGAGATAAGAACATCCTGGACTACAACGCGCGGGGTGCGCGGGATGTGATCAAGATTCAGACGGCGTATGAGCCGACGATCCACTTCCCTGCTCCGGTGGGCTGGGGGGATACGCAGCGGTGCCGTGATGTTTCGTTTGTGGGGACGCCTTATGACGACCGGGCCGAGACGCTGAAGAGGCTGGCGGCGTTGAAGGAGTTTGGGGTGACGATCTCCGGGAGTCCGAGGGCGTGGGGGCGTGCGCTGGGGCCTGAGGCTTTTGCGGAGATCTTTCGGGGGCAGGAGCTTTATCTGAAGGAGTATCGGGAGGCGATCTGGAAGGCGAAGATTAATTTGAGCTTCTTGACGCACTCGAACCAGGATGAGTTTGTACACAAGAGCTTCGAGATTGCCGGGTGTGGCGGGTTTCTGCTGGCGGAGCGGTCGGAGGGGCACAGGGCGCGGTTCGTGGAGGATGAAGAGGCGGTGTTCTTTACAGGGTATGAGGAGTTGGTGGCGAAGATTCGGCGGTGGCTGCCGGATGAGGCAGGTCGAGCGCGGATTGCGGCGGCCGGGCGGATGCGGGCGGAGCGGGCTGGCTACCACAATGACAGGCAGGTGGGGCTGATTGTGGAACGGGCGGAGCAGATACTGGCATCGGGTTCGATACGGGCCAGTTAGGGGCTGGATGGGTTAGCCTAAATCTTTAGCGCAAGCCTTCAAGGTAAGCAAAGAGAAATCAACAATATCGTTGCAATAGTTGCGTGTGCTGGTTGAACCGGCGCGGAAGGGGGCGGATGGGATTCTGGCGAAGCTGGCGTACGCGCATCATGCTGTTCCTGGCCGTGCTGGGTCCGGGGTTTATTACGGCGAACGTGGATAACGATTCGGGCGGGATTCTGACGTACTCGCAGGCGGGGGCGCAGTACGGGTACACGTTGCTGTGGACGATGATTCCCATTACGCTCGCGCTGATTGTGGTGCAGGAGATGTGCGCTCGCATGGGTGTGGTGACCGGCAAAGGACTGAGCGACCTGATCCGCGAGGAGTTCGGGCTGCGGATCACGTTCGTGATCATGGTGCTGCTGGTGATTGTGAACTTCGGCAACGTGGTCGCGGAGTTTTCGGGAATCGCCGGGTCGATGCAGTTGTTCCATATTTCAAAGTACCTGAGTGTGCCGATCTGCGCGGTGATTGTGTGGGCGCTGGTGGTAAAGGGCGACTACAAGAGCGTCGAGAAGGTGTTCCTGTTTGCGAGCCTGTTCTATATCGCGTACATCATCACCGGGGTGTTAAGCGGACCGGACTGGCACCTCGCGGTAAGCCAGACGGTGACGCTGTCGCCGCGCAGTGTGTGGAGCGATAAGACGTACCTCTACATGACGGTGGGCGTAATTGGGACGACGATTACGCCGTGGATGCAGTTCTATCTGCAGTCGTCGATTGTGGAGAAGGGTGTGAACGTTAAGCAGTACAAGGCTTCGCGGCTGGACGTGATCGTGGGGTCAATCTTTACGGATGTGGTGGCCTGGTTCATCGTGGTGGCGTGCGCGGCGACGTTGTATGCGCACGGGATGCGGAACATTGTCGACCCTTCCGACGCGGCGCAGGCGATGAAGCCGCTGGCCGGAGACTATGCGTTCATCCTGTTTGCGGCGGGACTTTTCAACGCGTCGCTGTTTGCCGCGTCGATTCTGCCGCTTTCGACGGCGTATACAGTGTGCGAGGGTCTGGGGTTTGAGAGCGGGTTGGATAAGAGCTTCAAGGAAGCGAAGTTCTTCTACTGGTTCTATTCCCTGCTGATCGCGTTTGGAGCAGCGATTGTGCTGATTCCGAACTTTCCGCTGGTGAAGGTGATTATCGGGTCGCAGGTGCTGAACGGGATTCTGTTGCCGGTGGTGCTGGTCTTTATGCTGCGGCTGATCAACAAGCATGAACTCATGGGGAAGTATACGAATTCGCGGTGGTTCAATGCGGTGGCGTGGGCGACAGTTGGGATTGTGATTGCGCTTTCTACGGTGCTGGTCTGGAATACTTTGCGGGGCTAGGCGAACGACGGACGCAGAGAGCGCAGAAGTCCGCAGAGGGCGCAGAAGAATGCCAAGGCGCGACGATTAGCAACCGATCCCGTTGATGCGGTGAATGCTGCTGCGCTGGGCTGCCAGTAGACTGGTAGAAGCCAATAGGAGAGTTCCCTGTCCATGTATTCCCAGTCTTCTGCTTCGCCCAGCGTTTTGAATTCTGTCCGTCCCATCATCGATTTGCGCAGCGACACCGTTACCCGGCCTACGGCGGCTATGCGGGCGGCGATGGCGAATGCCGAGGTCGGCGATGACGTCTACGGGGAAGACCCCACGGTGAATAAGCTGGAGGTGGATGCGGCAAAGATTTTTGGGCGTGAGGCTGCGATCTTTGTACCGACCGGGACGATGGGCAACCAGGTGGCGATTCGGCTGCACACGCAGCACGGGCAGGAGGTGATCGCGGAGGCGCGGTCGCATGTGCTGGACTGGGAGATGGCGATGACGGCGGCCTTCTCAGGCTGCCAGGTGCGGACGGTGGCTGCGCCGCGCGGCATCCTGAAGTGGGAGCACATCAAGCCGGCCATTGGCGCGAAGATCTACTACCGTGCGCAGACGGCGCTGATCTGCCTGGAGAATACGCACAACATGGCCGGAGGGTCGGTGACTCCGATGGCGGTGACGGAAGAGGTGTGGGCCGGAGCGAAGGAGGCCGGGCTACCAGTACACCTGGATGGAGCGCGCGTGTTCAATGCGTCGACGGCGCTGGGGATTGCGGTGGCCGAGCTGACGCGGGGATTCGATACGGTAATGTTCTGCCTGTCCAAGGGGCTGGGAGCGCCGGTGGGGTCGATGCTGGTCGGCTCCCAGGAAGCGATGACAAAGGCGCGCATCCATCGCAAGGCACTGGGCGGCGGAATGCGGCAGGCGGGGGTGCTGGCGGCGGCAGGGCTGATTGCCCTGCACGAGATGCCGGCGCGACTGGGCGAAGACCATGCGAACGCAAGGCTGCTGGCCGAGGCCGTGGCAGGTGAGGCAGCGGCGGAGATCGACCTGGAGGCAGTACAGACCAACATCGTCATCTTTACGGTGAAGGGCGACAACGCAGCCTATTGCGCGGCGCTGAAGGAGAACGGCGTGCTGGCAAGTGCGATTGGGCAGAATACGGTTCGGTTTGTGACGCACTACGACGTATCGCGGGCGCAGTGTGAAGAGGCAGCGGCGATTATTGCGCGCGAACTGCGCAGGATGTAGTGGGTGCAGAAAAGACGAAAAGCAGGTTCTTTGCGGCGCTCAGGATGACAATTTCAAGGGATGGGTTTAGTCGCCGCCGGCGTTGATGACTGGTTTGTTCGCGAGGAATACGCTGACCTGGGTGCCGTGACTCGTGGGTGACATGTCGCTGGTGAACGAGATGTTTCCGGCGTGTTTATTGATGATGCCGCGGCTGACCCAGAGTCCCAGGCCGGTGCCGTGCTCGCCTTTGGTGGTGAAGAAGGGCTGGAAGAGATTGGCCTGGACATCGGGGGAGATGCCAGGGCCATTATCCGTGATGAGGACGGCTGCCCCGGACTCCGTCTTCTGTCCTGCGCCGCGGTTGGCCATCTGCGGCAGAACGATGACGGTGACCACGCCGCCCTTGCCCGTGGCCTCGGCTGCATTGGTGATGAGGTTTGAGAAGACCTGGCGCAGCTCTGCGGGAAAGCCTTCGATGACGACATTCTCGGGCAGGTGGGTGGTGACGGTAACGCCGAGATCGACGATGCGGCGTTCCATGAGCAGGAGGATTTCTTCGAGCATCTCCTTGAGGTCAACAGGGACGGGCGCATTGGACTCGCGATAGAGGCCGAGCATGGCGCGGCTGATCTGGGTGACGCGGGCAAGTTCCTGCTCGGCCATCTCCATGAACCGCACGGACTCTTCGGCGGAGCAACCGGAACGCATGAGGTAAAGCAGGTTGCTGACAGAGTCGAGCGGGTTATGAATCTCGTGCGCGATGGTGGCGGCGAGGCGGCCGGCGACGGCGAGCTTCTCGTTCGCGAGCAGGGCCTCCTGGGTACGGCGTGCGAGGGTGACGTCGCGGAACACCATGACGATGCCGGCGATGATGCCCTTATGGTCGCGAATGGGCGCGGCGCTATCCGCGATTTGAATTTCGGTGCCGTCGGGGCGTATGAGGGCGGTGTGGTTGGCAAGGTCGACGATCCTGTTGAGGCGCTTCACCTTTTCGACGGGGTTCTCGACGACCTCGCGAGAACGCTCGTTGACGATGTGGAAGACCTCCTGGAGGGGACGGCCCTGGGCTTCAAGGAGAGGCCAGCGCGTGAGCTCCACGGCGACGGGGTTCATCATGGCGACACGGCCCTGGGCGTCGCAGGTAATGACGCCATCGCCGATGGAATCGAGGGTGGTGCGGAGCTGCTGCTCGGACTGGAAAACCTCTTCGGCGCGGCGGTGGAGGTCCTCCAGCGAGGAGCGATAGGCCTGAGCCACCTGATGCAACTGGCTACGGACGTAGAGGCCAATCAGGATGCCGGCGATGAGGGCAATCGTGATAACGCCGTAGATGGAGTTGCGGACCTGGCGCTGCCATTCCGAGATGCGGTCGGAACGGCGCTTTTCAGCACGCTGCACGATCCCTTCTGCCTGGGCACGAATGGCGTCAACCTGGGCCTTGCCGCGGAGATTGAGCTCAATATCGTTGGTGTGCCCGCCAGCACGGATAGTGGCGATGAGAGCTTTGGCGAAGGAATGGTGCCAGGTCTGCTGGGCCTCGCGGAGCAATTCAACCGACTGGCGCTGGGTCTCTGTAACGGAAGTGTCCTGGAGGTCGATAAACTCCTGGGGGAGTTCCTGTTCGGCTTCGAGATAAGGCTGCAGGAACCGCTCGTCGCCGGTGGTCTGGTAGCCGCGCAAGCCGGACTCCTGATCGACGATGAGGCGCATGACGAGGTTGGTCTGCGAGATGCGGGCGTCCGACTGCTGGATGAGTTCGACGGTGGCGTTGGCGGAGCGGTTCTGCCAGTACATGACGGCCGCCGTAACCAGCAGGGCGACAACGGGAAGCAGAAAAACCCGCGTAAGAATCTTTTTGAATTGATTGAGATCCACTTCGTTCCGGTCGTCCCTTCTCGGGTATCGCGTGCCTGACGTTGTGGCCGCGTAGATTGAACTTACGATGCGTCTGAGGGCGGCAAGAGGGTACCGAGCTTGTGCAAAAGGACGGGGGGGCCTTCGCCCTTGGTCATGTAAAGGTCGACGAGCGAGGTAACTTCGCCGGGCAGGCCGACGTAGGCGGAGAGTAACAGGATGGGGACGTGAGGTTTGGCGAGGCGCATACGCTGGGCGACTTCGCCGCCGTGCATGCCGGGCATCGAGTAGTCGAGGATGACCGCCTCGATAGGCTGGGTGGCGAAGAGTTCGAGGCCGGAGACGCCATCGAGCGCGGTGAGGACCTTATAGCCGGCACGCTCCAGCAGGATTTTACGGACGCGCAGACCTACCTGCTCGTCGTCGACGCAAAGCACGAGATGGGGAGATTGCGACAAGAGAGTGGCTCCGTAGTATTGGATACAGTTAGACTCAAGCAAAAAGTTACACAGCCTGTTCCGTCCTATTTTGTCACAAGTTACGGCACGATTCATCGTACGTTCGCAAAGCTGGCCGAAGCTTACGCTACCCTGAGGATGTCGCCACGCTGCCAGCAGGGTACGCGACTTGTGTTTCGAAAGGGTTGCAAATTTGAGTCAGACGATCTTTGTCCTGGAAGATGATGCCGACATCTCCCGCCTGGTGCAGTACAACCTGGAAAGTGCGGGCTTCACCGTTGTTCCCTACCTTGCGATCAACCAGATTCTGAGCGACGCGGAGCGTAACCCACCTGCGCTGTTTCTGTTGGACATCATGGTTCCAGGGGGCGATGGGCTGGACCTGTGCCGGCGCCTGCGGATGAATCCGACGCTGTCGGTGGTGCCGATTATTTTTCTAACGGCGCGTGCTGCCGAGAACGATCGCGTGATCGGCCTGGAAATGGGTGCGGACGACTACATCACCAAGCCCTTTGCGACACGCGAACTGGTGGCCCGGGTAAAGGCTGTGCTGCGGCGATTTGAGCGGCCAACTACACCTTCCGTGGTGAAGTTCGAGGCAATTGAGATTGACGCCAGCGCGATGCAACTGCGCGTAAATGGCGAACTGATTACGACGACGGCGACGGAGTTCCGCCTGCTGGATTACCTGGCACGGCACCCGGGGCGGGTCTTCAGCCGCGACCACCTGCTGGATGCGGTGTGGGGCGATGCACGGTTCGTCACGCCGCGGTCGGTGGACGTGTACGTGCGACGCATTCGCGAGAAGATTGAGGCGGATGCAGAGACTCCGCGCTATCTTAAGACTATGCGCGGGGCAGGCTACCGGTTCGAGATCCCCAAGGCGCTGCCGGCTTAGCCGCAATCTCCAGCCAGGGTTCAGGAAGTCTTCGTGACGCGCAGCCTCTTTTTTTCGTTCTTTGTCCGTATGTCGATCGCGCTGGCGTTCGTAGCCCTGATGCGTGTGTGGTTTACGCCGCATGGTTGGCTGATTGGGACGCTGCTGGTGCTGGGTTGGGCGGCCATCAACGCGCTGCTGCTGACGCGGGCCGTGCGGAAGAGCATTACGAGGCTGCAAAATTCGACGACAGCGATTGCATCGGGGCCGATCCAGGTGTTCGATCCGGATTTCAGTGACTTTGACGGGCTGGCGCGAGCGATTTCACTGGTTTCGGGCCATGTGGAGAGCCTGCTGCACAGTGCCGGAGAGAGTCGCCGGGAGTTGGAGGCGATGATCGACTCCATGCAGGATGCAGTAGTGGCTGTGGACGGCGCTGGGCGCATCCAGTGGACGAACCAGAGGATGCAGAGGCTTATCCCCAGCAATACCAACGTTGCGGCCTCGTTGAGCAGTACGGTCCGTATTGGACATGCGCTGGTGCAGACAATTCGCGACCCCGATGTGCTGGACTGCGTCAAGGCGGCGTTGGAAGAGCGTACGGTGAATGAGCGACGCTCCACTTCCCTGCTGCCGGGACGGATCTTTGAAGTAGCGGCTTCGCCCATGCCGGGAGGCGGCGCGGTGGTGGTGCTGCACGACATTACGCGCATTGAACAGGTGGAGCGGACACAGCGGGACTTTGTGGCGAATGTATCGCACGAGCTGCGTACGCCCTTGACGTCAATTACGGGGTACGTCGAGACCCTGCTGGACCATGAGGCCGCGTTGAGCCCGGTGGCGCGGGAGTTTCTGACGACGATTTTGAAGAATGCAACGCGGATGAATCGGCTAACGGAAGATTTGCTGGTGATGGCGCGGGTGGAGGCCTCCGCGCAGGAACTGGCACCAACACCGGTGGCGGCGGATGCGCTGATTCGCGATGCCGTGGCGGCGATGAGCGGACTGGTGCAGGATGCGCAGGCGACGCTGGAAATGGGCACGGTCACGTCGACACAGGTGTTTGCCGATGCGGACTCCGTGGTACAGGTGCTGAGCAACCTGATTGAGAACGGCATAAAATACGGGCAGTCTTGCCATACCCTGCACAGCCG